>Ga0075423_10004701_pt1 | contig 12684 bp, 11 predicted proteins | sample SoiMethybrSBSTD2_FD_80114 | JGI IMG/M metagenome (GOLD analysis project Ga0075423, IMG submission 80114) | Bulk soil microbial communities from a Populus tree surrounding site in Tennessee, USA - Soil MetaG P. TD hybrid SBSTD2 | ecosystem: Environmental > Terrestrial > Soil > Tree plantation...
GATCGTCGATTCCAAATCGGGAACCTCGGGCGCAGGCCGTGCGCCGAAGCTGGAATCGCACTTCGTCGAGGTGAACGAGAGCGTGTCGCCCTACAATATCGGCAAGGTCCACCGGCATGTCGGCGAGATGCAGCAGGAGCTGGGCCGACTCTGGGGCCAGGGCACGCCCGATGTCGTCTTTTCGCCGCACTTGCTGCCGCTCGACCGGGGTATTTTAAGCACCATCTATGTTCATATTCACCCAGATTGGACCGAGCAGCGCATCCGATCGCTCTACGCCGAGGCGTATGCCGGCGAGCCGTTCGTGCGGTTGCTGCCTGCCGGCCAGCTCGCCAAGATCGTGCATACGACGCGCACGAATATGTGCGCGATCTCGCTGACGCTGGTGCGGCCAGGGCTGCTGATCGTCGCCTCCAGCATCGACAACCTGGGCAAGGGTGCCGCAGGGCAGGCGGTCCAGAATATGAACGTGATGTTCGGCATCGAGGAGACGGAAGGGCTGCTCTGATATGCTCACGTCGATCCTCAAGGTCGGCGGCAACGACCTGGATGACCCCGCATTCGTCGCAGAGCTCGCGCGGGTAGTCGCAAGGATGCATCCGCGACCAGTGTTGGTCCACGGCGGCGGCAAGGAGATCGGCGTCGTCCAGCAGCTGCTCGGCGGCGAGCCGCGCTTCGTCGCCGGGCTGCGCGTGACCGATGCGGCGGCGCTTCAGGCGGCCGAGATGGTCATTCGCGGGACCGTCAACACGCGGCTGGTCGCGGCGCTGCTTGCAGCCGGTGTCGATGCGCAGGGATTGTCGGGCGTGGACCGTGGGCTGATCCGCGTCGAGCGGTTGGTCCATCCGGCGGGCGATCTCGGGCGGGTCGGCCGACCAGTCGCCGTGCGGGTCGAGCTGCTACGAGCGCTGCTTGAGCAGGATGTCGTGCCGGTCATCGCGCCGATCTCGCTCGGCCCTGATGGCAGCTACAACGTCAACGCCGACGAAGCTGCTGCGGCGATCGCGGTCGCCTTCCAGAGCGCCGAGATCGTGTTCGTCACGAATGTGCCGGGCGTGCGGGTTGGCGATGCGGTTCTGCCGGAGCTGCACGCGGCGCGCGTCGCGGAGCTGATCGCCGACGGCACGATCAGCGGCGGCATGATCCCCAAGGTTCAGGCGGCGCTGACGGCGCTTGATGCCGGAGTCGGCACGGCGCGCATCGTCGATCTGATCGGGCTGAACAGCGCTGGCGGAACGACGTTCAGGGTCACGAATAGGAATAACTCATGATCGTTCAGCTTCTCGAAGACACTATCGCGGTGACATCGCCGAGCGCGGCATGTGTCATTCGCCGGGCAATCTACACGGATGTCGAGGGGATCGCGCTGCTCGTCGGCCAGCACGCGCGCCAGGGAGAGCTGCTGCCGCGCAGCGCCGAGAACATTCGCGCCTCGCTATCGACGTGGGTGGTGGCCGCAGCGGGTGAGGCGATCATCGCGTGCGGCTCGCTATTGGAAATAACGCCGACGCTCGTCGAGATCCGCTCGCTCGCCGTCGCGCCAGCCTATCGCAGCCATGGCCTTGGCGCGCAGATCGTGTCCGCGCTGGTCGACGAGGCCAGGCGTCGGGCGATTCCGACCGTCTTCGCCCTGACGCGCGTGGTGCGCTTCTTTGAGCGCCAGGGCTTCAGCGTGACGACCAAGGAACGTTTCCCGCAAAAGATCTTGAACGACTGCCAGATCTGCCCGTTGCAGCACTGCTGTGATGAGACTGCGGTCATTTTGGAACTGGCTACATAAAGGCGGCTACATGACTGATATAGAGGACTTCACACTGGCTGCCGGCTTTCGCGCAACGGCGGTGAGCTGTGGGTTGAAGGCAAATGACACTCTCGATCTGGCGCTCATCGCGGCGGCAGGCCCGTGCAGTGCGGCGGGCGTCTTTACGACCAACCACGTCAAGGCCGCGCCGGTGCTCTACGATCAGGCGGTGCTGGCAGCCAATCCTGTCGGTATCCGTGCGGTGATCGCCAACGCCGGCTGCGCGAACGCTTGTACCGGCGCGCGCGGTATGGCCGACGCACGCGAGATGGCCGCGCTGACCGCCGCAGCGCTGGGCTGCGCAGCCGCCGAGGTGCTCGTGTTATCCACCGGCGTGATCGGTCGGCATCTCGATATGCAGAAACTTGCCGACGGGATCGCCGCCGTGTCCTCGCCCGAAGCCCACGTCGGCGCAGCATATGCGGCGCGCGCGATCATGACCACCGATACGCGCCCGAAAGTCGCCGGGCGCGATCTCATGGTCGACGGCGTGCCGATCGCAGTGCGCGGCTTCGCCAAGGGCGCTGGGATGATCCACCCGAATATGGCGACGATGCTGGCGATCATCACCACCGACGCCGTCGTCGCGCCCGCGCTGCTGCAATCGATGCTTCAGGCCGCGACCGCGCGCAGCTTCAACCGGATCAGCGTGGACGGCGATATGAGCACGAACGACACGCTGCTGCTGCTGGCTTCGGGCGCGGCTGGGATCGAGATAGCCGAGGCCGATCTGCCGGCGTTCCAGCAGGCGCTGAACGAAACGTGCGTTGCGCTCGCGAAACAGATCGTCGCCGATGGCGAGGGCGCGACCCGGCTGGTCGAGATCAATGTGCGTGGCGCGCTCGACGAAGGCCAAGCTCATCTGGTGGCCGACAGCATCGCCCGCTCGTCGCTGGTCAAGACGGCGATTCACGGCGGCGATCCGAACTGGGGCCGCATCCTGGCGGCGGCCGGCGCGTGCGGCGCGCTGATCGCACCGGATCGGCTCGCGCTCGCGCTTGGCCCGATCGCCGAGCCGCTGATGGTCGTCGCGGCCGGGCTGCCGACGGCCTACGATGAGCGCGCCGCTGCCGCCATGCTGCACGCTGATCCAGTCGCTATTCATCTCGACCTGGGGCTCGGCGATGCGCAGGCGACGGTCTGGACGTGCGATCTCAGCGCGGAGTATGTGGCGATCAACGCGCATTACACGACGTAGCATCGCTCTCGTACCGCTTGGCCTCCATACCACGAGGATTTCACCACCAAGGCACCAAGACACCAAGTCTTCGTGTCTTGGTGCCTTGGTGGTGAAACACTGGGCCTATTTCAGCTGTAATGTTCTAGGGTAGTGCAGTAGCGTAAAGAGGATGCTAATGGCAGCATCGGTGCTCGGGTCGGTCAGCGCGCTGTGGCGCTACCCAGTCAAGTCCATGCAAGGCCAGCAGATCAGCAGTGCGCCGATCACCGAGCGCGGTATCCTGGGCGACCGCGCGTATGCGGTTTTGGATAAGGAAACCGGGCACATTGCAAGCGCAAAGCATCCGCGTAAATGGAGCGCGCTCTTCGCATGCCGCGCGGCGTTCGCCGAGCCACCACAGCTTGGCGCACCACTGCCGCCCGTCTGGCTGACGCTCCCCGATGGCAGTGTCCTGAGCAGCGCCCAACCAGATGCCGACCGGCTGCTCTCGCGCGCGCTTGGCCGTGATGTCGCATTGGTAACACACACACCAGCAGCCCCAACGCGCGAAGCGGACCGGACGCCGCTCGACGATGGTGCCGCCCAGACCGTGATCACGCAGGAGACGATGGCGCTCGCCGCACCAGCCGGCACGTTTTTCGACTACGCGGCTCTGCACATCCTGACGACGGCGACGCTCGATCACGCGCAGGATTTGTACCCCGCCGGGCGCTTCGAGGTCCGCCGGTTTCGCCCCAACATCGTCGTCGCGCCCGCTGAAGGCCAGCGCGGCTTTGTCGAAAATGACTGGATTGGTCACACGATCCTGATCGGGGCCGAGCTGCGCCTGCACCTGATCGATCCATGCCCGCGCTGCGTCGTCACCACGCTCGCGCAAGCCGATCTGCCCCATGATCCCGGCATTTTGCGCACGCTCGGACGGCATAATGCGGCTGCTAGCGCGACACTCGCACCTGGCGTCGTCTTCTCCGCCATCGCCGGCATCTATGCCAGCGTGCTGTGCGGCGGTATGCTGTGCTGCAATGATGCGATCAGGTTGGTAGCGTGACCTTCCGGGAAGCTTGATCTGGCACTTTGTAGGCCATCGGCCAGCTTCCCGGAAGGTTGCTCGACGTTATTTGAATTGCTACTAGACCCGCAGCAGGCCGGCTTGCACCAGCGCCCCGGCGGCGATCACCAGGCCAGCCACGGTCACGATCCCCGCGCTCGCAACCGGCAGCGCGCGCAATAAGCGCCCGTCGGTCGGGAAGCGCTCGAAGAATTGCCGCGCGTAGACCAGCAGCAGGCCGATCCCAGTCAGTACGCCCGCCAGTCCAATGCTGAAGGCGACGATCAGCAGCATGCCGAATGCGACCCGGTGCAGCGCGATCGCGCTGAGCAGCACGACCAGCGCCGAAGGGCATGGCAACAACCCGCCCGAGATGCCCAGTGCCAGCAGGCTGCGCCACGTCACCGGCTGCCCATTCACGCCGGGCGGCATGTGACTGTGACCGTGATCGTGATCATGACTATGGCCGTGAGCATGATCGTGGTCGTGCTCGTGGCCGTGATTATGATCATGATCGTGGTCGTGATCATGACCATGACCGTGCTCGTGCTCGGCGTGAGCGCGAGTTCGACCAAGCAGCTGCATCAATCGGCTGCGGAACAGCAGCAGGCCAATGCCGAGCACCATCACGCCGCTGAGGAATTCCAGCCAGGGGTAGAGCTGCTCGGGCAGGATGAAGCGCGAGATGAACAGCGTGATCAGCCCCAGCAGAAACACCCCCAGCGTATGCGTCACCGTCGTCGTGATGCCGAGGAAGATGGCATGGCGCGCGGTGCCACGCGAGCCGACCAGATATGCCGCGACAATCGTCTTGCCGTGGCCGGGCGTCAGCGCGTGGGCGGCACCCAGCCCGAACGCCAGCAGCAGCGATAGCAGCATGATCGGCGGCGTCAGCTCTTTCGAGGCGATCAGCGCGGCGAATGAATCGATCGCGCGATCACGCGACGGCACGGCTACACCGCTCGCGTTGGCTGTGTTGCCAGCGGTGATAGCACCGAGCGTCATGGTGAAGCGCGCTTCGCGAACGTCGAGCGGGTTGGAAAGCATATCTTGCGGGTAGGATCGCAGCTCATCGCTCTGGTCCTGCGTCGGCGCGGTCGAGTCGCCTAATACGACGCCGTCGAGTGGGCGCACGATGATCTCGCGCCAGCCGATGCGCTCGGCGAAATTGGTGTCGCGGTAGCCGATCGCGATCGGCGCAGTCGCTGGCGTGAGCGGCGCGGCGAGGTTCAGCACCAGCCGCAGTGTCACCAGACCGCCCTGCCCAACCGGAAAGGTCAGCGATTGATCAACCGCGCGCAATTCGACCGGGGCATTGTCGACCGTCAGGTGCAACCCGCCGACTAATACCGCCGCCTGCTTTGATAAATAGGCGGACTGTTCGGCGTCATTCACCTGCCCATCGCCGTCGGTATCGATCGCCTGGCGCTCTTGAAAGGCCGGTATCTCGGCCATATCGACGATATAGCGCACCTGGACGGCATCGCGGCCAACGTCGATCCGGCTATAGTGATTGACAGTGAAGTTGCCAAGCGGATGCGCCTCGGCGTGCAGCGGCGGGTGAGCAATCACCAGCATGATGGCGAACAGCGCGGGAAGCAGCCAGCGTCTCATCGCAGCCCCTCTCTATATCTGAAACGTGAATTCGTGCGAGCGAAGCGGTTTAGGATTCACGTATTACTCTACTTCGTTGCGGTCGAGCCTAATTCGGCGAGCGTCTGCTGGGCCCGAAGGGCGAACAGCGGCGAGAAGTGCGGGTTGAGCGTCAGCGCGCGCTTCAGGTAATCGCGAGCGGCGGCACTATCGCCCTGCGCCTGCGCGATCACGCCGGCATGGTAGAGCATGAGCGCGTCCTGCGTGCCCAATCGCAGCGCCTGGTCGCTGTAGCGGCGCGCTTCGGCTGGCTGCCCGGCTTTGAACAGCGCCCACGCCAAGGTATCCGCACCTTTGACGCTCGGCCGGCGCTCGTAGGCACTGCGCGCCAGCGCCAGCGTGCCCTGAACATCCCGGCCATGGTCGGCGTCGAAGAGCGCCAGCTCCAGGTCGGTGTCTACGCCGTTGGCCTTGAACAGCTGCTGCATCGCCTGGACCAGCTCATACTGTTTGGCGGCGTCGGCGGTTTGCCCCGCAGCCTCCTGGGTCTCGCCCAGCGCGATCACAAACTCCGGCAGCGGTATCTGCGCGATCGCCTGATTGTACAGCGCAACCGCTTCATTGTATTGGCCCTGCGCCGCGCGCACGCGCGCGACCCCCGCCGTGGCGTAGACGTAGCCAGGCAGCTGATACAGCGCCTGCTGGTACTCGTGCTCGGCCTCGGCCAGGTTGCCCTGATTGAAATATAGATTGCCCAGCTGCACCCGCACCCACTGGGTGTTTTCGGAAGCCGGCCCGCCCGCGTTTACTGCGCCTTGCATCGCCGATATTGCGCCGGGGATGTCGCCGTGCAGCTCGCGCATGTAGGAGATCCGGCTATACGAGCTGAGATCGGGCCGCATATCAACCATCTTTTGCAGCGTCTGAATGGCCTCGTCATACATCCCCAGCTCGGTCTGCGCATCGGCGATTACGCCATAGATGCGCGGAATAGTCGGGTTGAGCGACGCGGCCTGCTGCCCCAGCGCGAGCGCCTCCTGGAACTGGTGGCGCGAGAGCGCGAGGCTGCCCTTGCCGATCAGCGCCTCGATGTTCTGCGGGTCGCGCTTGAGCGCCTCTGCGAAGACTGCCTCGGCCTTGCCATAGTAGCTGGGGTCGCCGGTCTCGCGCGCCCGTTGCAGGTAGATATTGCCGAGCACCGCATACGAGTTCACGTCGTCGGGTGACTGGCGAACACGATCCTGATATTGCCAGAGCAACTGCTCAGTATTGTTTATCGGCTGCTGGTCGGCTGCGGCGGCGAGCTGGCGTGTGGCGAGCGGTGACACTGCCGGTGTGCCCATCCGCAGCACCAGCCCGGCGACCAATGCGCCGACCAGCGCCAGCAGCGCTAGCGCAGCAACCGGAATCATTTTTGATCGAGAGATGCGCATAGTTAACCTCTTAGACCGGGTTTCTCTTGTGATTTGTAAACCTGTCAGGTGCGGCCAGGGCTGCTATCGGCGATATGATCGCGCTGAGAGCCGCACCTGACAGGTTCGCGTGTTTACCGTTAGGTGACAGACACCGCTATTAGTTCAAGTGTAGCGGCGTCACACTGCCGACCGCGTGATGCGTATGCTCGTAGCCCTGGTGCGGTGTTGCGACGTAGGGGAACGTGGAGCTGAACGGCATATCGTTGACATTCACACCATCGCCGACCTGGTTGTTCGGCGAGTTGTTCGGCAGGCCGAAGAGCGAGTTGAGCAGCGTGCCGTAGCCGTCGCCTATCACGCGCAGCTCGATATCGGTCACGTCGTCCTCGAGGCGCCGCCCGTTCGGGAAGCCGGCCAGGTCGCCGTTCAGCACGCCCAGCGGATCGCCCTCACCCACCGGATGCGTCGGCGCGATGCCGGTGTTGAGCCGCAGCAGGTCGGCCTTGGTCGTGCCGGTGTTGTTGAGATTGTGCCCGCCCGGCAGCGGCACGCCGGTCAGCAGAATGAGCGTCAGATCGGTGCGACCGGTCGTCCGCGCGTTCGGCAGCGTCGGATAGAGCAGGTTGATCAGGCCGGCCAGCTCAGAATTCTCGTAGTACTTCTGGAACTGCTTGTCATCCGCCGGATCCGAGGCGTTCCAGTAGTCCTTCTTGCCCAGCGGAATCACGACCTCGTTGATCAGCGGGTTGCCCAAGCGCGAGACCTGCACAAACGGTCCCTGGTTGTCGACTTCGCCGTCGTTGCGCAGCACGCGGATCTTCTGGCGGCTGGCGCTGGCGTAGATGCCGATCACTGCGTTGGGATCATCCGAGCTGCTCGGCAGGTGCTTGTTGCGTGTTAGTTGGTTGATCGGCACCTGGATCGCGATCGTGTGGACATTGTAGCCGCCGACGCCATCGACGCCAGGTGCGGTGGTCAGGGGGATCAGGTGGGCAGCATTGTAGGGTCGCAGGCCACCCAGATCGAAGATCGAGCCCAGATCGACGAAGAACGGGTCGTCGCGCGGGCCGGCGAAGACCTTGATGCCGCCGTCGATGGTCTTGACACCCTGAGCAGCGATCGCGTCGTAGCCGGGCGAGGCCGGGATCGAGCGCGGGCCAATGTTCGCTGGTGGCACTGGCAGGTTGTCGCCCAGCTTCTTCGAGTGGTTGCCATCGACGCGCGTGACGGTGTAGAACTGGCGATAGTTGAAGCTAGCGGAGTCGATCGCCGTGATCGGGCCGGTGTTGTACAGGAAGGTATTCTTGTTCTGGATCTTGGTCTTGAACCGGAACTGGTAGGTAATATCTTCCTCGGCATCGCCATTGTTGTCGACGTGGATCTCATAGAGCACGTCGGGGTCGAAGTTGGCGAAGTTCGGGCCACCCGCCGGCTCCTCAAGCGGAATGTAGTTGGCGATGATCGTTACTGTGTCCGGTCGGTCGGGGCTGACGAAGGCGTACAGGTCGGTGTTGTCGGCCGCTGGGTCATTGGAGATCAGCGGTGCCTCGCGGTGGCTAGAGGCGCTGCTCTGCTGCGGGGCCATGCCTAGCACGATGGCAAGCAGCCCAACCAGCGAGAAGATCGAGAGGATCAGCTTCCGTGACATTGTTGCTTTGCTCCTTTAGAACTGTAAACTGAATTGAGCGATCAGGAATGGACGAAGAATGATGATCGTATCGAAGCGCTGCCTGGTATTGGCGGCGCTCAGGCTGCCGTTCTTCTCGATAGTGCCCCTCCTTTTCAGTGACGCCGACGACCTCGATCCGCCTGAGCGGGGATGAAGGCAATGCAGTGGCTGGCCTGCGCGCCGGCAAGCCCTGCACATCAGGGTCGGCTTGAGCCTCGGATCGGTTTGATTCGCCTGAGGGTAGAATGTTGAGTGTGAGGCGATGCTTGTGAGATCGGCGGAGATGTGCGCTTCAGCTGTATGTATGCGAAGCGCGAATATCCGCTCTGTCAGGCAATGCGAAAGAAATCAGCATTTGGATCAGGGTAGACCGAACCACAAAGATGACGTTTTTGTCATCTAAGGAGGCTCAATACTCCCATTGAAGCGCTGATTGGATCATGCTATAATCGCATAAGCACAGCCATCCTACACATCTAAAGCAAGCGAACGCCGAGCGTTTCGGCATCAAGGGCCGTATGTTGGGAACAACACGGCCTCGTCATTCGCTATGCGCAATACTGCTGCCAACAGCGATTAAAAGCCAGCTATTTGTCAAAAAAACCTTAAAATGCGCCTATTAGCTCTCGTCACCATGTCGTTACGAGTTCTGTAGGATCGCTGCAAGAGTGCGCTACGGTCGCCGGTGTAGACTGACATCAGAACAGCTCGCTAGCGGAAATAAGGTCTGCCAAGCAAGCACAACGATGTTAACCGCGACTATCCGTAGAGGGGGTGCAGCTGTGGAAATGGCCCGCCGACCACATGTAGCGCGCGACAGCAATGATGTCGCATCACCGGATGAAGAGTTGATCGCGCGCGTGCTCTGGCGCGAAGAGCCCGCCCTGAGCGCGATCTATGATCGCTATAGTCGGCTCATCTTTACGATTGCGCTGCGCATCACCGGGGATCGGCAGTCGGCCGAGGAGGTGACGCAGGATGTGTTTCAGGCGGTCTGGCAGTCGGCGGGGAGCTTTCACCCCAACAGCAGCTTCTCGGCCTGGCTGGTCGGCATCGCACGGCACCGCGCGATCGACGCCACCCGCTCGCGGCGCTACCGTGCGCGGGCGCGCGAGCAGGCGTTCGACGAACAGATCGCGCAGCACGTCGGCACCACCGACGCGCCTGCCGACGCAATTCTGCAACGGCAGGTCGTTCGCGCGGCCTTGGATAAGCTGCCGCAGCCGCAGCGTCAGGCGCTCGATCTGGCCTATTATAGTGGATTGACCTGCCGCGAGATCGCGGTGCAGCTTGGCGAGCCGATCGGCACGGTGAAATCGCGCCTGCGCCTCGGCCTGAGCCGGCTGCGCGAGATCTTGGCAGAAACGTGAACCGCTGATTACGCTGAGAGGGCTGATTACGCTGAGACGGGGCGCGTGAACCGCTGATTACGCTGAGGGCCCTGAGGGCGCTGAGGAGGTGAGTCAGCGTAATCAGTCGTTCAGCGTAATCAGCGGTTCTGTCGTTCAGCGCTTCAGCGGTTCTGGCACGGACTAGCGCTCCGCGAAGCGCCCCGAGATGCTCAGCTGCTCGCCCGAAGCAGCGCGCTCGCGCAGCTCGTTCAGCAGTGCGTCGAGCTTATCGGGCGTCAGGTTGCGGTAGTATTCGAGGTTGGCCTGGAGCAGCGGCGCACGATCACAGTCGGCCAGGCACTTGACGCGCTGGAGCGTGAACATGCCGTCGGCAGTCGTCTGGTTGGTTTTAATCGCTAGCTTGCGCTCCAGCTCGTCCACGATCTGCTCGGCCCCCAGGAAGCAGCACGGTACATCGTCGCAGACCTGTAGCACCCATTTGCCGACGGGCTGGGTGTAGAACAGCGTGTAGAAGCCGACCACCTCAAAGACATCGGTGTACGGCATCGCAAGCAGATCGGCGACCTCGCGGATCGCTGCGTCGGTCAGGTGGCCGTATTCGTCCTGCGCGATATAGAGCAGCGGCAGCACTGCGCTGCGCTTTTCGGCGTAGCGCGCGAGGATCGCCTCGATCTCGTCGTTGTACTTTTCTCTCAGCATAGCTCTTGCGTTAGACATGGTTCTTCATGCCTTATTATGCAGGGTTATGTCAAAGTCACCAAGCTGGGGACATGGGTCGCAGGCCCTCAAAAAGATGCTTTTTCTGGGCGCTGGTGGCGGCTGCGCCGCCACCAGCGCCCAGAAAACCGATTCGTGGAGGGCTTCGCCCTCCACACCTCCCGACTTTGATATGACCCCTACCGATCGACTTCACCCAGCACCGGATCAAGCGATGCGATCAGCGCGACCAGATCGGCGACGAGCCGACCCTTAGCCATGTGCGGCAACGCTTGCAAATTGATGAATGATGGCGCACGAAAATGCACCCGATACGGCTTCGGGCTGCCGTCGCTCACGATATAGGTCGCCAGCTCGCCGCGCGGCGATTCGATCGCCGCGAGGGCATCGCCGACCGGCGGCTTGAACCCTTCGGTCCACAGCTTAAAATGATGGATGAGCGACTCCATGCTGTGGGTGATCTCGCTCTTGGGTGGCGGCGCAATCTTGCGATCAGTCGTGATATACGGCCCCGGCCCGAGTTCTTTGAGCCGTTCGAGCGCCTGCCAGCAGATGCGGACGCTCTGGCGCATCTCGGCCATCCGCACCAGGTAGCGATCATAGATGTCGCCGTTCTTGGCGATCGGCACGTCGAAGTCGTAGGTCTCGTAGCCGCAATAGGGCATATCTCTGCGCAGATCCCAGGCCAGCCCGGTCGCGCGCAAGATCGGCCCGCTGGCACCATAGGCGATCGCGGCCGCCGTGTCGATCGCGCCGACGCCGACGGTTCGCTCCAGCCAGAGCGGGTTGCCGGTCAGCAAGTTCTCGTACTCGTCGACGTGGCCCGGCATGATCTTCAGGAAGGATGTGACGGTCTCCGCGAACTCGTTCGGCAGATCGTAGGCCAGCCCGCCGACGCGGAAATAGCTGGTCATCATGCGCGCGCCCGAAACCAGCTCGAAGATGTCGAGAATCTGTTCGCGCTCGCGGAAGCCATACAGGAACACGCTCATCGCGGCGAGGTCGAGCGCGTGGGTTCCTAGCCAGACGAGATGGCTGGCGATGCGCGTCAGCTCGGTGAGCAGCACGCGCGCGGCGATCGCGCGCGGCGGCACGACGCAGTCGAGCAGCGTTTCGACCGCCAGCACATAGCTCAGGTTATTCGAGAGCGGCGCCAGATAATCGGTGCGATCAGTCAGCACGATCGCCTTCTGATAGGTCTTGCTCTCCATGGTCTTCTCGATGCCGGTGTGCAGGTAGCCGATATCCGGCGCAACATTGATCACGGTCTCGCCATCGAGCTCGAGCACCAGCCGCAGCACACCGTGAGTGCTGGGGTGATGCGGGCCCATGTTGAGGACCATCGTATCTTTTTGCCCCGCCAGCGCCGGCCCGGTGATCTCCTGCGGCGCGGGGACGCTGAGCTTAGTTTTATCGATCACGGCTGTCATACCGGCCTCCGACGAACGTCAATACGACCTGGTCGTCGTTCATTATTCCTTGGCAAACGGCTTGCGCGCGTAGATCTCTTCCTGGTTGAAGGTGAAGGCCACCTCTTCATAGCCCAGCGGCACATCCTTGCGCAGGGGATGGCCTTCCCAGTCGTCGGGCATCAGGATGCGATAGAGGCCGGGATGCCCGCTGAAGGTGATACCGAACATATCGTAGGCTTCGCGCTCCTGCCAGTTGGCGGTCGGCCAGAGCACCGTCAGCGTCGGTACCTGGGGGGCATTCGCAGGGACGCCGATCTTGAGGCAGATACGATGATGGTTTTGGAGTGAGAGCAGGTGATAGACGATCTCGTAGCGCGGGTCGCGACCGAGATAGTCCACGGCGCAGAGGTTTTCGAGGAATGTGTACCTCAGCTCGGGGTCGTCGCGCAGAAATCTCGCCATATCGACGATCGCCTCGCGCCGTACGGCAACGTTGA
>Ga0075423_10004704_pt1 | contig 12680 bp, 9 predicted proteins | sample SoiMethybrSBSTD2_FD_80114 | JGI IMG/M metagenome (GOLD analysis project Ga0075423, IMG submission 80114) | Bulk soil microbial communities from a Populus tree surrounding site in Tennessee, USA - Soil MetaG P. TD hybrid SBSTD2 | ecosystem: Environmental > Terrestrial > Soil > Tree plantation...
CCCTTGCGCTTGTCGAGCAGCGCCGCCGCGATCATGGTGTCGAAGGTCAGGCCCGCGACCGCGACGCCGGCCCGTTCGAGGAACTCGATGTCGAATTTGGCGTTGTGCGCATATTTCGCCTTCTGCGGGTCGGCGAAGAACGGGCGCAGCGCCGCCAGCACGACATCGCGCGGCAGCTGCGTCCCTTCACGATGCCCGAACGGCAAATACCAGGCCGCGCCGGTTTTGACGGCCAGCGAGATGCCGACCATCTCGTCCTGGAACGGGCGCAGTCCCGTGCCCTCGGTGTCGAAGGCGAAGCCTGGGGCGGCGGTCAGCGCTGCGACGACCTCGCGCAGATCGTCTTCGGTCTGCACCGCGCGGTAGTCGCCAAGCGGCGTGTGCGTCCCAGTACCAGGCAGGCTAGTCAGCGCGGTCGGGCGACCGGCCTGCGTTGGCGGGATGTCGAACATCGCGAGCTGCTGCGGATCGTCGCTGGCGGCGTCGGGCACAGGCACGGCGGCGGCGAACAGAACGCTCTGCTGCGCATCGGGTGCCGTCGGCAGATCGACCAGTTCCACGCCGCCGCCGCTCGTCGGCAGCCGCTTGACCATACTCGCGCCGAACTCCAGCTCCTGGAACAGCGCGATCACGAGCGTGCGATCATAGTCGCGCAGCTTGGCGGCGCGCAGATCGAGCTGGACCGGGACATCGCAGACGATCGTCGCCAGTTGCTTGCTGAAAAGCGCCTGCTCACGCTGACCTTCCAGCACCTTTTTGTAGCGATTGGGAACCTCGTCGAGATGCTCATACAGGTTTTCGACGCTGCCGAATTGGTTGAGCAGCGCGATCGCGCCGGCCTCGCCGATGCCTTTGACGCCAGGGATGTTGTCGGTCGCATCGCCCTTCAGCCCGCGCAGATCGGCCAGCTGCGACGGCGCGAGCCCTTTGTAGCGCTCGTGGACCTGCTCAAGACCATACAGCGTCGTCGTAGTCTTCTTGCCATACGGGTTCGCCAGCAGGACGCGCACATGCTCATTCACGAGCTGGAGCGTGTCGGTGTCGCCGGTCAGGATCATCGTATCGACGCCCTCGGCGGTGGCCTGGCAGGCGAGCGTGCCGATCACATCGTCGGCCTCATAGCCGTCGGCGGTGTAGATCGGGATGTTGAAGGCCCCGACGAGCTGCTTGATCCGTTCGAGCTGCTGATGAAACTCGGTGGGTGGCTCGCCGCGACCGGCTTTGTACTCGGCGTACAGGTCGTCGCGGAAGGTGCGCCCAACGTCGAAGGCGACGGCCATATAGTCCGGGTGATGCTCTTGGATGGCAGTCAGCAGGATCGCCGTGAAGCCGAAGACCGCGTAGGTTGGCTCGCCGCTGGATGCGCGCAGACCAGCCTCGGCCAGCGCGTGAAAGGCGCGAAAGGCCAGCGCGTGGCCGTCGATTACCGCAAGCAGGGGATGCCGCTCTGTCATATATGCCTCTTCAAGCCAAAATATCCGCAATCTTGGTGGCCGCCATGTCATCCACGCGAAGTATCACGCAGTCGCTTTTCTCAACATGCAGCAGGCCCTTCGCAATTCGTCCTGATGTACTGGATGGTTTATTATACCTGAGGGCGAACGTATGAGCAATTGTGCGCAGCGCGTCACACCACGCGCCCTGATAGTGTGTGCGCACCGCGATTCCGTGGGTGGGCTCTGCCCTGGATCCCTACGCACTGGTGGCGTATGCCCTCGTTTCCGTGGGTGGGCTCTGCCCCCGGACCCCCTGAAAAGGAGGTGGGCAGCAGTTCAGCGCCGGAGGTCATGCCTCCGTCGCTCAAGACACGCATCGGCCCTGTACAATGCGGTCGGGAACTGCACTGCAACGTCAGTAGCAAATATCGAGGCCGGCGAGGCATGAGCTGCCAGCAATGGGATTGGGAAAGTATCACATGCCGTAAGGGTCTTAGTACTACAGTTGGACTTAGCAAAATATGCTTACAGAAAGCCATCCGCTGGCGGTGTGTTTGAAAACTCGTTGGCATTCCAATCAGGTATTTTTCAAACAACTCCAAGTTGCAATATTAAGTCCAACTGTAGTATTAGGGAACCGGGTACGGGTTCCCTAATCGGGGGCGCGGGGGCGGGGTGCCCTCTGGGCCTGCCCCGCAAAACCGTGCATCACATCCTCTGCCGCCTCGCACCTTGACACCCTGGAACGCCGGTCCTATACTTGCGAGAGCCCGCCGCTCGACGCGAATTTGCCCACCGCTGAAGGGCAGGGCGCACACGCTGGGACGATTTAGCGCGGCGCAGCACCCCGCCGTCCATTTCCCAGGGTAGCGGACAATCGAGGTCTTTATCGACCTACCTGAGCGGAAAGCGATAATATGAGCGGCAGCCTAGTGATCGAACCAATCACGGATAAGCAGGGGCTCATGGCCTTGATCGAGTTTCCCTTCACGCTCTACCAGGGCGACCAGAGCTGGGTTCCACCATTGATCGAAGAGCGGCGCGACTTCCTCGACCCAAAGAAGAATCCCTTTTTCGAGCACGCGCGCCATCAGCTCTTTCTGGCGCGGCGCGCTGGCGCGGTCGTCGGCACGATCGGCGCGGTCGTCGACGACAATCACAACCAGACGCACGAGGAGCGCGCGGGTGCGTTCGGCTTCTTCGAGACGATCGACGACCAGGCCGTCGCTGATGCGCTGCTCGACGCCGCCGAGGAGTGGGTGCGCGGGCAAGGTATGACGATCATCCGTGGCCCGCTGAGCTTCTCGACCAACCAGGAGTGCGGGCTGCTGATCGATGGCTTCGACGAGCCGCCGATGGTCATGATGACCTACAACCGGCGCTACTACGCAAGGCTGCTCGAAGCGCACGGCTACACCAAAGCGATCGATATGTTCGCCTATATCGGCGACCTGGATGATCGGCTGAACAACGGGCCGCCGAAGGTCTTCCGCGCGGCCGAGAAGGCTGCGCACAAGAGCGGCATTCGCGTTCGCAAAGCCGAGATGCGCCATTTCAGCCAGGAGATCCAGCTGGTCAAGCAGGTCTACAATCAGGCGTGGGAGCGCAACTGGGGCTTCGTGCCGATGACCGAGCACGAGTTCGACCACCTGGCCGCCGGTCTCAAACCGGTGCTCGATCCGAACCTGATCTTCATCGCCGAGACCAGCGATGGCACGCCAATTGGTGTATCGATCGCATTGCCCGATCTGCATCAGGCGCTGCGCTGGTCGGGCGGTGGCCACATGTTCCCGTTTGGACTGCTCAAGTTCCTGTGGCACAAGCGCCGCGTCAACCAGATTCGCCTGATCATCATGGGCGTCGTTGAGGAATATCGCGGTCGTGGCATCGACGCAATATTCTACATCGAGACGGCGCGCGCGGGGCTGGCGCGCGGCTACAAGCGCATCGAAGGCTCGTGGATACTCGAAACCAACACGATGATGAATCGGATCATCGAACGGCTCGGCGGGAAGCGCTATAAGACCTATCGGATCTACGAGAAGCCGCTATCATGAAGGTGCTAGTGACCGGCGGAACCGGTTTTGTCGGCGCGAACCTGGTCGCCGCGCTCGTGCGACGGGGCGACCAGGTTCGCGTGCTGCGGCGAGCCAATTCGAGCCTGATCGCGCTCGACGGCCTGCCGGTTGAGCATGTCGTCGGCGATGTGCTGGAAGCCGAATCGGTCGCTCAGGCCGTCGCCGGCTGCGATCTCGTCTTCCACGTCGCCGCGCTCTCCTCCTACTGGCGCGCGCGGCGTGCGCAAGTCTATCGCGTGAACGTCGAGGGCACACGAATAGTGATGGAAGCCTGTCTGCGCGCCGGTGTGTCGCGGGTCGTGCATACCTCCTCGATCGCCGCGATCGGCATCCCACCGCGCGGAACGATCGGCGATGAGCGTACCCCCTTCGACGCACTCAGCGCGACATTCGCCTACGCCGACAGCAAGCATCGCGCCGAGGCCGAGGTGCGCAGCGCGATCGCGCGCGGGCTGCCGGCGCTGATCGTCAACCCGGCGACGGTGATCGGTGCCGGCGATCACTACATGGTTTCGGGCAGCATGATCGTCGAGTTCGCGCGCGGCCATATGCCGGCTGTTCCGCCGGGTGGCGTTTGTGTGGTTGATGTGGAGGCGGTTGTCTATGGGCACCTCGCCGCAGCCGAGCGCGGGCAGATCGGCGAACGCTACATCCTCGGCGGCGAGAACCTCTCACATCGGCAGATCGCCGCGACGATCGCTGCAGTGCTGGGTCGTCCCGCCCCACGGCTGGTCGCGCCCGGCTGGCTGCTGCGCCCGCTCGCACTGGCGGTCGATGGCTTCAATCGCGTCAGCCGGCGGACGCCGCTCATCAGCGGTGAGCAGCTCCGCCTCGGCGCGATCGACTTCTTCTTCGACTCGAGCAAAGCGGTGCGCGAGCTGGGCTACCCGATCATGGCCTTTCGCAACGCTGTCGAGCAGGCATATGCCTGGTATGTCGCGCATGGCTACCTGCCCTGACGCCACGCATCGTTTATTCTTTGTATGTCGTTTTTTCGCCCCGCAGGGCGAAAAAACGACATACAAGGAGTAAAAATCTGAGGACACTGATTGATGGATGAGTTCACGACCGACTCGGGCATCCCGATCAAACCGGTCTACCGCGCGGAGGACGCCGCGCCGTCGCCTGACCCTGGGCAGTATCCCTACACGCGCGGCATCTACCCGACGATGTATCGCCGCCGGCTTTGGACCATGCGCCAATACGCCGGGTTCGCCTCGGCGCGCGCCAGCAACCAGCGCTATCGCCACCTGCTCGCCAACGGCCAGACTGGCCTCTCGGTCGCCTTCGATCTGCCACCGCAGCTCGGCCTCGACTCCGACGACCCGCGCGCAACCGGCGAAGTCGGCAAGGTCGGCGTGGCGATCGATAGCCTCGACGATATGGCGACTCTGTTCGACGGCATCCCGCTCGATAGCGTTACGACTTCGATGACGATCAACGCGCCCGCCGCTGTGCTGCTGCTGCTGTACGAACTGGTGGCCGAGCGGCAGGGCGTGGCGGCGGCACAGCTCGGCGGCACAATTCAGAACGACATCCTCAAAGAGTACACCGCGCGCGGCACCTACATCTTCCCGCCACGACCGTCGATGCGGCTGATCACCGACACCTTCGCCTACTGCCAGGCGCGCATCCCGAAATGGAACACGATCTCGATCAGCGGCTACCACATTCGCGAGGCCGGCAGCACCGCCGCGCAGGAGATCGCCTTCACGCTGGCCGACGGCATCGCCTACGTAGACGCGGCGATCAGCGCGGGCCTGGCCGTCGATGAGTTCGCGCCACGGCTCTCGTTCTTCTTCAACGGCCACAGCAACTTCCTGGAAGAGGTCGCGAAGTTCCGCGCCGCGCGGCGCATGTGGGCGCGGATTATGCGCGAGCGGTTCGCGACCGAAAACCCGCAAAGCCAGATGCTGCGCTTCCATACCCAGACGGCTGGCTCGACGCTGACGGCGCAGCAGCCGCTGAACAACGTCGTCCGAACGACGATCCAAGCGCTCGCCGCCGTGCTCGGCGGGACGCAGAGCCTGCACACCAACAGCTACGACGAAGCGCTGGGCCTTCCAACGCAGGCGGCGGCAACGCTGGCGCTGCGCACGCAGCAGATCATCGGCTACGAGAGCGGCGTGGCTGCGACGGCCGACCCACTGGCCGGCTCGTACGTCGTCGAGGCGTTGACCGACGCGCTCGAAGCCAAAGCGTGGGAGCTGATCGCGGCGATCGACGCGATGGGTGGCGCGGTCGCGGCGATCGAGCGGGGCTGGATGCAGAGCGCGATCACCGACGCAGCCTATGCCTACCAGCAGCGTGTCGAGGCGCAGGAGCAGGTGGTCGTGGGCGTAAATCGGTTCGTAGAAGCTGAGGAGACGCCAGTGCCGGTGTTTCAGCCCGACGCGAGCGTGGCGCGTGAGCAGAGCGCGGCGCTAGCGCGGCTGCGGGCCGAGCGCGACAACCCGGCGGTACGCGCGGCGTTGGACGCGCTGCATCAGGCGGCGGCGGGCCATGAAAACGTGCTCTACCCAATGCGCGCGGCGCTCGCATCAATGGCGACGGTCGGCGAAGTCTGCGGCGTGCTGCGCGAGGTCTGGGGCGAATACCGGCCGGCGGTGGGGGTGTAGCAGATTATACGCTTTGTGGTATGATACGTGCGCAACCGATTGGCCGAGGATGCCGTGAAAACCACGCAAGAACGCATCGAAGACCTACGCCGCCGCCGCGAGCAGACGCGCATAACTGATCCGCAGGCGACCGAGAAGCAACACGCGCGTGGCAAGCTCACCGCGCGCGAGCGCGTGATCGCGCTGCTCGATCCCGACTCGTTCGTCGAGTTGGACACGATGGCGATCCACCGCACATCGGCCTTCGGCATGGAGCACCGCAAACCGCTCGGCGACGGCGTGATCACCGGCCACGGCATGATCGATGGGCGACCAATCTGCCTGTTCTCGCAGGACTTCACGATCTTCGGCGGCTCGTTGGGCGAAGTCTACGCCGAGAAAATCTGCAAAGTGATGGACCTGGCGCTGCGCATGGGCGTGCCGTGCATTGGCGTGAACGACAGCGGCGGCGCGCGGATTCAAGAGGGCGTCGTGAGCCTGGCCGGCTATGCCGAGATATTCTATCGGAATGTCATCTGCTCTGGTGTCATCCCACAGTTCTCGGTGATCGCCGGGCCGTGCGCTGGCGGCGCGGTCTACTCGCCGGCCATGACCGACTTCATAGTCATGGTCAAAGGCACCTCGCAGATGTTCATCACCGGGCCAGACGTGATCAAAACCGTCACCAACGAGGATGTCGGCTTCGAGGAGCTGGGCGGCGCGATGACGCACAACACGCGCAGCGGTGTCGCGCACTTCGCCGCCGACAGCGAGGCCGACGCATTCGACCAACTGCGCACGCTGATCTCGTACCTGCCGGCGAACAACCTCGAAGATCCGCCGTATGTTGCGCCGGACGATGACCCTGAACGCATGGAAGACGCGCTCCAGACGATCATCCCCGACAGCCCGAAAAAGCCCTACGACATCATCACGGTGATCGACGCCGTGATGGACGACGGCATCTTCTTTGAAGTCCAGCCCTTCTGGGCGCGCAATATCGTGATCGGCTTCGCTCGGCTCGACGGCTACCCGGTCGGCGTCGTCGCCAACCAGCCGGCGCATCTGGCCGGCACGCTCGACATCAACTCGTCGGTCAAGGCCGCGCGCTTCGTCCGCTTCTGCGACGCATTCAACATCCCGCTGGTCACCTTCGTCGATGTGCCCGGCTTCCTGCCCGGCACGCAGCAGGAATATGGCGGGATCATTCGCCACGGCGCCAAGCTGCTGTACGCCTATTGCGAGGCCACCGTGCCGAAGCTGACGGTGATCACGCGCAAAGCCTACGGTGGTGCCTACGACGTTATGGCCAGCAAACACGTCCGCGCCGATTTCAACTTCGCCTGGCCGACCGCCGAGATCGCCGTGATGGGCGTGGATGCGGCGGTCAAGATCATCTTTCGCAAAGAGCTGGCCCAGGCGAGTGACCCGACTACCCGGCTGGCCGAGCTGGTCGAAGACTATCAAAACCGTTTCGCGAACCCCTACGTCGCAGCCGAGCGCGGCTATGTCGATGACGTGATCGAACCGCGCGAAACCCGACCGACGCTGATCCGCGCGCTACGCCTGGCGCGCAGCAAACGCCAGAGCTTGCCGGCCAAGAAACATGGCAACATTCCCTTGTGACTGCTCTCAGTACTATCGGACAAAAGACTGTTATTAAATATCAACCAGATTACCTATTGCACCACCATTCACAAATGTGCTAAGATAAAACGGATCGTGGTGCTGTGACCAAAACTCAATGGTGCCGCGAACAGATTTGGTAGTAGCAGCATGACCAATTCAAGCAGCGACACCGAGCCCAACGAGCGTATGATCGAACTACGCTTGCCAAGCCGGCTCGGATACGAAAAGGTGGCGATGGATACCGCCGCGTCGCTCGCAAAGCGCATGGGTTTCGACCCGGAACGTGTCGATGCGCTACGCACTGCGGTGAGCGAAGCGGTGACGAACGCGATCGAACATGGCAACGGGCGCGATTCGACGATGAAGGTTCTGGTTATGCTCACGGCGCGGCCCGACGAGCTGGTCGTCAGCGTTGCTGATCAGGGGCTCACCCCGCTCGACCAGGATCGGACCGTCATGACGCCGCGGATCGAGGACTCGTTTCAGAAACAAGATAAAGGCGGCTGGGGTATCTGGCTCATCCGCGAGCTGATGGATGAAGTGGAATTTACGACTGCACCAACCGGCGGCAACCAGATTCGCATGGTCATACACCTAGAATGATGCTATGATCGGCCCAAGAAGCACAACACCACTAGCTATGGAACTATCATTTCCCAGCGAATTGGGCTACGAGAGAGTTGCCCGTGATGCAGTAGCCGCGTTTGCCCGGCGGCTCGGCTTCGATCAGGAGCGGATCGAGGATCTCAAGACCGCGCTCGGCGAAGCCTGCATCAACGCGATCGAGCACGGCAATGGCCGCGCGCCGGGTCTGCGCGTCGATATCAGCTGCGTCTGCGAAGATGGGCGGCTGATGGTCGAGATTCTCGACCAGGGCCTGAACCGCTATCAACAGCGCAATGTCGTCGCCAGCATCGATACGAAGCTGAGCGGCCTTGCGCCGTTGCGCGGGATGGGCCTGATGATGATCGCTCAACTGGTGGACGAAGCCGGCTTTACCGAGAGCCAGGATGGTCGTAATCACTTCCGACTAGCGCTCTACCGCAACCAAAAGACGCCGGTGGCGCAAAGCTAGCGCGATAGGAGCTATGGTATAATCTGAGGTAGGCTAGAGCGAAGTCTGCTGGATCGCGATTCAGTAGGTTTCAGGAAACAGACTATTATGCTGGAAGACGAACTGAGTGTCAGCACCCGCGAACGCGATGGCGTCGCAATTATTGATCTCGTCGGCGATGTCACAACCTTCGCCGAAGAGAAGATCAACAATGCCTATGCGCAGGTAACGAGCAAGGGCGCGAAGCACGTCCTGATGAACTTTCGTCAGAACGACTATATCAATAGTGCCGGGATCGCCATTTTGATCGGCGTCGTCACCGAGGTCAATCGCAACAACCAGAAGCTGGCGATCAGCGGTCTCTCGCAGCATTTCCAGAAGATCTTCCGAATGGTCGGGCTGGCGCAGTACGCCGATATCTATCAGGATGAGGACGAAGCGATTCAGGGCTTCGCAACCGCAGCTGCATAGTCTTCGGCAGCTACACCGCTTGGCGTACAGAGGGTTTCACCACCAAGACACCAAGGCTTTGTGCCTTGGTGTCTTGGTGTCACTACTTTTAAGATAAGGGAGGTGTGGAGGGCTAAACCTTCCACATTCCTTTCAGGAGCTTATTAGTTGATCGCCGATACGCCGGCAAGGTCTGGCACCGTGGCCTCAACCTCAGGTACTACATCAGGCAGCGCGTCGGGCAGCTCATCCTCGACGAAGCGCAGGCGCGGGTAGAGGTAGCCCGCGATCACCGCCAGGATGTTCAGCAGGCCAAACACGATGAACAGCAGCCCAATGCCGCGCCCTGGTCCTGTGCCGATGATCTGGCCAACGCTGCCGGCCAGCGCTCCATTGACTTCGAGCAGCGGATTGAAGACATAGTCGGCCAGCGGCCCACTGATCAGGTAGGCCAGTGGCACAGCTGCTGTGGCGATCATGCCGCGAGTGGCGAAGACGCGCCCCTGGACATCGGTCGCGACCTTGCGCTGCCAGATCGCCTGGCTGGAGGTGCCGACGATCGGCAAGCATATGGCGAAAAAGAACGTAGCGGTACCGATCAGCACGGCAGAGGGCGCGAGCCCGGCGATAATGATACAGATGCTCAAGAGCAGCGCACCACCAAGCACGCCGTAGACCCGTCGCTTTGGCCCGTTCCAGACGCTCATCATCACGCTGCCGACCAAGACGCCGACGCCGGCTACCGAGAGCACCGTGCCGAGCACCGCCGAGGTGGTGAACGAGAGCATCAGCGGCGTTGCCAGCACAATCACGGCGCTCAGCATGAAATTGCTCGAAGCAAAGAAGATCAGCAGGCCGATCAGCCCTGGCCGTGCCATAATATAGCGCCAGCCATAGGTCGACTCGTAGAGCAGCGAGCCACGCCCGATCCGCCCATCTTCGGTGGCGATCGGCTTGGGAATAGTGATGATCAGCAACGTGATGATCGAGAAGACGAAGGTGAGCACATCGATCACGAAGACGCCCGCGAGCCCGATCAAGGTGAGCAGCACGCCTGCCAGCACCGGCGCGATCAGTTGCCCGATCCCGCCCGCAAGCTGGGTCATGCCGCTGGCGCGCCCGAGCTGATCTTTGGGGACCAGCATCGTGGTCGCAGCGGAAAAGGCTGGGAACTGAAAGGCGCGAAAGGCCGCGCTGATGGCGACGATAATATAGATCGGCCAGATCTCTAGGCGATCAACGCTGATCAGCACAACGATCACCAGCGGCGTAAGCGCTGCGCCGGCCTCGCTCAGGACCAGTGTCAAGCGCCGATCCCAGCGATCAACCAGCGCGCCAGCGAGCGGCGAGAAGACGATGATCGGCATGATCGCGAAGAATGAAATCAGGGTGAGTGCTGTGGCCGATCCGGTCGTCTGGAATACCCATATGCCCAGTGCAAAGCCGGTGAGTCCCGAGCCGGTCAGCGAGATCAATTGACCAAGCCAGAGAATATAAAAGCTTCTCATTCCTGAAGCTAGGCTAGCTCGCGTCATTGTCAACTCCTTCATACCTGTCTGAAACATACAGCGTGAAACGTGAGCCACATCCCGATCACGTCTCACGCTTCACGCTTCACGTTTCACGGAAGTGGTTTGGCGGCGAGCCGCCGCCATCATCTGCCGGCTGGGGAATGATCCTACCACAAATTTGACTTCTCGCAACTTGCGCGGCTTGTGCGGTGCGAGCTAGCCATCCGTATCTGCTGCCTGCACGCCTTCGATGCATGCGGCCAGCTGCTCGGCCAGCGCCTGGACATGCGGCTGGCGGACGATGCTGAGATGATCGCCGGGGATCACATGGTGCTCGAAGCCGCCGCCTGCCAGCGCACGCCAGCCTGCGAGCGACGGCAGCGACGCGCCGGGGAGCGGCTCGCGCGCCTGTAGGAACGTGATGCAACCAGGGTAGATCTGGGGTGTGTAGCGGTACAGGGCGCGGTTGTTGGCTTCGAAGATGCGAAACCGCAGACGTAGCTGCGCTAGCTCGATCTCCGCAGGCACCAGGCGCTCCTGCTTCGCCTGCTCCAGCAGGGCATTCAGCTGGGCATCGGGCGCGAGCTGCTGGATGCGATCCTGCATTGGAGCAAAGCGCTCGACGTCCAAGCCGAGATTCTGCGCGAACCGCTGCAATAGCCACAGCTGATCATCCTGGGGTGACGGCGCGCTGGGATTGGGAAGCTGCGCGTCGATCAACGCCAGCAGGCTCACCGTTTCGCCCTGGTCGTGCAGGTGGCGGGCCATTTCTAGCGCCACCAGCCCGCCCAGCGACCAGCCGCCCAGCAGATACGGGCCGTGCGGCTGCACCTGTCGCAGCGCAGCGACGTAGTCGACCGCCATTGTGCGAAAATCGCTGAGCGGCGCGATTTCCGCTGACGTGCTGGTCGATTGCAAGCCATAGAACGGCTGGTCGGGGCCGAGCGCTTGCGCCAGATCGTAGTAGCACAGCACGTCGCCGCCGATTGGGTGGACGCAGAAGAATGGCTGTTTCGCACCGCCGGTCTGAATGCCGACGAGCGCCGACGGCGGCGTGGGGGCCGTCTGCCGACTGAGCAGCGCGGCGAGTTGCTCGACGGTCGCGCCCTGGAACAGCATCGACAAGGGCAGTTCCTGGCCAAACTGCTTCTGAATGCGGGCCATGAGCCGTAGCGCCAGCAGCGAATGCCCGCCCAGCGCAAAGAGGCTTTCGACGACGCTGATCGATCGCCGGCCCAGCAGTTCCTCCCAGATCTGGGCGAGCTGTGCTTCCAGGTGCGTCCGTGGCGCGATCTGGCCGGCGCGCTGCGCAGAGCCGTCCAGCGCGGGCATGGGCAGCGCGCGACGATCGACTTTGCCGCTCGGCGTCAGCGGCATGGCGTCCAGCAGCACGAAGTCGGCTGGGATGAGCGCAGCCGGCAGTCGGGCGGTTAAGAACGCACGCAGATCAGGGATCAGAGGTCGCGCGTTGGGGGTCGGGAGGGCAGGATATATCGTGCCCCTACCGTCGGTCTGCTTCTCTCCTTGTCTCCGTGTCTCCGTGTCTTCCGATCCTGACCCCTGATCCCTGACCCCCGACCCCTGGTGTGGGACAACGTAGGCCACCAGTCGCTGATCGGGATAGGCGCTTGTGGGCGATGCATCCTCGCGCAGGAGTACGACGCACTCGCGCACCGCTTCGTGAGCGCGCAGTGCCGCCTCGATCTCGCCCAGTTCGATCCGCACGCCGCGCAGCTTGATCTGCTGATCGCGCCGCCCCAGATATTCCAGCTGCCCGTCGGCGCGGTAGCGCGCAAGATCGCCGGTGCGATAGAGCCGCGTCCCCATTGCAGATTGCAGATTGCAGATTGCAGATTGGGGTGTGCTGCCATCGGCCATCGACCATCGGTCATCACTTGCAGATTGGGCTGTGCTGCCATCGGCCA
>Ga0075423_10004706_pt1 | contig 12680 bp, 4 predicted proteins | sample SoiMethybrSBSTD2_FD_80114 | JGI IMG/M metagenome (GOLD analysis project Ga0075423, IMG submission 80114) | Bulk soil microbial communities from a Populus tree surrounding site in Tennessee, USA - Soil MetaG P. TD hybrid SBSTD2 | ecosystem: Environmental > Terrestrial > Soil > Tree plantation...
CGGGCGAGATGGTAACGCAGGCGCCGGCCGGGATCACCCTCGTGACCCTCTCGGGTACACTTGTTGCGGTTTTCGGAGAGTGGACGAACTCAAGCCAGGAACGCCAAGCGCCGCCACCCTGGGGGACGGGCGCTACATCGTTCGGCGCGAGCTGGGCCGCGGAACGATGGGTGTCGTGTACGAGGCCGAGGACACGGTGCTCGGCCGCACGGTCGCGGTCAAGACCGTCGAGCTGGCGTTCGCCGCCGATGAAGAGGCCCGGCACGAGTTCGAGCAGCGCTTCTTCACCGAGGCGCGGGTGGCGGCGCGGCTCTCCCATCCGGGAATCGTCGTCTGCCACGACTTCGGGAAGGAGCGGGCGAGCGGAAAGCTCTTCATCGTCTTCGAGTACCTGAAGGGGCGGACGCTCCCTGACCGCGCGACCGAAGGACCGATGGCCTGGCGCGACGCGCTGGGGATCGTGGTGCAGGTGGCGCGAGCGATCCACCACGCGCACGAGCACGGCGTCATTCACCGCGACCTGAAGCCGGCGAACATCATGCTGCTCGAGCCGAGGACGAGCGCAGGCTCGGCCGCGCGCGGCGAGGCGGCGGTCAAGATCATGGACTTCGGCGTGGCCCGTCTCGAATCGCTCGGGGCGCGGCTCACCCGGACGGGGCAGTCCTTCGGCTCGCCCCTCTACATGTCGCCGGAGCAGGCGCTGGGTCAAGCCAGCAGCGCCCATTCCGACATCTTCTCGCTCGGCTCGGTCCTGTGCACGCTCCTGCTGGGCCGGCCCTGGTTCGATGCGCCGAGCATCCCCGAGATCGTGGCCCGCGTGGTCCATGACGATCCCCCGCGCGTCTCGACCCTGCGACCGGGCGTGCCGGCGGCGCTGGACGGCGTGGTGGCCAAGGCGCTCGCAAAACGCGGGGACGATCGGTACGCCAGCGCCGCCGACATGGCCGACGATCTCGAGGATGTCCTGGCCGGCGCAACCCCGAGGCATGCCCGCGCAGTGGCTTCTTCCGGGCCGCCCGGAGGTGCAGCCACCGACGATGCTCTGCTCGCCGGGCTGACCGCACCGGCGGGCGGCCGGGGTCGCGTGCCGGCGTCCGACCCCTCGGCGGCGCTGGCTTCGCTGGTTGATGAGGATGCGGCGTCGACGTCCGGAGCGGCCGGCGCGCAGGGCGCAGCCACGATGCCGGTGGAACCGGCCGCCGCGACCACTCCGACGGGCACCGCGATTCCGGAACCGCCGCCGGCGCCGGCGGGGGCGCCGAAGTCCCCCCCGACCGCTTCGGCACGGAGGTGGCTGGCGCCGGCCGGCGCGGTGATGGCGTTGGCGCTGCTGGCCGCGGGCGCGTTCCTTTCCCGGCGGCCATCTCCCGGGCCGGAGCCGGCGCGCCCGCCAATCTCTCCGATCCCGTCGGCGGAGACGCCGGCCGCCACCGCCCTTCCAACTCCGACGACGATCGCTTCCGCGCCTGCGCCCGTGCCCGTCACCGGTGCCCGCCCGGCCGTTCCTTCGGTTCCGCGCGCCGCCGCGAAGAAACCACCCGCGCTTCCGGCCCCGACCGCATCCCCGGCGGCGAACGGCGGGGCGGACGAGGTGGCCGCCGAGGCATCCCCGAACCCGCCGAGGGCCCGCCTGCGGTTGAACGTCGAGCATCCGTTCGAGAACGGCCGGCTCGTCGTGTGGATCGACGGCGTGCTCGTCTTCGAGACGAAGCTCCAGGCGCCGGTCTCCAAGAAGATCGTCGCGATCAAGATCCGCGAGGGTCACGTCGAGAAGCTGCTCGACGTCGAGCCCGGCCCGCACGAGGTCCGGGTGGAGGTCACCTGGGATCAGGGACGGCGCGTGGGCACGAAGGTGGCCGACGTCGCCCCGGACTCGACCGGCCTGCTCGAGGTCCGGGTGGGCCGGCTCAGCAAGGACCTGAGCCTCGAGTGGAGCCGCCTGACGAAGGACTGACGCCGGTTGACAGACCCAGGTGTCTATGCCTAGATAGCTAGGCTACAGACCTCGCCATGTCCTGGCTGAAGCGGCTGGTGAACACGATGCGGTCGGGCCGGGTCGAACGGGAGATCCGGCGCGAGCTGGAGTTCCACGTGGCGGAGCGGGCGGACGAGCTGCGCAGCTCCGGGCTCTCCCCCGAGGAGGCCGAGCGTCGCGCGCGCGTGAAGCTCGGGAACCCGCTGCTGCAGGCGGAGAGAACGCGCGACGTCGACATCGCGCTCTGGGCGGACGGCCTCGCCCGGAACCTGCGCCACGCCGCCCGGAACCTGGGGCGGGCGCCCGGTTTCTCGCTGACGGTCATCGCGACGCTCGCCCTCGGAATCGGCGCGAACACCGCCGTCTTCTCTGCGCTCGACGCCGTCCTGCTGCGGCCGTTGCCGTTCCCGGATGCGGACCGGTTGGTGCGCCTCTGGCAGAAGCAGCAGACCAGCGCCGAGACCATGATCGCGCCGGTGCGCCTGGAGGAATGGAACCGGCTCAACTCCACGTTCAGCGCGATCACGGGTTACGGGGTCGAGGACGTGTCCGAGACCTCGGGCGACTTTCCGGAGCGCGTGCGCCGGGCCTTCGTCACGCCGCGCATGCTCGAGGTGTGGGGAGTCGCGCCCGCGCTCGGGCGCGGCTTCTCGCCGGACGAGCAGCGATTCGGCGGCCCGGCCGCGGCGCTCGTCAGCGACCGCTACTGGCGCCGCCGGCTGGGATCGTCGCCCGAGGTGCTGTCGCGCAGCGTGCGTATCGGAGGCGCGCCGGTGCCGATCGTGGGAGTCATGCCCGCCTCCTTCCTCTTCCCCGATCGGGATGTGGACGTCTGGTTCCCCTCGCCGGTGGACGCGCCCTACGCCCAGTCGCGTCAGAGCACCTGGTATACGGGCGTCGGCCGCCTGCGCCCAGGCGTGACCCTGGAGCAGGCGCGGGCGGATCTTTCGGCCGTCCAGGCTCGGCTCGCGCAGGAGTTTCCGGACTCCGACCGGAAGATCGGCGTCGAGCTGCGGCCGCTCAAACAGGACCTGGTCGGTGGCATCGGCCGCGCCCTGTGGCTGCTGTTCGGCGCGGTGTCGGTGCTGCTGCTGATCGCCTGCACCAACATCGCCGCGCTGTTCGTAGCCCGCGGCACGAGCCGCCGTCCCGAGATCGTGCTGCGCCTGTCGCTGGGGGCGTCCCGCGCCGCGGTCGCCGGGCTCGTGCTGGCCGAGACGCTCCTGCTCGGGCTCGTGGGCGGGGCCCTCGGGCTGCTGATCGCCCGCTTCGCCACCACCGCGTTCCGCGCCGTCGGGGCCGAGCTGCCGCGCATGGACGAGGTGGTGGTGGACGGCCGGATCCTGCTGTACTGCTCGTTGAGCACGCTCGCGGTGGCGCTCGTGAGTGGTCTCGCTCCCGCGGTGCGGGCGATGCGAGAGGACGCCGGTCTGGCCTCGGGGGAGTCCGGTCGCACCCAGGTGTCGGGAAGCCAGCGGCTGCAGTGGGCGCTGGTGGGTGGACAGGTGGCGCTGTCGGTCACGCTGCTCATGGGCGCGGGGCTGCTCGTGCGCAGCGTCCACGCGCTCGCGCGCGTGGAGCCGGGCTTCGAGAAGAGCGGCGTGCTGACCTTCCGCATGAGCGGGAGCTGGAGCGAGACCGCGGACTACCCGGCCCTCGTCGCGCGCGTCGACCGTGCGATCGATACGCTGCGCGCCCTGCCCGGCGTCGAGGGGGCGGCCACCACCGGCTGGGCGCTGCCGGGAACGCCGACGCAGTGGGAGTCGAGCTTCGCGGTCGTGGAAGCCGGCGGCGACGCCGATCGGCGCATCGTCACCGACCTGCGCGTGGTGTCGCCGGAGTACTTCGCGACCATGCGGATCCCGCTGCTCCTGGGCGAACGGTGCCAGCGGCGCTCCGTCGGCCCGAGCGGTGCCCCCTCCGGCCCGGGCTTCGACCTGATGGTGAACCGGGCGTTCGTGGCCCGCCACCTGTCGGACTTTCCCTCGGCCGTCGGGCTACACCTGAAGGCGTACGGCGAGGGGGCTCTCGAGCGGGCCGCCGAGCCCGGTCGCATCGTGGGCGTCGTGGGAGACGCGCGGGAGCGGGGCATCGACCGCGCGCCGGAGCCGATCGTCTACTCATGCCTGAGCGCTCCCGGCCCCACGCCTTTCTTCCTGGTGCGGACGAGCGGCGACCCGGTCGCGGTGGTGGGAGCGGTGCGCGCGAGGATGAAGGAGCTCGAGCCGCAGCGGTCGGTCTACGACATCGGCGTGCTCGACGAGCGGATCGACGGCGCCTACGCCCTGCGCCGCCTGCTGACCCTGCTCCTGGTCGCGTTCTCGCTGTCGGCGCTGTCTCTCGCCTCCGTCGGCCTCTACGGGACGCTCAGCTACGCGGTCGGGCTGCGCCGGCGCGAGGTGGGTCTGCGCATGGCGCTGGGGGCCCGGCGGCGCGACATCGTGCGGCAGTTCCTGGGCCAGGGGTTGCGCGTGGTGGGTGTCGCCTGCGCGGTCGGCCTCGGCCTTGCGCTCGCCCTGCGCCGCGTGCTGGCCGGGCTGCTGTACGGCGTCTCGGCTACGGATGCGGCGACGTTCCTCGGAGTCGTCGGCATGGTGGCCGTGGTGGCGGCCGTTGCTTCGCTCGTCCCCGCCCTGCGCGCCGCGCGCCTCGATCCGATGCGCGTCCTCCGCGAATCGTAGCGCTGGCCGCTCGCCATGGACGAGCGGCCAGCGATCAAGGGATGCGACCGTAAGGTCAAGGGCCTACCGCAAAGACCAGATCGTCACGATCGTTCTCGGCCCCCGCCGCGCAGCTCACGTTCGTGCCTTGCCGGCGGTATTGGACGCGCACCGCCTGCATGCTGCCCGCGGGCAGCCGGTACGTCACGGACAACGTCTGCGCTCCGGCCGCCACCGGCGCGCCGGTGGCGATCAGCTGCCAGCTCGGATTCGCGGCGTCGACGGCGTAGAAGAAGTCGACGACGTCCGTCGAGCGCGCGGTCGACGCCCAGACGGTGGCCTCGACGAGAACCGTCTGGCCGGCCGCGAAGGGCGCCCCGCCGGAGACCCGGACGCGGTCGACGGCGTTCCATCGATCGGAGACCGGCCCGCTGGCGCCGTCCGCGCACAGCCCGTTGATGGTGTTGGGCGCGTTCGGCTCGCCGCCCCCCGCGGCCCGGCCGAGGACGAGCGACACGCCGGTGTCGCAGGAGGCGCCGACGCTGGCGCAGGCCGGAGCCCTCCGCTTCCCGTCGAAGACCGCCATCGGGCCGCCCCCGGGGCCCGTCGCCGCGATGGTCAACGAGAGCGGAGTGTCGTGGCTCGCGACCGACGAGGTGCCCTTGACGCGGAAGGTGTAGCTGCCGGAGCTGGCGAGGCCGGTGAGGAGGCTCAAGGTGCTGGTGACCGTCCCGTTGGCGGCCGGCGTGACCGCGGCGGGGCTGAAGCTGCACGAGGCAGAGGAAGGCAGGTTCACGCAGCTCAGGGTGACGGCCTTGGAGAAGCCGCCCGTGGACTGGACCGTGCAGGTGCTGGTGACGCGGCCCCCGGCGGCGACGGTCAGGCTCGCCGGTGCGCAGGCGAGGCTGAAGTTGCCGGGCGGCGGCGGCGCGACGGTGTTGTCCATCCAGACGGGGTTGGTGAAGGCGAGGCGCTCGATGCACTGGCCGCTCGCCTGGGCGATGCCGCCCTGCGCGGTGAGCTGATCGCCGGTCTGGTCGCAGAGCGCCCCGGCCTTCCGTACGGTGCGGGCGAACGCGCGCACGAACACGCGCTCGGGCACGGAGACGGCGTCGAAGTGGTACTCGGCGGGCGGCGGCGTGGTGCAGACCTCCTCGCACAGCTCCTCGAAGCCCGGCTTGTTGCACCACTGGTTGGGCGTGCACACCGGCTCCTCCTGCACCACGCGGCGCCGCCCGACGACATAGTCGTTCGCGCGCAGGCGCACGACCCGCTTGCCCGCCTTGGCTTCGGCGGCGGTCGGGGTGATGTGGAGCCGGCCGGTGGGATCGAGCATGTAGCCGTCCCGCAGCTCCCGATGGGACCCGCCCGCCGCGTCGATATACGCGTTGGGGCTCACGCTGCTCGGGGGCAATGACGCGTAGACGCCGTTGTGCTCGGGGGCGTACATCAGGCCGATGTCGAGCGCGTCGTCGGCGGCGCCTACGTACAGATCGATGCCGGCCAGCGGCCCGAACTCGTCGGTCGACTTCCACTCGACGACGAACGGCACGTAGGTGCCCTTGTAGGGCGTGTGGCTGACGCCGCCCATCGGCACGTCGCCATCGTCGATGACTCCGTTGTCGTTCGCGTCGAGGGCGATGCGGAGCGCCGGCCCGTCGGTGACCGCGAAGTTGCCGCTGGCGAGCGCGTCCGTGACCTGGAGCTGGCCGACGGTGCCGTGGGCGGTCTGCGACGCATCGGTCACCGTCTCCGTCCGCTCCGCGCCGACGTACACGAGGTTGCGCGGCTTGCCGAGCGCGCTGTCCACCAGCGCCGACACCCCGAACAGCCGTCCCTGGCGCCGGTAGTTCCAGTCGCCGTGGGCGTCCGAGCCGCCGGCCATGAACACCTGGCGCGGCTGGCCGGGGGGCAGCTCGAGCCCGGCGGTCTGCGATGGGCGGATGCCCCACAGCTGCATCTGGTCCCACATCGCGAGGCCGTGGTACAGCTCCGTGTAGGCGCTGGGCGTCGCTCCGTTCCACCGGCCCCACAGCCACTTCGATCGCTCCGCGGTCGGATCCGGGCCAGGCCCCGGATCCGGCGGGCTGTCGAAGGGCTGCAGCGGGAAGCCGGGCAGCAGGGGCGAGTTCGCGTTCGTGGTCCGCAGCCGCGTGTCCTCGTTCCACAGCTGCAGCCCGAGGATCGACGGCGAGGCGAAGGCCGTCCGGAGCTGCACCTCGGAGTAGGGGACGACGTCCGGTCCGAGGCGGGTGAAGCCGGTGCCGGTGTCTCCCTGCGCCGGGTGGGCCAGGAAGGCGTACCCCTTCCCGACGATGGTGTTGAAGTAGGCCGGATCCAGGAGGCTGCTCAGGTGCTCGTGCGCGCCTCCGAACTGCGACGTGTCGCCGGAGACGAAGTCGTCCTGCGTGCCGTCCACCGGGAGGTAGACCATGTGCTGGCGGGCGTAGTAGGAGTCGTCCCCCAGTCCCTGGATGTCGTGCACGGAGTACCGGCCGGTCGCGGGATCCAGCTCGCCGAGCGCGTCGGGTGAGGGGCAGAACAGAGACGTGGAGTAGTGGTGGATCTTTTCGATGATGTTGGCGTCGAAGAGGCAGGTCCGCCACAGGTAGCTTCCCCCGTTCCCGTAGGCGATCCTTCCCGTGAACTTCTCGCTCGCGCTCATCTCCGGGATCACGTCCACCTCGCCGCCGAGGAAGATGCGCGGGGCGCGGCTGGCGCCGGGAGCTTTCAGGACCTCGGCATTCGCGCCGGTCGGGAACATGTGGTTGTCGATGACCTTCACTCCCGGCGGGTCGTTGAGCAGCGCGCGCATCGCGGTGAAGCGCTGGTGGTTCATGTCGCGGGCGGCGTACGTCCGAATCTCCTCGTGGAGCGGGATCGACTCGATGGCTCTCTCGATGTCCGCGTCGAACGGTATCCAGTCCGGGATGTCGATGTTGCGGGCGTAGACGAGGTTGACGTCGGTGATCTGCTCGGAGTCGCTCGCGTGGTCGGTCGCGAACAGGAAGTCGAGGCCCATCGCGCGCATCGCCTGCAGCGTCGGCCGGTAGGCGTAGGCCGACTCGCCCTCGTTGTCCGTTCCCTGGGAGTGATAGTGCAGGTCGCCGTAGGCCCAACCGTCGTCGAAGCGCGGGAGCGCGGCCTCGCCGAGGTGCACCGAGAGGCGATTGGTGATGACGTAGGAGGGCGGCTCGTAGTCGTAGATCTGACGCAGGCCCAGCCGGTCGAAGGGCGCATCCTCGACGATCGGCTTGACTGTGCCGCAGCCCTCGCCCGCGCGGGCCACGCGGGCCTGGACCGTCAGGTGGACGTCGGTCCCGCGCGTCTGCGTGCGCGGCGAGTACAAGAGGGTCGCGTGCCATTCGGCGGAGGGCCCGACGTTCAGGTCGGCGGCGCTGCACGTCTCGCCGGCCCAGCGCCGGCACAGCCGGTGGTTCGCGGCGGGAGCGGAGCTGATCGGCCACTTGTCGCTGCGCTCGATCTCCGAGAGGCGGTCGACGCGGAAGTAGTCGGTCGATACCGAGGTGCCTTCTTCCCGGACCGCGATCTCGCAGAACTGGCCGAGGGCGACGACGGGACCCTGCGTCGACTGCAGGCTCGAGTCGTGGATGCTCACGATGATGGGAATCCGGGGGTAGAGCGGCGCCGAGGCTTCCGGCTCGAGACGCCAGGGCGCGTCGATGGCGGCTTCGACCCCGCCCTCGACGCTGGCGATCTGCTGGGTCACGGTGCCGGTCGTGTCCGCCGCGCTGTTCGGCGCGTGCGCGGAGAGCCCGGCCAACCCGCAGAGGACGCCGAGACCGCGAAGTGTCCTACGAAGGCGCGGGACGTGTCCGATCGTCGTCATGGGTCACTCCTCCTGTCTGGACCGTCATCTGGGGAGGCGTGACACGGCCGTGCCATCGGGAGGCCTTGCGAACTACCGTGACGCACGTCACCGGCGGCCACGACGCGGACGCGTCCTTTCCATGCGACGAACAAGCACATGTTGGAGCCGCCTCCCATCGTCGGTCGCGAAGCCGAGCTCGACCGCTTGATGCGCCTGCTCGGCGCCGCCGAAGGCGGTGACCCGCAGGTCGCCGTGATCCACGGTCCTCCCGGCATCGGCAAGACGCGCCTGGCCGAGGAGGTGGTCGAGCGCGCGCGGCGCCGCGGCGCCCGCATCGGCGTCGGCCGGTGTTGCCAGGAAGGGGAAGCCCCGCCGTTCTGGCCGTGGCGCGCGATCCTCCACGACATCGGGGCGCCCGAGAGCCTGCTCGAAGAAGGGCCGGGACCGGGGCAGGGCCGATTCGCGCGATTCCTCGCCGTCCTCCAGCACCTGAGGTCCGGAGCCGCCGACGGGCCGGCCGTCGTCGTCGTCGACGACGCCCACCTGGCCGATCCCGCCAGCCTGCTGCTCGTCCGGTTCCTGGCCCGTGAGCGTGGACTGGCGCTGCTCCTGCTGCTGACGTGCCGAGATCGAGCGCCGGAGACGACCTCCGAGGTCGCCGGGCTGCTGTCGGAGCTGGAGGAGGCGGCGCTGGAGGTTCCCCTGACGGGGCTGTCGGAGGAGGCGGTGGGCGCCTACCTCGCCGCCTTCCGCGCGCCGGCCTCGGACCCGGACCTGCTGCACGCGGTGGCGGCGGTCACTAAGGGCAACCCGCTTCACCTGCGGAGCATCACGGTGCAGAGCGACCTCGGAGCCGGCGGCGTGAGCGGGGGCCTCGAGCGGGCGATCCGCCGGGTGCTCGAGCGTCTCCCGGATGCCGATCGCCGGCTGATCGCTCTCGCCGCCCTGCTCGGCCCGGACGTCTCGGCCCACGAGGCCGCCCGGATGGGCGAAGTGTCTCCGGCGATCGCCGCCGAGACGTTGGCACAGTCGGTGGACCTCGGCCTCGTGGTCCCGTGCGGCACCGACCGTTTCCGCTTCGTCCACGAGATGATCCGGAGCGCGGCCACCGCGTCGCTGGCGGTCTCCGATCGCCTGGCCGCCCACGCACGCGCGGCCGCGCTGCTGGCGGGCGACGAGCCGGAGCGCGCCGCCCGCCGCGCGCATCATGCGCTGGCCGCGGCCACCCGGTCGGCGGAGGACGCGCAGCGGGCGGTGGAGATCGCGCGGGCGGCCGCGCGCACGTTGAAGAGGGCGGACGGATACGAGGGCGCGGCCGTCCTGCTCCGCCAAGCGGCGGAGATCCATGCTGCCGCGCGGCTGCCGGGCCCGACGGCGGAGCTGACCATCGAGCGGGCGGAATGCGTGCTGGCCAGCGGCCTTCTCGCGGAAGCGCGTCCGCTCTTCGAGCACGGAGCGCGGCTGGCCGAGAAGGAGGCGAACCCCGTGGCCCTGGCGCGAGCCGCGCTCGGCCTGGGCGGGGTCTGGGTGGGTGAGCACCGGCTGACGTACGACGCCGAGCGCATGCTGGCGCTGCAGCGCCGCGCGCTCGAGGCGCTACCCGCCGGAGAGCCGGTCCTGCGGGCGCGCCTCGCGATGCGGCTGGCCGCGGAGGAGGCCTATCGCGGAGGTAGCGTGAGCTCGGTCCTCGCCGCGGTGGAGGAGGTGCGGCGCACGGGCGACGCGCACGCGCTGGCCGAGGCGCTTTCGCTCGCCCATCACGCCTTGTTGACGCCGGAGCACACCTGGCGCCGTACCGCCATCACCAAGGAGCTGATCGCGCAGGCCGCGGCCGCCGAGGACGGGCTGCTCTCGCTCGTCGGGCTGTGCTGGCAGGCCGCGGACCTGTTCCTGCTCGGAGACCCCGCGGCTCGCGCCGCTCTCGTGGAGCTGCGGGTCCGCGCCGACGCTCTGCGCTGTCGCAGCGTGCTCTTCATCGTGGAGGCCACGGAGGTCATGCTGCTCATCCGCGCGGGTGAGTTCGAGAAGGCGGAGGAGGCGGCGGCCCGGTGCTGCGCGCTCGGCACCGAAGTGGGGGATGCGGACGCACCGGGCTACCGCGGCGGGCACCTGGCCGCCATCCGGGCGTTCCAGGGCCGGGAAGTGGAGCTGGCCGACCTTGCCGCCTCCATCGCGGCATCGCCGACGCTGATCCGCGAGCGGGATCAGGCCTTCGCCTCCGCGGCCGCCCTGTTCGCGCTACGCGGGGGGCGGGAGCAGCCGGCCCGCGCGATGCTGGATCGGCTGGCGCGCGAGGGTCTGGGCTCGATCCCCTCGTCGAGCTCGTGGCTGCTCACGATGCTGGCCGTGACGGAGATGGCGCACGCCCTCCACGACGAGCGCATCGCGAAGGCCGCATACGACACGCTCCTGCCGTACGCCGACCTCCCGGTCATGGCCTCGCTCGCGGTCGTTTGCTTCGGGTCCGTCCATCGCCCGCTTGGCCTCGCCGCGCTGACCTGCGGCAAGCTCGATCTGGCCATCGAGCACTTCGCCGCCGCCGTCGCCGCCAACGAATCGCTCGCTCACCGCCCGGCCGCAATCCAGGCCCAGGCCGAGCTGGGGCTGGCGCGGTTGCGGCGCGCCGGCCGCCGCGACGACGCCCGGGGCCGGGCGCTGCTGCAGGACGCCTGTGCCGCCGCCGAAGCCGCCGGGATGGGAGGCCTGGTCGCGCGATGGCGGGAAACGGCGGAGGGCGCCGGGTTCGCCAACGGCCCGGACGAGCCCGGGGCCGCGCTCATGACGCCGACGGACGGCAAGAGATGGCGCGTCGTCCTCGGCGGCGAGGTCGCCTTCGCTCGCGATCGCGTCGGCGTGCGCTACCTGGCCCAGCTGGTGACCGCGCCCGACCGAGGCATCCCCGTGCTGGCCCTCGTCGCGCAGGGCGGTGCGGAGCATGTCGAGCACGTGCGCGAACCGATGATGGACGGCCAGACGATGACGGCCGTACGCGGCCGCATCCGTGACCTGAGGGCCCGCTCGGAGCTGTCGGAGCAGGAGCAGGACGAGCTGGCGGCTCTGACCCGGGAGCTGGCCCGCGCCCTCGGCCTCGGCGGCCGGCCGCGATCCTTCGCCGACGCCCCGGAGCGCGCGCGGACGGCCGTCCGGAAAGCCATCAAACGCGCGATCGACGAGATCTCGGCCGACAACCCCGCGATCGGCCAGCATCTCGCGCAGCGGATCGAGACGGGGGCGGTCTGCTGCTACCGGTTGGAAACCGTCTCCGCCACGTAACTTTCCGTGAGCGCGCGTCACATCCGAGGTTGCTGGATCGTCAGGATAGTGAATGTCGCCACTTGCGCCAACGGTGGGGAGGCCAAATGTTCAGCCGGATCATGTACGTAACGGTGTTCGTTTCCGATCAAGACAAGGCGCTGGACTTCTACACGAAGAATCTCGGCTTCCACAAGCGCGCCGATTACAATGGGCCGGAGGGTAGATTCCTGACGATCGCCCTCAAGGATCAGGGGTTCGAAGTCCTGCTTTGGCTCGGTAAGGCGGGCCAAGCAAAGACCACGTCTGGCCTGGGCACGCTGTTCATCGAGTCGGATGATCTTCGAAAGGATTTTGCCGAGCTCAAAGCGCGCGGAGTCGAATTCCTCGAGCCGGAACCGGAGGCGTATCCGTTCGGAATGCGTGTGACCGCGCTTGATCCCGATCGCAACCCGGTTGCCCTGCGGCAGACACGAAAATGAGCGATGCCGACCTTCAAATCTTCGAGGAGGCACGACCCCGATTGCTCGGGCTCGCTTACCGCATTCTGGGCTCGCGAGCGGACGCAGAGGATGCCGTCCAGGATTGCTTCTTGAAGTGGCGGGATGCGGATCGGGCGCAGGTAAGGACGCCGCTGGCCTGGCTCTCATCCGTTTGCACGCGGCGCTGTCTCGATCTCCTGCGCGTCGCCGATCGCGCAAGGGTCAGCTATGTGGGCCCGTGGCTGCCCGAGCCGATCCACCCGGCGACGCCTCCCGCCGTGGACGACAAGCTCGCCACGTCGCTGACCACGGCGTTTTTGCTGCTCCTCGAGAGGCTGACGCCCAAAGAGCGTGCGGCCTACCTCCTTCACGAGATCTTCGACCAGCCCTACGCCGAAATCGCCGCGATGCTGGAGATGGATGAAGCGGCTTGCCGAAAGCTCGTGTCGCGCGCCCGTCAGAGCATCGATCGCGACAAG
>Ga0075423_10004707_pt1 | contig 12678 bp, 12 predicted proteins | sample SoiMethybrSBSTD2_FD_80114 | JGI IMG/M metagenome (GOLD analysis project Ga0075423, IMG submission 80114) | Bulk soil microbial communities from a Populus tree surrounding site in Tennessee, USA - Soil MetaG P. TD hybrid SBSTD2 | ecosystem: Environmental > Terrestrial > Soil > Tree plantation...
GAATTCGGGCGTTGGAGAAGGGCCGGCGCCTTCCAGAAAAGCAGGTCGGCGTCGCTGACTCCCCAGAGCGTCTCCGTGCGGTGATGGATGTCTCCGTACGGCGGCACGTAGGGGTCTCCGTCCAGCGTGGTGTACCGAACGTGCTGGTCCTTGACGTCGTAAGGGATTCGGAGCGAGAGCTGGGAGGCGTTGCCGAGCCCGTACACCGCGAAGAGATCGAGGTGGTAGAGATTGAGCCGAACCACGTGGCGATGCGGCGGGATCTGCCCCTGAGCGCACTCCACCGGCGCGACGTCCGGACACGTCGCGACGTGGCTCGTGTCGAAACGCCCTTCGCCGAATGTGAGCGTCACCGCCCACGAGCGCGGCGGGGCGATCTGCTGGCCGATCTCTCTCCCGGAGAGATTGGGATTCGCTCAGGCAGGTCAGCCGGCGGCCGCCTGACCCGAGAAGAGAAGAGCCAGGACGACCGACGCGATGAAGCTCCGACGGATCATCGCGCTTCCCGAGACCTCTCGATGAGGGCGAGAAGCTCGTCCCACATTCCGCCGCTTCCGAGAAGCTTTCGCGACGGGTCGTAGACGCGCACGTAGGGGAGACTCGCCGCGCCCTGCTGCGTGATCTGTCGCGCGGCGGCGTTTTCCCACTTCCCGATGTCGACGCGGCGCAGGGCGATGTCCGGGTGGAGCGTCATGTAGCGCTCCACGCGGAGCTCGAGGACCTTACAGGGACCGCACCAGTCGCCGTAGTAGTCGATGAGTGTGGTCTTCCCCGGCGCGGCCAGGGACTTCTCGTCGAGCGGTTCCCGTCCGTCGAAGCGACGAATGTCCAGCTTCGCGAGCTCCTCCGCCGGCAGCGGCTCGAACCCCCGGGCGGTCTCCCCGGGAAATACCGCCTCGAATCCCAGCTTCTCGAGCGATGTCTTGAGCGCGGTCTTGTCGAAACCTTCAGGTATCTCGACCGATGCGGTCTCCTTCCTCCAATCGACACGGGCCTTCTGGACGCCTGGGATCGCGGCCAGCGTCTTCTGGATCGGAGGAGCGCAGAGCTTGCACTCGATCCCGACGACGTGAAACTCGAAGGTCTCGGCCCGCAGCTCGGCTGCGGTCAGAGCCAGCAGGGCGATCACCGAACCGACCCGCCATCGGCGAAACCGGAAACGTGGTGAGTCCGTACGAAACGGTTCGACACGCATGGCGACTCCCATCCTCGAAATGCCAGCGCGAGCCGGCGCCTAAGGAACCGAGGAGGGGAGCGATCAGAGTCGAAGAGGCGTGATGACCGGAGGGCTCGGGGAAGAAGGGGCGAGGAAGGCGAAGCGATACGGCAGGCTCGTCGTGAGGAGGCCGCTCGTCGGTGAGACCGGAGTAACGGCCATGAGAGTGTCCGCAGCAGACGCGCGTTGCGTCAGAGCGCACGGCCGCGTCCCGCTGTCGCGCATCCGGGGAGCGCAGTCGTTTCCGCAGCAGTCCGGCGATGTCAGCGTGGTGACGTTCCCGTCTTCGGCGGGGCAGCAGGAAAAGCAGGCGTCACTCGCGCCGGCGGCAAACGTCGGAAGCGCGACAGCGATCGCGAGGCCGACCATCACTCCTCGACGCACCATGCGTGGAAGGATACGCCATTCGGACCGGACCCTACGGTCTCGTGAGGCCGGATCCTGACCGGCGCATTACCGCGTGCCGATCTCCTTCGTCATCTGCTCGAGGCGCAGGCGATCCAGACTCTCGAGCGGAAGCGACGTGAAGAGGCCGAGACGCCGGTAGATCTCCAGGCGCGTCTTCCTGATCGCCTGCCGCTGCGCCTCCTCGCCCACGGCGGCGTCGGGATCCTCGGACCCCCAGTGGGCGGTGACCGGCTGCCCCGGCCAGACCGGACAGGACTCGCGGGCCTTGTCGCACACGGTAATAACGAAATCGAACTTCACGTCTCGAAATTCTTCCCAGGACTTGCTCCGGGCCGTGCTCGCGTCGATGTGGTAGCTGTCGCGAAGGAGAGCGAGGACGTGCGGGTGAATCCGACCCGTCGGGCTCGCTCCGGCGCTGAACACTTCGAAACGGCTCGGGTCGAGGCGCCGGAGAAGAAACTCCTCGAGGATGCTGCGCGCGGAATTGCCGGTGCACAGAAAGAGAATCTTGAACGTTCGGTCCGACGTCTTGTGGTCCACGATGTCTCTCCCGATTGGACGCGGACGGCGGTCCGCATTTACGCGGTGCAGCAGTCCGCAGCGCAGCAGGCGCTCGACTCGGCCTCGGGCGGCTCGATGTCCTCGAGCACGGTGTAGACCTCCCAGCGGTTGCCGTCGGGATCGCTCACCCAGAATTTGTCCTGCACGGCATAGCAGCAGGCCTCCCGCTTCTCCTCCTCGGTCGCGACGCCGCGTGCGTCGAGCGCGGCCTTCCACTTGCGGACCTGCTCGGTCGAGTCGACACGAATGCCGAGATGCGAGAGGGCGCCGCCCGATGACCGGGTGAAGGCCGCGGGCTGCAGGGCGAGATGGATCTCGGGATCCGCCGTCACGAATTTGGCGTAGTCGCCTTTGAGCTTGGCGGGCTCGCCGAGGAAGCCGCGATAGAACGCGACCGACCGATCGAGATCCGAGACGTTCAAGGAAATGTGCACCGAGGCAGACATGACGAAGACTCCTTTCATCAATACATCGAAAACAATCGAACAGACGGCAGAAAAAAATCGCTAGACGGCTTTCGCAATCTGGTCGGCCAGGCGCGCGATCGCGGCCTCGTTGCGCCGGTAGTACACCCACCTTCCACGCTTCTCGGCATCCACGAGTCCGGCTCGCCGGAGCAATCCCATGTGATGCGACACCGCCGCCTGGGACAACGCCACCGCGGCCTCGATGTCGCAGGCGCACAAACCCGGCTCGCTGCGCGCGATCAGTTCGCAGCAGGACTGCCCCTTTGCCTTCAGAAGGTGGAGGATCTTCAACCGCGTCGGGTCGGCCAGTGCCTTGAAAGCGATCACGGTCGACTCGCCGCTCATGACGCGACCCGTGCGTGCATCAGGAGCGCGCTCTGCGGGCACGCCGTCCGGAACTCGACGGAGTCCTGCAATGCCGCGGGAGCGCGGGATCGATCTTCCTTGGAGAAGCCGAAACGCGGAAAAAAACCGCCGGCGGTCTCGGTCAGGAGATATATGTCGCGGGCTCCGAGCTCTTCGGCGAGGTCGAGCGCCCGTCTCGTCAACAGGCGGCCCAGGCCTTGTCCCCGGAATTCGGCCGCGATCGCCAGGGATCGCAGTAACGCGTTTGCTTCGTAGAGCTCGAGGGCGACGCAACCCACGAGTCGACCGTCGCGAGAGGCGACCAGGCCGTGAGCGAGAGCCGCGTCCAGTCCGTCGACGGGCAATCCGGACGCCCGCAGGAGCGTCGCGATGTCGGCGGCGTCGGCAGGCTCTGCGCGGCGCACGGCGACGCCTTCGATCTCGCGCTCACCCATATATCGAAAACAATAGAACTATCATCGAGCGCTGTCAAGCGTCGGGAAGCCCCGGGGGAATTGAAGACGAGCGCGCGACCTCCTCAGGCGTACGACCTTGTCATCTTGCGCAGCCGATCCACTTCGGCTAGCATCCCCCTCCCGGGGATAGGGAGGGCGCGGATGAAAACTACCCAGAAAAAGAGAGCGATTGTCGGCCGGCCCGAGTCGAGCGCCGCCAACCTGCCTACCGGCGTGCGAACCGACCTCGACTCACGCCTGGCCCGGATTGAGGGACACATCTCCGCCATCCGGCGGATGCTCTCCGCAGGCGACGACTGCGATTCACTACTAGTTCAAGCATCCGCAGTGCGTTCGGCCCTCAATGGCGTACTCGTCGGCCTGATGGAAGCGCACCTCGAGTCGTGCGTCGTGCCCTGCGCGCGGAACGGAAATGATGATGAGGCGCTCGACCGCTTTCGGCAGGCGCTCGAAACCGTTCTCAAGCGGTCCTGAGATGCAGGCTGCAAGCACGCCCAAGCTGCTCAATGCCGGGGCGCTCGCCGCGGCGGTTACGGCTTCGATTTGTTGCTTCGGCCCGCTCGCGCTCGCTGTTCTCGGGCTCGGTGGCGGAGCCCTTCTTCTCAGGCTCGAGCCGTTTCGGCCATACGCGCTCATCGCTGCTGCGGTCTTCCTCGGCGCCGCCTTCTATTTCGCCTATCGTCGCGACGCCGTGCAGGAGTGTGCCAGCGACTCCGTCTGCGCGCGGCCCACGAGTCGACGAGGCCAACGAATTGCGCTCTGGATCGTAACGGCGGTCGTCGCACTGGCGGCTGCATTCCCCTACTACTCCAAATGGTTGTTCTAACTCCTGCGAGGAGGTCAATCGTGAAGAAGCTCTGGACCGTGCTGGCAGCTTTCGTTGTCGCGGGGCGGCTCCTGGCCGCGACCAAAACGGCAGCGTTCGAAGTCAGCGGCTGGACATGCGGCTCCTGCGCCGCCGCCACCCGGATCGCGCTCAAGAAGCTCGACGGCGTCGAAGACGTGAACACGGATCCCGAAAAGAAAGAGGCGCTCGTCACGTACGACGACTCGAAGATCACGACTGACCGGATGGTTGAGGTCGTCGCCAGGCTCGGCTACAAAGCAGCGCTCAAGAATGGCGGCACGGCCGGCTCGCCGGGTTCCCGGACGGATGCTGCGCCTCATTCGGCGGCGGGCACGAACCCTTCCGCCGAGCGAGTCAGCTTCTTCGAAGTTCCACTGGAGTGCGGAGCAGCCGCGGACCTCGGGTGCGGGTCGGCCGCAAAACCGGTCCTCACGGATCTCGGCCGGGACTCCCGGGTCGCCGATGCGCGGATCAACCGCCCGGGTACCGTCCTGGCCGTGGTCTGGAAGAACTCCAACGATCGATCCGACGGCGCCGTCGAGGCCCTGTTCGAGAAGCACAAGCTCGCGGCGGCGACGCTCAAGGGCCAGGCGCGCAAGAAGGCGCTCGAGGGATTCCAGGCCGACCGATGGTACGGCGCCGCCGAGGTCGACCAGCTCAGCGAGCATGAGGCCCGGGTGATCGCCGCGCGCCTCGTGAACCGCGCGCGCCTCGACATCGCACCCAATCGACGGGCCGCCCTCACCGAAGATCTCGCCGTCGTTTTCGCACGACACTTGACCCTGAGAGATGAAGAGTGCGACAGCCGACGAGAGGTCGTGGAGCAGGAGTTGACGAAAGCCGCGGGCAAGTACCTGAACGCTGAGCAACTCGAGGAGCTCCGGAAAGCCGGTGAACAAGGAATCCAGTCCTTGCCCGGAGAGGACAAGTGAACGAGGGGACATCGCAACCGGTCGCAGCCACTTGCCATTCAGACGAGCGCGCATCGGCCTCTGGCCTCGACGAGGCAACTCTCTGTCCGGTCTCCCAAACGATCGGACAGCGGGTCAACCTCATTACGCTAAAGGCGCTCCTGACCGGAAAGGCTCTTCCGCGGCTCGAGGGCAAGGCACATCGCTTTTGCCCGGACCCCAACTGCGAGGTCGTCTATTTCTCTATCGAGGCCGATTCGATCTTCCGAAAAGAGGATCTCCGCGTTCGCATTGGTCTGAAGGAGTCGGAAGACCCCGTCCCGCTCTGCTACTGCTTCGACGTAACCCTGGCGGATCTGCGAAGCGACTTCTCGAAGGCGAGCGGGAAGGCGATTCCAGCGAGGATCGCCGACGAAGTCGAGGCTGGGCACTGCGCCTGCGAGGTCCGCAACCCGCAAGGCACCTGCTGCCTCGGCACCATCCGCCGCGCAGTCAACCATCTCAACGCGACCGCAAAAGAGTCGGGTTCGTAAAAGCAGGCGAGACAGTCGCTCGAAACCGGCAAAGTGGGACCGGGCAGGAGATGGCCTGCCCGGGCGGATTCGAACCGCCGACCTACGGCTTAGAAGGCCGTTGCTCTATCCGGGCTGAGCTACGGGCAGACTCGCGTGATTATCTGCCAGCCGGCAACGTCGCCTCGCCGCTGACGGGGTCGTACGCGCTCCCGGCCGGCAGGACCTTCATCTCGACGCCGGTGGCTCCCAGGGCGGGAGCGCCGACGGGCGTGACTCGAGCGTGGCGCGCGTCGAACACGACCGCGGCACTCTCGCCCAGGATCTTCCAGCGCCCGTCGGGCCCGACCTCGAGGGCCGTCGACTCGTCGATCCCGACGCCGACGAGACCCGGGTACTCGAGAACGACGCTGATCAGGCGGTTCAACCGGCGGCGCCGTACGAAGTGCTGATCCACGATCGCCCCCGGCAGCAGCGCGAATCCTTCCTTCGTCACGATGTTGTCGCGCGCGATGGTCATGAAAGCGCTCGATGAGTCGTCCAAGTCCTTGGGCGGACGGCTGCCGCCGGGCCGCTTCTCGTCCCCGGTGATCATCGGCGTGGACATGACGGCGGCGCCCGCGGAGGTTCCGCCGACCACCGCGCCCGCTCGGTAGCGCTCGTGGATCGCGCGCTCGACCGGAGTGCCCTGGAGGGCGGCCGTCAGGCGCGACTGGTCGCCGCCGCCGAACCAGATTCCGGTCACGCCGTCGAGGCGCCGCGCGGCCTCCTCCGTGGCGCCGGCCCGATCGAGCACGATCCGCTCGGCCTGGGCTCCCATGCCTTGAAAGTCCTTCGTCATCTCTTTCCCGGCATCCGGATCCTGGCTCGCCATCGGGAAGACGACGATCCGCGCTTTGCCGACTCCGCCGGCGAGCTCGACGAATCGCTTTTCGATGGCGTCGGGGATCGGCCCGCCGCCGACGATCAGCAGATGGCCGGCGGCCACGTGACGGGTGGGAACCGCCTTCGGCGCCGAGGCGCAGCCGAAGGCCAGAAGAAACGCGGGAAGAGCGAGAGCGGATCGCCGCATCGCGCTAGTTCCCTGTCGGCGCGGACTCGGCATCGGCCGGCGCCGCGCCGGCCCCGGCGAGGACGCGTCCGGGGCGGCCTCCCGTCGCCTTTCCGTCCTCCCAGAACGCCTCGCCGTTGACGAAGACCATCCGGATCCCTTCGGCGAGCTCTTTGGGTTTCTCGAATGTCGAGCGGTCGATCACCGTCTTCGGATCGAAGAGAACGAGGTCCGCCTTCATGCCGGTCCGGATCGTGCCGCGGTCGGCGAGCTTCAGGCGCCGGGCCGGCAGAGACGTCATCTTCCGGACCGCCTCCGGCAGCGAGAACCAGTGCTTCTCCCGCGCATATCGCCCGAGGACCTTCGGGAACGTCCCGGCCCCGCGCGGGTGCGCCGCGTCGATCCCGCCGTCGCTTCCGACCATCACCCAGGGCTGCTTGTAGAAGACGGCCACGTCCTTCTCGGTCATCGAGTGGCCGATGATGTCGGCCCCGCCGTCCTTCACGATCCGGATGTAGAGATCGACCGGCGTGATCTCCTCGGCTTTCGCGATCTCCTCCAGGTTCTTGCCGACGTAGTCCGGGTGCTTCCCGCAGCCGGTGATCGTGATCTTCGACGGGCCGCCCAGGTCGGCGATCGACTTCTCGACGCTCGGGGGGTCGTCGTACTCTTTGTTGGCCACGATGACCTCGATGTTCGAGTGCCACGCCTCGTAGGGGTAGCAGTCGGCCGTGACGTCGAGGCCGCGGGCGCGCGCCCGGCGGATCATGTCCACGGCCTCCTGCGCCCGTCCCCAGACGCCGACGACTCCCATCTTGATGTGCGAGATCTGGAGCGGGAGCTTGGCCTGCTCGGCGATGTCGAGCGCCTCCTGGAACGCCTCGAACGTGCGATTCGCCTCGTCGCGCACGTGCGTCATGTAGAAGCCGCCGTGCCGCGAGGCGGCTTCGGCGAGCGCGACGAGCTCCTGCGTCGAGCCGTACCCTCCCACCTCGTATTCGAGGCCGGAGGAGAGGCCGGCGGCGCCCTCGCGCATCGCGCGATCGACGAGCTCCGCCATCTTCTCGATCTCCTCCTCCGTCGCGTTGCGCCGATAGTCCTTTCCGAGCACGAGCTCGCGCACCGTGGCGTGTCCGACCATCGTCATGACGTTGATCGCCGGGGGCGCCGCGCGCAGCTTGTCCAGGTACTCCCCGATCGGCCAGGCCGATCCGCCGTCGGGGCCCTGAACGGCCGTCGTGATTCCCTGGGAGACCTGCGTCTCGGCGAGCGGAGTCGTGAGCAGCTCGTCGGTGGAATGGTTGTGGATGTCGATGAACCCGGGGGCGAGCACGAGGCCCTTGCCGTCCACGACGCGCTCCCCCTTTCGCGGCTTGACGGCGCCGACCGCGGTGATCGTGTCGCCTTCGACGCGCACGCTCGCTTCCCGGAGCGGGCCGCCGGTGCCGTCGGCCACGCGGGCTCCGCGGATGACGAAGGAGTCGGCCGCGGCCGGCCGGGAGGCGAGCATGAGCATCGCGGCGGCGAGCGCCGCGAGACCGGAGCGGAATCGAGATGTCATCGGTTCTCCTTCGGCTGCGAGCCGGCCCGATCCATCGCCGCGAGCACGGCACGGACCTCGACGATGTCCTTTCGGTAACGGGACGGCGGCGCCGTCCGCGCGAACTGCTCGAGGGCCCGGCGGGCGCGCGCGTAGTCCCCGAGGTTGCCCGCCACGCGTCCGAGGTTGTACAGCGCGTCGAACTGCTGGGGATCGATCTCGACGCAGCGCGACCAGGCCTCCATCGCCTTCTCCGGCTGGCCCAGCCTCGAATAGACGACGCCGAGGCCGTTCAGGCTGCGCGGACTTCGCCGGCTCGTCGCGAGCGCCTGCTCGAGATGCTGGCGCGCCTCGGGGAAGCGGTCGAGTCGGAGGAGCGCCAGGCCCATGTTCTGGTGCGACTGAGCGTTGCGCGGCTCGAGCGCGAGCGCGCGTTCGAAAACGGCGATCCCGTCGGCCGGCCGGCCCGCTTCGGACAGCGCGATCCCGAGCGCGTTCAGCGTCTGGAGGTCCTCGCTCTGAGCGTAAGGCTCGAGGATCTTCGCCGCCTCGGCCGGGCGGCCCATTTCCGTCAGGAGGAGAGCTCGCTTCCGATCGAGGCTTTCGCCCGACAGGCCCTTCTCGACCGCCTGCTGATAGACGCGGCTCGCTGCCTCGAGGTCGCCCGTGTGCGCGAGGAGAAAGGCGAGCTGCAGATAGCCGGTCTTCATCTTCGGGTGCTCGGCCACGATCTTCCGCGCGATCGGGATCGCCTCGACCGGGCGCTCGTTCTGGAAAAGCTCGACGACCTTGTGAAGCTGGCGATCCACCTCGATCAGATTCTTCGGATCGTCCTCGGGACCGTACGACGCCTTCGACTCCGCGGACCCCGACAGATACCCGAGGCTCCGGAGCTTTTCGGCTTCTTCCGAACCGATCGGGCCGCGGTCCGCCGGGCCGGCGGGGACTTCGAGGAGGCGCGTGCGCAGCGTGCGGACGGCGTCCGGCCGCGCCGCGACGAGGTTCTGCTTCTCACCCGGATCCGAAGGGAGCTCGTAGAGCTCCGGGAGGGGCAGGTCGATGAATTTCTTCCCGCCGGACAGAAGGCCGCGAAGGGGAGCCCACCCGCGGTTGAAGTTGACGGAGAGGGACTCGAAGTAGCTCCCCGCGGGGTCCTCGGCCGTCGCCGGAGCGAGCAGGGAGCGGCCCAACAAAGCGCCGGCCGCGGGTCTTCCGACGGCGTCGAGCACCGTCGGAACGATGTCCACGTGGCGAGCCGCACGTCCATCGCTACCCGCGGCGACGAGGTCGGGGCACCACACGAAGAGCGGTACGTGGAGCGTCGCCTCGTAGGCGAAGAGACCGTGCGTCAGCTCGCCGTGGTCGCCGAGCGCCTCGCCGTGATCGGCGGTCACGATCAGGAGCGGCGCAGGCCGGGTCGCCCGCACCGCCTCGAGCAGAGGGGTCAGGGCGTCGTCGGTGGCCGCGACCTCTCCGAGATAGAGGTCCGAAGCGAAGCGCGCCCGGAAGGGCTCGGGAGGATCGTAGGGCGCGTGGGGATCGTAGAGGTGGATCCAGAGAAAGCGCGGGCGACCCGCGCGCGATCGAAACCACTCGACCCCGCGCGCGACGGCGTCCGGGGCGCGCGCCTGCTGGATCTCGAAGTCCTCGGGCTCGTCCACCTGCTTGTAGAGCTCCTCGTAGACGTCGAAGCCCGACGTCAAACCGAATCGCGAGTCGAGCGGATAGGCGGAAACGAAAGCGCCGGTCGCGAAGCCCGCGGCCTGGAGCGTCTTCGCGAGCGTGTCCACTTTCGGCGAGAGCCGGAATCCGGCGTTGTCCCGCACGCCGTGCTGGTACGGGTAGAGGCCGGTCAGGATGTTCGCGTGGGAAGGAAGCGTGATGACGTTGTGCGAGTGGGCCGCGGAGAAGACGCGTCCCTCCGCTGCAGTCCGATCCAGGTTCGGCGTCGTTCCGCGGGTGTTGCCGTCGAAGCCGACGGCGTCGTAGCGAAGCGTATCGATCGTGACGAGAACGACGTCGCGCGCCGATCGCGCTGCCGCGGCCAGGGGCCGGTCCGTCGCCGCGGGCTTTTCGGCGCGGCAGGCCGCGAGCAGCAGTGCCGCGAGCAGCACCCCGCCGCGGCGGATCCTTCGAAACATGAGGCAGCGAGTCTACAAAAGGAAAAGCCCGCCCGGCGATCCGGGCGGGCCCTTCCGTGCGTCCGCGAAATCTCAGAACGTGATTCGCGCTCCGAAGCGCCAGATCCGCGGGCTCTGGGTCTCGATGATCTGGTTGAAGAAGCTGTAGGGCGTGAGCGTACCTTCATCGAAGTCCCAGGTGCCGACGCGGCTCTCGCGCTGCAGCACCGTGTTGTTGTTCGTGACGTTGAAGCACTCGCCAATCAGGGAAAGGGCGGCGAGCCCGATGTTGAACGTCTTCTCCAGACGCACGTCGAGCTGGTACACGTTGTCGAGCCGGAACTGGTCGATCTTGCCTATGAGGTTAAACTTGCGTGAGCCGTCGATGTCGAATTCTCCCGCTCGGATGTAGTAAGACTGGGGATAGCCCTCGCGTCCGAAGAAGTTCGCGCCGAGATTGATTCCCCACGGGAACTGATAGAGCGCCGACAGGTTGAACTGCCACCGGGCGTTGATCCAAAGAGTGCTCTTGCCCGAATACCCGACGACGACTCCGCCGTCCTCGTTCGGGCCGCCCAACCTCCAGTTGTTGTTGGGATCCAGGATCGCTTGGGGTGGGACGGCCTGCGTCCAGTGGTTCCACCCGAAGCTCGCTCGGGCGAGCCAGTGGTTCGACAATCGTTTGACCGCCGAGAACTCGATGCCGTGGTAGGTGTTCGTGGCGCCGGGCCGGTTGGTGAAGAGGTCTCCCGACGGCGGATCCTCGAGTGTCAGGAAATAGAAGGGGACGTCGAAGTCGAGCGTGAAGCCGTTGTCCGCCGTCGCGGTCCCCTGAGCGGTCCCCCGGAGGAACCAGGTGTCCGCCGTCGAGCCGCGCGGCACCCGGAACTGGAAGTCCTTGACGTGGCGGTACGTGTAACTCGCCGAGACCGCGAAGTCGCTGAAGAACTGGTGGTCCAGGCCGAACGTGAACTCGTCCGTGGTCGGCGTCTTGAAGTCGGGTGAGATTGCGTTGGCCGGGGTCGGCGCGACGAAGGGGTTGACGTTGTAGTAGGAGACGATGCCGGCGTCGAAGTCGATCTCGTTCGGGTCGACGTGGTGGTCTCCGTTGACGTCGTGCCAGTAGTAGTAGAGGCCGCTCGTGATCGGCAGGCCGTTCAACTGCCAGGGGAGGAATCCGAGCTGGTCCGCGTAGCGCGCGTAGGAGGCGCGCGCCAGCGTATTGCGATCCTTCCCGATCGCGTAGGTCGCCGACACCCGGGGCTGCCAGTTCTTGTAGTTGAACGGCGCGATGGCCTCGCCGGGGGCGACGACCGCCGGGAGCAGATCCGGGAACGTCGGGTTGGCCGGTGCACTCGAGGTCAGGTTGATCCCCTGCTGGACGTCGTAGCGCACCCCGGCGTTGATCGTGAGCCGGTCGGCGGTGAGCGTGTCGCCGAGCGTCCCCGTGTAGTAGAGCGTCTTGTAGATGGCCCGGACGCCGCGCGTGATCGCGGCGAGCGCGTACGTCGAAAACTCGGAGCCGAAGATCTGGTCGCCCGGCCAGAACGAGGCGGAGTCGTTGACCTGGCGGCGGTAGTTGAAGCTCGCCTTGAGCTCGTGGTTCACCTTGCCGGTGTTGAAGAACTTCGAGACCGTCGCATTCGCCTGATACTGCGGATTTCTCGTGATGTAGGTCTGCCAGCTGTTGTGGTAGCGGTCATCGTAGAAGACCGTCTGCAGGTTGGTGGGCCCGACCGGCAGGTCGAAGTAACGCGGGTTCTGATAGGTCGCGAAGACCGTCGCCACGAGGTCCGGCGAGAACACGTGGCTGTCCTCGAGCTTGAAGAAGTGCGTCGGGATGTCCAGATTCTCGCGCGTTTCCGGCAATCGCGAGGCGGGCAGGAAGAAGGCGACGCCGTCCTCCACGCGGGTGCTGTACTGATAGTAGAAGGAGAGCGCGTTGTTGCTGGAAGCCTGGCCGTTGATTTTCGCCGCCCACGGCTGGATCTTTACGGTCGATCTCAAGCGGTTGCCCTCGACGTCGTTGCCCGTGAGGTTCAGGCCGATGTCCTGACGCGACCCCGATCCCCAGATCCAGAGGCGATCCTTGATGAGGGGCCCTCCGACGTCCGCGCCGTACTCCCGGATGTAGCGCGTGCTGTCGGTCTCGAAACCCTGGTCGATCGCCTCCTGCGGGAGGTTGGACGACTGGAACCGGTCGGACACGTAGAAGTAGCGGGCC
>Ga0075423_10004708_pt1 | contig 12676 bp, 11 predicted proteins | sample SoiMethybrSBSTD2_FD_80114 | JGI IMG/M metagenome (GOLD analysis project Ga0075423, IMG submission 80114) | Bulk soil microbial communities from a Populus tree surrounding site in Tennessee, USA - Soil MetaG P. TD hybrid SBSTD2 | ecosystem: Environmental > Terrestrial > Soil > Tree plantation...
CGTGGGCGGGCTCTTCCCCCCACACCCCCCGCCGGCCGCGCATCGCCCCCCGGACCCCCTGAACAAGACCGGAACAGCGCTTCAGCGCCAGGTGTCCTGCCCGCGTTGCACAAGACATGCATCGGCGAAATGAGTGCATGCCGGAGCTGCATTACACCTGCGGTGGCACTTAACCATGCGCGGCGAGGCATGTGCTACAGGCACTGGGATTGGGAAAGCATCACATGCCGTAAGGGTCTTAGGGAAGCGGGCACGGGTTCCCTAACCGGGGGCGCGGGGGCGGCGCGCCCCGCAAAACCGTGCATCACACCCCTATGCGCCGGGTGTGATGCGGCTGGCGAAACGGCCTCTTTGCCAAAAATCTTTAGCTATTACTGGTGTTCCATAGGCTGTTGCCGCGTGCCTGATCGCTTGGTATACTGCACAGAACCCAGGCAGGAAACCGATGTGCCCAGTCGGGCGATCAGCTAGTAGCTCTCGGAGGCCACGATGGCAGAACTCAAAACGAAACAGAACGACCAGAGTGTGGAGACATTTCTCAACGAAATCGAGGATGAGCAGACACGCCAGGATTGCTGGACCATCCTGAATATCATGAAAGAAGCGACGCAGGCCAAACCGAAGATGTGGGGAAGCAGTATCGTTGGGCTGGGCAGCTATCACTACACCTATCAAAGCGGACGCGCGGCTGAGTGGTTTCTGATCGGCTTCTCGCCCCGCAAACGCAACCTGACGCTCTATATTATGTCGGACTTTGCTGAGTACGACGCGCTTTTGCAGCGACTCGGCAAGCACACGACCGGCAAAGCATGCCTGTATATCAAACGCATTGCAGACATCGATCTTGCCGTGTTGAAGGAGTTGATCAACCAATCGGTGGAACATATGCGGACAAGGGCGTAGGAATAGGCTCACGAGCACAATTGTGGCAGTCGCGAACGCGGCGCTCAGGGCTGCCTCGGCCTGCAACTGTGCTATAATCAGGCCACTATCGCCCATCAGGAAGGGATTATCGGCGTATCGCGTTCTTGCGCGCGAAAGGAACCCTATGCTTGCCATCCTCGGCATGATCTTGGTCGGCGTGGTCGCCATCGAACACATATATATCTTGTATTTAGAGATGTTCGCGTGGACCACGCCGCGCGGACAACGCGCTTTTGGCACGACGCCGACCCTGGCAAACGATACGAAGACGCTTGCAGCAAACCAAGGGCTATATAACGGGTTTTTGGCCGCAGGGCTGATCTGGGGCTTAGTGCATCCTAACGCGGCTGTGGGGACGCAAATTCAGATCTTTTTCCTGTGCTGTGTCATCATCGCCGCGATCTATGGTGGCCTCACCGTCATGCGGTCGATTCTGTTTGTGCAAGGCGGGCCGGCGCTGATCGCGTTACTCGTCGTGCTGCTCCAGCGCCTGTAGCGATCTACGTTTAATCGCTCGCGAGCAGCGTGCCAATGTCGGTAGCAATGACTTGCGGGGCGACACCAAAGCCGTAGATCATTCGCATCCGGCCGGCGCGATCAAGCAAGTAGCTGCTGGAACTGTGAGTCACCGAGTACGGCTGGCTGGTGCCGGCGACTTTTTCCTTTTTATAATAGAGCCCGTACTCTGCGCCGATCCGCCCTAGTGTCGCGTCGTCGCCCTGGAGACCGATAAAGCCGGGGTCGAAATTCTTCACAAAGCGCGCCAGCACCGGCGGCGTATCGCGCTCGCCATCCACGCTGACGAACACGAATCGGACCTCGCTCGACGCCGCACCGATCTGGCGCTTGACCTGAAGGAAATCAGACAGCGTCGTCGGGCAGACATCCGGGCAGTGTGTGTAGCCGAAGAACAACAGCACGTATTTGCCGTGCAGATCGCTCAGGCTGAGTGGCTTTCCATCCTGGCTGGTGAGCGTGAAGTCCGACAGCGGCTTGGGTGGCTCGATCAGCGTGCCATGTTCGGGAAATTCTTCGAGCGAGTTCGCGCTGCCAGTCGTAGCCGCAGGAGTGCTATATATTCGATACATAATCAAGCCTGCGGCGCACAGTGCGATGATCAGGCTGGCGATGCGCACGACGCGCAATACGCCGATGCTGCGATCGACGAGCGCGACAGGCGGCTCACTGGGCGGTTGGCTTGCCATGAATATCTCCTATAGCTACTGACGAACATGCGACTGCACGGTGATCGCGCCGGCGTGCTCGAAGCGTAGCACGACATCGAAGGTATCGTCCAGCCTGAGATCACGCTTCAGCCCAACCAGCATGATGTGGAAGCCGCCCGGCTTGAGCACAACCGTGCCGTCAGCCGGGATGTCGATGCCGTCTAGCGGGCGCATCGACATTATGCCACTACTGTCGATTGAGGCATGCAGCTCGCTAGCGCCTGCGACCGGACTCGCGATCGGGAGCAGCCGATCAGGAGCGCTGCCGCTGTTGCGAATGGTCATATAGACCACTCCGGTTGGGCCATCCATTGTGCCCAGCGCCGCGTCGGTCGGTTGTGCATCGGTCGTGCCGAGCGCGGGCCGCGACCAGACATCGGTCACGCTGATCGCCGCGACCGAGGCACTTGGCGCAGTCGAGGAAGATGTGCTCGGCGTGGTTGGATTGCCGCATGCGCCCAGCGCGAGCGCGAACGCGACAATAATGAATGGCGATCGCAGCTTCATCAAGAACATCCTTGGTTTGCTTTTTGTAGGTCGGTTTTCGCCCTGCGGGGCGAAAACCGACCTACAAAAATGTGCTGTCTCACGTTGTCATCGAAAGCTAGCGTGCGCGCTTGGTGGAGCCGAGCAGCGCTAGCCCGCCTGCGACCAGCACGATAGCGGCCACCAGGAAATACAGGAGCACATTCGGCCCGCTCTCGCCGGTCGTGGGCAGCGTCGTTGGGGCCGCACCAGCTGCGGCGGTCGGCTGCGCGGCACTAGCGGCGGCGGTCGGCTGCGCGGCACCAGCGGTGGCTACGGCGGTCGGCTCCTCATCATCATCCGGCGCGGCGGTCGGCTGCGGGCCGGGCTCCTTGTTCACGCCAAACACAAAGCTGCCCGTGCTCTTGCCATTGTCATCGGGCGTGATCGTCTGCCAGGCGACGGTGTAGAGCCCGTCGCCCAGGCCGGCGGTGAGTGTGCCGCTGAGGGTCTTATGATCGAGGTCGTTCGTATCGAGCTTGCCAGTGCCGACATTCGCGCCCTTTTCGTTGCTCACGTTGAAGAAGCTATCGGTCGCTGTGGCGGAGATCTCCTCGCTGAAGACCAGCGTCACTTTGGCGGGCGCTTTGTCGAGCTTGTCGCCAGCCGCTGGGTCGGACGAGACCAGCTTGGCGTGAGCCGAGGCGACGTTAAACAGCGCCATGCTCAGCAGCAGCGCGAGAACGAGAGCGATCAGCATACGTCGGTTCATGGATGAAAACTCCTTGTGTTGAACAGCGGGAGCACAGCGCCCCGCTCGGTTCCTAAAACGCGAAACGCGAAACGTGATTCACAGGTTGCGTGTATGCTTGACACTTCACGTTTCACGTTTCACGGCTGTCGGCGTGAGGAAAGTTGCGATATACTCCCGACCACGCACGGTCGCGTGGACCTCTAGACTCCAGGTTCCAGCCATGGTATAGAGCACGTTGGCGCGATAGCGCCCGTTGCCAGCTGCCACGGCATCCGGCTCGTTGGGCCGCATCTGCATTGTTGGCATGCGCATGCCAATCCAGACCTCGGCCCCATCGACCGGCGCGCCGCTCGCGTCGGTCAGCGTGATCGTGATCGGTTGTTCCGTGAGGAGCGGCGGCAGCTCCGGTGCCTCCAGCGCGACGGTCAGCTGATCGACCGTCTGCCGCTGGATGCGCGTTTTTCGGCTGGCGGCGTCGCCGCCGCCACCGCAGCCGCTCAGCCCAAGCAACGCCAGCGCGGCGGCCACCGCAGCCAGCAGAAACGATGATCCATATGTGTGCTGGTTTCCCATTTACTGCGCCTGCGCGACCGAGCGCACAATGTCGATCTGAAAGGTATGCGTAACGTCGTCGAAGCCGGCGCGACGCAGCACCACCTCGACGTTCCAGCGCCCGCCCATTGATGTGAAGCTGCCGCGCGTGGTGTAGCGCGCCTTATCGGTCGTCTGCGTTTCGGATTGAAGTTGGCCCATTGTCATCCCCTGCATATCGAAGCGCAGCAGCACCTTGGTCGGTGCCTCCTGCGCGCCGGGCCGTTTATCGGTCACATCCACGGCCCACTCGTTATCGCCGATCTGGGCCGGCGCGACCCGCAGCGTCAGCACCACGTTGCCGAGCGTGGCCGTCTGCGCCAGCCCTTGCCGCTCGTGCTGATCCCAGGCCGTTTTGCTTGGCGCAACACTGGTCATGGCACCGACCGCCAGCAGCAGCAGTGCGCCCGCGACTAGCTCGATTCGCACGTTACCGCCGAACCTGCGCGCCAGCTGGTTGCCGGCGCTGCGCAGCCGTGGTGAGAAGATGAAAAGATTTATGCCGCCGAACAGGAGCAGCACCCCGAACAGCCCAAGCTTGATCAGCAGCGCGCGCCCGTAGGTGGTTGCGGCGAGCAGATCGAGCTGGTTGATGTGCAGGTAGTAGCTGTAGATGCCGCTGAGCGTGAGCGTCGCGATGCTGGCCACGGCTAGGCGCGAGAAGCGCGGGATCAGCAGCGCGAGCGGCAGCGCCTGATCGGGATTCCGCCGTGCGATGCGAATAGCGAAGGCGAGCGGAATCAGCCCGCCCAACCAGGCGATCATCGCGGCGACGTGCAACCAGTCGAGCGCTATCGCCAGCGCCGCGCCTTGCTCCTCGGCTGCGCCGTGGGCGCTCAGGCTGAATGTCAGCGCCACCGCGCCGGCAAGCATGATCGCGACCCACCACGGCCAGGCCGCGCCGCCGCCGGCTTTTGGCAATCGCCAGGCCAGCCCAATGATCATCAAGGTGAGCAGCACACGCGTCAGGATCAGCTGCCCCGTGCGGCTACCGAGCAGCTGGAGCGCCGGGGCACCAAACGCCTGGGCCAGCGTCACATCCGCCGCTATCGCCGCCTGACTCAGCAGGAACAGCGCGTTCGTCAGCAAAAACAGCCCGCCGCCGATCAGGATGAGCCGGCGGATTAACCGCGTCAGCGCATCGTCCGCCGCCTGGTGTCCGCCATCGCCTGCCGTGGCCGACCATGCGCGAAACACCGGACGCCAGACCAACGCGCCGAACGGTAGCCCGCCGAGCGCAATCGCTGCGACGAGCAGGTTGAGCCAGCGCGCCACGGCGTCGAGCGGCGGCGGGCTCTCGGTCGCCGGATCGGGCGCGCCGAGGGCCGGGATGAGCGACGTGGTGGTGACCGCAACGCCAACGCCAAACGGTACGCTGCCTTCGCTGATGTGGCCATCCACCGCCGAGCGCGACCGCCAGATCGCGGTGTAGCTATCCTTGGGCAGAGCGCCGAGCGCGAGTTGCATCACGGTCGGCGCAGCGGCGTCGATCAGGCCCGGCCCGGCGTTGATGATCTGGTTCTTGCTGTTGAAAAGCTGCACGCGGCTGAAGCTTGGGTCCAGATCCTCGCTGAACTCCAGCCGCAGCTCTTTCGGCGCGACGTTGAGCAGCGCGCCAGCGGCCGGCTCCGAGCGCACCAGTTGGGCGTGCGCCTCGGCCGTCTGTGCCAGCAGCAGCAACAGCACACACGCGAACAGCAGTGATATCGTATGACGCCTCATGGTAAGCCGTCCTTCAGCACATCTTATTCCTTTAGCGACAATCGAGCATGTGGGTGAAAGCACGCATGGGCAAGCGGGGATTGGCCAGCCGTCGATCAGCCTGGCACGCGCAGCCGACGTTGCGCGAAGGCAACGTGCGACCAAGCGCAGGCCAGCGTCAACGCATGACGCTACCCAACCAGCCTAAGCAGTGCGGAAAATTGGGGGACGAAAGAGTAGAGAAATGGGCGCAGGTGGTGGATCGCCCGGCGGTGCCAGTGGGCGCGCGTGTATCAGCAGTACGAGTATCAGCACAAGCAGCAGGGTTGGCAGCATATCGTGAACGGGCGAGGGCGGAACGTGGAATGGTACGGGAGCGCCCGTGCCCAGCCCACCTTGCATAAAACAGGACGTAGCGGCTGACTCTTCGGCTGCACGGATACTCGTCGCGCTGGCGGCGGCTGCGGTTGCCGGCGTCGTAGCTTCGTCGTTGAGCTGGGCGTGATGGCCGGCATGATTATGCGGATGCTGTGCGGCGAAGTAGCTATGATAGGCCATCGGCAGCCAGAACTCGCAGTGAATAATGCAGAGCAGCGGCTCGCCAAGGCCAAGCGTCAGCAGCACCAGCAACGCGACTGCCGCGCGCTCACGGCGCAACCTGAGACGCCAGGCATGGACATGCTGCCTAAACTGATGCCATGTGTTATGCCTGTACGCGGTGTTGCTCACAGCGACCCCAGGTGTTGCTCACAGCGACCCCAGATGATAATAGCCGATAGCCGTCGCTATTTTCACAGTATGCGGCGCAGCCGCATGGGACGACTATAGTTGTACTCTGACGACGCGCATTTGTCAAGCATCCGCCACGTTTTTCCGGCGTGTCCTTGGCGCACTACGTGGTCGGAATACGTGATCGGCTAGTACATTACGGCTGAACGATGCTGATCATTCTCACCACCAAGACACCAAGGCCCATATGATCTTTGTGTCCTTTATGGCTTTGTGGTATCGGATCATCGTTAGATAGTGCTATCGCGTCCAAGGAGCAGATTAGTACGCGCATAAATACGACAGCAGCGTTGACGAGCAGTTCAGTGACGTTGCTAAATACGACAGCAACGTTGACGAGCAGATCTGCACTTGCAAAAGAGTGACAGCAGTGTTGATCGAGCAGATCTGCGCCTGCAAAAGAGTGACAGCAGCGTTGATCGAACAGATCTGCATCTGCATAAATACGATTGCAGCGTTGACGACCAGTTCAGCAAGTTGCTAAATACGACAGCAGCGTTGACGAGCGACCTCAGCGGCCTCAGCGGCCTCAGCGGCCTCAGCGACCTCAGCGGTTCAGCGATGCAACAATTCTTCAAAAACGTGCTACCATGATTGGCGCAGCTCGCGTACCCTACGCTAGTCAGCCGAGAGGAGCCGATCATGGACCGTGCCCAACTCGCCGAAGAACTCAAGCGCATCGTCGGCGCGCGCGGCGTGGTGAGCGATGCCGCCGCGCTGATGACCTACGAAGCCGACGCCTGTGTGATGGATCTCCACGCGCCGCATCTCGTCGTGCTGCCGACGACGACCGAGCAGGTTGCCGCTGTGGTGCAGCTCGCCACCCGCGCTGGGATGCCGATCGTCGCTCGTGGTGCTGGGACCGGGCTGGCCGGCGGCGCGACACCGATCAGCGGCGGCGTCGTGATCAGCACCACGCGAATGGATAAGATCTTGGAGGTGGACCCGCGCAACCGGCGCGCGCGCGTGCAGCCGGGCGTGATCAACTGGGAGCTATCGCAGCACCTGTCGCCGTTTGGCTATCAGTTCGTCCCCGACCCATCCTCGCAAAAGGCATGCACCGTCGGCGGCAACATTGCCAACAACAGCGGCGGCCCACACTGCCTGAAATATGGCACGACCACCAACCATGTGCTTGCGCTGCGCGTGGTGCTGCCGGATGGCAGCGTGCTCTGGACCGGCGATGGCCGCGCCGACGGCATCGGCTATGATCTGCAAGGCATCCTCACCGGCAGCGAGGGCATGTGCGGTGTGATCACCGAGGCGTGGGTGCGCCTGACCCGGCTGCCCGAGGCGCTGCGGGTCGTGCTGGCGCTGTTCCCCGACATCCCCTCGGCCTCGCAGACGGTATCGACCGTGATCGCGCGCGGCTTCCTGCCGGCCGCGCTGGAGATGATGGATCAACTGGCGATCAAGGCCGTCAATGGCATGTATCGCCTGGGACTGCCTGATAATGCCGGTGCCGCGCTGCTGATCGAGCTCGACGGCGTTCAGGACGGGCTGGATGATCTGCTGGCGGAGGTGACTGGCGTCTGCAACGATTATGGCGCGATGGAGGTGCGGCCCGCGAAGACCCCCGCAGAGCAGATGCAGGTCTGGGCGGCGCGCAAGAACGCTTTCGGCGCAATGGGACGCCTCGCGCCGAGCTATTATCTGGTGGACACTGTCGTGCCGCGCACCCGGCTGCCGGCGACGCTGGCGCATGTCGGCGAGGTCGCGCGCGACTACCGGCTGCCGATCGCGAATGTCTTTCACGCTGGCGACGGCAACCTGCACCCGTTGATTCTGTTCGACCGGCGCGACAAGGATCAGCTCACCCGCGCGCTGGGTGCGGCGACCGAGGTGCTGCATGCCTCGATCAAGCAGGGCGGCGTGATCAGCGGCGAGCACGGCATTGGCGTGGAGAAGCGCGACTACATGACGCTGCTGTTCTCCACCGCCGACCTGGCCGCGATGGCTGGTCTCAAGCAGTGCTTCGACCCGCGCGAGCTGTTCAATCCCGGCAAGGTCTTTCCGAGCGGACGCGGCTGTGGCGAGCTAGCGGCGCTGCGACGAACTGGTGTGAATGTTGCCGACTTCGCTGGTGAGCAGGAGGTGTGGCGATGAGCAGCACAACGGAGCAGCGCATCGATCACGAACAGAAACTGCCGCCAACGGGCCGCATCAGCTTCGAGCAGTTTCTGGAGTGGTGCGACGAGGATACATTGGCGGAGTGGGTCGATGGGGAGATCGTTATGACATCACCGGCAAGCGATCAGCATCAGGATCTCAGCGACTTTCTTGTAGCTGTGATCCGTCCCTTTTCTGAGACGCGACAATTAGGGCAATTGCGTAGCGCCCCTTTCTTGATGCGCACGGAGGCTCGACCGAGCGGGCGTGAGCCGGACCTGATGTTCGTCGCTCAGGAGCGAATCGATCTGGTCAAGACGAACTATCTCGACGGCGCAGCCGATCTGGTCGTCGAGATCGTCTCGCCGGAGAGCATCGGACGCGATCGCGGCGAGAAGTTTGTCGAGTACGAGGCGGCGGGGGTGCGCGAGTATTGGTTGATCGACCCGCTGCGCCAGCAGGCCGAGTTCTATCAGCTTGGCGCGGATGATCACTACCGGCTCGGTTCGGTCGCGGATGGCATCTATCGCTCGCAGGTGTTGCCGGGCTTCTGGCTGCGCGTTGCGTGGCTTTGGCAGCGACCGATGCCCACCATCTTGAGTGTTCTGAAAGAGCTAGGCGTTCTATGATGACGCAGGAGCTGCCAGCGCTGGCGAACGCGCTCGCCGCGATCATCACGCGCGAATACCTGCTGGAAGATCCAGCTGCGTGCGCCAGCTACGCTATTCATGGCCTTGTGCCCGGCTACGTCGCCCTGCCGGGGAGTCTGGATGAGCTGGCGGCGGTTCTGCGTGTTGCGCAAGAGTATCGCGCAGCCGTGGTGCCCTGGGGCGGCGGCACGCAGCAGAACATTGGCTGCCCGCCGGATCGGATCGATCTGATCGTGTGTACGGGCCGACTCAACAATGTGCTGATCCACGAGCCCGACGACCTGACGATCTCGGTTGAAGCCGGGATGACTCTCGGCGCGCTGCGCGACAAGCTGGCGCGCCATGGGCAGATGTTGCCGCTCGATCCGCCGCACCCCGCGCGCGCGACGATCGGCGGGCTGATCGCGACTGCGACCGATGGACCACGGCGGCTCGGCTACGGCACACTGCGCGATCTGCTGATCGGCGTCACCGTCGTCGAGGCGAGCGGGCGCGTCTCCAAGGGCGGCGGGATGGTTGTCAAGAATGTCAGCGGCTTCGATATGATGAAGCTCTACCTGGGCAGCTTCGGAACGCTGGCGGTGATCGCTAGCGCGAACTTCAAGCTGCTGCCGATCGCGCGTGCCGCCGCCTCGCTGCTGTGCATGTTCGACGAGCCAGCGAGCGCCTTCGCCGCGCTTGAGGCGCTGCAATTGACCCAGCTCACGCCAACCGCCGCCGAGTATCTCAACCGTGGCGCGCTCGCCCGGCTCGAGCTGGCGGGCGCGTGCGCGCTGGCGTTACGTTCCGAAGGGCTACCGGCGGCGGTCGAGCGGCACATGACCGATATGGCGACGCTGGCGACGCGCAATGGCGCACGCGCAACGCAGCGCCTGGATGCAGCGGCCGACATCGATCTCTGGGCGCGCATCGCTGACCTGCCGCAGACCGACAGGCTCGCCGCCGACGAGGCACTGCTCAAGCTCTCGACGCTGCCTGCCGAGCTCGAGCAGACGCTCGACCAGCTCGAAGCGCTGGCCACACGCGCTGGCCAATCGGTGGCGATCAATGCGCGCGCGCTCACGGGCGTTCTGTATGCGCGGCTGCGACCGGTCACTGCCGAAGCGCTGCACAGTCTGCACAGCGCGCTGCCGGCGATTCAGTGGATCGCGACTACGCTGCCGGACGCGCCGCGCTGGGGTGCGTCGCCGCCAGGGCTCGATCTGATGCGACGGATCAAGACCGAATTCGATCCGCTGGGGCTGCTCAATCCAGGGCGCTTTGTGATCGACGTATGATCAATCTTCATTCGTGGCCAGCCTGAAAGAACGATGAGCTACATCACTACTCGCCACGGCGCGCTATGGTATAGCGTATTGGGCAGCGGGCACCCGTTGGTGTTGATTCACGGCAACACAATGACCGCCGCCAGCCAGGTCCGGCTGGCGCAGCGCTTTGCGGATGAGTATAGCGTCTTCAGCATTGATCTGCTCGGACACGGGCAATCGGCGCGGCCAGCGGAACTCTTCACCACGCGCTACTTTGCGATGCAGGGCGAGGCGCTGGCCGATCTGCTGGCAGCCTGCTTCGCAGAGGCGCGGGTTCCTATCTTCGGGATGAGCGCGGGCGCGCTGACCGCGCTTAACGCCGCCTGCATCGCGCCTGAGCGAATCAGCGCTCTGGTGCTCGACGGCGTGCTCCGCTACGTTGATGCGGCGATCGTGCAGACCAACCGCGAGAACCTGACCAATGTCTCGCGCGAATGGGACAAGTACATGCGCTCGCAGCATGGCGACGATTGGTGGCCGCGACTACAGGCCGGCGCGCTTGCGACGATGGAGCAACTCGCCGCAGCCGGGACCGATCTGGTGCCGTGCCTCGAACAGATCAACATCCCCGCGCTGATCTTTCAAGGCGGACAGGACCACTTCTGCCCTGAGCCGCAAGGTCGGGCGATAGCTGCCGCAATGCCGAACGCGCGTCTGATCTATGACGCCGACGCAGGCCATCTGCTCGCCTGGAAAGACCCCGACGCCTTTCGCGTGATCGCCGGGGAGTTTCTGCGCGAGCACGCCGAAGAGCGGCAAAAACGCTATGGAGTTCCGAGAGCGCATTAAGAGCAGCGTCCGCCTGCTCTGGCGGCTCGCGCGGATCGTGCTGGCGCTGGCCGTTCTGTGGCAGGGCGCGCGGCTGGCTTTCCGTCCCGACCCGCGCGATGATATGCGCCGCATCGACACGCTTTTTATCGCCGGGCGCTATCACGACGCGCTGCTGGCCGCCGATGCGCTGGTCGGGCGCGAGCCGCGCTTCGCAGCGGCGTTTGCCCGGCTTGGCATGCTCCACGCCATCCGCAACGATCAGCCGGGGGCTAGCCGAGCATTGGCCTTCGCGATCGGGCTGGGGCTTAGCGATCGCGATCGCGATCTCGTGCGACTCTATCAGGGGCGGGTCTCAGCCAGCGCCGGTCTGCGCGACGAGGCGCTGCGCTTCTGGTCCACGATCACGCCGCGCTCGCAGCTCTACCCGATCCGCCGTGTGTTAGAGGCCGAAAGCTTGCTCGGCGTAGAGGATTACGCCGACGCCGAGGCGTCCTATCGCGCGGCGCTGCTGCCCGCGCTGCCGCCGGACTGGCGCACAGCAGTGCATAGTCGGCTGGCTGGCCTGCGTGCGTCGAGCGATCCAGCGGGCGCGCTCGACGAACTGGCATCGATTGCGCTGCCGATGGCTTCCGCGCAGCCGCTGCCGTCGATCACGCTGCTCGTGGCACCGCTGCTGCCCACAGCGCGACCCGACGCCGCACAGCTCGCTGATGCGCTGCGCAGCATCACGCCGCAGCGCGAGCAGCTGCTCGGCCAATTGTATCTTAGCGCCGGGCTGTACGCGCTCGCGGCGGCTCAGTTCGCGGCGATCGCGCCAAATGGCCCCGACGCGCTGGCGGCAGCGACCTACGCGGCCTATACGCGCTGGAGTGGGGGCGACCGCGCCGAGGGTCGCCGACAGCTCGAAGCGCTGGTCGCAGCCTGGCCCGCCGAGCCGCGTGCCCGCGCACTGCTGGCGCTGACCTACCTCGCCGACCAGGACACGCCGCGCGCGCAAGCCCAGCTCGACATCATCCGCGCACTGGCACCGCGCGCCCCCGACACCCACCTCGCCTGGGCGCAGTGGTACGCCGCCCAGCACGACTACCTGACCGCCGCCGATGAGTATCGTCGCGCGCTCGACGATGCGCCGCTCGCTGAACGCGGCATCTATTCGCTGACTTTGGCGCGCTTCCACCTCGACACCGCGTTGAACACATGTGAGGTTGGGTTGCCGACTGCCCAGGAAGCGGCCCGACTGCTGCCCGACGACGCGCGCGCCTGGTCCGCGCTGGCGGCGGCGCGCTTCGCCTGCGGCGACGCCAACGGTGCGCGCAGCGCCGCCGAGCAATCCTTGCAACGCAGCCCGTCGAACGCCGAGGCGAGCTACTACCTCGGGCGCGCGCTGGC
>Ga0075423_10004710_pt1 | contig 12673 bp, 14 predicted proteins | sample SoiMethybrSBSTD2_FD_80114 | JGI IMG/M metagenome (GOLD analysis project Ga0075423, IMG submission 80114) | Bulk soil microbial communities from a Populus tree surrounding site in Tennessee, USA - Soil MetaG P. TD hybrid SBSTD2 | ecosystem: Environmental > Terrestrial > Soil > Tree plantation...
AGCTCGGCGCTGCGGTGAGTGCTGGGATCATTCTGATGAAGGTGATTCCCGCGGTTCCCGGCAGCTTCACGGGGATCGAGTGGATTACTCTCGCCGCGTGGTGCGGGTTAGGACTGGCGCTCAGAAAAGGTGGTGGAGGGTGAGTGGAGGTTGGTGAAGGAGAGTGGAGGTCCTCCACTACCCTTCACATCCTCCACCATCCTCCACAACCCTTTTCTTATCTCCCTCCCGCCTGTAGGTGCTCCAGCAAGTACCGCGTGAGCGTCGAGTAGATGTGCAGCGTCGTGCCGCGGCCCTCGCAGATGCAGTGCGACCGGTTGGGATACGCCATGAAATCGAACTGCTTGCCCAGCGTGACCAGCCGGTTGACCAGTCGCTCCGTTCCCTGGTAATGCACGTTGTCGTCTCCCGAGCCATGCACCACCAGCAACCGGCCCCGCAGGCCGTCGGCGAACGTGATGGGTGATGCCAGGCGGTACCCATCGCCGTTTTCCGACGGCAGCCCCATGTAGCGCTCCTGGTAGATCGTATCGTACAGGCGCTGATCGGGCACCGGCGCGACCGACATCCCGACCTGGTACACCTCGCTGTAGCGAAACATGGCCTGCAGCGTGCTCGAGCCGCCGCCGCTCCATCCCCAGATCGCGACGCGGGTCGAGTCGAGATAGGGCCGGGCTCGCGTCAACGCCCGGACGGCGTCCGCCTGCTCCCGGCTCGACAACACGCCGATGCGGCCGTACACCACCTTGCGCCACGCCCGGCCGCGCGGTGCCGGCGTCCCCCGGTTGTCGACGCTGGCGACGATGTATCCCTGATCGGCCAGCATCCGGTGCCACAGGGCCGTCGTCCCGCCCCAGCGATCCAGCACCGTCTGCCCGGCGGGCTCCCCATACACGTGCATCAGGAGCGGGTAGGTCCTGGTGGAATCGAAGTTGCGCGGCCGGATCATCCAGCCGTCGAGGGCCACTCCGTCTCCCACCTTCACCTTGAAGAATTCCGTCGGCTGGGGGATCAGCGAATCGACCGCCGCGCGCAACGGGGCGTTGTCGACGAGCGTTCGCACCACCTGGTGGGTGGGCAGGCGGACCAGGTCGGTCGCCGGGGGGACGTCGAAGCGCGACACGGAGTGTATGGCCCAGCGGGCGTCCGGCGATACGAAATACGAGTGGGTGCCGGGGGCGCCGGCCGGAGTCACGCGCTCGGGCCGGGCGCCGCCCACCAGACGCGCGCGATACAGGTAGCGCTGCGTGGCGTTGTCCGGCGAGGCGAGGTAATAGAGCCATCCACCGGTCGCATCGACCGCCGCGATGTCGATGATATCGAAGGCGCCGGGCGTGACGAGCACGGGCCGACTTCCGTCGCGCCCCACCGTATACGCATGGCGCCAGCCGTCGCGCTCCGAGAGCCAGAGAAACCGGCTGTTGCCCGCGAGCCACGTGATGCTCTCCACGACATCGAGCCAGGCGCTGTCGCGCTCGGTCAGCACGGTCCGGGTGCCACCGGTGACGACGTCCGCCAGGAGGACACGATCGGTGTTCTGCTGCCGGTTCATCCGTTGCAGCACCAGCTCCTTCGACGTGACCCACTCCATGCGAGGCACGTAGTTGTCGCGCAGATCGTCCGGGAAGAAGACCCAGGTAGGGGTGCCGGTGCCGTCGGCGCTCACCACGCCGACCCGGACCGCCGAATTGGGCGTGCCCGTCTTGGGGTACTGGATCGGGATCGTGAAGGGGTAGAGCGAATCCGTGTCGTTGATCAACGTGAAGGTGCGCACGCCGGTCATGTCGAAGCGCCAGAACGCGATCATCTTGCCATCGGGTGACCAGCGGAACGCATCGCGCAGGTCGAATTCCTCCTCGTACACCCAGTCCGTCATGCCGTTGACGTGGAGCGAGTCGGCGTCGGCGGTGAGGGGCGTAATCGTGCCGTCGCTCAAGGTCTCGACGTAGATGTCGCCGCGCCGGACGTACGCCACGCGATCGCCCTTGGGAGAGAACTTGGCGTACATGAGGGTCGCTTCGGCCGCGGCGGGGCCGCCGAGCTTCTTGAGGGTGCCGCTGTTGCGGTTCAGCACCCAGTAGTCGCCGCGCGTATTGCGCCGCCACACACGACGCGTGTTGGTAAACACGAGCAGCAGCGAATCGCTTCCCCCCGGAACCCAATCGTAGTCGTCGATGTCGAGCGGGGCCTGCGCGCCTTTCGGAATCAGCTGCCGGGCGGAGATCAGCACACTGCGCGCCCCCGTAGCGGTTTCGTAGCGGACGATATCGGAAGCACCCGGAACCAGCGCGGACGGCTCGAGCGTCGTATAGGCGGACCCTCCACTCATCCAGCGAGCGGGACCGAAGCTCTGTGAGGCGAAGTCGCGCGTGGCGTAGAGCCTTCGCAACATGTCGCTGGCGGATGCCGGCAGCTGAGCGGCGAGCGGACGGCCGGCGAATGTGACGACGGACGTCAGGACCAGAAAGGCACGACGCATCGAGTGACTCCTCATGATTAAGCGTTCGATAATGGTGCGCCGGCCCGGCGAGGGTAAGGTCTCAGGCGACCGCAGTTGCGCAAATGGCGTTCGCGACGCACGATGGGGGGAACCTTTCAGCCCCTCGCGCGGGAGGAAACCATGCCGTTGATGGAACGAGCCAAGAACATCTTGTTCCAGCCGAAGCAGGAATGGCCGGTGATCGATGCCGAGCAGACGACAACGGGGAGCCTCTACACGGGGTACATCATCCCGCTCGCCGCCATCGGTCCCGCAGCCTCCTTCATCGGCTTGTCGGTGCTCGGGCTGCGGGTTCCGTTCGTCGGGACGATCAAGATCCCATTTGGCGCGGGCTTCAAGATGGCGGTGATTCAGTACGCCGGCGCTTTGGTGGGAATCTTCGTCCTGGCCCTCATCATCGACGCCCTGGCTCCCACGTTTGGCGGGCAGAAGAACCAGATTCAGGCGATGAAGGTCGCCGCATACTCCATGACGGCCGCCTGGGTAGCGGGAATTTTCGCGCTCATCCCCGCCCTGGCCATCCTGGGCCTGCTGGGGTTGTACAGCCTCTACCTGCTGTACCTGGGGCTACCGGTCCTGATGAAGAGTCCGGAGGATAAGGCGATTGGGTACACCGTCGTGATATGCATCGTCGCGATCGTATTGGCGATCGTGATCCAGTACATCACCCGGCAGTTCACCTGGCAGCCGGCCGGGATGGGGATACCGAACATGTAGACGGCGGGAGGACCAGGCGTTACGGTGGCGGCGGAGTCTCAACTCCGCCGCCATTTCGTTCCCTGCGGCGTGTCTTCGATTTCAATGCCCCGGGCGCGCAATTCGTCGCGAATCCGGTCCGCCTCGGCGAAGTTCCTCGCCTGCCGCGCGGCCTTCCGCGTCGCCAATCGCTCCTCCACCCAACGGGCCAGCTCCTGGTCCACGGCCTGCGCGGACGGGCACGCATCGAGAATGCCGTCCATCACGTCCCACACCGCGCGCGCTTTCCGACCGAACCGCGCGCCGCTGTCCAGGAGCCGGTTGCCTTCGGTCACGAAATCGTTGATCGCCGCGACGGCGCGGGGAGCGTTGAGGTCGTCGTCGAGGGCCTCGCGAAACCGCTGCCCGGTTTCCGTGGTCAGCGCGGCTACGGCGGCATCCTCCTCACCTTCGCCGGCGCGCTCCAACAGGCGATCGCGGAACACGCCCAACCGTCTCGAATTGTCCCGCGCGGCCGCCAGGGCGTCATCGTTGTAGTCCAGCTCCTTGCGGTAGTGCGTCTGGAACGTGAGCAGGCGAATGGCGCCCGCGTCGACTGCGCCCTCCTTGAGATCCCGGGCGGTGAGAAAGTTTCCGTACCGCTTGGACATCTTTGTGCCGCGCACGTTGAGAAACGCCCCGTGCAGCCACGTGCGGGCGAACGGCTGACCGGTGAACGCCTCGGACTGCGCGATCTCATCTTCGTGATGCGGGAAGATCAGATCGATGCCGCCGGCGTGAATATCCAGCGTCTGGATCCCGAAGCGGCGGCCGATCTCGTCCAGCGACATGGCGGAGCACTCCAGATGCCAGCCGGGACGCCCACGACCGAACGGCGCATCCCATCCGGCGCCGACCTGCTCGTCCTGCGCATCGGCCTTCTTCCACAGGGCGAAATCGCTGGGGTTCTCCTTGGCGTATTCGTCCGACGAGACCCGGGCGCCGACCTTGATTTCGCGCGTATCGAGACGCGACAGACGGCCGTACGAGGGAAACCGGGCGATCGAGAAATACACCGATCCGTCTTCGCCCTTGTAGGCGACGCCCTTGTCCAGAAGCCCCTGTACCAGCCGGATCATCGCGGGGATGGTCGCGGTGGCGCGCGGGTACTCGTGCGCGGGCCGGATGCGCAGAAAGTCGCGATCCTCAAAGAAAGCCTTCGTGAACGGCTCCGTGTGCTCGAGCAGCGACTTCCCGGCTGCGGCGGCCGCCTTGATGGTGCGGTCGTCCACATCGGTGAGGTTCATGATGTGCAGCACTTCGTAGCCCGACTGCTCCAGCCAGCGGCGCAGCACATCCTGAAACAGGAACGTGCGGAAATTGCCGATGTGGGCGTAGTTCCACACCGTCGGACCGCAGGTGTACAGCGTGACGCGCGGCGGATGGAGCGGCGCGAACGGCTCGACCCGCCGGGTCAGCGTGTTATAGAGCTGAAGCCCCATGGGCTGGGCAACTTAGCGACGTGGCGTTGACGCGGTCAACGCGCGAGGATATCGGCCGCGTCGAACGCGGCTTCCTCCAGTGTTTTGAGGCGGACGCGAGATCCTCGCACCGCGAGCCGGTGGGCACGGCACGCGGCGAGCGCGGCTTCCGCGCTCAGGTGACCGAGATCGGTCTCGATCCCCGTGGTGGTCATCCGGAACCCGGGCGGGAGCTCGACCGGCGGGGTCTCCAGGGACACTTCGAGCACGCGACCTCCCAGCAGCGCGGACGCCGGCGCCACGCGTACGAGCCGACCGGCCCGAAGCACCAGGACCGTGTCGACCAGGCGCTCGAGACCGATCGGATCGGACGAAGACAGCAGCACGGCGACCCCCGCGGCGGCGAGCCGCTGCAGCCGTTCCCCGATGTCGCGCCGCGTGACCGCATCGAGACCGGTGAACGGCTCGTCGAGCAATACCACGCGTCGCTCGCCGAGCACGGCGAGGGCGAGCAACAGGCGGCGCGCATCCGGGAGCGGCAAAGTGGCGGCGGTGCGCCGGCCGACCGCTTCGAGCCCGGCCAGGTCCATGGCGTCCCGCACCAGCGCCTGGCGCGCGGGACCACCGGCATGACATCGAGCCGCGTAGCTCACGACGTCGCGAACGGTGAGGCCAGCGGGGAACGCCGGGTGCTGGGGCGCGAAGCCGACGAGGCGCCGGGCGGGCGTTTCGTGGGCCGCGATCCCGACGACCCACACACGCCCGGCGTCGGGGCGCATCCGGCCGGCCGCAAGGCTGAGCAAGGTCGTTTTGCCCGCTCGATCGGGCCCGATGAGACAGGCGATCTCTCCCTCACCCAGCTCGAACGTCGCTTCGGCGATCGCCACCACACGCGCGCGCCAGAGCGGGCGGCGGAAGGTCCGGCGCAACCCGCGCGCTTGCAGCGGGATCGTCACAGCCGGCGCGCCCCCAGCCGCGCGACACCCCAGGTGGCGAGGGCGATGCCGACGCCTATCCATAGGGCCGCGTGCGCAACCGCACCGGGATCGCCGGTGGCAATGCCCCGGTAGCGCCAGACCGCGGGTCCGATCTCGAGCAACGCGGCTCCGGTGAACGTCACTGCGCCGTGGTGGCGCATGCCGATCAACGCCTCGGGCGGCGCGACGCTGACCAGCAGCAGCCACAGGAACGCGAGGACGGCGATCGCATTGCCCCCGACCAACACGCCGCAGAGCACGACGGCCGAGACCGCTCCCGCCGCCACCATGCCGGCGGCGATTGCCCCACTGTGCACGACCGTTCCACTCGGGGACCACCCCAGGGAGGCGGCGAGGACGAGGACGACTGCGCAGGCCCCGCTGGTCGCGGCGAGCCAGCGTCCCGCGGCGATCGCGAGCGACGATGTGGGCTGCAGCAGCCGATGCGCGAGCGCCGCGCGATCGCCGGGAAGACCGGCGAGCGCGGCCGCGCACAACACCGCCGCCAGGGTCCCGGTCAAGACCGCGATGGCGGCGGGGTCGGCGGTCGAGACACCATGGGCGAGCCGCCACAGCACCGCGGCCAATAACCCAAGCCACACGCCGAGCCGGCTGCGCACGAGGCGGCAGGGCAGCAGTGGCCATTCCGCGAAGACGCAACGCATGAATTCCACGCCGCCAGTATGTGGTCCCGGCGCCCGGACAGCGGTATCGATTTGTTGCGGCAGGGGTCAGACGAACGCGGAAGCTTCAGCGACTGCGGCGCCACTCCTCCGCAGCGAGCGCCACGGCGTCGGCGAGTGGAGCCGGGTCGAAGCGCACCGGATCGGCGGCGGGCAGGCCGGTGTCCGCGGTCGCCTGTTTCAAGGCCCGGCGTGCCGTCGCCTCGTCCTGGTCGTACGTGTTGAGGCAGATGCCGATGACCTTGGTCGGAAACACCGGTTGGGCGGCCCGCTCGTAGATGTCGATCAGCTCGGTGAGCGGCGGGATCTTCACCCACGGCTCGCGGCCATGATAGTCCCCGATGTAGTCGCGTGACGCCTGATGGCAGAGGATGAGGGCCCGCGGCATGGAGCCGTGCAGCAGGCCCAGCGTGACGCCCGAATACCCCGGATGGATGAGGCTGCCCTGCCCTTCCACCAGAACGATGTCCGCGTCTTTCGCGCCCTCGAGCACCAGCTCCTCCGCCGCGCCGGCGATGAAATCGGCGACGACGGCGTCCACCGCCGTGCCCCAACCTTCGATGAAGATCCCCGTCTGCCCCGTGGCGACGAAGCGAGCACGCAGGCGCCGCTGCACCAGTGCGGCCCGGACTTCCAGCATCGCCGTCATCTTGCCGACGTTGCAGTCCGATCCGACGGCGTGCACGACATAGGCGTCGACTTCGGCCGCGCGCCCGTCGGCAATGGGAAGGTTGGCGGGGGGTTTGCGCGCGTCGAGGATCCGCACGCCGAGACGGCGGGCGAGCGCGCCCAGCTCGGCGTCCTCGGAAATGAAGGTGTGCAGCCCGCTCCAGATCTCGAGCTTGCGCTCGATGGCCTCCCTGATCCAGTCACGCCATTCATCCGGCAGCCGCCCGCCGGCGGGCGCAATACCCACGAGCACCGCCGTGGCCCCACCACGCGAGTCGAGTCCCTTTGTGAAATCACCGATCACGGGGATGGAGCCCCCGAAGCCGAGCACCTCCTGGACGGTCTTGCCCGCGTGCTCGCGGTCGAACACGCCGACGATCCGCTCCGGGAAGTAGCGGATACAGGAATTGGCGGTCTTCGAGGTCAACGGCCCGAACTGGCCGTCGGCCACGATCAGGAACCGATGCGTGTGAGAAGCCGTCACGGCGTCGAGGTGAGGGTCGGCGGCATGCGGCCGCGGCTGGACCGGAGCACGGCGGGCTGGAATGTCGGACCCTCGCCGTAGATCTCTCCATGCAGCAGGTGGCGCACCAGCACGAGCATCATGGCCAGGAGCGGCACCGCCACGATCAGGCCCACCGGACCGAGCAGCGCGCCCATCGCGAGCACCCCGGCGATGGTAAGGGCCGGAGGCACCGAGACGGTACGCGCCATGATCCAGGGAACGATGATGTTGCTGCCGACGAAGTGCACCACGATGCCCAGCAGCAGCACCGCCGTCACCTGCAGCCAGCCATTGCCCACGACGAACAAGGCCGGCACCGCCGTCGAGATGATGGTGCCGAAGAACGGCACCAGCGCCGCGAGCCCGGTGAACAGCCCGAAGGCCAGCCAGTAAGGTACCCCGAGCGCCCAGAGTCCCACCGCCGTGAACGCGGCGAAGATGGACATCGCGAGCAGCTGACCCGTAACCCATGCGCGCAGCGTCGCCGCCGTATCGACGAGGATGCGACCCGCGATGGGCCGATGTTTCGGACTGACCAGCGCCAGCACACCGGACCGGTACAGGCCGGGGTTCAAGGCGAAATAGATCGCCATCACGACAACCGCGGCCCCGTCCAGAAACAGGCGGCCGCCGGCGCGCAAATATGGAACGATGGCGCCGCGCAGGTACTCGGTGATGTCGTTGAGGACACCGCCCACGACGCCGGACTGGGGGTCGGCGATGTCGCTGTTGCGCAGCACCGGGTACTTCGCCCCCAGCCGCACGATCGCTTCCTGAATTCCGGCGAGGGTCTGGGGCAGCGCCCCGATCAGCGCGCGCGTCTGGTCCACGACGGGTGGCACGAACAGCGCCGCCAGTCCCACCATCGCGGCGGCCGTCCCCAGAGCCGCGAGCGTGAGTCCCAGTCCGCGCGAGACGCCCATCCGTCGCTCCAGCAGATCGGTCACGGAGCTGAGAAATACCGCCAGCAGAACAGCCAGGAGGACGAGCAGCAGCACTCCGACGATCCGGTACGCGATAAGGACGGCCAGGGCGCCAATGAAGAGCGCCACGAACGTGGCGCCCGACAACCGAGACTGCGACGGTCCCTCGCTCAGGGGTGTGGCTCGTCGTCGTCGACCAGCTCAGCCTCCGCGGCTCCCTTGCCGAGCTGGCGGGTTTCCGGCGGGGAGCCGGCGCCGAGCAGGCCCATGCGCTGCTTCAGGGCGGTGAGCTGCTGATCGGCATCGGCCTTTTCGAGAGTGTGGAACTGCTGCATCAGCGTGTCGCCGGACAGGTCCTCGTTCACCTCGGCCGCGGCGATCAGCTTGCGCTCCTCGTGCTCGATCTGCTCGGCCATGCGCTCGAACGTCTCGAACGCGCTCTTGTCGCCCATCGACGACATCGTTTCCTGGATTTTCTTGTGCGCCTCGGCCCGCTTGGCCCGCGCGATCAGGATGTTCTTCTTGCGCTTGGCCTCTTCGATCTTGTCGTTGAGCTGGCGCAACGAGACCTTGAGCTTCTCGGTCTCCTCGCGGTGCTTGACCCACGTTTCCTGCAGCTGCACCGCACCCTGCACGTGCTCGTTGTAGCGCAGCAGCGCCTGCTTGGCGAGGTCGTCGCGTCCTTCGCGCACGGCCAGCTCCGCCCGCTTCTCCCACTCCTCCGCGAGCTTTTTTTCCTGCTCGGCCTGGCTGGCCAACCGTTTCTCGTCGGCGATCGCGGACGCCACTTGCTGCTTCGCCTTGGCGAGATTGGTCCGCATGTCGACGATCAGCTGGTTCAGCATTTTTTCCGGATTCTCGGCGCGCGAAATCAGGTCGTTGATATTCGACCGGAGCAGTGTCGAGAGACGATCCCAGATGCCCATGTATGATCCTCGCGCGTATTCCTGCTACTTCCCCGTCCCGATGCGGCGCTCGCGATGCTCGACCAGCACCCGCTCGGCGAAATCTAGACGCTCCCCCAGCTCCGAGACCTGGGCCGAGAGGAGCCGTACCTGCTCTTCCAGGGCGTGCACCCGCGAATCGTCAGCGCCTTCCCCAGTCAGGCCAAAACGGCGCCGCCGGCGCATCCGAATTCCCTCGGCGATCGCCTCGCCAATCGGGCCGCGGAAGAACGCCCGCGCAACGAGCGCGAACACCACCATCGCCACGATCCCACCAATCAGCGGTATCACCTGGTGGGCGACCATGTTCGGATCGAGCGGGATCCCAGGCGGCTCGGGCAACGGCGTCTGTATCTGAGCCACGATCATGTGGTACGCCACGAGCACACCCGCTGTTTCATCCGGAAACTCGATTGGGCGGAGACAACTGCTCCGGCCCGCGCATCTTGGTCAGCAACCGCTCGGTAAAATCTACCCGCTCGGCGAGTTCCGCCACCTCCCGGCGCAAGTCGTCCACCACCGAGAGGAGCTCCTGCTGCTCCCGCCCGTCCTTGCCCGGCGGCACGGCGCCATGCCGCAGCCGCTCGGCAAACGCCTTCCCCAGGGGCGACAACGAGATCATCCAGGCGAAAAACCCTCCGACCGCGACGATCGGAATGAACACGCCAATCACGCCGGGATCCACCGCTTACCTCCCGCCGGGAGGCGCCAGTCGGGCCGCCTCCCGCTCTTTGGCCAGCAGTCGCTCGGCGAAATCCAGGCGCTCCGCCAGCTCGCCCACTTCGCCACGCAGCTGCTGGAGTTCCGCTGCCACCTCGTCGCGCAGCGCCTTGAGGGCATCGGTCCGACCCGGATTCCGGAGGCGCTCCGCCCACGCGCGACCGAAATGCCACGAGAACAACGACAGCACGACGCCGCTCATGAGCATTCCGAAAATGGCCACTGCCATCGTGTTGTCGTCCATCGTCTCTCCTCTAAGCGCCCGGTGGAGCCAATCGCCCAGGCTCTCTTTGCTTGGCGAGCAACCGCTCAGCGAAGTCGACCCGCTCTGCAAGGTCGCTCACGTCCTGCCGCAGCTGGTGCAGCTCGCTCAGGACGGCTTCATCGATCTCCGGCGCCGGTCGCGGGGCGACTTCCCCCCCGATGCGCCGGGCCAGCGCGCCCGCCAGCGGCCGCAACACCCAGAAGCCGCCGCCGAATACGAACAGCGCCACAACCGCTTCTTCCCCGCTCATCGATCCTTCCCCTGGACCAGGCGTTGCGCGTCCCGGCTCTGCGCCAACAGGCGCTCGGCGAAATCCAGCCGCTCGGCCAGCTCGGCCACCTCTTGCCGCACATGCTGGAGATCTTCGGCCAGGGCGTCGCGCTGCTCGGTGAGCTCGGCCCGCAGCTCGTCCACGTCCGGCGTCCCGTGCTTGCCGCGAATGCGGTCGGCGAATGCCCGTCCCACGGGCGAAAACCCCAGCGCCACGGCCGTGCCGCCGCCGAAGAGAAAGATGATCGCGAGGATGCCGGTAACGTCCATACGCCTATCGCGGTGGAGCGATGCGGGCGGCGTCGCGGGTCTGCGCCAGCATCCGCTCGGTGAAATCGAGCCGCTCTTGGACTTCGGCCAGCTGACCACGCAAGTCGTCGATCTCGCCGCGCAGCTGGTCGACCTCTCCCGTCCCCGGCCCCTGCGACCGCGCTTTTGCTTCGATCCACTTCTGCTCGGTATGCGACCACCCACCAATCCAGTGGGCCAACGCTTTGCCGACCGGGCCCCGCAGAACGATGGCGGCGGCAGCCGACAGCGCGATGATACTGATCCCAACGACCGGGGCCCAATCGTGTCCCATCAGCCAGGCTCTCCTCTCCGGTTCAACCTAGTCCTCAGTCCTCGACTCGCAACACCTTGCGCAGGAATTGACCGGTGAACGAGTCCCGGACTTGCGCGATCTGCTCCGGCGTCCCCGCCGCGACCACTTCCCCACCCCGCTCGCCCCCTTCCGGGCCGAGATCGATCACCCAGTCGGCCGTCTTTACGACATCGAGGTTGTGTTCGATCACCACCACGGTGTTGCCTTTGTCGACCAGTCGGTGCAGCACTTCGAGCAGCAGCCGCACGTCCTCGAAATGCAGCCCCGTCGTGGGCTCGTCCAGGATGTACAGCGTCCGCCCTGTGTCGCGCTTGGCCAGCTCCGTGGCGAGCTTGACGCGCTGGGCTTCGCCGCCGGAGAGCGTGGTCGCGGGCTGGCCGAGGTGGATGTACCCGAGACCTACGTCGTTGAGCAGTTCCAGTTTCGAACGGATCCGGGGCTGGGCTTCGAAGAATTCCAGGGCGTCGGCGACGGTCAGATCGAGAACGTCGGCGATGCTCTTTCCTTTATAGCGGACCTCCAGCGTTTCCCGGTTGTAGCGCCGGCCCTTGCACACCTCGCACGGCACATAGACGTCGGGCAGGAAATGCATCTCGACCTTGACCAGCCCGTCGCCCTGGCAGGCCTCGCACCGCCCGCCCTTCACGTTGAACGAGAACCGTCCCGGACCGTAGCCGCGCATTTTCGATTCGGGAAGGAACGTGAACAGCTCCCGGATCGGGGTGAACAGCCCCGTGTAGGTGGCGGGATTGGACCGTGGCGTCCGGCCGATCGGGCTTTGATCGATGTCGATCACCTTGTCGATCAGGTCCAGCCCGTTGAGGCGCGCGTGGGCCCCGGGGACGACCTTGGCCCGGTAGAAATGGCGCGCCAGCACCCGGTAGAGAATGTCGGTCACCAGAGTCGACTTGCCCGACCCCGAGACGCCGGTGACCGCGATGAACAGCCCGAGCGGGAACGCGACCGTGAGGTCCTTCAGATTGTGCTGTCGCGCGCCGACCAGCTGCAGCATGCGCCCGTCGTCGGCGACTCGCCGGCGGGGCGGCACCGGGATGCGGAGCTCGCCGCGCAGGTAGCGGGCCGTGAGCGAATCACGATGGCCCAGGACTTCCTCGAGCTTGCCGACGGCCACCACCTCGCCGCCGTGACGGCCCGCGCGCGGACCCAGGTCCACGACCAGATCGGCGGACCGGATCGTTTCCTCGTCGTGCTCCACGACCAGCACCGTATTGCCGAGCTCGCGCAGCTCGCGCAGGGTATCGAGCAGACGCGCGTTGTCCCGCTGGTGCAGCCCGATCGATGGCTCATCCAGGATGTAGAGGACACCCACCAGCCGGCTGCCGATCTGCGTGGCGAGCCGGATGCGCTGGGCCTCGCCGCCGGACAGGGTGCCCGCGGGACGGTCGAGCGACAGGTAGTCGAGCCCGACATCCAGCAGGAAGCGCAGCCGCTCGCCG
>Ga0075423_10004711_pt1 | contig 12669 bp, 9 predicted proteins | sample SoiMethybrSBSTD2_FD_80114 | JGI IMG/M metagenome (GOLD analysis project Ga0075423, IMG submission 80114) | Bulk soil microbial communities from a Populus tree surrounding site in Tennessee, USA - Soil MetaG P. TD hybrid SBSTD2 | ecosystem: Environmental > Terrestrial > Soil > Tree plantation...
ATCTATTCGGGGACAGTGAGGGAAATCGGATCCCTCTCTGTCCCCGAATTGTTTTTGTAGTGTGATATTTTTGAAGTTGGAGGATTGCCAAATGAAAGACGTGGTCATCATCGGGGCGGTCCGCACGCCGATCGGCAAATTCCAGGGTTCACTTAAGACGATGACTGCTCCGCAACTCGGGGCCCTCGTCGTCAAGACGGCAGTCGAACGAACCGGACTTGCGCCCGAACAAATTGATGAAGTCATCATGGGTAATGTGGTCTCGGCCGGCCTTGGACAAAACCCTGCTCGTCAAGCCGCACTTCGCGGAGGCTTGTTGCCTGATGTCGCAGCGATGACCATCAACAAGGTCTGTGGCTCAGGCCTCAAAGCCGTCGGTCTTGCAGCGCAAGGTATTCAGACGGGAGATTCGGAGATCGTTGTAGCCGGCGGCATGGAAAGTATGACCAATGCGCCCTATCTGCTTCCAGGCGCACGTGACGGCTACCGTCTGGGGCACAACACCATTATCGATTCGATGATTCATGATGGCCTCTGGGACGCCTACGAAAACTTTCACATGGGAAATACAGGCGAGATTGTGGCAGACCGGTATCGCGTCAGCCGCGATCGACAGGATGAGTTCGCTCTCAATAGCCATAAGAAGGCTGTAGCGGCTATCCGCGCTGGAAAATTTCGCGATGAAATCGTGCCTGTCCCGATTCCGCAACGAAAGGGTGACCCTCTACTGTTCGATACCGATGAATCCCCTCGCGCCGAGACAACAATTGAAGCCTTGCGGGCTTTGAAACCCGTATTTAAGAAAGATGGCACTGTTACCGCGGGAAACGCACCTGGAGTGAATGATGGGGCTGCGGCGCTGGTTGTGACGTCAGCAGAACGAGCTGCCGCCCTGGGCAAAAAGCCCGTTGCCCGCATTGCCGGGCAGGCAGTGAGCGGCATTGAGCCCGCTCTGGTGATGATGGCACCGGTGAAAGCAGTGAGAAAACTCACCGAGAAAATCGGCTGGAACCTGAAGGACGTCGATCTTGTTGAACTGAATGAGGCCTTTTCGGTGCAGGCCATCGCCGTGATCGAACAGTTGGAGCTGAATCCGGAGAAGGTCAATGTGAATGGCGGCGCGGTTGCCCTGGGACACCCGATCGGCGCCAGCGGTGCCCGTATCCTGGTGACACTGCTGTATGAAATGGCCAGGCGAGATGCCAGGCGCGGAATTGCAACCTTGTGTCTGGGGGGCGGGAACGCGGTTGCCCTGGCTGTAGAACGGTAAGTGCATGGCCGCGATCCAAACCATTGGTGTTGTCGGCAGCGGAACGATGGGCAACGGGATAGCGCATGTCGCAGCCAGATCCGGGTTTAAAGTCATTTTGCACGATCTGGGGCAGCGTTTTCTCGATCAGGCGCTTTCGACTATTGCCAGGAACCTGGATCGGGAAATCGCCAAGGGCAAGATTTCAGGGGACGACAAGAAATTGACGCTCTCGAGAATCGTTTCGACGCAGGACAGCGCTACGTTGGCCGGAGCCGACTTCGTGATCGAAGCCGTCACGGAAGACTTCGAGACTAAAGCCAAGGTCTTCCAAAGACTGGATACAATCACGCGTCCCGATGTGATACTTGCTTCGAATACGTCTTCGATCTCGATCACAAAGGTCGCATCGAAGACTACCCGGCCAGACAAAGTGATCGGCATGCATTTTATGAATCCTGTTCCGGTAATGGAACTCGTTGAAATCGTTCGGGGCCTGGGTACTTCAGATGAAACCTGTCAGGCGACGAAAGAGCTTGCCCAGTCCCTCGGAAAGACGCCCGTTGAAGTTAACGACTTTCCCGGCTTTGTGTCGAATAGAGTGTTGATGCCGATGATCAACGAGGCGATTTACTGCGTGATGGAAGGCGTCGGAGGAGCAGACGCTGTAGATTCCGTCATGAAACTCGGTATGAACCATCCGATGGGACCGTTGGCGCTTGCGGATTTGATCGGTTTGGATGTGTGCCTGGATATTATGGAAGTGCTACACACGGGCCTGGGCGATTCCAAGTATTGGCCATGCCCGCTTCTTCGGAAAATGGTCGATGCGGGACATCTTGGAAGAAAGTCCGGGCAAGGTTTTTATAAATATTGATCGAATTTGGACCCGTTTTGTCCGCCGGATTAGGAAGCTATCATTATGATTCATTGTCAGAACTGCACAACCCGGAACTCCTTGGATCGTGACTTCTGCTGGAAGTGCGGATCCAAGCTGTTTGTCCCTTCCGGGGCCGTTCCGTTTGATTCAGGCGTCGCGTTCATGGACGAGCACGTACTGGAGCGGATCAGTGCATTGGAATACACCGTCAACACGTTAGCCAAGCGCGTCGATTCTATTATGGAAACGGTCGAACGTGTTGCCGCCAGCAATTTCATTGATCACACCATGATCGAAACCCTGACGGACTCACTCGAGTCCGCAGGGATTGACTTGAAAAATCTCGAAGCCGAGTGGCGACGGCGTCTTGATTCGCGAATTTTAGAAACCGAAGAAGTGGATCGCCTTGGAGATCGCATCCAACGCATTTTGGATGCGTATCGAGGTTCGGATCGGAAGCAGTTCGCATTGTGGCTCGAGAAATCCTACGATCTGCTCGTCGCCGACCGTGGCGCAGAGAGCCTTCACTTTCTGAAGTCCGCGCTCGAACACGAGCCCGGCAACATCGAGCTCGGCTTGTTGCTCGGCGAAGTCTACTTTCAGGCGAAGGAATACACCAACGCCAAGGAATGCGTTGCGCACGTTCTCGACGCGAAGCCCGAGCACTTCGAAGCCACGTTCCTGATCGGTCTGATTCAACATCGGAAGGGTAATCTGAGGGATGCCCAGGCCAAGCTGGAGCGCGCCATCGGGCTGAAAAAGGATTCGTCCGCAGCCCATGCAGCGCTTGGATCGCTTCTGGCCGAAATCGGCAACAACCAGAAGGCATTGAAACATCTGACCATTGCCTTGAAGCTAAAGCCCAGCGCGCCCATACATTTTTTAATGGGTGCTGTTTACTACAGCGCGGGACAACAAAAACGCGCCATTCAGCATTTGAAACAGGCCACGAAACTGGATCCGCAGTTCGGTGAAGCTTATTACCAACTCGGACTGTTGTGCCTGGAAATGAACTGGCTACGGAAGGCCCAAGAATGTTTTAAAACGGCGCAAGCCCTGAATCCGCGGGAAACTCGCTATCGCAAACGCGTACGCAGCTTTTCCGAGGAAGCGACCGGCCCTGACCAACTCAACACACTCATCCGTGAAGAATTGCTCCTGGTGAAATACCAAAGCGGTCCGAAACGGACGAAGTAATTTACAAAGGAACATCTATGGCAGAGGAAAGAACGGAAAAATCCCGGGCCCTCGATCTGGCTGTGTCGCAAATTGAAAAACAGTTTGGCAAGGGCTCCATCATGCGGCTCGGTGGAATTGACAGCACTGCCGCACTCGAAGCAATTTCATCAGGGTCGCTTTCGCTCGATGTCGCGCTTGGCGTCGGCGGCTTCCCGCGCGGACGTGTAATCGAAGTGTTTGGGCCGGAGTCGAGTGGTAAGACGACTCTTGCGCTGCACGCGATAGCGGAAGCGCAAAAACTCGGCGGAGCGGCGGCCTTCGTCGATGCAGAACATGCTCTCGATGCAAACTACGCCCGCAAACTCGGCGTTGATGTGGAGAACCTGCTCGTATCGCAGCCCGATAGCGGTGAACAAGCACTGGAAATTGCCGAGGTTCTGATCCGCAGCGGTGCGATCGACATCGTCGTCGTGGACTCCGTTGCCGCGCTTGTGCCTCGCGCCGAGCTCGAAGGAGAAATGGGCGACGCGCAAATGGGCCTTCAAGCTCGATTGATGTCCCAGGCGCTCCGAAAGCTCACAGGCATCGTTTCGAAATCGAAGACATGCCTCGTCTTCATCAACCAGATCCGCGAAAAGATCGGCGTCATGTTCGGAAATCCGGAAACCACAACCGGCGGCCGCGCCTTGAAGTTCTATGCCTCGGTACGCGTTGACGTGCGGCGCATCGCATCAATCAAAGACGGCGATGAAGTGGTGGGCAGCCGTACCAAAGTGAAGATCGTCAAGAACAAGGTTGCGCCGCCATTCCGTGAGGCCGAATTCGACATCATGTATGGCGAAGGCATTTCGCGCGAAGGCGACCTGCTCGATCTCGCCGTCGATAAGAACATCATCGACAAGAGCGGCGCATGGTTCTCGTTCCAGGGCGAACGCCTTGGCCAGGGCCGAGAAAACGCTCGCCAGTTCCTGAAGGACAACGCGGATTATCGCGGTCGCGTCGAACTCGCTCTTCGGGAAGTCATGGGGCTCGCGGTTCCCACCGTTCCCGCTCCGTCCGCTGCAGCAGCAACAGCTGCAGACAACGGCCACAAACGCCGGTAACGGCTGTGAAATTGACGAAGTGTGTGAATCAGGCGCGCAATCCCCTCCTCACGGAGGAGGGGTGGACGCGACATCAAGAAAAATGATGCGAAGCCACTTTATCTGGAGCGGACGGGGTGGTCGCTCACGAGCCACGTTGCGTTGTGAGCGACCACCCCGTCTGCGCCCCTTCGGTCGCTTCGCGACATTTTCTTACTGGCGCAGCCACCCCTCCTCCGTGAGGAGGGGACTATTCGCCTGATTCACACACTTCGTCATTTATTCACACCCTCTATGACCCAGACGCGCCTACAAGGCTGTGCTACATTAGCGGGATGTTCAGAACGATATCCGACAAAGTAAGCTTGCCGGACCTCGAGAAGGAGATCCTCGCCCACTGGAAGCGTAACCGCATTTTCGAAAAAAGCATTGAAGCCCGACAAAGTGCGCCGGACTACACGTTCTACGAGGGTCCTCCAACGGCCAACGGTAAGCCCGGCATCCATCACGTTTTTGCGCGGACCATCAAAGACCTCGTGTGCCGTTATCAAACGATGCGCGGCTTTCAGGTTCATCGAAAAGCAGGATGGGACACGCATGGCCTGCCGGTCGAAATCGAAGTCGAGAAGAAGCTCGGACTCAAACACAAGGGTGAAATCGAGCAATACGGCGTCGCTCGTTTCAACGCCGAATGCCGGAAATCCGTGTTCGAGTACAAGGACATGTGGGAAGAACTCACGTGGCGTATGGGGTATTGGATCGACATGGAGAATCCCTACATCACGTGCGAGAACGATTACATCGAGTCTGTCTGGTGGGCTCTCGATCGGTTCTTTAAAGAAGGCTACATCTATCAGGGCTTCAAAGTTCAGCTCTACTGTCCTCGCTGCGGGACGCCGTTGTCCTCACACGAAGTCTCGCAGGGATATCGCGACGTCCAGGATCCGTCGGTCTACATAAAGGCGAAAATCAAAGGCGAAGAAAACACATATTTCCTGGTTTGGACCACAACCCCGTGGACGTTGATTTCAAATGTTGCCCTCGCCGTGAAGCCCGACGTCGAATACGTCAAAGTCAAAACGCATGTGGGCAATCATGACGAATTCCTCATCCTTGCTAAAGACCGTCTCGCTGTAATGCCTGAGGGTACGGAAATCGTTGCGACTTTCTCCGGCCGCGACCTCGTCGCCAAGGAGTATGAACGCTGGTTCGACTTTATCCCTGTGGATAAGAAAGCCTGGTACGTCATTGGCGGCGATTTCGTCACGACGACCGATGGTTCGGGCATTGTGCACATGGCCCCTGCCTATGGCGAAGACGACTATCAGGCGTCCTTGAAGTACGACCTGCCGATGATTCAGGCACTCGATGCCCGCGGCCAATTTACGGATAGTGTTCCGCCGTATTCCGGCAAATTCTTCAAAGCGGCCGATCCTGAGATCACAGCGGATCTCAAATCGCGAGGTTTGCTTTTCAAGAAGGACACCTATTCACACAGCTATCCACATTGTTGGCGATGCGACACTCCCCTGCTCTACTATGCGCGGAAATCCTGGTATATCCGCACGACTGCATATGCGGCCGACATGATCGCGTACAACAAGCAGATTCACTGGTATCCGCCTGAAACCGGTGAGGGCCGTTTCGGAAACTGGCTCGAGGAAAATAAAGACTGGGCCATCTCGCGCGATCGATACTGGGGCACGCCGCTGCCGATCTGGGTCTGCCAGGCGTGTGATGCGAAACGCTCTGTCGGGAGTATCGAAGAGTTAAAGCAGGCCGGCGCCAAATTACCCGAGCCGCTGGACCTTCACAAACCGTACATGGACACCGTCACGTTGAACTGCGACTGTGGCGGCGAGATGCGCCGCATTCCCGAGCTCGTCGACGTGTGGTTCGACTCCGGTTCCATGCCGTTTGCGCAGTGGCATTATCCGTTCGAGAACAAGGACACGTTCAAGCACTCCTTCCCTGCCGATTTCATCGCAGAAGGAGTGGATCAAACCCGAGGATGGTTCTATACACTTCATGCGATCAGCTCTTTCTTGTTTAAGCAGCCATGCTTCAAGAATGTCATCGTGAACGATCTTGTTCTCGACAAGAACGGGCAAAAGATGTCGAAAACACGCGGCAACACCGTCGACCCATTTCAGGTCATCGAGCAATACGGGGCAGATGCGGTTCGCTGGTTCTTGATGTCCACGAGTCCGCCGTGGAAACCAAAACTGTTCGATGTCGAGTCCATTGCCGACGTACAGCGGAAATTCTTCGGAACACTTTTTAATACGTACGCATTCTTCGCGTTGTACGCAAACATCGACGGTTTCCGCCATGCGGATCCTGATGTGGACGTACGGGAACGTCCCGATATCGACAAATGGATCCTTTCGCTACTCAACACAACCGTCGCCGAATATCTCGAAGCAATGGATTCATACGACCCGACGCGTGCCGCGCGGCTGGTCAGCAACTTTACTATCGAGCAACTGTCGAACTGGTACGTACGCCGGAATCGCCGCCGGTTTTGGAAAGGCGAAGCCGGAATGGACAAGATTGCGGCATACCAAACCTTGTTTGAATGCCTGGTGGCGATTACGAAAATGACCGCACCATTGGCACCTTTTGTTTCGGATGAAATCTATCGGGCATTGATGACGGAAACGCACCGCGAATCTTTCGACTCGGTGCACATCGCACCGATGGTTGCCTGCAACCAGGCGTTGATCAATCGAGAGCTTGAGCGGCGGATGGAAGTCGCCCAGCGAGTGGTCGGACTGGTACGGGCCATGCGCGCGAAAACGAATTTGAAGACGCGACAGCCCTTGGCCAGAATCGCAATTCCAGCCTCGTCTGAAACCCGCCGATTGATTGAACAGATGAACGATGTGATTCTCGAGGAGATCAATGTCAAGGCGATCGAGTTCATCGATGAGTCATCCGAAATCGTCCGCCGCACTGCAAGCGCGAACTTCAAGGTGATTGGGCCCAAGTTTGCAAAGCTGGTGAATGCTGTAGCGAAGCGAATTAAGGAGATGTCTTCTTCAGAGGTGGTTCAGCTGGACCGAGACGGAAAATTCAGTATGGAGGTGAACGGTACCCCTGTCACGCTGTCGCGTGAAGATGTGACGATCTCCGCCCAAAGCATCGAAGGCTGGCTCGTCGAGTCCGCCGAGGGTCTTACCGTCGCACTCGATACGAAACTCACATCAGAACTGATCAATGAAGGACTCGCACGCGAGTTTGTGAATCGCGTTCAGAACATGCGCAAGGATGCGGGTTTTTCCGTCACGGACCGTATTCGGATTTACTTCGAGTCTTCAGGCCGTCTCGCGGGTGCGATCACCAACATGTCGGATTACATCAAATCTGAAACCCTGGCGACACAGCTCCAGCCAGGCCGAGACAGCGCCCAACATTGGGGAAAGTGGGATATCGATGGTGAGGCATGCCAGATCGGAATCTCTCGGGAGTGAAACTGTACGTGCGAATCAGGCGAACAATCCCCTCCACACGGAGGAGGGGACTATCGCTTCGGTACCGTACTACACTATCCACCAATGAAGTCGCGATTCATTTTGCTCATCTCCTGCATTGCCGTAGTCGTCATGGCGATGGCACAAGGAGACGATGCACCCGTGCCAACGCCGATTTCATTTACGAATCAACCGCGCCAATTGCAATGGCGACTCGGGTTCGACCTCGGCAATGCCGTCGCGCTCGAGACACCAGAACTGAATCCGCAAAACGAGGTGAAGTCGGCAATCCAAGAAGCAGAGCGCATCCTGCCCAAGCCATTTCAGGACTTTGCCCTGGCACTGCTTCCGACGGCAAAGGTCACCGTACAAACGCAGCAACTTGTGAATCCTCGTCAGTGGACGATCCTGGACTTGCACGGCAAAACGAGTCGACGGGAATTTCAGGGGCTTGGAGTGTTCCTTGGCCGGCGCCTTACGTCAACTGAAGGCGGCTACCACCTGGTTTCCATCGCGGTGATGCCGATCGATCCCTTCCTCTCCTTGCGAAGAGAGCCGGCGCCGGAGGATCTTGTATTCGGTTTTGCCGGATCCCTCAAGAGGAAACTCTCGATCCACACGAAGCTATCAGAAACAAAGTGGGAAAACCTCTTGCCCGTTGAGGATTCTGCGGACCTTCCTGCCGGCTACATGGATGCTCAAAAACTGCTCGACGATCACCCCACCGATGACCAACAACGTTTTCTGTACGGAACGTCTATCGAAGCGGTCATCCGAAATCAGCTCAACAAGCTTTGGCTGCTGAATTACAGCCATCCAGATACCACGATGGGTACGCATCCCTGGGGCATTTTTGTCGAGGAAACTGGAGGGCTTCGACCGCTTTACATTTATAAGCCGTCCGATTCGGATGACCGATTCGTCGCATACTTCACCGCCGCCGTTGATCTGGATCAGGACGGCAACGACGAATTGGTCGTTGAAGCCAGCTATCGTATCGGAACGGCTTTTAAGGTGATTTCAAGCGTTGGTGGCAAATATCAGGAGATTTCCACTTCCTACTACCGCGGACCTGAGCCTCGATAGCGACACCCCACTATTGCATTTCGAAAATTTGTCCGTAGCTCTGGATACGGCCTTCGTGGAGAGCTTTCAAGAAATCCGTCACAGATGAAGCAAACGATCGCCAGTTTGCAGGACCGGGAGGTATGGCAATACCAAGGCGCCGGCTGATGTCCACGGTTACGGAACGAACGAAGGTGCTTGACGCGTTCAATGGGAGAGAGTCCACATTGGAATAAAACTGCCTTGCCTGTTCTCCCTGCTCCCACAGGTATCGTTCGACGTTCGAAACGTAAAAGACATCCACGGTTGCGTCGTGATCTCGCAGATATCTCCCGACACTGGCAATGGCTTTGCTACCCGCGAAATCGCCCACCAGCGGAACGATCAGGTTTCGTCTCTCGAGTTCTTGAACAAATTTGAAACTCTCTTCAGAAGCCAGATAACTCTGGTTGCGGCCGGCCAGATCATTTCCCGTCATCGACTGAGCGTAACTGAGGTTCTTGTCACCCGTTCCTTTCAGCACGAAGGGACCAGCGAGTCGGAACGCGTTCAGGAAACTTGCTATCTGAGTTTTATCGGAGTCGCTCAACTGCATCTTGTGTTTGACAAGCAGGGTATCCAGTACTGCCCGCAGGTCTTCTTCATAGAGTTCTGAGTCGGCCTCAACTGCTCTATAGTTCTCGAACAACGCGGCGACGCTTGATTGTCCATCCACAGCCGCAGGACGCCTGCGTGAAAACAAGCGCGAAACAAAACCGGCCCGATCAGACGAAAGTTCGAACAGTGCTTTGTACATGAGGTGTTCGAGCATGTTGTCGCGCCGGATATCCAGGACGAAAGCGATGCGAGGCTGAAGTGCCGATATATATGTGAAGTTTTGCTCTGTTCCGACGCCGAGATAGACGCCGCCGCTGCGAATCTTTTGCTTCAAGGTGGGAATGACGGTTTGAAGCGAATCTTCGTTCGTCATCAACTGCGGTTGAAAACTGCCGCCTGTCTCGGAAAACTCCGTGATGATTCGCCAAAATTCCTGATCGGTCAGTGTCGTCGGAATCTCTGCAGCGCGTAAAACACTCGCGAGCATGATCAGGCACGTTGCAATCGTCCCGAGGCTGCATTGTCGAATCCGTCGCATTAACGCCTCCCGCAGTCGCATTCGAAGCGGATAGAATATACCTTCCATTCGTGCCTGGTCCGGAACATCGACGATTGGTTGGGCCAGGCCACAGTCCCCTCCTCCGTGAGGAGGGGTGGACGCGATATCAAGAAAGATGGTGCGAAGCCACCCTATTTGGAGCGGACAGGGTGGTCGCTCACAAGCTATGTTCGTTGTGAGCGACCACCCCGTCTGCGCCGCTTTGGTAGCTTCGCGATATTTTCTTACTGGCGCAGCCACCCCTCCTTTGCAAGGAGGGGATTATTCGCCTGAATTCACCAAATTGCTCGCTTCCTCGCCTTATTTCTATCTTTATGGTTAGAGCACCAGCTCCATTCCCAACGTGAAACGTACGCTGAACCATTCGTTTCACGACAGAACGCCATCAGGTGCCAAAATTGCTAGCCTTCGGCAGTTGCGAGATGCGTTGCACTTCTCGCTAAGCGGGGTCGGTAGTAGTAGTATTCCCAAACCATTCGACAAAAAAGGGCTTAACAGTGAGTTACAACAAAGTGATCGTCTGCAGCGGTCACATGATCGATAAGCCGGGTCGACCCACAGAACGTTTTCCGCCGCGCAAGGAAGCCGCAGTCCGGGATCGCATTGTCGACCAACTGAAAACCTGGCAGGTGAGCGCCGCTGACTTGGGAATCTGTGGTGGCGCCCGCGGCGCAGACATCCTCTTCGCCGAAGCTTGCGCGGATCGCGGAACTGAAGTTTGGCTGTTCCTTCCGCTTCCTCTCGCCGAGTTTTTGCAAGAGTCCGTACAGTTACCCGACAGCGACTGGGAAGACCGTTTTTTTGCGCTCAGAAATCGGGTGGGCGTGAAAATGTTTTTTCAGCCGGAGCACCCGGAATCCACACCAAACGACGTCTCGGTCTTCGCACGCAACAATCTCTTGATGATCGATACGGCTCGAGGCGAATCAACCGATCCGAAGAATTTGTACGCCTTATTAGTTTGGGACGAGAAAGCCACCAGCGACGGACCCGGAGGCACATCCGACTTTGCCGAACGCATCCGCCAACTCGGAGGCAATCTCGCCATTATCAACCCCACAAAACTATGATCCGCCGACTGGCAAAGGGAGAAGAAAAATGGCAATAGACAAGATCGACTACACCCGCATCTGCTTCGTCATCATGCCATTCGGAAAGAAGAAAGTCGGTGAACAAGAGGTCAACTTTGATTTTATTTATGACGAGGTGTTCGAACCTGCAATAAAAGCAACCCCGTTGCCTGAAGGCGACGGCTTGCGCCTCATTCCGAAACGCACTGACAAGGATTTTTTCGCCGGCGACATCAGTCAGGAGATGTTCGAATACCTCGAGTATTCACGATTCGCGCTGGCCGATATCAGCGGTCTGAACGCCAATGTCTTCTATGAACTCGGTGTTCGACATCACTCCCATGAGGCTGGCACGGCCGTTTTCCGTCAGGCCGGGACCCCCGTTCCATTCGACATCAACACGATCAAAGCATTCGCCTACGCGTACCAGCCGGCCGAGAACGTTCCGAAATCCCGTGAGCTCATCACGAAAATATTGACGGAATCGCTTCGATACAATCGTCTGGACAGCCCGGTGCAAAAGGCGCTGTTGGCACAGCGTGGGCGCGCCGCGAATACTCCTGCTGGAAGAAACGTTGAAGACTTGCTTCGCACCGCGGAAAACGCTATTCGCGCGCAGGAATGGCCCAAGGCGATCGAGATTTATCGCGAAGCCGTGGCCTCGGATCCAGGTAATTACAGCCTGCGATTGCGACTCGGCCTGTTTCTCAAAGATCGCGGCTTGTGGCCCGATGCCCTCGAGCAATTTGCGGCAGCGGTACAAGCCGAAACGAAATATTCCGATGCATGGCGCGAACAAGGAATCGCCGAGAACAAGGTGTACATCAAGGACGGGCGTCCTGCCGGCCGGCAAACCGGAGAGACCTCGCTCCGCAAGGCGATTGAGCTTAATCCTTCGGACTATGACGCCCTGGCGTCGCTTGGCGGAGTATTAAAACGAGACGCAGACTACCTTGATGGACAAGGAAAGAAACAGGAAGCCTTGGACCAGTATCGGCGTGCCTATGAAAGTTATCAAAAAGCGACCGACGTCTCCGATGGCCATTCTTATCCATTGCTCAACGAGATAAAGCTCGCCGGTCGCATTGACGGCAAAATTCCAAGTGATATACGAGTCCGCCTCCGTCTACCCAAGGCCGAACGTGCACTCGAGGCCCAGGTGGCAACCCAGCCGCCGATCAATGCCCCTTGGAGTTTCTTCGATCTGTCAGAGATCCGGCTCTACGCAGGCGATGCAAAAGGGTTCGTGGACACCCTTATGAAGGGACTTACCTATTGCAACGCTGACTGGCAACCCGAAACTCACCTGAAGAGCCTCTTGCTATTGAAAGCCGGTGGCGTGTCGCTGCCGGGACTGGATGAGGGTGTCCAACTACTGAAGGACGCCACCGCCGAACTAAAGAAGACGGCGGCGTCAAAAGCCTGACGAGGAGAACTGCCAATGCCGCTCACTAAAGATCAGCATCTCTATGAGGAGACGAAACCCAAACGTATTCTTGCGCTCGACGGTGGCGG
>Ga0075423_10004714_pt1 | contig 12666 bp, 12 predicted proteins | sample SoiMethybrSBSTD2_FD_80114 | JGI IMG/M metagenome (GOLD analysis project Ga0075423, IMG submission 80114) | Bulk soil microbial communities from a Populus tree surrounding site in Tennessee, USA - Soil MetaG P. TD hybrid SBSTD2 | ecosystem: Environmental > Terrestrial > Soil > Tree plantation...
CACGGCGATCACCGGGATGTGTTTGAGCGCCGCGTCCGCCTTGATCCGCCGCGTCGCCTCCCAGCCGTCCATCACCGGCATGCCGAGGTCCATTAAAATCAAATCCGGACGCTCCGCGGCGGCCTGCTGCACGCCCTCGGCGCCGTCGACCGCCTGCGCGATCTCGTAATCGTCCTCCAAGAGCTGCACCAGCAGGTCGCGGTTCCAGTCGGTATCGTCGACGATGAGAATCTTCTTACGCGGCATGGGGTTCGTCTCCTCCGCTCTATTCGGCTAAAAGCGTCCTGACCATTGTTTTGGCCGCGGCACCGCTCCAATCCCGTGGTCCGATCGCCAATGCCACCGCTCGCCCGTCTCGCGCGACGAAAAAGGTGGTCGGCAGACCGATAACTCCGTAAGCTTGGTTAATCTCTCCGTTGCTATCCAGAACAAGCGGGAAGGTTAAACCGAGCTCCTTCGCATAACGACGGACGACCTCGGGCCCTTCGCGCGCATTGACGCCGACGACGGCGAGGCCGCGCGCCGCGAACTCGCGGTTGAGCTGCTGGAACACCGGCATCTCGGGGCGGCACTCTTCGCACCAAGTGGCCCAGAAATTAAGGAGGACGACCTTGCCCCGCAGCAATGCCAGCGACACCGTCTGTCCATCGGCCGTGCGGCCGGTGAAATTCGGAGGCTTCGTGCCCGGCGCATACCCCGAGAGGCTGAGTTTTTTCAACAGCTCCGCCATCTCCGCGCGAGTCGCATGCGCGCCGCCGAGTATCGCGACCAATGCGATCATGACCACGGCGAGTTTCTTTTTTCCTCGATCGCGCATCTTACCGTTTCATCGCTTGCCGACGATCTCCTCGATGTCCTTGAGCAGCGTCGGGCTGTAAACGACTGTCGTGCCCGGGTTCTCGATGATCCATTTTTTGCGGAGCGTTCCCTCGGGATCGACAAGAAAGAACGACCGGTTCGCAGTCATTGAACTCTGATTGAGGACGCCGAAGCTGCGCATCACCTTACGCTCCGGGAAATCGCTGAGGAGCGGAAACGGCAGCTTGAGCGAATCGGCGAACGTCTGCTGCGAAAAGGTATTGTTCGCGCTGATCGCCAGGTTTTGGATATTCAGGTTCTGAAACCGATTGTAGTCGGCCCTCCGGGCCGTCAGATTAGCCGCTCAGGTGGGCGCAAAATCCGCGCCGTAGAACTCGATCAGCACCCACTTTTTGCCGCGAAAGTCGCTCAGCGCAATATCCACGCCGTTCGTTGCCGGCAGCTTGAAGTCCGGCGCCTTGTCGCCGACCTCGATTGCGAACGAGACACCGGTCGTTCCCAGCAGGACTGCAACAAGCAGGGCTCTCAACGTCAGTTTAACGGTTGTCATTTCATCCTCCTTGATCCATTTCTTGGACTCAGAAGCGACATGGATTGCGTGGAGCATAAAACATCGCCCTCAACGGATCACCCGATTCGCCCTCGACAACACCTCGGGCGCGATTTTGATCCCTAATGCCCCGGCGACTTTCAGATTCACGACAAGTTCTATCTTGTGGTTTACTTCGACTGGAATATCACCCGGCTTTGTTTGCTTAAGGATTTTATCGACCAGCCGCGCCGCCATGCGGCCGGATTCGTAGGTATTCGGGTTGTAGCTGGCGAGCCCGCCGTTATCGACGAAAAAAGTGGAAGCGAACATCGTCGGCAGCGCTAATCGGGAGCCGGCTTCACGGACAAAGTCCGGAATATTCAACGTCATTGGACGCGGCGCCAACAGGCCCTGAACCTCTCCCTTCTTTAACTTGCCGAGCGCTGCTTTCGCCTCGTCCGCGGTGTCCACCGATTTATCGATCAGGGCGATTTTCAGACGGCGCGCGGCATCGCGATAGGCACTGGCCTCGGAGACGCTGTAGGCATCGGTCGCCTGATAAGGGAAGAACAAGCGCTTGAGCCCTGGGATCATCTCTTTGAAAATCTCCAGGCGCTTGGGGCCGAGCTCGAGATCGAGGTCGGTCACCCCGGTGATATTGCCGCCCGGATGCGCAAAGCTCTGAATCAACCCGAGCTCAACAGGGCTTCCGCCGCCGGCGAAGACGATCGGTATTTTTGTCGTTTGCAACCTAGCCGCCGTTGAGGCGCTCCGTCCGTCGGTGAACAAGATATCCACTCCGCGCTGAATGAGTTCCTTAGCGGCGGCCGGTAGTGCTGAGACGTCGCCTTGGGTAAAGCGCACGCCGATGACGAAATCCCGGTCCTCGACGTAGCCCAATCCCTTAAGTCCATCGCGCAAGCCGACGGCGCCCGCACTCGGCCCGAAGGCCTCGGTAAGGACTCCGATGCGAACAGGCTTCGTACGCTCGGCCGCAGTCGCCGATCCGATCGAAGCCGCGGTCATCAAGAAAGAGAACAGTAGAACGACGATTCGCTTCATGACTTCGCTTCAAATTGCATCGGCATCGTAATCGTGAACTTCGAGCCTTTGCCCGCCTCGCTCTCGGCGGCGATGTCGCCGCCCATGAGCTCGACGAATTTCTTGACGAGCGCGAGGCCGAGTCCGGTGCCGCCGTACTTCCGCGTCGTCGACATGTCGGCCTGGCGGAACTCATCGAAGATGACTTTCAGCGCCTCGGGCGTCATGCCGATGCCCGTGTCGGCGACCACGAGCTTGAGCGAGCCGTTTTCCGGCCACGCGGAGATTTTGATCTGCCCCTTCTCGGTGAACTTGGCGGCGTTGCTGAGGAGATTCAGCAGCGACTGCTTGAGCTTCTCCCGGTCGGTGCGCAGTGGCGGCATCTCCGGCGCGACCTCGGCGACGAGCCGCACGCGGCCGTCCTTCAGCATCGGCTCGACGGTGGATACGGCGATGCGCACCACCTCGTCGAGCTTGAAGGTCTCGGTGTAAACCTCCATGCGGCCGGCCTCGACCTTGGAGAGATCGAGCACGCCGTTAATGAGGTTGAGCAAATGCTCGGAGCTGACCAGCACCTTTTGCAGGTTGTCCTTTTGCAGCGGCGCGATCTGCCCTTCGGTCTTTCTCAGCACGAGGCGCGTGAAGCCGATGATCGCGTTCAGCGGCGTGCGCAGCTCGTGGCTCATGTTGGCGAGGAACTGCGACTTGTGCCGACTCGCGGTCTCGAGCTGCTGGTTCTTCTCCTGGATTTCCTTGAACAGGCGCACGTTCTCGATCGCGATCACCGCCTGTGAGGCGAAGGTCTTGAGCAGCGCGATCTGCTTGTCGGAAAACGCGCGCGCCTCGGTGCGGCGTATCACGATGACGCCGATCGGCGTGCCTTCCCGCAGCAAGGGCGTGCTGAGAATCGCACGCGTGCCGGTTTTTTCCAGCATGAGCTTCGACTCAGGATATTCATCGGATGCAACCAGATCGGAAATGTGAATCGTTTGCCGTTGAAGAATCGTGCGGCCGGCGACGTTCTGGACGGTGGTGGACAAAAAGTCCGGCGCCGGATTCGATCCGAAGGAGGCCACCAGTTTCGTTCCATCGCCGTCGACGAGGCGGATGCGCGCGTCCGTCGCTTCGCACAGCCTCGCGGCGCTTTCCGCGACCACATCGAGCACCGGCTGAATGTCGGTCGGCGAGCCGGCGATGACGCGCAGAATCTCGCTCGTGGCCGTCTGCTGCTCCAGCGTTTCCATGAGGACGCGGTTCTTGTCCTGAATCTCCTTGAACAGGCGTACGTTCTCGATCGCGATCACCGCCTGGTCGGCGAAGCTCTTGACCAAATCGATCTGCCTGTCGGTGAACGGCTCGACGAAGGTGCGCCAGATCGTGATGACTCCGATGGGCGTCCCTTCGCGCAGTAAAGGGACGGAGAGCAGCGTCCGCGCTCCGGTCGAGATCGCCTGCGGAGCGGGATTGGCCTGCGCGCGAATGTCGGAAATGTGGACGATCTTTTTCTCGCGGAACGCGAGACCGCGCGTGGAGCCCGGCTCCTCCTGATCGGGTTTAATTGCAGCCGCTTTGAGGATCGCGATCTGTTCCGGCGTCTCGCCGTAGCTCGCGACCATCTGGAGCCGCTCGCCGTCGAATTCCCGGATATGACCCTGATTCGCGCCGGCGAGACGCACCGCATTTTCAATGACGGTGTCCAGCACGGGCTGGAGATCCGTCGGCGAGCTGGCGATGACGCTGAGCACTCTGCCCGTCGCCGTCTGCTGCTCCAGCGCCTCGGTGAGCTCCCTGGTACGCTCCTCGACCTTTTGCTCCAGGCCCGCGTACGATTCCTGGAGCCGCTCGGTCATCTTGTTGAACTCATCCGCGAGCGCCTCGATCTCGTCGCCGGTCTTGACTTCGAGGCGATGGCCGAGGTCGCCGCTGCCGATCCGCTCGACGCCTTGGCGGAGCATCGCCAGCGGCTGGATCACGCGGCGCGCGATGAAGAAGCTCGCGAACAGCGCCATGCCGAGGCCTATCATCAAGAGCGTTGCGGTGCGGATCATCGAGGCGTAGATCGTCTCGTACGCTTCTTTGATGGGCCGCTCGAGGATGACGGCCCAGTCGAGGCTCGGAATAATGGCGGAGGCGCTCAAGACTCTGGTGCCTTCGAGATTGTTCGCCACGACCGCGCCGTGCGCGGCGTGGGGCGCGGTATCCTGGAACGCCGCGCGCACCTGCTGGAGCTGCGCCACGTTGCGCCGTTGGAGGACGAGGCTGATGTCGGGATGGGCGATCAGCTCGCCCGCGCGCGTGACGGCGTAGGCGTAGCCCGCCTCGCCGACCTTGATGCTGGAGACCACGTCGCCGATGTATTTGAGATTGACCTCCGCCTGCAGCACGCCGATCACGTCACCGGCGAAGCGCTCGATCGGCACGGCGATCGTCATGTAGGGCTCCGACCCGCGCACGAAATAGACCGGCCCGAAGTAGGACTTCCCCTGCCGCGCCTGACGGAAAGACGGCGTATCGGAAAGACTCTTCGCTTCCGGCAGCGCGGTGCGAAGCCGCGAGACCTGCACGCGCACCGCGCCGTTTTCGTCGAGCGCCAGCGCCTCGGTGACGGCGGGCGCGATCAACAAAAGTTTCTCCAGCTCGAAGCGAAATTCAGGCGTGAGCCCGCGCGGCGCGATCTCGCGGCTCCGGGTCGCGCCTTTTAACGTGTTATGAATCTCCTGAACGAAGCGCTCGATCTTGAACGCCGCGCCCGCCGCCACCTCGCGCTGGTAGAGCGCCAGCTGCTCGCGGCTCTCCTGGTAGCGAAAATAAATTTCCACCAGACCGCTCGTGATAAGCCCGCCGCCGACCAGCAGCACGGAGATGAGAAAGTACTCGCGCACGAGCCGGCCGCGCGGCCGGCGCGAGCGGAAGATATTCGGCCAACGGAGCTTCATGTCACTTGATCACCCTGTCCGCGCGCGCCAATACGTTGGGCGGGATCGTGAGACCGATTTCCTTCGCGGTCTTGAGGTTGACCGCGAGCTCCACGTCGTCGGCCGTCTCGATTCTCAGCTCCTTGGGCGATGCGCCGTTAAGAATTTTCTGGACATACTTCGCCGAGAGGCGGCCGAGCCCGTAATAGTTCTGGCCGTAGCTCGCAAAGCCGCCTTTCGTGACGAGCCCGCGCTCCTGGAACATCGTCGCGAGCTTCTTGGCTTTGGCGATATCGATGATCGCCTGAGACTGGCTTCCGACCATCGAGTCCGGCAGATAAAAGAAAGCATCCGCAACACCCGTTTTGAACTGGCCCAGCGCGGCGCGGATCTCCTCGACTGACGCGACGTGCCGCTCGATGATTGTAAGGCCGAGACGCTTCGCTTCCGCCTGAGCCAGCTGCGCCGACTCTTTGGCGACCGGATTCGCCGGATTGTAGATAACCAGCACGGTGCGGAGCTTCGGCAGAAGCTCCTTCAGAATCTCCAGGCGCTTGGCCGTTAGGTCTTTTATAAGAAAATGTACTCCCGTGAGCCTCCCGCCCGGCTTAACGAAGCTCTCCACGAGCTTGCCCGCGACGGGATCGCTGCCGACGTTGAAGACGATGGGCACTTCCTTGGTCGCGTCCCTCGCCGCGGTCACGACCGACGAAGCAACGGCGTAGATGAGTTTGACTTTCTCATTTTCGAGGGCCGCCGCCTCCTTCTCGACCGCTTTGATATCGCCTTTCGTGTCGCGGATGTCGAGCGCGAACTGCTTGCCTTCTTCATACCCGAGCTCTTTGAGTCCCTGGCGGAGCCCATCGATCGCGTCGTACCAGGCACCGCCCTGGAGCAAGACACCGATGCGGGGCGGCTTGGATGGCTGCGCCGCGGCCGTCCCCGCGCAGCCCAGTAGGATGAGAACCAGAAAACCCATCCGTTTTATATTGCGCGTGTTAAACCTGGCCTTCATGGCTTTACCTAGTTTCACTTGATGACCTTGTCCGCCTTATAGAGCACGGACTGCGGAATCGTGAGCCCAATCTTCTTCGCCGCTTTCAGATTGATAACCAACTCGAATTTCTCAGGCTGCTGCACCGGCAGATCGGCGGGCTTGGCGCCTTTGAGAATCTTGTCGACATAGCCCGCCGCCCGGCGGAACAGGTCAGCCAGGTTCGCCCCATAATACATCAGGCCGCCGGCCTCGACGGATTCACTTTCGGCGAACATCGTCGGCAGGCGATTTTTCACAACGAGATCGATGACTCGTTCTTGATGCCTTATAAAAACATTGTCGGGTATGAGGATCAGAGCACCGGCGCGGTCTCGGGCTGCGGCTTGAATGGCGCCGTCCAGTTCCTCGGCGCTGCGGGCCTCGAGAACCTGCAGCCGCATGCCGAAGTGACCGGCGGCTGACTCGGTTTCCTTCAACGCGAAGAGCGAGCCTGAATTGGTGGGGTTCCTAACCACCGCCACGCGCGAAAGCCGCGGCATGACCTCTTTAAGCAGCTCGATTCGCTTCCCCGCGACCTCCTGGTTAAGCGTCGTTAAACCCGTGAGGTTTCCACCCGGTCGCGCGAGACTCGCGACAAATCCGGATGCCACGGGATCAAAGGTCACTGGAAAAACGATGGGAATCGTCTGGGTGGCGCGGCGCGTCGCATCGATCGATTGTGTATTCGACGCAACGATGAGATCGACCTTGAGACTGACCAGTTCGGCGGCCAATTCCGCAAGTCGCTCCACTCTCCCTGCGGCATAGCGATACTCGATGTTGATGTTTCGCCCCTCGATGTAGCCTAGTTGGCGCAGACCGTCGCGGAATGCCTCCTCAAGAGCCGACCGAGGGGAAGAAGACCCTAGCGTCAGAAACCCGATGCGCGGGACTTTTTTCGCCTGCTGCGCATGGACGGATGCGCTTATCGCAAAAAGTAGTGCGACCGCGATGAACGCGAATTTTAAATAGTTGGTTTTGAATTTTCTATTCAACATTCAACACTCACAATTCAAAATTGTTTATTTGATCACCCTGTCCGCCCTTGCCAGCACCTGCGGCGGAATCGTGAGGCCGATCTGCTTCGCGGTTTTCAGATTGATCACCAGCTCGAACTTCATCGGCTGCTCAACGGGCAGATCGGCGGGCTTGGCGCCTTTTAAAATTTTATCGACATAGCTCGCGGCGCGCCGGAACATATCGACGCGGTCCGGCCCGTACGCAACGAGGCCACCCGCGTCGACGAACTCGGGCAGATGAAAGATCGCCGGCAGGCGGCTCTTCACCGCGAGCTCCGCTATCGTCTTGAGATTGCCCGCGAAGAGCGGGTCGGGCATGATTGCGAGCGCGCCGACGCGGGAGCTTTTCGCCTTTTCGACACCCTTGTCGAGCCGTTCCGCGCTCGTCACCTCAATCGATTCGAGATGCAAGCCCAGCTCGCGCGCCGGCTCCTGACTCTCCTTCCAACTGATCGGCGACGTGATGCCTTTCGGATTCCACAGCACGGCGACGCGCGAGAGATGCGGAACCATTTCCTTCAACAGCTCGAGCCGCTTGCCGCTGAGCTCCGGCGCGATTTGCGAGAGGCCGGTGACGTTGCCGCCTGGGCGCGCCAAGCTTTGCACAAGACCGAAGGCGACCGGATCGCCGGCCGAGGCCATCACGACGGGAATGGTCTTGGTCGCGTTTTTGTCGGCGAGCGTGTCGGTATTGACGGCCGTCACGATGACGTCGACTTTCTGCCGCACGAGCTCGGCGGCGAGCGGGCCGAGGCGATCGCTTTTGCCATCGGCAAAGCGGTATTCGATGGCGATGTTCTTGCCCTCGATCCAGCCGAGATCGCGCAGCCCTTGTCTGAGCGCCTGATGCCAGCTCTCCGCGACGGCCGGAGAAAACGGCGACAGAACCCCGATCTTGGCAACGCCGCGCGTCTGCGCTTGCACGGGCGCGGCCAGCGTGAAGATGAATCCGATCACAGCCAAAAGGACTTTCACTTGATCACCTTGTCCGCCCGCGCCAGGACGTTCGGCGGAATCGTGAGACCGATTTGCTTGGCCGCTTTTAAATTGATCACCAGCTCGAACTTCGTCGGCTGCTCGACGGGCAGGTCCGCCGGCTTGGCCCCTTTTAGAATTTTATCGACGTAGGTCGCAGCCCGGCGGTACAAGTCGTTGTAGCTGGCGGTATAGGCCATCAACCCACCGTCTTCCACGAATTCTGGATTGAAGTATATCGCCGGGAGTCGATGCTTTATTGCGATGTCGGCTATCTGCTTTCGCTGAGAATTGAAAACGGGGCTCGAAAGTACAAGGGCGGCGTTAGCGCGGGCCTTGCTGGCGGCTAAGAATAAAGTCTCAAAGTCGTTCGAATTTCGTACATCGAAATAGTGAAGATTCGCTCCGATGGCGGCCGCGGCGAGTTCCGTCCCTCTTAACGCTTGCGCATTGCCCGGAGCGGTCGAGGTCCCGAAGACGGCTACGCGGGAGAGCCGAGGAACAATCTCCTTCAAGAGCTCCAATTGTTTTCCGCTTAGCTCCGGCGCAAGCGTTGACAATCCAGTGATGTTCCCTCCCGGTCGGGCAAGGCCGGCGACGAATCCACTGCCCACAGGATCGTTGACTTGCGCCATGACGATGGGAATCGTTGTTGTTGCTTTTTTTGCAGCGCCGGTCGATGTTGAACCGCCCGCGACGATCACCTCAGCGTTGAGACGCACCAGTTCGGCGGCAAGCTCCGGCAAACGATCTATTTTCCCCTCCGCCCACCGGTACTCAATGAGAATGTTTTTCCCTTCGATGTATCGAAGCTCGCGGAGCCCTTGTCTGAATGCCTCGATGCGGGCCGACTCAGTTGAAGGGAAGGTAGCCCCCAGGAACCCTATGTGGGCGACTTTCGTCGGCTGCTGCGCCTCAGTGGGAAAATTCACCACTAGAAGGAGTGCGACGACGATGAAGCCGGCGATTTTTTTACGCATGGTTTTTCTTGCCTGTTGCCTTCTTGTCACTTGATCACCCTGTCAGCCCTTGCCAGGACGTTCGGCGGAGTCGTTAATCCGATCTGTTTCGCCGCTTTCAGATTGATCACGAGCTCGAACTTGGTCGGCTGCTCGACCGGCAGATCGCCGGGCTTGGCGCCTTTCAAGATTTTGTCGACGTACACGGCGGCGCGGCGGAACAAATCGTTAGCATCCACGCCGTAAAACATAAGCCCACCGGCGTCCACGTATTCCGGCCTGGAGTGTATCGCCGGGAGCCGATTCTTTACCGCAAGTTTGGCAAGCTCTTTTCGCTGAGACAGAAGAAGGGCGCTCGGCAGTAGGAGAACCCCGTCGCAGTGTGCCTTGCTTGCATCTTGGAACGCACTCTCAATATCGTTGGGACCTACTACGTCTAGATAGTGAACCTGCACCCTCAACGCCGCTGCGGTAGCTTCCGTCACTTTTAGCGCTTGCGCGTTGCCCGGGGTGGTCGAATCCCCAATGACGGCTACCCGGGAGAGCCTGGGAACAACTTCCTGCAGTAGCTCTAGTAGTTTTCCACTTAAATCCTGAGAAACCGTAGACAGGCCAGTAACGTTTCCTCCCGGTCGAGCCAGGCTGGCGACGAACCCGTTTCCAACAGGATCGCTATCAAACGCCATGACGATGGGAATCGTTCTGGTCGCTTCTTTGGCAGCACGGGTTACTTCGCCACCGGCAGAAAGGACGACATCCACTTTAAGGCGGATCAGCTCGGCTATAAGGTCAGGCAATCTATAGCGGTTTCCTTCAGCATACCGATACTCAATGACAATGCTTTTACCTTTTACGTATCCAAGTTCGCGGAGCCCATGTCGGAACGCTTCGACGCGGGCCAAGACAACGGAAGGAGAGGCTACACTTATATACCCAATCCGCGGAACCTTTTTCGCCTGCTGCGCCTCAATGAGAGCAACGGGAAGCAGAAGGCCAATGGGCAGTAGGCAGATAAGAATCCTTCGAAGCATTGAGTTCGTTTCTGTTTTTTGCTGCTCACTCCTCATGTCTCACGCCTCACTATTTGATCACCCTGTCAGCCCTTGCCAGCACGTTCGGCGGAATCGTTAAGCCGATCTGCTTTGCGGCCTTGAGATTGATCACCAATTCGAACTTGGTCGGCTGAGCAACGGGTAGATCGGCGGGTTTGGCGCCTTTTAAAATCTTATCGACATACGTAGCGGCGCGGCGGTCCAAGTCGGGCAGGCTCACGCCGTAGCTCATAAGCCCCCCGGCTTCCACAAAATCAGACCTCCAAGATATCACCGGGAGCCGGCTCTTTACGGCGAGGACTGCAATTTGGGCTCGCTGAGAAGCGAGCACAAACCCCCCGAGCGCCAAGACTGCGTCGGCCCGCTCTTTGCCCGCGGCTTGGAATGCGGTTTCAATATCCTTGGGACTTAGGACGTCAAGGTATTGAAGCTTCATTCCGAACGCGCCGGCGGCGAGTTCCGTCTCTTTTAAATTTTGAGTATTGCTGGGGGCGCTTGAAGTCCCGAGGACGGCCACGCGGGAGATTTTAGGAACTATTTCCTTTAAAAGCTCGAGTCGTTTTCCGCTTATCTCCGGCGCGAGAGTTGCCAGTCCAGTAATGTTACGACCAGGCCGTGCAAGGCTGGCCACAAAGCCGTTCCCAACAGGATCGTTATCCTGCGCCATGACAATGGGAATCGTATGCGTCGCTGCCTTGGCGGCACGGGTCACTGACGAACCACTCGTAACGATCACGTCCACCTTGAGACGCACCAGCTCGGCCGCAAGCGCCGGGAGGAGATCGGGTTTTTCCTCCGCCGATCGCCATTCGATGACAATGTTTTTTCCCTCCACATACCCAAGCTCGCCCAGCCCCTGCCGGAATGCCCGGTTCCGTGCCGCTTCAGAGGAAATGGAGGCGGCATCCAGGTATCCGATCCGAGGGAGTTTCGCCGGCTGCTGGGCCCGGGCGGGTAACGACAGCGCGAGAAGCAGGACGCCCAGCATGAAAGTGAATTTCAAATTCTGAGTACTAAATTCTGAATTCATCATTCAACACTCACAATTCGAAGCTCTCACCTGATAACCCTATCCGCCCGTGCCAGCACATTCGGCGGAATCGCGATCCCGATCTGCTTCGCGGTTTTTAAATTGATCACGAGCTCGAACTTCGTCGGCTGCTCGACCGGAAGATCGGCGGGTTTTGCGCCTTTTAAAATTTTGTCGACGTACCACGCGGCGCGGCGGGCCAGGTCTGTCAAGCTGGGGGAGTAGCTCATGAGTCCGCCGTCATCGACCAATTCCGGTCTGTAGTACATCGTCGGAAGTCGGCCCTTTACCGCAAGATTCCCAGCTTGCGCCCGCCGGTCGATCAAGACGGTGCTCGACAGCCAGAGAACGGCGTCAACGCGCCCCATCCCCGCGCTACGGAACGAGGACTCGAGGTCTTTCGCGCCCTGGACGTCAAGATATTGAAGCTTCACACCCAACGCCGCTGCTGTGCGATCGAGCTCTTTTAACGCTTGTGCGTTGTTCGCGGCCGTCAAGTTGCCGAGCACGGCCACGCGGGCAAGCTTGGGAACCGTCTCCTTCAGGAGTTCCAACCGCTTGCCGCTTAACTCCAGCGAAAGAGTCGATAGCCCGGTGACGTTTCCACCGGGGCGCGCAAGACTGGCCACAAATCGGTCACCAACGGGATCGGCATCGTTCGTCATCACAATGGGAATCGTAGACGTTGCTGCCTTGGCGGGACGCGTCGCTGTCGAGCCGCCCGTGACGATGATATCAACCTTCAGACCGACTAATTCGGCCGCGAGCGCAGGGACGTTATCTCGTTCGCCTTCGGCGAATCGATACTCGATGACGATATTTTTCCCTTCGATGTATCCAGCTTCACGCAATCCTTGGCGGAACGCCTGTACGCGAGCCTCGTTGGCGGCATAGGAGGCCGCTCCTAAATAGCTTATCCGCGGAATTTTGCTCGGCTGCTGCGCGTGGGCCACCGTCCCAACCACCACGAGCACGAAGGCGATGACCGAAAGCCCCGTCCATTTTCGATTTTGAATTGCCGATTTTAGATTGGAATTTTTAGAAACCGCGTTCATGCGTCTTCTCTCCCAATCGAAAATCCAAAATCTAAATCCAAAATTGCCTGTCCTGAGCTTGTCGAAGAGCCTGTCCTGAGCCCGTCGAAGGATCACTTGATCACCTGATTCGCCCGCTCCAGCACGCGGACGGGAATCGTGAGATTGATTTCCTTTGCCGCTTTGAGATTGACGATGAATTCGAACTTGGTCGCCTGCTGCACGGGAAGGTCGGCGGGCTTGGTGCCCTTGAG
>Ga0075423_10004715_pt1 | contig 12665 bp, 9 predicted proteins | sample SoiMethybrSBSTD2_FD_80114 | JGI IMG/M metagenome (GOLD analysis project Ga0075423, IMG submission 80114) | Bulk soil microbial communities from a Populus tree surrounding site in Tennessee, USA - Soil MetaG P. TD hybrid SBSTD2 | ecosystem: Environmental > Terrestrial > Soil > Tree plantation...
AGATAGAAGTAGACGTACATCGAGTACGTATGGACGAGCAGGATCGCCCCGGCTCCCTGGAGATGCCACGGCGCCTGCTGAAATCCGAACACGTGCTGGAGGAATCGCGCGACGAAGCCCGACTCCCCGTATAGAAAGAGAAAGGCGATCACGCCCACGAACGGCGGCAGCACGGCCGGCAGGGCGATCAGCGCCCCGAGCAGCTTTCGGCCGGGGAACTCGAACCATTCAAAGAGAAACGCGAGCGGCAGGCCAACCAGCGCCGCCAGCGCCACGCTCGCAAGCGAGATCCATAGGCTGGCCCACAAGGCGTGCCAGTCGCCCGGCCGGGTGGTGAAGGTCCGGAGCGCGTCGCCGCGGGCACCGTCCAGCACGACGAGCAGAATCGGGTACACCACGAGCCAGACGAGCAGCAGGGTGAGGACGAGCCCTGCGACTCCCACGCCCGTACGTCCGGCCCGTCGTGTCATCGGCCGTTCTCAGCGAAGCGCAGGAGCCGTGCGGCCCCGATGCTCACGCGATCACCGACCCGCGCGCCGTCGGGGGGCGCCAGGACTTCGAGTCGCTCGCCCGTGTCGGTTGTAACGAGAAAGAACGCGGCCGCGCCGGTGTAGCGGCGCTCCACCACGACACCGCTCAGTCCGGCAAGCCCGAACCGCAGCTGCTCGGGACGCGCCAGCACCACCTGGCCTTCGGACGCGCCGAGCGCGCGCGCCGCCGCGCCACGCAACACGTTGGCCCGGCCGACGAAGGTCCCCACGAACAGCGTCGCCGGGCGCTCGTAGAGGTCCTCGGGAGTGCCGACCTGCTCCATCTGTCCGGCATTGAGCACGGCGATCCGATCACCGAGGTCGAATGCTTCTTCCTGCTCGTGCGTGACAAACAACGCGGTGATCCCTACGCGCTTGATCAGCTGCCGCAGCTCGCGCCGGGTACGTTCACGCAGGCTCGGATCGAGGTTTGACAGCGGCTCGTCGAGCAGCAGCACGCGCGGAGCAGGCGCCAACGCGCGGGCCAGGGCGACTCGCTGCTGTTGTCCTCCTGAAAGCTCCTGCACCTTGCGCCGCTCGTAGCCGGCCAGGTCCACGAGGGCCAGGGCCTCGGCCACGACCTCACCCGTCCCCCGTCCCTCGTCCCTCGTCCCTTGCAATCCGAAGGCGACGTTCTCTCCGACGTCGAGATGGGGGAAGAGCGCGTAATGCTGAAACACCATCCCGACACGACGTCGCGCCGGAGCCAACGCGGTGACGTCTTCCCCTTCGATCGACACGCGGCCGGCGTCGCCGCGCTCGAAGCCCGCCAGCAGCCGGAGCAGCGTCGTCTTCCCGCTTCCGGACGGCCCGAGCAGCGCCAGGATTTCCCCGCGCTCGATGGCGAGCGAGACGGGACCGATCGTGACGGTATCGCTGAAGCGGACGCGAAGATCCTCGAGACTGAGGAACGACGCTCCAGCATCAGCGCCCACGCTTCCCCCCTTCCCCGTCCCCCTTCCCCCGGACGTTCTCGTCCCAATACCGCATCCACTCCCCGCCGCGCCGGGCGAGCAGCCCCCAATCCAGCTCGGCGATGACCATGTGTGCGCGCACGTCTCGCACCCAGGGCGGTAGCGAGTCGGCCGGCAGATCGGTGCGGGCCGGCAGCCGGTACACCTCGCGCGCCGTGAGCAATTGGACGGCCGGACTGCCCACCCATTCGATGAATTCGCGGGCCCGGTCGGCGTGAGGAGCGTGGCGGATCAGGCCGATCGCATCTTCGATGTTGGCGGTCCCGCTCTTCGGGAACAGATAGCCCAACGGCAGTCCATCGCGCTTGTTGAGCTGGATGTCGGGCAGGTCCCAGATCGTGACCAACCCCTCCTGCCGGACGATCTTCTGATCCAGGAGCGGGCCGTTCAGAACGTATTCCTTTGTCTGCGCGTCGAGGCGGCGCAACCACGCCCAACCCGCCGCCGTGTCGCCGGTTTGCCTGATGCTGCGCTCGAGGAACATTCCCCACACCGCCCGCATCGTTCCCGAGGCGATCGGATCCCGAATCAAAACTTTGCCCTTCCATTTGGGATCGAGCAGGTCGTCCCAATCCTGCGGCGCTTCGGCGGGCCGGACTGCTTGCTCCGCGAATACGATCACCGCGGGCGTCTCGTAGGCCGAGAAGTAGAGATCGCCGGGACCATGTCCGGCCGCGGCCACGGCATCGGCCCAGGACGGACGGAACGGCTCCAGCAGCGAATCGGCCGCGCCCAACGCGAAGATCGTCGCTGGTCCACCGAACCAGATATCACCCTGGGGGTTGGCGCGCTCGGAGCGGACCCGGTCGTACACCTCCTGCGATCCCATGTCGAGCCAGCGGATGTCCACGTCGGGATGGAGCTGCTCGTACCGGGATTTCAACAGGGTCAACAGGTCTCGGCCGTGGGGCGTGTAGATGACGAGGGGAGTCTTGCCGCCTGACGAGCATCCGATGACAGCCAGCACCAGGAACGATGAAAACCAGGTGCGACGCCTACGGGACATTCTTCGCCCTTAGGCCAAGGAGATTGGCGAAGAGCCGATACGCCCCCACCACTCCCGCCGGCAGCTCCCGGAAAAAGCTCAACCCGGTGTACACGTAGGTCCCCCGTCCGAGCGGCGCGATGAGGAGGCCGCCCGCGAGCGGGGCCTCACCGGGATCATGCGTCTCGAGCACGGGGACGTAGCTCGAGTCCCAATCGTGGGCGAAGTAGAGACCACGCTCCTGCACCCAGCCTTGCCAATCGTCGTTCGAGATTTCGTTCGGTGCGTGAAACACGGGACTGCCGGGCACGAGCGGCGTCACCGGCGCGGTCTCATCGGTCACGCGATCGTGTGGTGACGCAATGCTCATTCGGTAGGGCGCGAAGCCCCCCTGAATGAACGGATACTGCTGGTACTGCACTACGAGCAGCCCACCACCGCGGGCGTAATCGAGGACCCGGCCGTTGTTCGCCACGAGGGCCGGTTCGGTTTCGTAGGCCCGGCTTCCGATCACGATGGCGTCGTAGCGCGACAGGTCTCCGCGCTCCAGCGAGTCCGCGTCGAGCATCACGACGGGAATCCCGGCTTCGGTCAAGGCTTCGGGGACGCGATCCGAAGCCCCGCGCACGTACCCTACGCGCGTCAGGCCGGGCAGCGAGATCCTGGCGACGCGAACCTCCACCGTCGACGGTCGCGACGAGGGGCGAGGCCGGATGTGTGGATAGTCGATGATGGTCAACTGGCCGTCGCTGGTGCGACGGTCCGGCTCGATCACACTCGCGTTCAACGTGAACGATCCCACGACCGGGCGTGCCGGCAACCGGACCGTGAACGTAACGCTGCGCGATTCGTCCTCGCGACTGAACGTGAGACTCTCCGGCCGGACCGGGGCCCAGCCGGAGGGTGTCGTGAGCCGGACGACGCCGCTCGCCGCACCACGCACGCGGTTGGTCACCGCGACCGTCACGCTCCGTTCGGCGCCGGCGCCGCCGTCCACCGGCCAGACGATGAGCCTCGGCATCACGGCGAGATCGAACCGGCCGGTGACGAACAGCGGGCGGCGCGTTTCGCCGTTCGCCTGATCGTTGAAGCGGTACACGACTTCACGCTGCAACGTCACCGGGGCGCCACCGATCGTGGCCCGCACACGTGCCTGCAGCGGCGGCGGCTCGAACGGCAGGCCCACGAGGTCGGCGGAAACGCCGGACCAGTCGTACAGCGCGCCTACGAGCGGGCGGCGCAGGAAATACGGCTGCGATCGCGGTGCGTCCGCGGCGACCGTGAGCACAAAATGCTTCACCAGGACGCTGTTCGGAGCCACGGCGCCGCCGGGCGGGTCGGGGCGCTCGACCTGCCAACCCGGGGGGGTGACCACATCGACGGCGTCCAACGGCACCGGATCTCGTCCCGCGTTCCACACCGCCACTTCCACCTGGACACGCTCACCCGGCGTCACGATCCCATCGTCGGCGGTCGCATCGACGACCACATCCGCGGCATTGGCGAGCGCGGCGCCGAGGGTGGAATGCTCCTCGCTATCGCCGGGGGCCAGCTCGCGCGTCGCGGCGGCCAGCAGCGGAATGATCGCCTCGGGCGCGAACGGACTGAGGCGCCTGCGGGCCGTGTCGATCAGGGCACGAAACCGATCGTGCCCGCGCCAAATGGTATCGACGCCTGCGAACAGCTCGGTGCCCGACGCGGTGCCGACTTTCGATTCGACCAGGCCGAGTCGAGTCAGGGCCGGGCCCATCCGCTGCACCCGCCCCATATCCTGCGACCGATGCCGGCTGCGGCCGGCCATGGCAATCTGGAAGTACGATTGACCGAGAACCGGATCGATGCCGCCGGTAGGAATTCGCAGCGTCGTCGTGGTCGTGTCGAAGAACGTGGAGCGGAACAACTTGACCGGCCCCCAGCTGGAGTCGCGCAGCAGGTCGAACGCCTGGCGGGCAATGATCCCGGCCACCTGATGCTGGCCGTGTCCGTCCGACGGCGTCCCGGAAAAGACGGAGACGATGATCTGGGGGCGGAAGCGGCGGATCACGGCCACGACGTCGGCCAGGACCGTGTCTCGCGGCCACAGGCGGAACGATTCGTCGGCGGACTTGGAGAATCCGAAATCGTAGACGCGCGTGAAGTACTGCCGGGCACCGTCCAGCGAACGGGCGGCGAGCAGCTCCTCGCTGCGGATAAGGCCGAGGTCCGGACCCAGCTCGGGGCCGATCAGGTTCTGGCCCCCTTCCCCGCGATTCAGCGACAGGTAGGCGGCCTGCGCGCCGATGCCGCGGGACAGCCAGGTGAGGAGCTGCGTGTCTTCATCATCGGGATGCGCGCCGATGACAAGCACGCGTTTATTGGCGCCGAGATGCTCCAGGGCGTTCGCCAACGCCGTGACGCCGCCGGTGCCGGCGGGCCCGAGCTGCTGGGCCCGTCCGAAGCCGGCGGCGCCGAGACACAGAACCGCGATTCCCGCGAGCGTGCGCCGCACTATTGGGAAAGGTACACGGTGCCGCCTTTCATAACGAACTTGACCCGCTGCAGTTCCGTGATGTCCCGCAGCGGATCGCCCGCGACGGCTACGATGTCCGCGAATTGTCCAGGGACAATCGAGCCGAAATTGTCCTGCTGTCCCAGCAGCTCGGCCGCGACCGAGGTGCCGGACTTGATCGCCTGCATCGGAGTCATCCCGTATTGCACGTAGTACTCGAACTCCCTGGCCTGATTGATCTCGGTCCAGGGGAACCCGCCGACGTCCGTGCCCATGACGATCTTCACGCCCTTGCGCACGGCGCGCGCGAAGGCGGCACGTTGATGGGCGACCATCGGCTTCCAGATGCCGCCGCGCGGATCCGCCACGTAGTGCGCGACCGTGACGGTGGGCACCCAGTACGCGTTCTGGCGGATCATGACGTCCATCAGCGAGTCGGTCATCCCGTCGCCGTGCTCGATCGAGTTCACCCCGGCCCGGAGCGCGGCCGCGATGCCGTCGGCGCCGATCGCGTGCGCGGCGACGCGACGACCGAGCCGGTGGGCCTCGTCCACCAGCGCCCTGGCCTCGTCGTCGGTGAAGTTGACCCAGCTGCGCAGCACCGAGTCGGGTGTGAAGTAGTAGCGCCGGTCCGAGTAGTACTTGATCCAGTCGGCGCCGTGCCCTACCTGCTCGCGCACCGCGAGGCGGGCGCCATCGACCCCGTCGACCGGCTGCACCCCGTGCGGCAGCTCGAGCTCCCAGTTCTGCGAGATGATGGGATACATCCCCGTCGGCGCCATGGCGCGGGTCGAGGCGAAGATGCGCGGCCCCGGAACCTCGCCCCGGTTCACCGCCAGCTTCACGTCCACGTCGGCGTACATCGCGCCCTCGGTCTCGACATCGCGAATCGCCGTGAAGCCGTGCTCCAACGCGAGCCGCGCGTTCCGGGCGGCGAGAATGGCGCGATAGGCAGTCGATTGATACAGCAGCTGGACGTCGTAGGCCTCGCTCGTGGAATCGCCCTGCAGCAACAGGTGGGTGTGCGTATCGATCAATCCGGGCAGCACGGTAAGTCCCGAGAGATCGATGACGCGGGCGTCGCCCGCCTGCCCCTGGATCTGGGCCAATGGCCCCACGGCCTTGATCCGATTGCCTTCGATCAGGATGCCCATGTTGGCCTGGGCCTGATCGGATCGGCCGTCGATGAGGCGGCCCGCCTTGATCAGGGTGCGAGTTGGGGTGGCCGGGGGGTTCTGGGCGGCCAGATGCAGGGGCAGCAGCAGAACGGCCAGCAAGCCGAGACGGGGGGGGCGCATGAAGGTCTCCACGGGGTAAGAAGGCGAGGCGAATTAAAGGCGACTCACTAGATTAGCCATTATGACGACTACGGCCGCCGAACCCAAACCAAAGGTCAGTGCCGACGAAGCCCGGGCGGTCGCCGAGGCGGCGCGCGAAGAACATTGGACGGCGCCCAGCTTCGTCCGGGACCTGTTCCTCGGCCGGCTGCGGATGGACCTGATCCATCCCTATCCCCTCCAGGATTCCGCCGAAGCGGAGCGCGCCAAACCCTTCCTCGACCAGCTCAGCCGACTGCTGGCCACGGTCGATTCGGACCGAATCGATCGCGAAGGGGAAATCCCGCAGCCCATCGTTCAGGGACTCAAGGACATCGGCGCGTTCGGCATCAAGATTCCGCGTGAATACGGTGGTCTGGGGTTGTCCCAGCTCTCCTATATGAAGGCGATCGAGCTCGTGTCCTCGGTGGACGGCTCGATCACGGCGCTCCTGTCGGCCCATCAGTCGATCGGCGTGCCGCAGCCGCTCAAGATGTTCGGCAGCGACGCGCAGAAGAAGAAGTTCTTCCCCCGCCTGGCCAGGGGTGCGGTATCGGCGTTCGCCCTCACCGAGCCGCAAGTCGGGTCGGACCCGGCCGCGATGGAAACCACGGCGGTCCCCTCGCCCGACGGACAGTCCTGGATCCTGAACGGCGAAAAGCTGTGGTGCACCAACGGAACCATCGCCGAGCTGATGGTGGTCATGGCCCGTACACCGTCGAAGGTCGTGGACGGCAAGGAAAAGCGGCAGATCAGCGCCTTCATCGTCGAGGCGAGCTGGCCCGGTGTCAAAGTCGAACACCGCTGCCACTTCATGGGCTTGAAGGCGCTCTACAACGGCGTCATCACGTTCACCAACGTGCGCGTGCCCAAGGAAAACGTGCTGTGGGGTGAGGGCAAGGGGCTGAAGCTCGCCCTGATCACGTTGAACACCGGGCGGCTCACGCTGCCGATCTCGGCCGTCGCCTGCGGCAAGCGGTGTCTCGAGATCTCGCGGCAATGGGCCAACGACCGCGTCCAGTGGGGCCGCAAGATCGGCCAGCATGACGCCGTGGCTCAGATGATCGGGACCATGGCGGCGAATACCTTCGCCATGGAGGCCGTTGCCGAGCTGTGCGGCGCGCTCGCCGATCGCGGCGACTCGGATATCCGGCTCGAGGCCGCGATCGCCAAGCTCTACAACTCCGAAGCGGGCTGGCGCATCATCGACGACACGGTCCAGATCCGGGGTGGCCGCGGCTACGAGACCGCCGACAGTCTCCGCGCCCGCGGCGAGCCGCCGGTCCCGGTCGAGCGCATCATGCGCGACTTCCGCATCAACCTGATTTTCGAGGGCAGCTCGGAGATCATGCACCTGTTCATCGCCCGCGAGGCGGTGGACAAGCACCTGCAGGTGGCGGGCGACGTGGTCATGCCCGGCAAGTCCCTGGGCCAACGGCTCGCCGGCGCGGTCCGCTCGGCGCTGTTCTACGGCTGGTGGTATCCCTCACGCTGGATCGGCTGGGGTTTCTGGCCCAAGTACGGACAGTTCGGTCCGCTGGCGAAGCACGTGCGCTTCGTGGAGCGCTCCTCCCGGCGGCTTGCCCGCGGCGTCTTCCACGCCATGGTGCGCTTCGGTCCCAAGCTCGAGCTGCGTCAGGGCGTACTGTTCCGCCTCGTCGACGTCGGTGCGGAGCTGTTCGCGATGGCGTCCACCTGCTCGCGCGCGGCGCGCTTGCTGCGTGACGATCCAATCGCGGGAGCGCATGCCGTCCGCGTCGCCGACGTGTTCTGCCGCCAGGCGCGCGGCCGCGTGAAGGGCAAGTTCCACGGCTTGTGGCGCAACGAGGACGTGCCGACGTATGCGGTCGCGCAAGAGGTGCTGCGCGGCGAGCATATGTGGCTGGAGAAGGGGATGATTGACGTCAAATACTGAAAGGTCGTAGAGGTTGTCGAGGTTGGTGGAGGATGGTGAAGGTTAGTCCTCCACCGACCTCCACCATCCTCCAGCAACCTTCAAATCCTGCCCCATCTCACGCCGCCTGATGTGCAATCATGATGCTCTTCAGCCGCTCCGGGCTCTCGCTCATCGCGTCACCGTACGCCTGGGGGTGCTGTCCCTCATCCGGCAGCACGTTGGGGCAGATGACCTCGTAGCGTCGTGCTCGGACCCGTTCGATCGCGGTGGTGGTCGCCACCGGCGTGGCGATGGCGATTCGCTTCCCGCCCAGCTCCGTGACCGCCCGGGCCGCCGCCAGCACCTTCCAGGGATACAGGACCTGGCCGTCGACGATGATCAGGGAGCGGTCGTCGAACTTCTTGATCGCGCGGTGCGTGCGGTAGAGCACGATGTCACGGCGCACGCGCGCGCGGGATTCCTCCATCGCCGATTGCAGCTTCTCGACCAGGTTCATGCCCGGCTGGAAGTCCGGGTCCATCTCGGCCTGTGTCGCGGCCTCGGCCATCGCGCCCACCGGCGCCAGGTTGTCGCCCAGCCGGATGTAGGACGCGACCAGCACGTCGAAGCTCGCGCCCATGGCCTTGGAGGCGTTGGCCGCGATCTCGACCCCTTCGGGCGTGATGCCGAGCAACAGGCAGTGCACGTACCCCTGGTTCGCCAGCAACCGACCCAGCTCGGCCCCGGCGACCGAGCGGGTTGGGTAGAGACTGGGACGCGGTGACGCAGACACGATGTCAAAATAAGGGGATTGAGCCCCCCCGATAGTGGAAACATCCTTTCGACGCTACCGTCTCCTACCGTCCCCTACCGTCCCCAGTCATTTATCTTCCCCCCAGCCAAACTCCCGGACCAGCCATGCCGACCGATTCCCTGACAATCGTCGATAACCGCACCGGCAAGACCTACGAGCTGCCCATTCAAGAGGGCACCGTGCGCGCCGCCGACCTGCGGCAGATCAAGACCGGGCCTGACGATTTCGGCCTCATGACCTACGACCCGGCCTATCTCAACACCGCGGCCTGCCGCAGCGCCATCAGCTTCATCGACGGTGACAAGGGGATCCTGCGGTATCGCGGCTACCCGATCGAGGAGCTGGCCGAGCGGAGCACGTTCCTCGAGACGGCGTTCCTGCTGCTCACGGGCGAGCTGCCGAAGCCCGCCGAGCTGGATCGGTGGCTGGTGGACATTACGCACCACACCATCATTCACGAGAACATCAAGAAGTTCATCGACGGCTTCCATCACGACGCGCACCCGATGGGGGTGTTCGTCAGCACGGTCGCGGCCCTGTCCACGTTCTATCCGGAAGCGAAACACATCGATGATCCGGTGTCGCGTCACGACCAGATCCACCGGTTGATCGCCAAGACGCCGACCCTGGCCGCCTTCGCCCACCGCCACACCGTAGGAATGCCCTACGCGTATCCCGACAACGATCTGTCGTACGCCGGCAACTTCCTCAACATGATGTTCAAGGCGACCGAGGTGAAATACCAGCCGCACCCGGTGCTGGAGCGCGCGCTGGACGTGTTGTTCATCCTCCACGCCGACCACGAGCAGAACTGCTCCACCAGCGCGATGCGCGGCGTCGGCTCGTCGCACGCCGACCCGTACTCGTCGATGGCCGCGGCGGCCGCGGCCCTGTACGGACCGTTGCACGGCGGCGCCAACGAGGAAGTGCTGCGCATGCTGCGGGAGATCGGATCGAAGGACAAGGTGCCGGCCTACATCGAGCGGGTGAAACGCGGCGACGTGAAGCTGATGGGCTTCGGGCATCGCATTTACAAGAACTACGACCCGCGCGCCCGCATCATCAAGCGCGTCGCCGACGAGGTGTTCGCGGTCACGGGCAAGAACCCGCTGATCGACCTCGCGCTCGAGCTGGAGCGCATCGCGCTCCAGGACGACTACTTCGTGTCACGCAAGCTGTATCCCAACGTCGACTTCTACTCCGGCATCATCTACGAAGCCATGCGCTTTCCCGTCGACATGTTCCCGGTCCTGTTCGCCATCGGCCGCACGCCGGGGTGGCTGGCGCAGTGGCAGGAGATGCTGACCGACAAGGAGCAGAAGATCGCGAGACCACGCCAGGTCTACGTGGGTGCACCATTGCGGCAGTATGTGCCAATAGAAAAGCGATGACGTAAGGAAAAGGCGTAAGGTTGAGAGGCGTATGGAAAAAGCGTACAGGCGTACGCCTCTCTCCCTACGTCGTACCCCTCTACGCCTTGTCCGTACGCAGTTAGCGTCTTCGCCGCCCCCCACTTCGTCCCCGTATCGTCAGCGATTTGCGCGGCGTTTCCGCCGTGGCGTGCTTCGGCTGCAGCGGCGCGACGGACGGCTCGAAGCCGGGGATGATCTCCCGCGGGAACACCTGCCCCACCAGCTTCTCGATGTCCCCCATCAGCAACCACTCGTCCGGCGAGAGCAGCGTCAACGCGAGCCCGCGCGCGCCCGCGCGCGCCGTCCGCCCGACCCGGTGCACGTAGGTCTCCGGATCGTTCGGGACGTCGAAATTCACCACCATCCGGATGCCGTCGACGTCGATGCCGCGGGCGGCGATATCGGTCGCCACCAGGACTTCGGCGGTCCCGGCCCGGAACGCGTCGAGCGTCCGCGTGCGGTGGCTCTGGGCCTTGTCGCCATGAATCGCGTTGGCCGCGATCTCCGAGCGGCGCAGGAACGTCACCAGCTTGTCGGCGCCGTACTTGGTCCGCGTGAAGATGAGCGTCTGCCCGGCGGGCTTGGCCTTCAGGATCGCCGCCAGGACGTCCTTCTTCTTCAGTTTGTCCGCCGCGACGATGACGTGCTCGATCCCCTCGGCGGTTTGCGCCCGGCGTCCGATTTCCACCGACGCGTGGCCCGACAGGGCGCTGCGCGCCAGGGCGTCCACCTCGGCCGAGATGGTGGCCGAGAACAGCAGCGTCTGCCGTTCTTCGGGGAGCGCGCGCAGAATCCGGCGCACGTCCGGCGCGAATCCCATATCGAGCATGCGGTCGGCTTCGTCCAGGACCAGGATCTCGAGATGGGAGTAGTCGACGTGGCCGCGTTCCATGTGATCGAGCAGCCGGCCCGGCGTCGCGACGATGATGTCCACCCCGCGCGCCAGCGCTTTGGTCTGGGGCTCCATGCCCACGCCGCCATAGACGGCAACGGCGCTCACGGACAGGTGCCGTCCGTAGGTGCGGGCGCTCTGCAGCACCTGCTCGGCCAGCTCACGCGTGGGAGCGAGGATCAACGCCCGTAGCGTGTTCCGCTGTTTCCCGGCGGCGAGGCGTTGCAGGATCGGCAGCATGAATGCCGCCGTCTTCCCGGTGCCCGTCTGCGCCGAGCCGATGACGTCACGGCCCGCCAGGGCGAGGGGAATGGTTTCTTGTTGAATGGGGGTCGGGTGCTCGTATCCCTCTTCGAATACGGCACGGACCAGTTCGGGCGCGAGCCCGAGAGAAGCAAACGGCATTGTACTCCTTAACTGCGTAAGGAGAAAAACGTATGGGGCTTAACCGTAGGGAAAACGGCGTACGTCTTTTCCGTACGCAGTTCACCCCTACGTTTTCTCTCTACGCCTTCGTTTTTGAACCTAGGGATGAGCCTACAGATGTGAGGCCCGCTCCTGAGCGGGACCGTCCTACGGAAGGATGCCAGCTCGCGGTTCTTGGACTGCGGCAGAAGTTTAAGTGGAAGAGCCCGATAATGGAAGCGACGGTAAGAGACGGTAGGAGACGGTAGGGGTTTAACCCCTACCACCCCTACCGTCCCCTACCGTCCCTTTACCGTCCCGCCTTCGGCTCCAGTCCCCACCACCACATCGCCGGCAGCGGCTTCTGTCTCGGCCACACTTCGTTCAACGTCTCGCCTTCGTACAGGCGGCCGTTCTTCATCACATAGTGAATCGTGTTCGTGTTGTGAATGTCCTCGAGCGGGTTGCCGTCGAGCACGATCAGATCGGCGTACTTGCCCGGCTCAATCGAGCCGATATCCGTGTCCATGCCGAGGGCGCGCGCCCCGTCGATCGTCCCGACGCGAATCACCTCGAGGGGGGAAAGACCGCCCGCCGCGAACCCCCACAGCTCCCAGTGGCAGCCGATCCCATCCATCTCGCCGTGACACCCCATCCCCACGTTGCCCCCGCCGCGCAGGATCGACCCGGCCGACGCCGCGATCCGATTGAAGACGTACTGATTGTCGCGGAACCAGCTGCGCCGCTCGCCGCGCTCGTCCAGCACCTCGTGCGGCACGAAGCGACGCACCTTGGCGTTGTCGTGGATGTCGAAATGCTCGAAGAAATAGTCCTCACCGAACGGGCCCCCGTAATTCACGAGCAGCGTCGGCGTGTAGGTGATCCCGTACTGCGCCACGAGTCCCACCGCGTCCTGATAGAGCGGCATCCGAGGATAGCTGTGCTCGTGGCCGGGATAGCCGTCCAGGGCCTC
>Ga0075423_10004718_pt1 | contig 12662 bp, 13 predicted proteins | sample SoiMethybrSBSTD2_FD_80114 | JGI IMG/M metagenome (GOLD analysis project Ga0075423, IMG submission 80114) | Bulk soil microbial communities from a Populus tree surrounding site in Tennessee, USA - Soil MetaG P. TD hybrid SBSTD2 | ecosystem: Environmental > Terrestrial > Soil > Tree plantation...
CCCTTCATCTTCACGAATCTCCGGACGGGCGAAGGGCTCGAGACGATCGTCTCCTGGATCAAGCGCGAGCTGACGCTCGACGCAGCGCCGGCGTGAGGGCCGGCACCCCGCTCGGCGCTGCCCGCGTCGGTCGCGACGGCGCGCTGCGGCTCGGCTTCGCTCGGCGCGGCCCGGCGACCGTCATCGCGGGATGCCGATTCACCTTGCCGCTCCAGGTCCTGGCTCCGATGGCGCTCGACGACCCGGCCGCGGTCGTCTCGATCTTGAATCCGACCGGTGGTCTCGTCGGCGGCGATCGGCTGGAGATCGACGTCCAGGCCGGCGCGGGCGCTCACGCGGTCCTCACGACGCCATCGGCCACCCGCGTGTATCGCGCCGAGGGCGAGCCGACCATTCAGACCGTGCGGCTTTCGATCGGCCCGCGCGCGGTCGTCGAGTGGGTGCCCGACCACACCATCCCGTTCGCGGGCTCGGCACTGCGTCAAGCTATCGATGTCGAGCTCGACGAGACCGCCGGGCTCATCCTCGTCGACGCCTTTGCCGCCGGACGGGTAGCGGCCGGCGAAGCGTGGCGATTCGCCCTGCTCGAGAGCGCGATCTCGATCCGCGACCCGGGCGGCTGGCTTCTGCACGACCGGTTCGTCCTGCGGGCGCCGACGCGGAAGGACGATCCCGCGTTCGATGGACCCGGGTTCACCGAATCGTGTCCGTACTTCGCCTCGATCGCGGTCGTCGGCGCATTCGACCGCGACCGCTTCGCGGCTGACGTCGGGAGCCTCGATGCGAGCGGCGGCGCGACGAAGGTCGGGGTGGCCGTGCTGCCGCGCCGCGGTGCCCTCGTCCGCTGCCTGGCGTCGAGCGCGCCCGCGTTGCTCGACGCCGTCGCGGGGTGCTGGCGGCTCGCGCGGGCGGCGATGCTCGGGCTTCCTCCGCTCGCGCTGAGGAAGGGCTAGCGGGTGGTGCCCGGGTCCGTCACTTCCGGTGGCGCAATTGTGACGTTTCCGTTACACTCGGGCTCGGGTCAATGTTCAACCTGATCCCCAGGGAAGTTCGGTTCTTCGATTACTTCGAGCAGCAGTCCCAGCACATCATCCGGGCCGCCGCCTTGCTGCACGAGATGGTCCACAACTTCGGCGATGCCCGGGCCAAGGCCCACGCGATCAAGGAAGTCGAGCACCAGGGCGACCACACGACGCACGAGATCATCAAGAAGCTGAACACGACCTTCATCACGCCGATCGATCGCGAGGACATCCACGAGCTGGCTTCGCGTCTCGACGACGTGCTCGATTACATCGAGGCGGCCGCCGAGCGACTGGTCGTCTACCGCATCAAGGAGCCGACCTCGGCCTGCCGGGCGATGGCCGAGGTCATCGTGAACACCACTCACGCGATGGACCGCACCATCAAGTGTCTGCGGACAATGGATCCCGGCTTTCACGAGCACACCGTCGAGGTGAATCGCCTCGAGAACACCGCCGACGTGCTGCTGCGCGACAGCCTCGCCGCGATGTTCGACGAGGCGAGCGACCCCATCGAGGTCATCAAGTGGAAAGAGATCTACGAAACGATGGAGATCGTGACCGACCGGTGCGAGGACGTCGCCAACGTGATCGAGGGGATCATCCTCAAGATGGCCTGATCGCGAACTGAGCGTTGCTCTCGCTCGTCGTCGGCATCATCTTCGTCGCGCTCGTCTTCGACTTCATCAACGGCTTCCATGACGCCGCCAACTCGATCGCCACCATTGTGTCGACCCGAGTGCTGTCGCCGCTGCAGGCGGTCGTCTGGGCGGCGTTCTTCAATTTCGTGGCGGCGTTCGGCTTCGGCGTGAGCGTGGCGCGAACGGTGGGGAAGGGCGTCGTCGAGACCGCGGTGGTCGACGAGTGGGTGATCCTGGCTGGGCTCATCGGCGCGATCGTGTGGGACCTGATCACGTGGGTCTGGGGATTGCCGACGAGCTCCTCCCACGCGCTGATCGGCGGCTTCGCGGGCGCGGCCGTGGTCAAAGCGGGATTCGGCTCGCTCGTCGCGAGCGGTCTCCTGAAGATCGGCGCGTTCATGATCCTGGCGCCGCTGATCGGCCTGGTCGTCGGGTTCACGATGATGGTGCTGGTGATCAACGTCTTCAAGAACCAGACTCCCGGACGCGTCGACAAAGTCTTCCGTCGCGGCCAGCTCCTGTCGGCCGCCGCCTACAGCTTGGGTCACGGCACCAACGACGCTCAGAAGACGATGGGGATCATCGCGGTGCTCCTCTTCACCACCGGCCACCTCGGCCCTGACTTCTACGTGCCCTTCTGGGTGATCCTCGCGGCGCACGCCGCGCTGGGGCTGGGAACGATGGCCGGCGGTTGGCGGATCGTGAAGACCATGGGGATGCGAATCACCAAGCTGCGGCCGGTCGGCGGCTTCTGCGCCGAGACGGCCGGCGCGATCACCCTGCTCGGTACGGCCATCGCCGGCATTCCGGTCAGCACGACTCAGACGATCAGCGGCTCGATCATGGGCGTCGGGGCGATTCAGCGCTTCTCGGCCGTCCGCTGGGGCGTGGCGGGGAAGATTCTCTGGGCGTGGATCCTGACGATTCCCGCGTCGGCGATCGTGGCCGCCGCGACCTGGTTTCTGCTGCACCTCGTCGGCGTCTGATCCTCGAAGGCTCAGACGCGCCGACGAGGCGCGTGGCGACCGAGCCTACTGGTCGAGCGCTCCCTTGATCGCGTCGAAGACGGGATTCTGCGAGCTGCGCGTCGTCCCCGGCGCGCTGGCCGCCGGCGCGGCCTTGCCGAGGGCCTTCCGGACGCAGTCGTACTGTTCCCAGCCGCGGAGCGGGTAGTTGAAGTCGACCGCCTTCCACTTCGCGTGGCCGGTCTTCTGCAGGGAGTCCAGTCCCCGCGACATGAGCTGCGCGAAGCGGCCGATGTTCTCGCAATCGCGGCGGCGGAAATCGAACGACACGAGGACCGCCTTGACCGCCGCGGTATTGATCGCCGTCGTCTGCCACGGATACGTCCCGGCCGGAATCTCGGCCTGCGGGTAGAACTCGAGGACGCTCTTGTTGGTGATCGGGATCAGCACGAGCCCGTCCTTGTCCGTGACGTCTTCCTTGAGGAGCTTCACCGGGTAGCCGGCCACGTAGAACATCGCGTCGATGCGGCCGGCCTTGAGCTCGGCGAGCGCTTCGCCCGTGTCGATCGGTACCATCTCGGCAGGCGCGACCTCCGACAGCTTGAAGAGGAGGCGCGCGGTGAGGTACGTGCCGCTGCCGTCACGGCCGACCGCGACCTTTCGACCGGCCAGGTCGTCGAAATCGGTGATGCCTTTCTTGCCCAGCAGATGGATCTCCTCGTTGTACAGCGGGAAGACCATCTTCGTCTTCTTCCCGATCCGCTGCAGCACGGGGTCGGTCTGGACGCGCGCGACGAACGCGAGCACGTCCGACTGCACGATGCCCATCGGAACACCCGGCCGCTGGTAGACCGCGTACACGTTTTCGATGGAGCCCTTCGACGGGAAGACGTTCAGGTTGATGCCGGCCGGCTTGACGAGCTTCTGCAGATCGAGGCCGAACTGATAGTAGGTGCCTTTCTCGCCTCCGGTGATCAGCCCCATCTCCTCGACGGCGGCCGGCGGGCTGGTCCACGCGAGAAGCACCACAAAGGCCATTGAGCAGGCGATGACGAATTTCACGGCATGTCCTCCTTGCTGTAGCGGCCGGCGGCACGCTCCCGGGTCAACGGAGTCGATTTTGACACGCCAGCGCCGGACTGGCTTGTATTTGTGCGGGCGAACAGATCGGGGCGGTTAGCGGCGCCTACCGAAAATCCCGCGCGCTGAGATCATAGCGGCCGATCAGTCCGTGCATGGTCGGGCGGCTCACCGCCAGCAGGCGGGAGGCCTGGGTGATATTTCCGCGCGTCTTGACGAGCGCTTCCACCAGGGCACCCCGCTCCGCCCGGTCGCGAGACTCTCGGAGGGACGTGGCGGGGCGATCCTTGACTTCGATACCCAGGTCGCGGGCTTCCACGACCTTGCCGCCGGCCATCAGGACCGCCCGCTCGACAGCGTTCTCGAGCTCGCGGACGTTGCCGGGCCAGGGATGGTGGACGATGGCTTCGAGCGCCGAGACGCCGAAGCGGAGCTTGCGCCGGTGCGCCCGGCAGCTCCGCTGGAGCAGCGCGTTGGCGATAATCACGATGTCCTCCGCGCGCTCGCGCAGCGGCGGGAGGGTCAGGTTCACGACCGAGAGACGATAGAAGAGATCCTCGCGGAACCGCCGCGCCTGGAGCTCGCTCTTCAAGTCCTTGTTGGTCGCGGCGACCACGCGAGCGTCGACGCGGAGCACCTCGCGGCCCCCGACGCGCTCGAGCTCGCGCTGCTGCAGAAAGCGGAGCAGCTTGACTTGCAGCGGCGGGCTCATCTCGCCGACCTCGTCGAGGAAGAGCGTGCCGCCGTCCGCCAGCTCGAGCTTCCCCTTTCGCTGCATGTGCGCGCCCGTGTAGGCGCCGCGCTCGTGGCCGAACAGCTCGGACTCGAGCAAGCTGTCCGGGATCGCACCGCAGTTGATCGCCACGAACGGCCGGTGGCTCCGCGCGCTGTTGGCATGGACGGCTCGCGCCAGGAGCTCCTTGCCCGTGCCGCTCTCGCCCTGGATCAGCACGGTGACGTCGGTCCGCGCGATGCGGCTCACGACCGCGAAGATCTCGCGCATCGCGGGCGTGTGTCCCAGCATGTCGGCGAACTCGATCGCGGCCTCGTTCGCGCGCTTCTCGGCTTCGGCCTCGAGCGTCCGGAGATGGACCGCCCGCTGGAGAACGACCTTCAGGTCTTGCATCTGAACGGGCTTCTGATGGTAATCGAAGGCGCCGAGCTGGACCGACCGAATCGCGCTGTCGCGGCCGCCGTTCTCGCTGACGACCACGACCTTCGTGGCCGGCGCGGTCTTCATGATCTGGGCGAGCGTCTCCAGCCCGTACTCCGAGCTCTCCGGATGGGGCGGCAGTCCGAGGTCGAGGCTGACGACCGCCGGCTGCTCGCACGCGAGCGCCGAGAGCGCCTCGGCGCGGCCCTCGGCGAAGACGAGCGTGAAGTCGTCGCGGAGCGCCGACCTCAGCTCCGTGCGGATGGCCTCTTCGTCCTCGACGATGAGCAGCTTCGGCTTCATGTTCGCCCTCCGAATGGGAGGGAGACGGTCGTACCCGCTCCGTCCTGGAGGCGCCCGAGCACCGACTTCATGCGATTCACGGTCTGGGCGACCGTGTTGAGCGCGTCGCGCTGGACGTCGCGGTCATCGAAGCTCTTCAGCGCGTTCTCGCTCAGGGTCGAGAGCGTCGCGATCGAGCTCTTGAGATCGTGGACCACGAACGACGTGAACCGGTGGAACGCCTCGAGCTCGCGCGCACGTGCGCGGCTCTCCGAGAGCTGGGCGGCGACGAGGAGGCCGGCGGCCTCATCGCCGATGGTGGCCATGAGCTCGAGATCATCACGCGAGTAGGGATCGCCGACTGGTTCGCCGAGCACGAGCGCGCCGATCGGCTCATCACGCCAGCGAAGCGGTACGATCGCCGACCCTTCGGTGAACACGCGCGCTTCCGTCAGCCAGCACCAGGCGGCGGCCGAGCCGTTCTCGAGTACCACGGGCGCCTGCCCCCGCAGGAGCGGCACGAACGGCGCGTGATCGTCGTCGGCAAGCGTCGGCGCCGGACAGCCGGTCCCGACAGCCGCCGCCGCGCGCAGTCCGCCGTCGCCGAGATCCGCGAGATAGAGGACGGCGCCGGTGGCGCCGAGGACCTGCCCGACCGCCTCGACGAGCTTGGGAGCCAGCTCGTCGAGCGTCACGCAAGATTCCAGACGGCTCGTGCACTGAAGCCACGTGGCGCGGGGGTCGCGTCGGCTCGGGAAGATCATTGGCGTTCCGTTCTGGGCGCTCATCGTCTAGTGCTGCCCGGCGCCGGCCAGCCCATCGACCCGGCGGCGGCGCACGAGCGCGATGACCTGTTCGACGGCGTCTTCGAGAGGCCCGTCATTGGTGACTACGTCGTCGGCGTGAACCCGGGTCGGCTCCACGTAGCGGTCGTGCGCGGGGCGAACCGAGCCCGAGTACTGATACAGCACTTGCTCGATGCTCCGGCCGCGATCGGCGAGCTCCCGCCGAATCCGCCGAACGAGCCGGAGATCGGCCGGTGCGTCGATGAACACCTTCACGTCCAGGAGCGAGCGAAGCGAGTCCCACCAGAGGGTGAAGAGGCCTTCGACGAGCACGAGACGCGCGGGGGCCACCAGCTGGATACCGGTGCGCAGGCGTGTCTCGGCCGAATAGACCGGCTTGCGGATCGCTTCGCCGCGCCGGAGATCGTCGAGGTGGGCCACGAGGAGCTCGGTGTCGATGGCAGCCGGCTCGTCGTCGCCGCCCCAGCTCCGGTCCTCCGGCGCGCCGGCGCCGCGGTCGAGCGTGTACGACTCGAGATCGACCACGCAGCCGCCGACGCGCTCGACGAGGCTCCGCACGATCGAGCTTTTGCCCGAGCCGGTGCCGCCGGCCAGACCGACGATCACGGTGTGCGCTCCCGCATCACGCACCTCCCGGAGAGAGCTCGCCATCGAGATAGGGCGGCCGGAGCTTGAGCGCGACGCGCTGCTGCAGGCGCGTCAGGAGCGCGCGCGCGATCGCCGGCGCATACCCCAGCGGCTCGCGCGCGAGAATCGCGCTGAACTGCGCATCGCCAGTGTCGCGCAGCACCGTGATCCGGTTCACGACGGCGCCGCCGGGACGGGCGGGCCAGCCGCGTGAGGCGCATACCGCGTGATAGCCGGCGTCCATGGCGGCGTCGACGACGCGCCGATCGACCAGGCTGTGGGGAGCGGCCAGGAAGTCCACGCCGCGCCCGAGGAAGTCCTCGATGAGACGCTTGGAGGTCCGCAGCTCGTTTCTGAGGAGCCGGGCCGACAGGACCGGCAGGGCGACGTGATCGTGTGCGTGAGACTGAAACGACATGCCGGCCCGGTGCATCTCGTCGATACGAGCCCAGGTGAGATAGCCGGGCTGCCCGACGCGGGCGGTGTTGATGAAGAACTCGGCCCGCACCCCCGCGGCGAGAAGAATCGGGAACGCCACGTCGTAGTCGGCGGCGCGGCCGTCGTCGAAGGTCAACACGACCGCCGAGCGCGCCGGGCGCTCGCCCTCTTCGTACGGGGTCCACGCGTCGTAGAGCCTGACCACCCGGTACCCGTGCTCACGGATCGAGACCAGCTGCCGGCCCAGCGAAACCGGCGCGACCCAGTGGCTCGCCAGGCGCGCGTCGACCTCGGCGGGAAGCGAAGTCCCGAGCCCGTCGTACTGAAGCACGGGGACGCCCCGCAAGGTCATGGTTCAGGCGCCCGCGCGCGAGCCGCAGCGATACGCCAGGGTGAGAAGCGCGCGTGCGAGCTTGCCCGGATCGTGGCGCACGTCGTCGCTGGCCGCGAGCAGGTCGCACTCGTGAACGGCGTGTCCCATCGCCCGCATGAGCGCCAGGTCCGCCGCGACCGGCACCGCGCCCAGCGCGCCGTAGCGGCCGATCTGCTCGGGCGTGAACGGCGCGGCGTTGACGAGGATGTCGTGGATCGGCATCGTCGGCGCATGCCGCCGGATCGCCATCAGATGATCCGCCGCGGTGTGACCGTCGGTCTCGCCCGGCTCCGTCATGAGGTTCATGACGTGGACGACGCGTGCCCGCGATCGGGTGATGGCCTCGGCGATCCCACGTGGGAGCAGTGCGGCGACGAGGCTCGAGTAGAGACTGCCCGGGCCGAGGACGATCAGGTGCGCCCGCTCGAGCGCCTCGACCGCCTCGGGCAGCGCCACCGTATCGGTGGGACTGAGCCGCACCTTCCGGATCGGGCTGCGCGCCGTCGCAATGCGAGATTCGCCCTCGATGACCGTGCCGTCGGAGAGCTCTGCGTGGAGCGCCACGTTCTGACCGGTGGCCGGGAGGACCAGGCCGCGGATCGACAGCAGGCGCCCGACCCGAGCGACCGCCTTGGAGAAGTCTGCTTCGAGCTCGGTGAGCGCCGTCAGGATGAGGTTCCCGAGGCTGTGCCCGGCGACCTCGCTGCCGCCCGCGAACCGGAAGGCGAACACGTCGGAGAGCATGGGATCGCCGCCGGCCAGCGCCAGGAGGCAGTTGCGGATGTCGCCGGGCGAGGGGAGATGATAGGTCGCGCGGAGCTTGCCGGAGCTGCCGCCGTCGTCCGCGACGGTGGCGATCGCGGTCAGCCGCGTCTGGTCGCGCTCGGGATCCCAGGGGTGCGATTCGAAGAGGCCCGCACGAAGGCCGCGGAGCACGGTGGGCAGGCCCGTGCCGCCGCCGAGGGCCACGACGCGGAGGTCGAGAAGGGCTCCGTCTCCCGGCAGGCTCAAGCGGGACTCCTGGTTGGCGGTCCCGGCGACCGATGATGCAGCCATGGCTCAGAGCTCCTTCGCGGCGGGCGAAGCGATGGGTTCACGGAGATAACGCGCGAGAGATTGACGGACGACCGCCTTCTTGGTGTAGGCGTACACGAACGTCTCGCCCTGAACGACGAACGACTGGACGACGCCGCAGGCCTGGAGCTTCAGTAGCGCGCGTCGCGTGGAGGGGACGTCCCGATTGATCCACCACTCCGCGATGCCGCGCGCGGTGTCGGCGGCCTCGCTGTGGTGCATCAGGTACTGCACGATCTCGCGGCACACCGCGTCGCGTCCGAGGAGCTCTCGGAGCGCCGGCGTCACCATGCTGCGGCTGGACTGAGCGAGCTTCAATGCGGCGTGCTGGAGGAGCACAAACGAGGCCAACGCCGTAACTGACTACACGATATATGTTTCGTGAATCCGGAAAGGTCACAGTCGCGCGTTCGCCACTAAAATCTTGCGCGTCACCTGCGCAAACATTGCACTCACGCGCGCGATTGTCAGGCTGCGGAGAGGGGCCCAGATGCGAGGCGACGCCCGAAGGCCGCACGCGAGCCGTACTCTCTGTACGGTGAGCGTGCGGCCGAGGGCGTCAACGAAGCAGATGGACCCCTATCCGCAGCCGGCTAAGCGCTGGGGACGAGGCCGCGATCGGAGCCCGTCGTCTCGACGTCCCGACCGTACGCTTTGAGCTTGTACTGGAGGCAGCGAACGCTGATCTGCAGGAGCCGCGCGGCTTCCGTGCGATTGCCGTGAACCTTGTGGAGCGTGCGCAGGATGTGGCGGCGCTCGACCTCGCTGAGCGGAAGCCCGGCCTCGAACACTCCGGAAATCACCGGCCCGGGTGTGGTGGCCCCGCCCGAGAGCTCCCCGGCGAAGAGGTCCCGATCGGTCAAGGTGTCGCCCTCGGCGAGCACCACCGCCTGCTCCAGGAAGTTCTCGAGCTGCCGGACGTTGCCCGGCCACGGCAGGGCCATCATGCGCTTGAGCGTCGCCGGCGCGACGCGCGTGACGCGCTTGCCGTACAGGGCTGCGAAGCGCTGCAGGAAGTGATCGACCAGGCGCGGGAGGTCGTCGATGCGCTCGCGGAGCGAGGGCACCTTGATCATGAACACGGCGACTCGATAGTAGAGATCCTCGCGGAACGTTCCCTGCGCCACGGCCGCTCTCAGGTCCTTGTTGGTCGCGGTGATCAGGCGGATGTCCGTTCGGATCGATTTCGTCCCGCCGACCTTGGAGAACTCGCGGCTCTGGATGACGCGCAGCAGCTTGGCCTGGAGCGCCGGGCTCAGCTCGCCGAGCTCGTCGATGAACAAGGTCCCGGTGTGCGCGAGCGCGAAGACACCTTCGCGATGCTCCGTCGCGCCGGTGAACGCCCCCTTCACGTGACCGAACAGGTGGCTCTCCATCAGGCCTTCGGGAATCGTCGTGCAGTCGAGCGTGATCAGCGGGCGATCACGGCGCGGGCTCGCGTAGTGGATCGCGCGCGCGATGAGCTCCTTGCCGGTGCCGCTCTCGCCGTGGATGCAGACGTTGACGTCACCGACCGCGACCTTCGCGATGCGCGCGAAAATCTCGCCCATCTGCGGCGACTCGCCGATGATGCCGTGATAGGCCGGCCGGATCGTTTCGAGTGAGCGCTCGGCAACGCTCCGCGTGCCGCGCAGCGCCTGCTTGAGGACCTGATCGAGTAGCGCCGTCGAGCTCGGACGCGCCACGCAATCGACGTGCTGGAGCTGCGTCAGGTACTGGATCTTGGTGTCGTCGAGCGTGTCGACGAACGCCAGGACGCGGCCCCGGTAGCCCGCGCGCTCGATGTGAACGGCGACCTCCCAGCCCGTGAGACCGTTCGTGACGTTCACCACGAGGAGGTTCGGAACTTTATGTGTCTCGAACGCGAGTGAGAGCTCCTGCAGCGAGCCAGCGAACGCGGTGGTGACTCCGATCGAGGACAGGATTCGGCGTGCGGCTTCGCCAAGGACCGCAGTCTCGTCGACGATCACTACGCGCACAGCTCGCCTCCGGAGTCCCGCAATTCTGACAGGGTGCTCGATGGCAAGCAATAGCTCCGTCGACGCGACGGAGCCATTCCGGAAACGATCGGCGAGAGTTTCAGCCCATCCGATTCCGCGGAGAGGAATCGACGGCCGTTGCCATCCCGAACTGCGGGACGGGCGAGCGCAGCGATCGTGAGAGCGGCGGCATCGTTCGATTCGAGCTCGGGCACGCGTAGCGCAGGCTGGTCCACGAGCCTGATAGATCAGCAAGGCCAATACCAATACGTAGTCGGAACGCAACCTTCCGGATCGCTTGCATATTTTGCGTACCCGCAATTGTTGCGTCCGGGGCGACGCTGGAAGAGACTTGAGCAGCCCCGAGCGAAAAGACGCGCGTGACGGCTCCAAGTGTCTTTGATATCACTCACATGGATCACCCACGTGTGCCGACCGCGCGACTGATCAAAAGCTGAACAGAGATGCGCGCTCGCGAGTCAGAACTCGCCGGGCCGACAGTGCTAACCTGGGCTCCGGCTGGCGCTCGGGGCGCCGCCAACGTCAGTGGCGAGCTGCGGGGTCGTCCTCGGGGAGGGTCAGGATCACGTGCGATCGGGTCCGGAGCTCCGCATCGACCTCTCGGCGGGTTCGCCGGTCTGATCGCCGACGATCGGACTCCTGACCATGCGGTCGACCGCGTCGCTCTCCACGCCGACGGTCGAGGATCACTTCGACGTTCCCGTCGTCTCGGAATCTCTCCAGCAGGTACTCGTACAGGCGGGCTTCGTGGCGCGAAACCAGAAACAGATGTCGGGCCATTGGCTTGTCTATTGTCTGTCGACACTGAGCATGGCAGGTCATTTTTTCCTCGCCAAATCCAGGTCGGAGCATTTGGAATGCCAGTCGAGAAGGCCTTGAAATTTCTTCATCTTGCCAGACGGCAGAACGGACCGACCGGCCGATTCGGAAGATTTCCCGACGAGGGTGACCGTTGCCGAGAGTGATCGTGGTGGTCGCCCGAGACCGCCCGGAGCTCTTCGGCTACTTCGAGCGCGTCTTCGCCGGGATGCCGGGGATCAAAGTACTCCTGGATCGGCGGATTCTGCCGCCCGGGGCGAAGCCCGGAGCCTCGAGCGATCCGAGCCATCAGGACCGTCGGGACATCTACGACGAGCTCCAGCAGCGCGGCTTCGTGATGGTCCGCCTGGGGTGAACATCGGCTGGAGCGGCCGCGCGCCCATACGGGTCGCCAGTTCCTGTCCCGCGTTCATCGACTCGCTATAATGCGACGACCGGAGGGCAAGGATGCGCTTGGTCTGGGCGGTTCGGCGTAACGCGTACTTCGACTCGATCGACCTCATGCGGGTCGCCGAGCAGGCCAGACAGCTGGCTGGTGTCGCCGAGGTCGGGGTCGCGATGGGCACGCCGCCCGGCCGCTCGATGCTCGCGGAGGCCGGCATGTGGCCGGCGGAGGCGCCGGAGGCCGGGCCGTCGGACCTCTTGATGTCGGTCCGGGCAAGCACCGAGGCGGCGGCAAACCACGCGCTCGCGCGCGTCGAAGAGCTACTGACCGCCAGCCGGGACCTCGGGCAGGCCCGGCAGGACATGCTGCCGCGGACCACGATCAGCGCGGTGCGCAAGAGCGCGGCGACGAACATCGCCCTCATCGCGGTTCCCGGCGCTCAGGCCGCGATCGAGGCGCATCAGGCACTCTCGGCCGGGCTACACGTGTTTCTCTTCAGTGACGGCGTCCCAGTCGACGACGAGGTCGCCCTCAAGCGCCGCGCACGCGATCGTGGGCTCCTGGTCATGGGACCCGAATGCGGGACGGCGATCATCAACGGGGTCGGTCTGGGCTTCGCCAACCGGGTTCGCCGCGGCGCCGTCGGCGTGGTCGGCGCCTCGGGGACGGGCATTCAAGAGCTGACGACGTTGATCCATCGGCTCGGTAGCGGAGTCTCGCACGCGATCGGCACCGGGGGCCGCGATCTCCACGCCGCCGTCGGCGGGCTCACCACGCTTCAGGGTATCGCGGCCCTGGGCGCCGACCCCGAGACCCGGGTCCTGCTCATCGTCTCCAAGCCGTCGTCGCCGGACGTCGCCGACACCGTGCTCCGAGCGGCCGTCGAGACGAGAAAGCCGGTCGTGGCGTGTCTGCTCGGGTACGACGGGGCCACGCCCCGGGGCGTGCACTCCACGGCGACCCTGGAGGAGGCGGCGACCGCCGCGGTGAAGCTCAC
>Ga0075423_10004720_pt1 | contig 12662 bp, 12 predicted proteins | sample SoiMethybrSBSTD2_FD_80114 | JGI IMG/M metagenome (GOLD analysis project Ga0075423, IMG submission 80114) | Bulk soil microbial communities from a Populus tree surrounding site in Tennessee, USA - Soil MetaG P. TD hybrid SBSTD2 | ecosystem: Environmental > Terrestrial > Soil > Tree plantation...
TCCGCATGCTCGAGATCGCGCTCCGCGAGACGTACTTCCATCCGAGCAAGGTGCCGGCGAGCGTGGCGGGAGAGGAGGGGCGCGGCATGCCCCAACAGCAGCAGCAAAAGCAGACGGCGGACCAAGATGCCCCACCCCCGACCCCTCCCCATGCACGGGGAGGGGTATGGCCGAGGCCGCAGAAGTGAAGCTGGAAATAATCCACAGCACGCGCTATCGCTACTCGGCGCCGATCGCCGAGACCGTGATGGAAGTCCGGCTGCGCCCGATGGACGGCAACGGCCAGCGATGCACGGACTTCCGGCTGGAGCTCAGCCATGGCGTCAAGCCGCGCACCTATTTGGACGGATACGGGAACAGCGTCCACTACTTCAACCTCGTGCGCCCCCACTCAGGTCTCAGCGTGATCAGCCGCTCGACAGTCGAGACCGGGCTGCCGCCGGACGCGGACGCCGGCGAGGAGCTGGTCCAGGACTTCCTGCGCTTTCGCTCCCCGGTGAGAGAGCTCGACGGCGTCAGGGAGCTGGCGGCCAGGCACAGGATCGAAGACCCGTCGTCACCGGCATCGGTCGAGGAGGCGCTCGACGAGCTGACGACCACGATCGCCCGCGAGTTCACGTACGACCAGACGGTCACCAACGTCTACAGCGCGGTGGACGACGTCCTCGCGCTGAAGGCAGGGGTGTGCCAGGACTTCGCGCACCTTTTCATCGCCGTGGCGCGCTCGATGGGCGTACCGACGCGTTACGTGAGCGGATACATCCATCTGCCCAAGTGGGGCCAGAAGGCGATGACCGCCTCCCATGCGTGGGCGGAGGCCTGGGTGCCCAGCCGCGGCTGGATCGGCTTCGATGCGACTCACCCGGTGCGCACCGGCGAGCATCACGTCCGGCTCGCGGTCGGTCGCGACTACACCGACGCCGCACCGACGCGTGGCGTCTACGTCGGCTCGGCCAACAGCACGATGACGATCAGCGTGAAGACGCGCGCGATGGCCTAGCGGTAGAGCAGGTCGACGGCGGCCGTGTTCCCACCCCAGCGCAGCTCGACGTGCCAGCAGCCGGGACCCGGCACGTCGACGATCGACGGATAGATCTCGCCAGGCCCTGAATCAGGCGGCAGCGACAGGCTGACCGAGCGTCCGCCCGAGCGTGCGCTGATGTCGAGCGACGACGAAGCTCGCGGCCTGCCGACCACCCAGAGAATCTTGTTGCTGGGGTTCGTCCGCCCAGCCGTGAGCGGATAACCGAACAGAAATCCCGCCGCGATCGCGGGCGTGGTCATCACGTACGGCACGCCGCTCGGATTGTTGCCGGCGCCCGCGGCGACGAGCCAGGCCGGCTGCGCGCCTCGCTGGACCTGGGTGCCGCATTCGCTGATGGGCCCGCTCGGCGACGGCGGAGGCGGCCCGCCGGCCGGCGTGCAAGCGACCAGTAGAAGGGCCATGGCGAGAAGTCGCACGTGGTGATTACACCGCGACGGCAGGCTCAGTTCAGAAACGCTTGCCCCGGACGTGCTCGATGGAGAACTTCGCGGTCTCCGCGATCAGCATCACCGCCATCACCCCCGCCTCGACGGCGTCGCTCACGACGACGTCGGCGGCGTCGGGGACGGACCCCGCCATGCTCGTGCACAGGACGAGGATCCCCGCCTCGCGGATCTCGCGCACCGCGTTCGTGATGTCGCCTCCCATCAGAGCTCCGGCGAGAACGAGCACGCGCGCCCTGTGCAGGCGTGCGACCGCGCGCACCGCCGCCGCCAGCTGTTCCTCGCCGACAAGCGGGATGGTGTCGACCGAGATCCGCTCGCCGCGGATGTTGTGGCGGTCGGCCTCGGAGATGGCGCCCTGGGCGACCATCCCGACCTGGGCGCCACCGCCGATGACGATCACGCGCTTGCCGTAGATCGTCTGGAAGGTCGGCACCACCGAGACCCGGGTCACGCCACTCAGCGCCTCCAGCTCGCCGATCAAGCGCTCGGTGTCAGGCGCGCCCGAGACCTCGAGCTGCAGGTCGGCGAAGTCGGCGTCCCTGCGGGCGCCGCCCGCGACGTAGCTGATGTTCCCCTGGTGGCGGAGGATCACGTCGGTGACCCGGTGCAGGACACCGGGCTCGTCCCGACACTCGACCAGCAGCCCGATGGTTTCGCCGGCCATGGCCATGAACGATATCGGGGCTACGCTTCCGCGGCGTAAGGCCAGCGAGCCGCGCCGAGCTCGCGCGAGACGCCGCGCGCCGCTTCCCCGACCGCGGTCGCGACTCCACGCGCAAGGCCTCGCGGGAAGATGCGCTCGGTCGCGTCGACGACGGCGATGCCCCCGACGGCCTGCCCACCGTGGTCGAAGATCGGCGCCGCCGCGCTCGACTCGCCCAGCACCGCCTCGTCTCGCTCCGTGGCAACCCCGGAGTCGCGGACCACCGCCAGCTCCTTGCGAAGATCCGCGGCGCTCAGCGTCTGTTTGGTCAGCCTGGGCAGCTGCTCTGTGACCAGGTCCTCGAGAACCTGTGCGGGCGAGAACGCGAGGATCGCCTTGCCGAGCGCAGTCGCATGGAGAGGCAGCTGCAGCCCAACCTCGAGCACCCCGAATGTGGCGTCCGGGCGAAAGACGTGATGGACGACCACGACGCTCGAGCCATGCATGACTCCGACGCGCACCGCCGCGCCTGTCCGCCTGGCCAGGTTGTCCGCGTGCGAGATGGAGCGCGAGCGCAGCTCGTTCAGGTCGAGGTAGGAGTAGCCGAGCTGCAGCAACCCAGGCCCGAGCTGGTACTTGTCCGAGTACGGGTCCTGCTCGACAAATCCGTGCGTTTGGAGTGTCTGCAGGAGTCCATGCACCGTGGGTCGCGCAAGCCCCAATCTCTCGGCGAGCTCGCTGACGCCGAGCCGCCGCGGACCGCTCGCCAAGGCCTTCAAAATGGCCGTCGCTCGGTCCAGCGACTGAATCGACGACCGCCGCTTCTCGCCTGACCCGTTATTCGGCATTGCTGAATTGCTGTCGGTAGTGTAGACTACGGCCGTCGTTCGGAATACAAGGGAGAGTGAGCGTTTGGTCGGGATTGTACTGGTGTCGCACAGCATGGAGCTCGCCCGCGGACTGGCTCACCTCGCCTCCCAGGTGGCCGGCGAGGACGTGCGGATCGAGGCTGCCGGCGGCGCTCCGGACGGTGGCCTTGGCACCACCGGCGACGCCGTGTGGAACGCGATCGTCCGGGCCGACACCGGCAAGGGCGTGGTCGTCCTCGCCGACCTCGGCAGCTCGATCCTGACGGTCCGGCACCTTCTCGAGGAAGGCCGGGCCAACGGCCACATCCGCCTGGTCGACGCGCCGTTCGTGGAGGGCGCGATCGCGGCGGCGGTCATGTCGTCCGCCGGCCAGGACCTCGACGACGTCGCTAGGGCGGCCGAGGAGGCGCGCGGTGCCCGCAAGCTCTGAAGTGCAGGTTGCCCTCCCGCCGACGGTAGCGCTTCACGCGCGACCTGCCGCGACCTTCGTCAAGACTGCGCTGCGGTTTCGGTCGAAAGTTGAGGTCGGCGCCAACGGCAAGCTCGCGGACGCGAAAAGCATCCTGGCCGTCCTCGCCCTCGGAGCGAAGGGTGGCACCGTGCTCGAGCTGAGTGCCGACGGCGACGATGCGCCGGCCGCGCTCGACGCGCTCAGCGAACTCGTCTCAGGCCTGACCGAGTAGGCCTGCCGCCCTGCGGCGGCTGTCGCCGAAGTCGAGCCCTCGCACGGCCTGCCGAACCTCTCCCACGCGCGCCGCGGCGACGCTCAGCTCGTCGACTCCGAGCCCGACGAGCACAGGCATCGCGTCGGGGTGCGAAGCGGCCTCTCCGCAGACGTCGACCAGGATGCCTGCGTCCTTCGCGGCGCGAACGGTCGCGTCGATGAGCGCGAGGACGCGCGGATCGAGGACCGGTGCTGTCCGCGAGCGCTCGCGGTCGAGGCCGAGGACGAGCTGCGTGAGGTCGTTGGTGCCGATGCTGAAGAAGTCGGCGGCCTCGGCGATCTCGGGCGCGCGGTGGGCGGCTTCCGGGGTTTCGATCATCGCGCCGAGCCGTGGGCGCCGGCGGTCGCCGGCCACGGCGTCGACGACGGCGCGGATCGACCGGAGCTGTTCCGCGTTGACCACCATCGGGACAAGCACACGGATGTCGGCGTCGCCACCGGCCTCGACGATCGCGTCAAGCTGGGCGCGCAGCACCTCGGGGGCGCCGAGAAGCAGGTCGATGCCACGTTGTTTCGTCCCCCGCAGGAACGGAGGCGTCTTGTCGGCGCCGAAGTCGAAGAGGCGCACCGTCGCGGGCTTGCCGTCGAGGCTCGCAAAGATCCCCGCCAGGTGCTCGACCTGCCGCTGAACCGACGGCCACTCCGGCGCGTCCAGGAACGGCAGCTCGGTGCGGAGAAGGCCGATCCCTTCTCCGCCCTGACGAAAACCCTCGAGCCCTTCGGCTGCAGTCGCGACATTGACGAGCACGGTGACTCGGTGGCCGTCCGTGGTCTTCGCCGGCTCCTCACGCGCGCGCAGCGCGTCCTCGCGCGCGTCGCGCCTGCGCGAGCGGTCGGCGTCCGCGGCCACCAGCCGCGACGCTTCGGGGCTGCGCACGAGCACACCGCGGTCGGCATCAAGGACGACGAGCTCACCACTCTTGACGTCGAAGACGCCGGAGCCCAGGCCGACGACCATCGGTATTCCGAGGGAGCGGGCGACGATCGCCGCGTGCGCCGTCACCCCGCCTTGCGCGAGCGCCGCGCCAAGCGCGCCGGCGGCGAGGTCGGCAACATCCGCTGGACCGAGATCCGACGCGATGAGGACACCGCCCGTGCCGACGCTCGCACCAGATGCGTGCGCCGCGGCGCGTCGCGCGACGCTGCGAACGTCCGCCGCCCGTTCCGCCAGCGTCGGGTCGTCCAGGCTTGCGAGCACCGACGCGACCTCCTCGCCGGCGGCCACGATCGCCGAAGGAGCGCTGCGTCCTGATTCCATGACCAGGCTCTCGACGCGCTCGACGAGGCCGGGATCCTTCGCCATCAACACTCCCGTCTCGATGATCTCGGCCTCGGGGTCCCGGCCGGTCTCGCGCAGCCGGCGCGCCATGTCCTCCAGCGCTGCGATGGACGCGGAGAGCGCGTCGCGCGCGCGCTCCAGCTCCGATGAGCGGCGCTCGACACCGATGACCGTGTCGTCCGTGAACGTGCCGAGCACAACCGCCCGGCCCGCGACGACGCCGGGTGCGGCACTGACACCCTGGAGGGCGTGCTCCGACATCCGACGAGCCCTAACCGACCGCCTTCTGGAGCGCTCTGATGATCAAAGCGGTCGACGTCGCGCCTGGATCCTGATGCCCGATGGATCGCTCGCCGAGGTACGACGCGCGACCCTTGCGTGCTTGTAGCGGGATCGTCGCGCGCATGCCCGCCTCCGCGGCCGCCGCCGCGGCATCGATCGCCTCCGCCGGCGACGCGCCGCTCGCGATCTTCTCGCGCAATGCGTCGACCGCGGGCTCGAGGGCGTCGACCATGGTCTTGTCGCCGATGGCCGCGGTGCCGAGGTCTTTGACCGAGCCGAGCGCGGCGGCAAGAACCTCGACCAGCTGTCCGCCGTCGAAGGTTGGCGAGTCGCCGAGCACCCGCCCCCCACTTCGCAGAGCGGATCCCCACAACGGCCCGCTCGCGCCGCCGACCGTCGACACCAGCGTGCGGCCGGCGAGGATGAGCAGCTTGCCGGGAGGCTGCTCTCCCGCGCCGTCCAGGGCCTGGACGACGGCCTCGAATCCCCTGACCATGTTGGTGCCGTGATCGCCGTCGCCGATCGCGGCGTCGAGCTGGACCAGGTGGTCCCGCTCGGCGCGCACGGCGCCGTCGATCTCGCGCATCCAGGCGGCGATCGTGGCCGTGTCCATGACCCTTGCGGTGATCAAGTTAATTCCCTAGACGCCCCAGCGCAGAGCCGGCGTGTGGACCGGCGCGTCCCACAACTCGGTGAGGTTGTCATCGAGCTCGAGCACGGTCAGCGACGCGCCGGCCATCTCGAGCGACGTGATGTAGCTGCCGACGAGGTTGCGGACCGGCGTGACTCCTGCCGCGCGCAGCCGCTTGTCGACCTCGCCGTAGAGAAGGTAGAGCTCGAGCAGCGGGGTGCCGCCCATGCCGTTGACGAATGCCAGCACCCTGGCACCTTTCGCCGGCTTGAGGTCTGAGATCACAGCCTCGACGATCACATCCGCGGTCTCGCCGGCCGAGCCGAGAGGAGCCCGCCTCCGTCCTGGCTCGCCGTGGATGCCGATGCCGAGCTCGATCTGGCCGTCGGGCAGGTCGAAGATCGGCTTTCCTGATGCGGGCGGCACGCATGACGACAGCGCGACACCGAAAGAACGCGCTCGGTCGTTGACACGCTTGACGAGGTCGGTGACGGTCGTGAGGTCGGCGCCGGCCTCGGCCGCTGCGCCTGCGATCTTCTCCGCGAGCACGGTCGCGCCGACACCGCGCCGGCCGGCCGTGTAGAGAGAGTCCTGGACCGCGACGTCGTCGTCGATCACGACCGAGGTCACCTTGATGCCTTCGTCGGCCGCATCCTCGGCCGCGAGCTTGAAGTTGAGAACGTCGCCTGTGTAGTTCTTGACGATGTGAACGACTCCTGCCCCGCCGTCGACAGCCTTGGTCGCCGCCAGCATCTGCGCCGGCACCGGTGAGGTGAAGACTTCGCCCGGGCACGCCGCGTCGAGCATGCCGAGCCCGACGTAGCCGCCGTGCAGGGGCTCGTGCCCCGAGCCGCCGCCAGAGATGAGCGCAACCTTGCCGCGCCTTGGCGCGTCCTTGCGCACGAGAATCTGCGCCGCGACGTCGTAGCGGACCAGGTCCGGGTGAGCCGCCGCCAGTCCGGCGAGCGACTCCTTGACGACCTGCGCCGGGTCGTTGAGGAACTTGCGCATCTGGTTGGTTTCGACTGCCATTCTTCTCTCTCCTTAGCCCGCCGCAACCGCGGTGGCCGGCTCTTCATGGCTCACTGCTTCCTCGATCGGCTGCTGGACGTGTCGCGGGTTGGCGAAGTAGTCGTAGGCGAACGACGCCAACGCGGCCCCGACCAGGCCCGGGATCAGGTAGACGGGGATGTACTGCACCCAGTAGGTGGTGCCGCCGGCGATGGCCTGGACCAGCTCAGGACCGAACGCGCGGGCGGGATTCAGAGACGCGCCCGTGACCGGTCCGAAGATCAGGATGATGCCGACCACCGCACCGCCGATGACGAGCCCGGCCAGCTGCTGTGGCGAACGCCCGTCGACGATGCCGAGGATGGCGAAGAGAAGAAGACCGGTGCCGATCGCCTCCGCGAGCGCAGCCTGGAGGTAGTAGCTCGTCGAGGCGTCCGCGGCGAAGTGCGTCTGCCCCATGCCGAAGGTCACCGCGTTCTGGCCGAAGACGCCCCAGATCGCGAATGCGCCGATGATGCCGCCGACGTACTGCGCGGCCCAGTAAGCCGGGACCTCGCGCCAGGGAAACCGCTTGGTGGCGGCCAGCGCAAAGGTAACTGCCGGGTTGATGTGGCAACCCGAGACCTTGCCGATCGCGTACACGAGCGCCGTGATGATGAAACCGAACGCGAAGCTGATCGCCAGGAGGTCGGCCTCCGTCACCGCCGGCACGGCCTTGCCCGCCAGGGTCAGGGTCGCGATCACCGAGCCAGGACCGACGAGGACCAGGGCAGCGGTGCCGAACACCTCCGCCAACGCACGCTGTCGAAGAGAGAACATCGCCAGAGAACCCCCTCAATTATTCTGACTGCGATTCGACATTGTCGAACGCGTTTCGCAAACCGTATACCGGTCGGAACCATTTGTCAACAGGCAATTACGACCGGCGGTGCAAATTGGGCGGCCAGCCACATACACAGCGCCGTCAACAAGCCTTAGGCTTGCGGCTCACATGCGCACCACGCGCGCGATTGCGATCGAGATTAGCCGGGGAGGTCCCCCGATCTAGCGCGCTGTCGCTGAATCGGAGGGCCTCCCGGCCGCCAGGTCGGGAGGTTTTTTTATGTCTGACAGAAGAAAGATCGTCGTCTACGACACGACGCTGCGCGACGGCGCGCAGGGTCCCGCCGTCAACTTTTCCGCCGCCGACAAAGAGCGGATCGCCCGCCTCCTCGACGGCCTCTTCTTCGACTACGTCGAGGGCGGCTTTCCAGGCTCCAACCCCAAGGACGAGGAGCTTTTCTCTCGCCTGCGCGACGAGCCGCTCGGCCGCGCACGCCTGGCCGCGTTTGGCGCCACGCGGCGCGCGGGCGGGACGTGCGCCGACGACGCCAACCTGAAGGCATTGGTCGACAGCGAGGCGCCCGTGTGGACGCTCGTCGGCAAAAGCGACGTGTGGCAGGTCAAGCACGTGCTTGGCACGACGAACAACGAGAACCTGGCCATGGTCGAGGAGTCGGTCGCCTACGGCGCCGGCCTCGGCCGCGAGGTCATCTTCGACGCGGAGCATTTCTTCGACGGCTTCGCGCGCGACGCCGAGTACGCGGTCGAGGTCTGCCTGTCCGCCGCCCGCGCCGGCGCGAAGTGGGTCGTCCTGTGCGACACCAACGGCGGCAGCCTTCCCGCCGCGGTGCGCGACGGCGTCATCGCGGTTCGCAGCGCCCTCCAGGAAGCGGGGACCGATGCTCGCGTCGGCATCCACACCCACAACGACTGCGAGCGCGCGGACGCGAACACGCTGGAGGCGGTCGGCGCGGGCGCGGACATGGTCCAGGGCACCATCAACGGCTACGGCGAGCGCTGCGGCAACGCCAACCTCATCTCCGTCGTACCCGACCTGATGCTCAAGCTCGGCCTGGAGGCTGTGCCGGACTCCTCGCTCGCCCAGTTCAGCGAGCTCTCACGCACTGTCGCCGAGATCGCCAACCTCGCGCTGCCACTGCAGCAGCCGTACGTCGGCCAGGGCGCGTTTGCGCACAAGGGCGGGCAGCATGTCGCGGCCGTGCTCAAGCACAAGGACGCGTACCAGCACGTCGACCCGGCCGTCGTCGGTAACGAGGCGCGTGTCCTCGTCTCCGAACTGTCCGGCCGCGGCAACGTGCTCGCCAAGGCAAGGGAGTTCGGACTCGAGCTCGACAAGGACGACCCACAGACGCGCTGGCTCGTCAATCACCTGAAGCAGCTCGAGCACCAGGGCTACGCCTACGAGGCCGCGGATGCGTCGTTCGAGATGCTGATCCGGCGGCTGCAGCCTGGCTACCTCGCGCCCTGGAGCGTCGCGGACTTCACGACGCAGGTGCGCAAGAACGGCGGATCCGTCCACGCGGAGGCGACGGTGAAGGTCGAGGTCGGCGATGCGATGTACCACACGGCCGCGTCGGGGAACGGGCCCGTCAACGCGCTCGACGCCGCTCTTCGCAAGGCGCTGAGCCCGCGCTTCCCCGAGCTCGATGGCGTGAGCCTGCACGATTACAAGGTGCGCATCCTCAACGGCGACGCCGGCACCGGGGCCACGACGCGAGTGCTCATCGAGTCCGGCCGCGGAACGGAGCGATGGACCACCGTCGGCTGCTCGGCCAACATCATCGAAGCCTCGCTGCTGGCGCTGATCGACTCGCTCGAGTACGCGGTTGGTCGCGCCGAGCAAAGCTAGAGAGCAGGCCCGGCAGGAGATCCCGGCGCCGCTCCGGCGTGAGGTGCGCCTGCTCGGCGAGCTCCTGGGGCGCGTGATCGCGGACTCGGGTGGCAAAAGCCTGCTGCGCGACGTCGAGAGACTTCGGAGCCTGGTCATCCGCGCGCGCGACGACGGCCGCTTCGAGCGCGACGCGGAGCGCCTCGTCGCCTCCTGGCCGCTCGAACGCGCCGAGATGGTCGCCCGCGCCTTTGCGTGCTACTTCCACCTCGCGAACCTCGCGGAGGAGCATCACCGCGCGCGAGTCATACGCGAGCGCGACCAGGGGACCGAGCCGGTGCCGGAGTCGATCGCTGCGACGATGCGCGAGCTGCGTGCGAAGATCGGCCGCAAGCGTCTCGACGCGCTGGTCGCATCGCTGGAGGTCCACCCCGTCTTTACGGCGCACCCCACCGAGGCGCGGCGCCGCGCGGTGGTGACCGCGATTCGACGCATCGGCGCGCAGCTGGAGCGTCTCGATGACGACGCCATCTCGCAGACCGAGCGCGCCGACGCCAACCGCCGTTTGCTCGAGGAGGTCGACCTCTTGTGGCGCACGGCGCAGCTGCGCATCGCGCAGGTGCAGCCGCTGGACGAGGTGCGCTCGTTCATGGCGGTCTTCGACGAGACACTGTTTCGCATCGTGCCGGAGCTCGTGCGCGAATTCGGCGACATACATGCGGAGCGTCCTTTCCTCCGCATCGGGAGCTGGATCGGCGGCGACCGCGACGGGAACCCCGCGGTGACGGCGAGCGTCACCGCCGAGACGATGTCGATCCAGGCCGAGCACATCCTGCTCGCGCTGGAGGCGGCCGCCACTCGCATCGGGCGCGCGTTGACGGTCGACGCAGACACCACTCCGCCGTCCGCCGCGCTGCGCCGCCGGCTGGCGTCGGTGAGACGCGCCGACCGCGCAAGGTTCGACGCGCTGGTGACGCGCTCCGCCGATGAGCCCCATCGTGTCTTCCTCCTCCACGTCGCGGCGCGGATCGCGGCGACACGCACGTCCGGCAAGCTCGCGTACGGCTCGGCCGGCGATCTGATCGAGGACCTGCGGCTCCTTCGCGATTCGCTGGAGCGCGCCGGCGCCGTCCGGATTGCGTTCGGCGAGGTGCAGAACCTCATCTGGCAGGCGAAGACGTTCGGGTTCCATCTCGCGGAGCTCGAGGTCCGTCAGCACTCGAGCGTGCACGAGCGGCCGACGCGCGAGGCGCTCGACACGATGGCCGTCATCGCGGACCTGCAGTCGAAGTTCGGCGAGGATGCATGTCACCGCTACGTCGTCAGCTTCACCAGGAGCGCCGGCGACATCGCCGCCGTCTATGAGCTGGCGCGCCAGGCCAGGCGTCCGCCGGTGCTCGACGTCGTGCCGCTGTTCGAAACGCTGGAAGACCTGACGCGCGCCACGGCCGTTCTGGACGGGATGCTGAAGCTGCCAGAGGTGCGCAGACGGATGACGGCCACGGGCCGCCGGCTCGAGGTGATGCTCGGCTACTCGGATTCCGCCAAACAGATCGGGCCGCTCTCGGCCACGCTGACTCTTCACGAGGCCCAGGCGGCGCTCACGCGGTGGGCGCGACGCAACCGGATCAAGCTGGTCATCTTCCACGGCCGCGGCGGCGCTCTCGGGCGAGGCGGCGGCCCCGCCAACCGGGCGGTACGCGCCCAGGCCCCGGGCTCGGTGGCAGGGAGCTTCAAGGTCACCGAGCAGGGCGAGGTCATCTTCGCGCGCTACGGCAACCGCGCGATCGCGCGCCGCCACCTCGAGCAGGTCACGTCAGCGGTGCTCGAGGCGACCGCCGCCGGGACGTCGCGCGGCGATCCTGCGAATCGGTTTGGCGGCCTGGCGCGCACCATCGACGGGCCTGCGAACGCGGCCTACCGCGCGCTCGTGGAGGCGCCGGGGTTCGATGAGTGGTTCGCCGAGGTGAGCCCTCTGGACGAGCTCAGCGGCATGCGCCTTGCGTCGCGCCCGGCGCGGCGCGGCGGCGGCAGGCGTTTCGAGGACCTGCGCGCGATCCCGTGGGTCTTCGCGTGGTCGCAGATGAGGCTGAACCTTCCGGGTTGGTATGGCATGGGAAGCGGCCTCGCAGCGGCGCCTCTGGCCGAAGTGAGGCGCGCCTACGCAGAGTGGCCGCTGTTCAACGTCATGCTCGACAACGCCGAGATGAGCCTGGCCAAGACGGACCGCCGGATCGCGGAACGCTACCTCGCGCTGGGGAAGCGTGCGGACCTCGCGGCGATGGTGCTGCGCGAGTACGACCTGACGAAGGAGATGGTGCTTGCAGCTACTGGCCATCGGCGGCTGCTCGAGGACCGCCGTGTGCTGTCATGGGCCATCGAGCTGCGCAACCCGTATGTCGATGCGCTCTCGCACCTCCAGCTGCGAGCGCTTCGCGCGATGCGCGACCGCCGCACGTCGCGCGTGGACCGCGCGAGGGCGCAGCGCGTGTTTCAACTGAGCGTGAACGGTGTCGCCGCGGGGCTGCAGAACACCGGCTGACGGGGCTACAGGCTTAAGCCCCTCTCCCTACCCTCTCCCCGACGGGGAGAGGGACGCCATCGTCTCCCTGGGGCGAGGGCTACGCGGCCCCCAGGTGCTGGATCGCCGGCAGCTCGCTGGCGAGCAGATCGACTGTCTCGGGGTCCCACTGCGAGCCCGCACCGGCGCGCAGCACGGCGAGCGCCTCCTCGGTCGACCGGCGGACCCTGTACGGCCGGTCGTTCACGAGCGCGTCGAACGCGTCGCACACGGAGACGATGCGCGCGACGCGTGGAATCTCCCTCGCGCGAAGCCCGTCCGGATAGCCGTGCCCGTCGAAGCGCTCGTGGTGGTGACGAATGATCGGCAAGAGGCCAGACGTCGAGTGCAGCGGCTTGACGATGTTCTCGCCGATCTCGACGTGCGCCTGCATCTGTGGCACCTCGATCGAATCCAGCGGCCCCGGCTTGTGGAGGATCGCGTCGGAGACGCCGATCTTGCCGATGTCGTGGATGATCCCGCCACGATAAAGCGTGTCGA
>Ga0075423_10004723_pt1 | contig 12660 bp, 14 predicted proteins | sample SoiMethybrSBSTD2_FD_80114 | JGI IMG/M metagenome (GOLD analysis project Ga0075423, IMG submission 80114) | Bulk soil microbial communities from a Populus tree surrounding site in Tennessee, USA - Soil MetaG P. TD hybrid SBSTD2 | ecosystem: Environmental > Terrestrial > Soil > Tree plantation...
AGCAACCTTAAGGTCGCGAAGGAGCAGGCCGACCACGTAGACATCGTTTATAACGCAGGCCATCCCGGCGTGGCGGAGCCGCACTACCACATGATCGTATGGTATGTGTCGAGGGAGCGTGCCGCGGAGCTAGCCAAATGACCAGGCTCGGGCGTCGCGAGTTCCTGAGGGTCGGCGGCGTGGCCCTTATCGGCCTTGGCGTCGCCCGACGTACCTCCGGCGCGGCGCTTCGAGGCGCGCGTTCGCGTTTACCGGCCGCGCTCGAACTGATCGAGATGCGTAGCGATCCCCTTGGTTCGCGCGCGTGGTTCGATCCCATCGGACTCTTCGTAGAGTCGGGGGTGACCGTGCGTTGGATCGTCCGCGAGAACGTGCACACGACGACCGCTTATCACCCGCGGAACGACAATCACGCCCTCAGAGTACCCGAGCGTGCGCTACCCTGGGACTCGGGATTTCTGGTGCATCCGGGCAGCCACTTCGACGTCACGTTTACTGTGCCTGGCGTCTATGACTACTACTGCATGCCGCATGAAGCCGCGGGGATGGTGGGTCGAATCATTGTGGGGAAACCACTCGGACCCGGCGCCGAGCCGTTCGACTACTGGGTTGGCAGGCCGGGAACCGAAGGTTGGCACCATGTCCCGGAACTCGCTCGCGTTTCCTTCCCGAGCATAACGCGGATCCTCGCCGAGCGGCGAGTGCGTCCTGAGGGCGAGCCACGTGGCATTCGCGTTTCTCCGCACGCATCGCCGCCCGACGTCTGAGGCCAGACCCGGGGAGCGCGGAATGAGCACCAAAGTCGCCATCAATGGCCCTGGGACGAATCGGGCGCGCGATCCTGAAGTTGGTGATCGACGAGCCGTCGTTCGATCTGGTCGCGGTCAACGACCTGGTGGATGTCGAGAATCTTGCCTATCTGCTCCGCTTCGACACGGTGTACGGGCGATACGCGAAGCCAGTGGTTGTCGATGGAGACAACCTTGCCATCGCTGGTCGCGAGCTGCGGACGCTGAGCAACCGCGACCCTCTGGACCTCCCCTGGAGGGAACTTGGGGTCGAGTTCGTGTTCGAGTGTACCGGGGCGCTGACGCGGCGTGACGATCTCGAGAAGCACTTACAGGCAGGCGCACGAATTGTCCTGTTGTCGGCGCCGTCAAGAGGTGGAGAGGTGGAGACCGTCGTGCATGGTGTCAACCTTCCGAAAGGACCACCAACCGTCATCTCGTGCGCGAGCTGCACGACGAACTGCATCACACCGATTTTCGACGTCATCGGCCGCCGTATCGGGGTCACGAAGGCGGTGATGACGACCGTGCACGCCTATACGTCTTCGCAGTCGACCGTCGATGGACCGAACAAGCACTTCCGTCGCGGTCGCGCCGCAGGCGCGAATCTCGTTCCGGCCAGTACAGGTGCCGCGCTCGCGACGACGCGCGCGCTGCCAGAGTATGTGGGCCTCTTCGACGGCGTCGCGCTCCGGGCCCCCGTTCCGGTCCGATCGATTGCCGACATCACGTTCGTCACCTCGCGCAAGACGACCGTCGAAGAAGTGAACCAGATCCTTACGGAAGAAGCTGAAACGATGCGCTACGCAGGCGCGCTTGGCGTATCCCGTGACCCGCTCGTTTCGTCCGACGTCGTCGGCGATTCGCCCGCTTCCATCGTCGATCTCGAGCTCACCAGAGTGGTCGACGGGGATCTGCTCAAAATCATGAGCTGGTATGACAACGAGTGGGGCTACGCAAATCAGATGCTCCGCGAGGCGCTTTCGGCGACGGGGAACGCGGGCGCGCCGAGCACGAAGTCGTGCATGGGATCCGCGCCGACACGACGTCCGGTCGATTGGACCTGTTCAACCACTCTGGTACGCGAGGCGCAGGAATTCGTCTCGCGTCATCGGACACTCGCGGAACTGGCCTTTGAGGGCGCTCGTGATCGTCTTGGAGTTCTGCTTCTCCACGCCCCGCATCATCATGCAGAGGTGCACCGCCTCGATGACCACGCCGACACCCTTCGGCGCGAGTAACTCATCGATGGTCTGCGCGATTTCTTCGGTGAGTCGCTCCTGGACCTGAAGGCGCCGCGCGAACACGTCCACGATTCTCGGCAGTTTGGAGAGCCCCACGATTCTTCCCGCAGGGATGTAGCCGATATGTGCCTTGCCGAAGAATGGGAGCATATGGTGTTCACACATCGAGTAAAGCTCGATGTCACGCACCATCACCATGCTTTCGTGGGGCGCTTCGAAGAGCGCATCGCCGATGACTTGGCGCACGTCGGCGTCGTAACCGCGCGTGAGCCACGCGAGTGATTTCGCGACGCGCTCCGGCGTCTTGAGAAGCCCCTCACGCTCCGGGTCCTCACCTAACAACTCGAGTTGCCGGCGGACGAGGGCCTCGAACTCCGGGGTGCCCGTTGCCGCGAGGCCTCGGTCGGGATCGCGATCGATAAGCAGCTCCTTCAGCCCGTCGAGTCGTGTGAGCGAGTTAACCGCGTGCGCACTCGATACCGACGCCACAATGGGGCCTGCTGCGAGGGCGGTCGCCGACGGGCCGTTGTTCCCGCGCTTGGTATTCGACATCGGATTTCGGTTCGCTGTTGGAGGTTACTCCCTCACGCTGGGACCAACGCGTCGGGCGCCACCAATACGCTTTGCTCCATGGCAGCCTCTGCTCGGAGGCTCGCGCGGTCGCGACCAACGGTCGCGATCGCACGAGTCTTGCCGCCCGCGCGATAGGTGACGGTCGCGTCTCCCCTGGTGAGATCGCCGTCGATCGCGACCTCGTCCCACCGCTCCGCATGTCCGACGTACCGGACGGACATGTCGTAGTGCTTGCTCCAGAAGAAGGGCAATGCGTTGAAACGCTCGCGGTCGGATCCTTCTCGGCTCGCGAGCATATTGCGTGCGGCCACCTGCCCCTGCCGTTCAGCGACGACCCAGTGCTCGACCCGGATGCGCTCGCCGGTGTGCGGATCCGGCCAGCGGGCAATGTCGCCAGCAGCGAAGATCCCAGGCACGCTCGTCTCGAGGTACTCGCTCACGGCAACACCCCGGTCCATTGCGAGTGCCGCGTGCTCGGCGAGTGCGACGTTCGGCCTAACGCCGATACCAATCACCACGAACTCGGCGGGGATCGCTGCTCCACTTTCGAGCGTCACTGTGTCCTCGCCGATCGCGGTAACGGTCGCACCAAGATGGAAGACGACGCCCTGTGACTCGTGTAGCGCCTGGATGGTAGCGCCTAGCTCAGGACCAAGCACCCTCTGAAGCGGGTGCACGCCGCGACCGACGACGTGTACCTCGAGCCCGCGCTTGCGTAACGACGCAGCGACCTCGAGGCCGATGAAACTCGCGCCGATCACCACGGCACGGCGCGCCCGCGCCGCCGCCGCAATGATCGCGCGGCAGTCCGCCAAGGAGCGAAGGTAGTGGACGTGCGCGCGATCGGAACCCGGAACGTCGAGCCGTACCGGATCGGCCCCCGTCGCGAGCAACAATCGGTCGAACACGACAGGGGGACCGTAATCAAGCGTTAGGCGCCGAGGGCCCGGATCGATACGGTTGGCCTTTACGCCGGAGAGCAGCGTGATTGCGTGATCGTCGTAGAACTCGCGCGGGCGCAGCGGAATCCACTCCTCGGGCGCGTCACCGGCGAGATAATCCTTGGAGAGGTTGGGACGGTCGTAGGGTACACCGGGCTCGGCGCCAATCATGGTGATCCGCCCGTCGTAGCCCAGGCGGCGAAGCATCTCGGCCGCGGCGTTGCCAGCGGCACCCGCTCCCACGATGACGACGGAGTCGGGCGCTCGGTGAGTTAACACTCGTCCGGGCGCGCGCGACGCCCGATCCGTCACCTCACGCTTGCGCGTGACGTACACTGTCTCATCGCGTCGCTTCACCTCCCAGCACGCAATGGGGGCGAGCGCCGGCGCACAGCGCGCCTCACCTGTCCGGAGATCGAAACGTGCGTGGTGCCACGGGCAGCGCACCGTATCGCCGATGACGACCCCGTCGGCAAGCGGCGCGCCGTAGTGCGTACACGTCGCTCCGGTGGCGAAGAACTCATCCCCGGCGCGCAAGAGCAAAACGGATGCGTCACCCACGTGCCCGACGAGCATGTCGCCATCGGCAAGTGACTTGTCCGGGACACCACGCATTAGGTCGGGACCAGCCGATTCTGCCCGGTCGTTAGCCATCTCTGTTTGCTCCACTGGACTCGTAACCTCTCGGTTCGCGCCAGACCGTCTCGGGACATCCTACGGTCTGTGTGCCGGCGTTGGCGCACGGACACAGACTTCTCAGTCGATGTCGTGCTCGACTCCATGCCGTCTGGTGGCAATGCCTCCCGTATGTGGCGTTGGCGCTCGGGACGAGCGTCGGGTCTTCGGATGCGAGAGTCGAACGATGAACGCGCCCCGTCCTCCGGCCGCGTCGCGGTCACCGATGATCGTGAAGGCCTTGGCGACTAGGTCGGAGAGAGAGGCAAATGGATTCCGGAATCTGGTCACGGTGTTCCTCCTGCTGATGGTGCAAGCCCAAGCGTGTCGCGAGGGCGTGGCGCCGGGCCAACGGCATTTTCTGATGTTGCCCGCTGCACCTAGCACTCTACCGATCGAACGCGGTCCTGTCGTTAGTACGTCCGTCGCAACCGATGGTACAGCCGGGACATTGGCGCGCCGGAGGCGCACCCGTCACTTTGACTACCATCCATTAGATGTGAGGCGCGCATGACAGTGGTGGAAGAAATGGCCGAGTTCACTGTGCGCGCGAGCGTCGAGAGTCTGTCCAAGGCCCAACGGCTAACGCTCAAGATCCGTATTCTCGATGCAGTGGCCTGCGCAATTGGCGCAATCGGCGAGGACCCCGTGGACCGTGTTCTGCGGTACGTAACCGGCTTCCCGCTCGATGGCCCGTGCACCCTTATCGGCGGCGGACGAAGCGCGCCCGATCGGGCGGCGTTGTTCAATGGTGCGCTCGTACGATACCTCGATTTCAACGATAGTTATCTCGCGCCCGGCGAGACCTGCCATCCGTCGGACAACCTGGGCGCGGTGCTCGCGGCCGCGGAGCTTGCGAACGCGGACGGCGCGACGCTCCTCACCGCGCTCGCTGTGGCGTACCAGGTACAATGCCGGTTGAGCGACGCGGCGCCGGTCCGTCAACGTGGATTCGACCACACCACGCACCTCGCGTACTCGGTCGCCGCCGGAGTTGCGCGTGCGCTGTCGCTCGATGTCGACCGTGCGGCGAACGCAATCGCCATTTGTGGTACTGCGCTCAACGCACTGCGGGTAACGCGTACCGGGACGCTATCGAACTGGAAGGGGCTCGCAGCGCCGTTCGCCGCGTCGGCCGCGACGCAAGGCGCACTGCTCGCTCGGTGCGGTGTTACCGGTCCGTCGGAAGTATTCGAAGGAAACAAGGGATTCATGGAATCGATCACGGGCCCGTTCGCCATCGACTGGGGACGGGAAGGGCTGGATCGGGTCGAGCAGACTATCATCAAGCGATACAACGCCGAGATCCACTCACAGACGGCGATCGAAGCCGCGCTCGAGCTCCAACGTACGTACAAGTTCAGGGCGGACGACGTGGAGAGTGTAGACGTCGATGTCTTTGACGTCGCCCACCGCATCATCGGCGGCGGGGAAGAGGGTGACAAGACACTCGTCTTCAGCAAGGAGGACGCCGACCACAGTCTTCCGTACTTGATCGCCGCCGCCCTCCTCGACCACACGGTGATGCCGGCGCAGTTTACGCCGCAGCGGTTGCAGAGCGCAGACGTGCAGGCGCTTCTCTGTCGCATCATCGTGCGGCCGCTCGCCGACTACTCGGATCGCTTCCCGAACGAGATGCCGTCGCGGGTTACGGTAACGTTGACCGACGGACACATCCTCGCGCGTGCGTTATCTGATTACCCGGGCTTCCACACTCGGCCGCAGACGTGGGAGGGGGCGGTGTCGAAGTTCACCACGCTCACGGAAACGCGCATTCCTGAGACTGTACGAGCCGACATGGCGGGTGCTATTGGCGATCTCGATCACATCAGCGTCGCCGAGTTTACGCGCGTGCTCCGCAACCTCGGGACGGCAGCGCGTCGCGCGGTGCTCCAGCGGGCTTGAGGGCGCCGGTTGTGCGGAGTGTTCGGCGTCGATCAGATGAGGAACGCTACTCGAGGAGCCCGCGCAGCCGGGCGTGAGTCACTGCCTCGAGCCGATTGTGTGTGCGGAGCTTGCGGTTGATGTGGTGGAGGTGGTTGCGGAGCGTCTGGCCGGAAATGCCCAGCGTGCGGGCGATAGTCGCTGGGTTGCTACCGTCGGCGAAGAGTTTGAGAATGCGACGCTCCTGCTCCGAGAGCGGCTCGACCGGCGTGTGGTCGGCCGCGTCGTCGGTGAGCGAAGTGAGCTGTCTCGCAAGCTCGAGCATGCGGCTCGACAGCTCTTCCTTCTTGCGTCGCCGCGTGATGTCGCGCGCCAGCCGCACGAGCAGGCGACGTCCCGTTCGCCGGTTATCGAACACGATCGTGGACACGTTCACCCAGATCCGGTCCCGAGACCGGGTTCGCACTTCCAGGTCGAAGTTCGCGATGCCGCCCGACTCTCCGTCCCACCGACGAGTCGCGGCTTCAGGGCCCCCCGCGAGCGCCTCGGTGCCTAACGCGTCGCGGGCCGCGAACACCTCGTCGATGTTGCGGCGCAGCACCTCGGCCGCCGGATAGCCGAACAGCTGCTCGGCTGCCGTGTTCCAGGAGCAGATCTCGCCGCCCTCTGTGACCGTGTACGCTGCGTCCGCGGTCTGCTCCAGCAACGCGAACAATTCTGTCTCAAGCATCGGTCTCCTCACACCTAAGCCAGATCCGAATCCTCCGGCAGGACGCGCGTATGGCTCGGCAGTACGAACGCTTCATTGCTGTGCCCGCACGCCACGCCTAACCATACCTCTGAACCGAAACACATGCATAGCACTCAGCGTCCACACGGAGGTTCGGACATGAGACGTCTCACGCTCTCCACTCGTACCGGTGCCACAGCGTACTCGCGATTTAGAGGTCTGGTAGCCGTCAGGCTGTCTGGCAACCACGACTCGCTGCGAGAGGGTACCGCTCTCGGGATCGTCGTCGCCACGGGGATCTGGGCATGGCTCGCGGTGGTCGATGTAGTGGCGGGCCAGCCTTTTCACACCTTCACCGTGCTGGGTGGCATCACCGCCTTCACGATTGTGCACTACCTTCTCAACATCGCGCTCGGCGTCGCGGTCGTGTCGGCCGTCCACGGCGCGGCGTGCGAACCGAGTCTGGCCATCGCAGTCGTGTTCGGGCTCGTGACGCTCGAGATCGCGTTCGCGATGGTCACCGTGCTGCTGTCGAACCTCGGACTTGGGAATCTCGCCTGGGTGCGGATCTTCGGCGGAAGTCTGATCGGTACTGTGCTCGCGCTCTTCGTCCTCTCGCGCCGGCATCCCCTCGCGGCGCGAGTGCGGGACGCCGACAGCAAATACGATGCTGCTTAGCCGATACGGCGTCCACGTTCCTCCGGGTGCCGTGCTCATGCTGCACCGTCGCCGTTGCTTCCGCGCGGACGCCATGCCGACGACGGACGAAACGACGATCGCCGCCGCGTCGCCGTGCCCAACTCGACCACCTGTGTGCTGGAGCGATGTTGCCGCTCGCCGCTCGCTGCCCGCGCAACGATCGAGAGTGATCCCAGCGGCAATACCAAAACAGCGCATGGTGTCGCCCACAACACGAGACGTGTCGTACTTCCAAGCGGAAAAGCACCCGAGGGTAACGACGCGTGAGACGCGTCACCCCCACGGCCGATGACGATCAAGCCGGTGCTACTACGCCTTGCGTGCCGGATGATTTCTTGCCCTGGGTCACCAGCGCCGATCACCGAGGTGACACGGCCCGTTCTGATAGAGACATTCTTTAGCGACGCATCGACCCATTCGCGGGCGCGCTGATACAGCCAGGCGTGGTCATTCGCCGTCGCGTCGCCGCGCCACGCACCATGCTCATGGGCTTTATCGTTAGGCGCTCCCGCTCCAGCCGCCGCACGAACTAACGCCCGAACGTCGGGCTCGATGATGTGAAGTGTCTCGACGCACGCCTCTCCCGACGCACCAAGTCCGCAGCTCACGTCGAAGACGGACTCACCCCCGCGTCGATCGTCGACAGCGGCGAGGATGCGGATTGGCATCCGTGGATGTAGCGCGGGCACAACGAGCGTGGGTACGCGGGTGCGAACGAGCAGTCGCTGTGCGGTGGTGCCGCCAAATCGAGCGCTCCCTCGACGTCGGCGCCCGCGTCCCAAGCACAGGAGGTCTGCACTTTCTTGATTGGCGAGCTGGGCGAGTGCAGTCGGCGGGTCACCGGCCAACACATCGAACCGTACACGATCGCCGCCGATCAGGTTCGCCAATGCGCGTAGTCCGCCGCGGACTCCGGAAGGCACCGACGCCTTACTTTCGAGCGTTGAAGGCATCTGCGACCGTACGTAGGAAGGTATTCGAGGCTCTCTCACCACGTGCGCGAGCACGATTTCCGCATCGGGCGCGAAGGTCGCGACCCAGCGCGCCGCGGCAAGCGATGCGTCGGTGAAGTCGAGACCCACGACGATCTTCTGGAACTGCATGTTGGCACCTCTGTCAACGGACGAGTTGTTCCAGCCGACCCATGGCAGCGCGGCTGCTCACGCTACTTCGTCTGTCGATCCCGACATCACTGCATCATCCAGTTCGCTAGCAAGACGATCACGGCGGCGCGCGTATTCTTCGAACACATTCGCCATTATCTGCGCCGCGGAGATCGCCACGCCTTCACTTGCATAGGAGGGCAGCACGAACTCGATGGCGAGCATGTCATCGGACGCGGGGTCCATCGGCACTCTCAGCAACCGTGCCAATGGCTTCACGCCGTCAGCGATCCAGTCGTAGGCGCCGTCGTGCAGGACCCGCAATCGCCTGAGGACGGGGCGATAACGCGGCCATCCCGCGAACTCTCGGGCGAGCGCAGCGTCGAGGGTCTCCCAGACCATCATTGCGGCAACGATCGCGTCTTCCTTCGACCTCAGGCCATACAGCCGGATCGTGCCGTTTCGGACGGACCCGACTTGTTTGCCGTCGGCGTCCTCGAGGCGATGGCGGTTAACGCCATCTTCCAGAATCATCACCATGTCATTTCCCTCGTATCCAAGGATTCCTTAGGGTCACTTTGCGTCTTTCGCGCCGCCTCGCGTGCCGTTGCTCACTCAAGGTCGTATGTGTGTGCCCAGTCCCACGCGGACGGGGGCTTGTGCCACGCGCGTTAGGCATCTCCGGCTATGCGTGACTGATGCCTCCCGACCGACGGGGAGCTCGGACTCGTGTTTGGGATGGTTGTCGCCTGACCTCCTTTCCGCGGGTGACGTGTGGTGAGCGTCACGCCTCAGACCACCCGGCCGCGGAAGTCGCGTCTCTGTGTGTGGCCGGACCCGTCTGTGCGTGCGTCACGGGCAAACACAAACCGCCCCACCTGGCTTCGAGAGCGCAGGTGGGGCGGTCGGTTGGGCGATGAGTCGCCCGACAATTCTCGACCGAACCGCGGGCTATCCGCTCCAGCGGTGCTGGTGCTCGGGGACGCCGCGGTTCCTGCACTCCGCTGTGGCGGTCGTCGAGTCGGCCGACTCCACGTTCAGACAGAGTCGCCGAGCTCGGGGCAGGAGGCGCATTTCGGATACGCGCGTCATCCGCGCCCCCGAGGTTACGAAGCTGGGGACGGGACTGTCCGTCGAGCATGACATGGCGGATCGCCCGGTCCACGACCGAACGCGCGTCCGCGACGGACGAGCTTCCTCGTCTCGTGGACCGCAAAAGCCGTTAGGCCGGGTGGTCACTGTCGTCACGCTGCGGAGCAGGGCTGTCATATCCGCACAACTGGTGAAAAGGACCGAAAGCACAAAGTCGCGCCACCGATGGTCGCGGCGACTGAACACGCCGCTGAGATGACACGCATAACGCGTGGCATTCTCCACTCCCAACGGGACGCGACTCCCTGACCGAAGGCTAGCTCTCGTTCCAGACTTGTCAAGTCGCGTGCACCGATCCATGTCGCACACCGCAGGTGCGGTTAGGTAGAATTGCTTTCGTACGGACGACGCTTGGCTCGTGTCCTGCGGGAACTCGCTGCACGGGCTCTGGTAGCAGTCTCGATGTAGCGCTCCGACGTTAGCCGAATGTAGCCAAGGCGACGTGAGGTCGAGATGCGGGCTATGATTCACTGGCGTTAGGCATATAGGTCGCTGTTCTGCCGACAAGACTGGCGAACGGCTCGAATTCGAGGTGACGATATGGAAGATCGCTCGACGCAAGCGCGGCAGCGCGATGCCACTACCGCTGCCCGGAACCACGGCACCGAGGCGAGCCAAGCATCCGCAGTGCGGGAGGCCGAGCAGGCACCAGACCGCGTGGATGAGGCCTCCGCCGAGAGCTTTCCCGCGAGTGATCCGCCGTCGTGGATGGGGATGCGCGTTGGCGAACCCGCGTCGTTCGCCGACCCGGCATGAGCGCACTCGAGCGGTCATCGCCCGGGACGCCGACTACAAACCTCATCGCAAGCCTGTCTGGAGCCATCGCGGCGGTCGGCGGGACTTCGACCCCGCGGCGCCAGGAGGTGGCAGCGTCGCGGCGTCGGTTGGTGCGCTCGCCGCGGCACTCACACAGATGGTTGCTGGGCTGACGAATGGTAAGGCGAAGTACGCGGATGTAGCGGAAGAGATGAGGATCGTCGCGCACCGTGCCGCCATTCTCGCCGTTGAGCTAACCGCGCTCGTCGGACGCGATGCGAGTGCCTTCGAAGGTCTGGCAGCTGCGTACAAACAACCAAAGGCGACGGACGAGGCGGCCTGCTCTCGCGCAGCGGCGATCGAGCGCGCAATCCTGGCCGCCGCGGAAGCGCCGTTGGAAATTGCGCGTGCCGCCGCATCGGTGGCAGAGCTGGCCGCGAGCGTCGCAGAACGAGGCAAGACGAACGCAGTTGCCGACGCTGCCACTGCCGCACTGATCGCCGATTCCGTGTGTCGTGCTGGCGCATTGACCGTCCGGGTGAACCTGGCCGGGTGTCGCGGCACACCTGGCGCCGTCACGCTGCGAGAAATGGTAACAGGGTTCGCGAGTGCCGCAGCTCGGGCGGCGGTGCGTGCCGTGACGGCCGCGGAACACGCCTGTTGACGTGAAGTGAGTCTCGTGTTCGCAGTCGTTAGGCGGCAACCGAAACTGGACGCCGTGTGCACCGAGGTCGACGTCGGCCCACGCTGGTTGCGTCGCGCCTGAAGGTGCGCGGGCGTCAAAGTCGCCCGGAGTGTCAGCAAGGCTGCTGGTACAACCGTCGTCCCCGATGGTACGAACGCGTGATTGTCGTTGGGTACCAGCACGTGACAACTTGCGCACTGTCACCGAGTGGAAGGAATCGAATGACAGAGACAGCAGGAAGAAGGGTTGTGGAGCCTAACGCGACTCGTCTAGTCACGATGCTGTCGAGGCGAACGTGAAGATCTTTCTCGATACTGCCGAAGTCGATGAGATCCGCGTCTCGGCGCGCTGGGGTGTGCTGGATGGCGTCACTACGAATCCCACGCTCTTCGCCAAGGTGGGTGGCAGCTACGACGACGTCCTCAAGCAGATCTGCGCCCTCACGCCGGGCCCTGTGAGCGCCGAAGTGGTCGCCGCGGATCTCGACGGCATGGTGCGCGAAGGTCGCCACTTTGCCAGGCTCGCCCCGAACATCGTGGTCAAGGTACCGATGTCCGAGGAGGGCCTCGAGGCGATTGCCCGCTTCGCTCAGGAGGGCATCAAGACGAATTGCACGCTGATCTTCAGCGCGAACCAAGGCCTGCTGGCAGCGAAGGCCGGGGCCTCGCTCCTGTCACCGTTCGTCGGCCGCCTCGACGACATCAATGAGCATGGGATGGCCGTCGTGCGCGAGCTGGTCGCGATGGTGACGACGCACCAGTTACGTGCCGAAGTACTATCCGCGTCGATCCGACATCCGCGCCACGTGACCGAGGCCGCGCTGGCGGGCAGCCATATCGCCACGGTGCCGTTCAAGGTCCTGCGAGCGATGGTCCATCACCCGCTCACCGACGCCGGAATACTGCGCTTTCGCGAGGACTGGGAAGCCGTTGAGGCGACCAATGGAACGCACATCGGCGCTGGCACTACTGCCTAACGCCAGCCAATCTTTGCGGAGAACCACCATGCGGCCTGGTTACGACCAGCCATTGTACCTTCTGCCGTTCGATCATCGACATTCGTATGTGAGCGGAATGTTTCATAGTAACGGCCCGCTAACCCCGGATCAACGCGAAGCGGTTACCGATAGCAAGGAGGTGATTTATGCCGGCTTCCGGGAGGCGCTCGGTAACGGGGTACCGGTCGCGGCCGCCGGTATCCTGGTCGACGAGGAATTTGGCGCTGATATCCTACGCGATGCGACCAGGAACGGATACGTGACCGCGCTGTCGACCGAGAAGAGCGGCTCGGCCGAGTTCGAGTTCGAGTATGGCGAAGAGTTCGCGAGCCACATCGCATCTTTTAGCCCCACCCTCGCGAAAGCGCTGGTCCGCTTCAACCCGGAAGGGGACGCAGACGTGAATCGGCGGCAGACCGAACGTCTCAAGCAT
>Ga0075423_10004726_pt1 | contig 12657 bp, 9 predicted proteins | sample SoiMethybrSBSTD2_FD_80114 | JGI IMG/M metagenome (GOLD analysis project Ga0075423, IMG submission 80114) | Bulk soil microbial communities from a Populus tree surrounding site in Tennessee, USA - Soil MetaG P. TD hybrid SBSTD2 | ecosystem: Environmental > Terrestrial > Soil > Tree plantation...
CCCGACGGCCGAGGGCGGCTGTCCTCACATGTTCACGAGTAACAAATAGAAAAGGAGTCATAACATGCCCCTACTTGAAAGAGTTTCAACCCTAGTTCGCGCCAACCTAAATGATTTGATCGATAAGGCCGAGCACCCGGAGAAGATGATTAAGCAAGTGATTCTCGATATGGAGAACCAGCTTCTTCAGGTGAAGACGCAAGTGGCGATTGCCATTGCCGATCAACATCTCCTGGAAAAGAAACGGAAGGAAAATGAGGACAAAGCGGCGGAGTGGATGCACAAAGCCGAATTAGCTGTGGACAAGAAGCAAGACGATTTGGCACGCGCCGCGCTGCAGCGTGTAGAGAGCTATCGGGATCTGAGTGCCGGATTCGCCCAGCAGGTTACAGATCAGAAGGCACAAGTCGAAAACCTGAAATCTGCTTTGCGGCAGCTGGAGCAGAAGCTCACCGAAGCGCAGGCGAAAGCTGATCTGTTGATTGCCCAACATCGCAGGGCTCGTGCCGTGGGCAAGGCAAGTGACGCTAAAACCACCGCTGGGAATGGTTCAGGAGCAGCGGCCTTCGAGCGAATGAAGCGCAAGGTTGCATACAGCGAAGCGGTCAGTCAGGCGAAGGCGGAAATTGCCGTCGCGGACGATGTCGAAGGCCGCTTTGCCGCGCTAGAGAAAGAGGACAGAATCGAGCAACTGCTGGCAGAACTGAAAACGAAACGGCACGTCTAACGATGTTTGCGGGAGCGAGGCCCGCGCCTGGTAGCTGGATTGCGGGTTTTGACATTTGGTACAGGGAGAAGGAGCCTTCATGCGCAAGCTCTTCCATCGATTCACCTCCCGAACCCTACACCGCCGACGCAGCGGTCCTGTGCTGTTTCGACCAGCGCATCCGTCTGGCGACGAACAAATTTCTTCAACGCCAGCGAATTCTGCAGCCAGACATGATCGTGGTTGCGGGTGGCGCCAAAACGCTGGCTTCTGCGCGCCATGACTTCGAGCGTGATTTCATTCTGGAGCAGATGGGGATGTCAATCCGGGCCGCACCCTACGGAACAGGTCTTTCTCCTGAGTCACTCCGATTCGCTACGTATGGCGGCCTGGGCGCCTTTGGCGACGACCGGCAGAGGGAAATGGAGCATCCTCAGCATGAACTGCAACGCGCCGCAGAATTAGTGCATGTGAATTTTCCCGACCTCACGGTCGAAAACTTTTTTCATCACTTTTGACGGCGGGCACTTCTCCGAGCCTGTTCTGGGCCAGGTCGCCTAGAAAGCTGCTCTCACCAAATCCGGCCGTTTCCCGGAGGAGCCCTCCCGATGGTTGTAGGGGATTTCGACGGCATCTTTAAGCGTAACCCCGGACCCCCAATTTGAATCTAAGGAGGAATGCGGCGCCTGCCGGAACTCGACGCCTTGCGCGGGTTGATGCTGGTCTGGATGGCGCTAACCCATCTGCCCACTATCGTCAGTGTCTATGTGAATCAGCCATTTGGCTTTGTTTCTTCAGCTGAAGGTTTCATCTTTCTTTCCGCCCTGCTCACGGGATGCATTTACTACCGCGTGGCCGAACGTCACGGCTGTGCTGTAATGAAACGTAAATTATTTTTACGAACGTTACGATTGTATGGTTATCACGCGCTGCTTCTTGCCCTGGTCTTCCTGGTTGCGGTTCGCATCGCCGCAGAAGGAAACCGGCCCGGACTGGCCAATCTGCTGAGCTACTACTTTGTTGCGGGAGCAAGGCATGCCATCATCGACGGTGCCGTGCTCATTTATCGGCCTTCGCTCCTGGACATTTTGCCGATGTACATCATCTTTCTATTGCTCTCACCCATCCTGTTGAGCCTTGGAGCGCGCATTGGTTGGAGGTTCGTTGTCCCGGCTTCCTTCAGCATCTGGCTCGCCGCCCAATTCGGTTTGCGAGAGGCAGCGCACACCTTCATGACGCGCCACCTGGGGATGACAATTCCTCTGGATCAAATGGGTTCCTTCGATTTGTGGGCCTGGCAAATGCTTTGGGTGCTCGGCTTGTGGTGTGGTGCGCAGTGGGCAAAAAGAGATTTCCCATTGGAAACCTGGGCCAAAAACTTTGCCCGCCCGGCGGCGGTTATCGCCCCCTTGCTGCTGGTAATGCGCTACGCCGTGGGCCGTGGGGTTGAGCTTGGGGTTTTCGAGCCCATGTTCAACAAGTGGCATCTTGGATTTGTCCGGCTGATTGATTTTGCCGCCGTCGCAGCGCTGCTGATCTGCTTCCGTCCGGTTCTGAAGTGGCTGGCCGTGCGACCTCTGGTAATGATGGGGCAAGCTTCGCTCCAGGTTTTCTGCGCGCATCTGTTCTTTTGCTTCTTTGGCTTGGCGGTCATGGGAAATGCTTCCATGGTGAGCGGCTGGCATCAGGTTGTCTTGCTGAGTGTGACCTTCACCGCGCTCTTCATTACTGCAAAGATCTTCTGCAAGAGTGCAGCCAGGACCGAGGTAAACGGTGCCCCAAATCCGCTCACCGTCACGCTACAACGCACATTGACCGAAACCACCCGCCTACCAATGTAAGCCAGTTGTTTTCCTGCGTCGCTGCCTGATCTTCACTCGCTCTATTGTTGCACCTGGGCCTTTTGTAGAATCCTCTCGTAGGGCCGAAATCCCTTTTTCCGACGCGAGGTGACTCATGACGTGCAGCCCTGAAATCCTCAAATGTGTTCCCCTATTCTCTCTGCTCGATGACGAAGAAACTGCGGTCCTGGCCGGACAGGTCGAACTGAAGACATTTGCACCCCGGCAACGCATCTACAAAATGGGCGAACCCGGCGGGCAGGGCTATGTGATGGTTTCCGGCAGAGTGGGGATTACCACTGTGGACCAGGATCATCAAGAGGTCATCGTGGACGAGCCCGGCTATGGTGAGTTCTTCGGCTTCGCGTCCATGCTAGAGCAGACGCCTCATCAAACTACGGCTGTGGCTCTGGAGGAGACTGTCTGTTTGGAAGTTGACCGCAACGATATCGCCGTCCTGCTGCAACGCAAGCCCCTGGCCGGCATGGATATGCTGGCCGTGCTGGGACGCCAATTTCACGGCGCTCAGCAGTTAGTCCGCGTTCGCGCCAATCGTCATCCCAACGAGTTGATCGAAGCGGAAGCCACTTTCGGAGAACGTATTGCCGACACGGTGGCCCGTTTCGGCGGTTCGTGGGCCTTCATTATCACCTTCGCTATGGTGCTCATCGTCTACACAGCTATTAATCGAAAGCTAGGTGGGTCGGCCTGGGATCCTTATCCTTTCATTCTGCTCAATCTCTTCCTCTCGATGCTGGCAGCTATTCAGGCGCCAGTCATCATGATGAGCCAGAACCGGCAAGACACCCGAGACCGACTGAGGAGCGAGCTAGATTATGAAGTAAATCGCCGTGCCGCCGCGGATATTCAAGGTTTAGCCCGTAAGGTGAACCTGCTCGGTGACAAGATTGGAGACTTGGAAGATCTGCTCCGGGCCAGGCTGCTGGAAGCGGAGCACGGGAGATAAGGCACACGGTGCCCGGAATTTAGAGCAGGCGAGAGCTTTCCGCTTACCATTTCTACTTCAGGTGTTCCACCAGAAACAAATCGGACAGATTGCGAGTGTAGCCAAAAACGTAGTGCTCTTCATCAGCGGAAATGAGGGGACACGCTGCCCCAATCACACCGGCCACGTCTGAGGGACTGAACGTTCTCCATGGTGTCCTGGCGCCAGTTTGAATATCCAGGCGTGAAACTGGACATGAGGTATCACCACGACGTCCGACGAACAACGCCTTCGCATCTTTGGTCCAGCGCAGCGGTAGATCGCCGGGTTGTGAACCGCTAACCAATTGTGGTTCGCCCCCATCGATTGGTACCAGGGCGACTCCATCATTGGCTACCGCGGCAATACGTTTACCATCTGGCGACAGTGCACGCGACCGCAAGGTGAAGCCTTCCGGAGTTATGGCACGAGGTTGCCCGCCATCCAAGTCCATCACATACACCCGCGAAGCATGACCGGGTTCGTGCCCATCGAACACCAGTCGCTTGGAGTCGGGAAAGAACTGACCAAAATTGGGAATCACCTTGCCGGTTGAAATCGAGCGTTGCTGTCCCACCCCGGTCGGAAGCAGCACGAAATCTGGAGGCGACATGTTCTGGCGCAACACCAGAGCCCATTTGCCATCGGGTGAAAACGCGCGCGAAGATCCTTGCCCCAAACGAACAGCGGACGCGCCATTAGTTTCACGAGTGAACACCGCGTACTCACCGCCGCCCGCCTCTCCCGCCTCAGTGAAAAGCACGAACTTCCCGTCCTCGGAAATAGCGAAAGGAACAGTCCAATCCTGCCAGCTCAGGTCGCGTTCTTTGGCTTCGCCTGGAGCATGACCGATGGCACCAGCACGCATGGCATCACGCGAAATCAGCGCCCGGCCATCACTCCCGGCATCATGCAGAGTGAGCGTGCCGGGGGCGCTGAGCAACTCGCGGAGCTTGCCTGACAAGGTGACGCCGCGGAGCGAGCGGCTAAATCCGGTCGCAGTAGCCGTAAACCAGACCTCGTCCCCGGAAGCTGACCAAGCCAGACCGAACGCACTGGCCCAGCGCTCCGTCAGGTCCGACTTCTTACCATGTAAATCGATGACACTGGTAACTCCGCCATCATCGCCCAACAGAGGATGGTCGATGAAAGCCAGACGATCCCCTTTTGGGGAGAAGCGCAGGTTGCTGATCCAACCGGGCGTTTCGTATAGCACCGTGCCAATGGGATACTCCAGTCGCCTCTTGCCGCCAGCCACCTGTACAACAGCCAGAGCATTGCCGTCGGGAGTCCAGTCCGCCTCCTCAACGTTATCCAGCAGATCGCGAGGAGCATCCGCGCCGACGGAAAGCCGAGCCAGCGTCCCGATATGCGTGAAGGCGTTGTCGCTCACGCGAAAGCGATGCAATATGGCCATCTGTCCCGCGGACGAAACTGACAGCACTTTTGTTTGAGAGAGTCCCAGATCGCGCGATTCGGTTGAATTCGGAGAACTGATGAACACACTCTGCGGATCGCCTTCCCAGGAGGCGCTGTAAATTGCCGAGCGGGGATCCGGCGCAAAGCGGGCTGCAACCAGGGCACCGCGACGAAAAGTTAGTTCGCGGAAGGTTGGTACCGGAGGCGTGGCGGATCGCTCTCCTGTAAAAAAAGCGATCGCCGCCGTCGCAACCAGCAGCAGCAGAACTGCAGCACTTATGGATGCCAGGCGCGTGCGCTTGATTCCCGGGAAGACGCCGATTTTGGCGCTTTCTCGAGTCGGCACCGCAGCGGGCTCGGCAACCGCCGCCATGTGCCGCGACGAGGGATGCCAGTCGCGCTGCAGTCGTTTGAGATCAGCACGCATTTCAGCGGCACTCTGATAACGGAGATCGCGCTCTTTTTCGAGGACCTTGTTGACAATGCGCTCCAGTTCCGGCGGAAGGTCGGGATTCAATCGGACGGGCGGGATGGGAGGCTTATTGAGAATGGCATTGAAAATTGCCGCTGACGTGCCCCCCTCGAATGGGAGACGGCCAGTACACATTTCGTATAGCACGACGCCGAAAGAAAACATGTCGCTTCGCGCGTCCAGTTCTTCGCCCAGCGCTTGCTCCGGGCTCATGTAGGCCACCGTACCCAGCGCCGAACCCGGCGACGTCAAGTGCTCCACGCTGACTCCAACTGTCGGTCCGGCTGTGACGCCCGCTTCTGCCGCCTTGAGCCGCTCCGACACAACTTTGGCCAGACCGAAATCGAGAACCTTGGCGTGTCCTAGTCTCGTAACGAAAATATTTGCCGGCTTGATGTCGCGATGCACGATTCCCTTGGAGTGAGCCGCTTCGAGCGCTTCCGCAATCTCAAGGGCAAGGGTGAGGAGCAGGCCCATTTCAAGCGGACGATGCGTAATCCGGTGCTTCAACGTCACCCCGTCCAAAAACTCCATCGCGATGAAGGACTGACCCTCATCCTTGCCGATCTCGTAAATCGTGCAGATGTTTGGATGATTCAGAGCAGAGGCAGCGCGGGCCTCGCGTCGAAAACGCTCCAAGGCCTGCGAGTCCTGAGCCAGATCGTCGGGCAGGAACTTGAGGGCGACAAATCGCCCGAGCTGGGTATCTTCCGCCTTGTAAACGACACCCATCCCCCCGCCGCCCAATTTGTCGACGATGTGGTAGTGCGAAATGGTCTTGTCAATCACAGGCGGAGAACCAACTGGAGGACTGCCATCTTAGGAGCACCCAAGACGGCTAGTCAAACTCGCACATTGAGGTCGGCGCCCAGGCAATCCGGACCGCCGCCTCGGATCGGTGAAGTCTCTGCGGGAATCTTTCTCTTGAATTACAGAATTCAGCCGATTTTCTGCCAGCCCGAATCTTCAGTCCCATGTAACTGTAGTCCGCCAGGAGAGTTCCCATGCGCGACAAATCTCAGCCGTCTCAGTGATTTTTCTCCTGAGGTTCTGCTGCCTAGCGGCCCCGAATGCGCCCAGTGCCCCGGATTGGCAATGACTAGGCTGGTCGACCCATTCCGTCCACGGCTCCCAAGGTACCGCTACCGACGCCGGCCCAGCAGCAGGAAGTGGAACCGTCGGTCAAAGACATTCGCTTCGACTTTGACCGCGCAGACTTGCGTATGGAAGAGCGGCAAACGCTCGTCAGCAATGCTCAGCGGCTGAAAGCGCATCCCGATGTCTACATCACCATCAAGGGAGGCGCGGACGAGCGAGCGACATTGTTTACAACCTTGCATTGTCAGACAAGCGGGCTATTGCGACTCGCGATGCGCTGCTGCAGTTGGGGGTTTCCCCGCAGCAAAATCGTATTTGCCACGGGCTGGGGCAAACTGTATCCGATCTGCAATCCGTCCGACGAATCCTGCTCGAGCCAAAACCGAGGGGCTCACTTCTCTCGTTGGTAGCTAGTTTACAGTTCCAAAACTTCGCCGCATCAAATTCTGTCATCCTGCGCGAAGCGAAGGATCTATATATTTTGTCTGCGCTCCGATTCTCTCAACTTTGATTCCGAACAAGCTCTCCGTCTTTGATCAAGTTTCTCCGGAACACATTAGCTCAAGCGTCTCGGAATTTGAATCGTTTAGGCGCTCGCCTTATCCGCCAGCGGTAGGCGCTCGTCGCCATTCCTTGCGTCCAGTTCCAGTTGCTCCTGCCCGCTGAGCGCCGTCACGCGACCGCGATAAGTTTTCAAATGCTTTTGCGCGGTGTCGAAGGCTTCCTGGGCTTTGTTCAAACTCTTGCCCACGTTTTCGAATTGATTCTGGAAATAATCAAAAGACTTTTGGGCTTTGGCCAGCTCCAGCCGACTCTTCTCGAAGCGGCTCGCGACTTCATACCATTTGTGAACCAGAGCGATGGTCTGCAGAGTCATCAACAGCGTATTGGGAGAAACTGGAAACACATGCTGCTGATTGAGCCAGTCAGCCAGATCACGGTTGCGAATGGCTTCCATGTAGAGCGTCTCGCTCGGCAGATACATCAAAGCGATATCGGTGGTTCCGTGTTCCGGCTGGATATATGCCTTGATGCGTTTGGTCTCGGCCTTCATCACGCGCACAAATTCGTGGCGCGCGTCTTCGATCTCTGCCTCGTCGCTACTTTCAAATAGTGCCAGTACCTGCTCGCGAGGAAACTTTGCATCAATGGGCAACCGGCGATCAGGAAACTGAATGACGGCATCCGCGCGGCCGCCATCCGGTAGTGAGCCTTGGATTTCGAACATGTGTGCCGGCAAAAAGTCAGCCAGCAGCCGCTCCAGGCTGGCCTCACCAAACTGACCGCGCAGATGCGGGAGCTTCAGCATATTGTTCAAGTCGTTGATGGACTGTCCCAGCGCACCCACCTCGCGCAATTGCTCTTCCGCCGCTTTCAGGTGTTGCTGCACGCGCTCGAACTGCGCAAATCCCTCCTTAATGTTCTGATCCAGTTTTTGCTGTACCTCGCCGGAGATGGCTAGCAGCTTGGCATCGACGCGATCCCGGATCGCATCCAAGCTTTGCGCAGTTTTCAGATTCAGGTTGTCAAATTCGGCTTTGAGTTGAGAGGTTGTGAGAGCCAGAGAGTTGGTCAGTTCCGCGCGCGCTTCTCGCAGGTCCCCAGTTTGCTCACGTCGTCCGCCGGCCAATTGAGCTTCAACCGAGCTTTGGATCTGTGCAAAACCCTGTGAGAGCCGGTCCGTGACCTCCTGCCGCAGGTCTCCCTTGGTGCTCTCCAGGCGCATGGCCATATCGGCAGTGGCGGCAGTGAACCTTTGGGAAAGGGACTCGCGAAGACTTACTGTCTCATTTGCAAGCATAGCCAAATCATTGAGTTGCGATGTTTTGTTTATGTGGAACAATAAGCCAAGAACGAATATCAAAAGTACCAGGTTCAAAGCTGGAACGACGCCCACCAGTAATGTCCCCATCGTAAGGTGCCCACGGTGATTCTAGAGGCTAGGCTGAGGGAAGCAAAGCGGGGTTGTTGCTTCATAAGGTGCCGGAGAGATGCCAATTTCGGCGCCAATTTTATGCTGCGCACGCTTACAGTTTCTCTCGCCGTTTTCCTCGCGAATCTCACCCTTTCTCCGTTCGAGTTAGCCCCCGCCTATGCCGCTGATCCGGCCGTAATTTCAACTTCGCTAAACTACGATTCGCAGGCCGAACGTCAACTCCTGGAAATGGCGAACCAGGCGCGCGCTCAAGCCGGGCTTTCTGCGTTGCAAATCGACGAAGGCTTAAGGAAAGCAGCGAGGGCACACACTGCGATTCAGGCTTCACGCGAGAAACTCTCCCATCAATTGCCCGGCGAGCCTGCACTGGCCCAGCGCTTGGCAGCGAACAGCGATTTGCATCTGGAGCGTGGCGGCGAGAACGTGGCTTTCGCCGCCAGTTTGGATCAGGTCCAGCGCAGCCTGATGACGTCTCCGCCACACCGCGAGAACCTGCTGAATCCCGCATTTAATGTGGCCGGCTTCGGCGTCGTCCGCCGCGGATATGTTCTGTACGTAACTCAGGATTTCGCGCAGGCAGGGCCCACTTATTCCGCGAGCGCTTCGGAAGAAATGGTCGCTGATGCCATAACCCACGTACGCGAACAGAAGAAGCTTTCTCGCCTGCGGCGTCTGAAGACCGGCGCAGCGCAGTCAACGGCATGTTCAATGGCAGAATCCAACTCTTTGCACACTCCTCTCTCGCGTGAACTGAAACAGAGCCGTTACATTCTTCGTTATACGAGCAATCACCCGGAACAATTGCCGACTAGCTCTCCACGAGTCCTGGAAGATCGTGACATTCGCGCCTTTGCGGTCGGCAGCTGCTACGCCCGCACTCCCAGTTATCCCAATGGTGTGTACTGGGTCGCGTTGACGTTTTACTGACGCGCGATACGGCTGAAACCTCTGCTGTTGTATGTCAGACCGCCAGTGTGTCGGTCTTATCGCCGTGCGTGCGCTCGCGGACGTCACTGGCAGCCCACCGCAAGAATGTCGCCGCTCAGATATAGCGTGAGTGCCTCAGGCGGGTTCAGTCGCACGCCGGTCAGCACTTTGTCCCCCTATCGGGAGTAGCCGCGGATCATCAGTCGAGAAAGGATGCGAGTGCATTCCATACAAATCGTAGCGCACCCAACACTCACGAGTCATAGGCGAATCGCCCGTTGATGATGTCAAGCTGCTTGGGTAAATAGCTTGCGGGAGGTACATCGGTGCGGCCTTCGTGCCGGAGCTGCAGACCTGCTCCTTCAACGCGGATGCCGGGAAATGCCTCTCCCGGAATTCCTTCCGTTCTACATCCGAGTGGAATTCTTCCTGAAGGAGCTGATCGCACGCGGGCGCAACCAGGGGTCGGTATGGCGGAAAAGAACCGCAGTGACGATTGCCTGCAAACGCTACTAACAACACCGCGAGCAGCAGCACCCCGCCGACGCTTGCAGCTCTTGAGTTTGTGCCCGAGACCAATAGCGCTCTGCTCTCGGACGCGGAATGCGTCTAAACGGTTGGCGAGAGTAGATGTTGGTGCAACTCCGGGGCCTAACGAAGCTCTTCCATGACCTGCTCAAGCACCTCTCGGGTGGGCCTGACCACCGATTCCGGCAACGTGCCCAAAGGCTCTTCAGTCATGTTGAGCAGATCAACAAAGCTTGGCGCCTTGGTGTTGACGTAGAACACGCCCGTCAGCACTTCGCCTTTTTCGTGTGCTTCGTTCAAACGCGTGATGGCTTTGATCCTATCGGTGGGATCGTAATCTTCTTCCAGCTTGCGCAGGCGCAGGCGGGAACCGTCATGCATGGTGACTTCGACGGTTGCGCCGGGATCATATTCCACCGAGATGTCTTCAAATGCGGAGACGAAGTTGATCTCCTGCAACGGCTCGTCATGATCTTTCATGTACTTGTATGACTTCGTGGATCCCTCGTGATCGTTGAAGGTGACGCAGGGTGAAACGACATCGAGCATCGCCGTACCATGATGAGCGATGGCGGCTTTGAGCATGGCATGCAGTTGCTTCTTGTCACCGGAAAAAGAGCGGCCGACGAATGTCGCGCCGAGCGTAATTGCCATGGCGCAAGTATCCACGGGAGGAAGGTCATTCATTACCCCGGTTTTTAGCTTGGAACCGAGATCGGCGGTAGCGGAAAACTGTCCCTTGGTCAGACCATAAACACCGTTATCCTCAATGATGTAAACCAACGGCAGGTTGCGGCGCATGAGATGAACGAACTGACCCATGCCGATCGAAGCGGTATCGCCATCGCCGCTGACGCCGAGAGCCATGAGAGTGCGATTCGCTAGAACGGCCCCGGTAGCAACCGAAGGCATACGGCCATGCACTGCGTTGAAGCTGTGTGCGCGGCTCATGAAGTAGGCCGGACTCTTGGAAGAGCAGCCGATTCCGCTCAGCTTGGCCACGCGCTCGGGCTTCACTCCCATTTCGTACATGGCGTCGATGATGCGCTCCGAAATCGCGTTATGGCCGCATCCGGCGCAGAGTGTGGTCTTGCCGCCGCGGTAATCTATCACCGCGAGTCCAATCCGATTCGTTTTTGGCGGAGGCGTGCTGGTAGGTGTGCTCGCCATATTATTTGCCCTCCATCGTCATCAGTTCGTCGGTTACCGAGCGGGCGTCCATTGGCAAACCGTGAATGTGCGCCATGCTGCGCAGCCGCGTGATCAAGGAAGGCTCCACGTCCAGCTTCAGCAAGCTGAGCATTTGCGCATCCCGGTTCTGCTCGACCACATAGACCCGGTCATGCTGCTTTATGAATTCGTGAACTTCACGAGTGAACGGAAACGCGCGCAGGCGCAAGTAGTCAGTCTCGACGTGGTATTCCTTCCGCAACTGGTCGCGACTCTCAACCATCGCCCAATGCGATGTCCCGTACGCGATAAAGCCGATTTTCGACGTTCCACTAGCTACGATTTCCGGCCTCGGCACAAACGACCGCGCGGTCTCAAACTTGCGATTGAGTCGCTCCATGTTGCGTTCATAATCATCCGGCCGCTCGCTATACTGGCCTTTCTCGTTGTGGCCGCTGCCGCGGGCGAACCACGCCCCGGCAGGATGATCGACACCGGGCAGAGTACGGTAAGTGATGCCGTCTCCATCCACATCCCGGTAGCGTTCAAATCCGCCGAGGCGATCAAGCTCTTCCTTGCTTAGTATCTTGCCGCGTTGAATCGGTTTCTTTGGATATGGGAACGGATCGGCCATCCAGTTATTCATCCCGAGATCGAGATCAGACATGATGAAGATCAATGTCTGTAGACGTTCCGCCAGATCGAACGCATCCTGGGCCATGGTGAAGCATTCTTCTACCGATGCTGGCAGCAGCAGAACGTGTTTGGTATCGCCGTGAGAAAGAAACGCGGTAGAGAGAATGTCGCCCTGTGACGTGCGGGTGGGCAAGCCGGTCGATGGCCCCACGCGCTGGATGTCCCAGATCACTCCCGGAACCTCGGTGTAGTACGCCAGTCCTGAAAACTCGGCCATCAGCGAGATGCCGGGTCCAGAAGTCGCGGTCACGGAGCGTGCGCCCGCCCAGCCCGCGCCGAGAACCATGCCAATCGCCGCCAGTTCGTCCTCGGCCTGCACGATGGCGAATGTTGCTTTGCCGTCTGGGCCGATACGAAAACGCTTCATGTAATCGATCAACGCCTCCGCTAGGGAGGATGACGGGGTGATCGGATACCAACTCGCAAAGGTGACCCCGGCAAACATGCAGCCCAGGGCAGCGGCGGAGTTGCCGTCAATGATGATCTTGCCAGCGGTCTTGTCCATCCGCTGCATGAAATATGGATCGCGCTTCGTCAGGCTGGCCGCAGCATAGTCGTAACCGGCTTGCACTGCCGAAAGATTGAGATTGGCAGCTTTAATCTTCTTAGAAAACTGCTTGCGAAGAGCCTTTTCGACCTCGGCCATATCAATCTCAAGCAACTTCGCGACTACACCCACGTAAATCATGTTCCGGACCAGCTTGCGCAGCTTGGCCTCGGGACAGACGGGCGCGACTAGCTTGTCATACGGAACCGAATAGAAAATCAGGTCCGAACGAAGGCTGTTCAAATTCAGTGGTTCGTCGTAGAGGACCGCCGCTCCCGGAGCGAGCGACAGTACGTCTTCCCTGGCGGTCTCGGCATTCATGGCCACCAGGA
>Ga0075423_10004729_pt1 | contig 12655 bp, 12 predicted proteins | sample SoiMethybrSBSTD2_FD_80114 | JGI IMG/M metagenome (GOLD analysis project Ga0075423, IMG submission 80114) | Bulk soil microbial communities from a Populus tree surrounding site in Tennessee, USA - Soil MetaG P. TD hybrid SBSTD2 | ecosystem: Environmental > Terrestrial > Soil > Tree plantation...
GTCCCGCGCCGCGTTCGGGCCGGTCCGGCTAAAGCCGGACACTACGTCTATTGGTCCGGCTGAAGCCGGACGCTACGTCTGCCAGGATCGTCTTACAGCGGTGCGGGATTGTAGGTCCGGAGCAAGACTGTGGGCTGCGCTGTTTTCGCAGCTTGTTGATCGGTGGCGGATGCTGAGGAGCTCGGATCAAGATCAGTTTTGCGGAGCGACCTACGATCCCGCGCCGCGTTCGGGCCGGTCCGCCTGAAGGCGGACGCTACGACTGCGGATTATACGGATCGCGCGAGGGGGCGCGTCAGGCAAGTGGGGCCTCCCGCGCCTTTCACGCTGATTTCGTCGCCGCGATATTCCAACACCTCGCATCCCGCCCGCTCGAGCGCGGCGCGCGTGCGCGGGCTGCCGGCGAGCATCACACACCGTCTCGGCGACAGCGCCAGCACGTTGGTACCCATCGTGTCGAACTCCTCGTCCGGCACCTCGACGAGGCTGAACCCGCGGCCGAGCAGCCACTCGCGAAACGGCACCGGCAGCAGGCGTGAGTAGACGACCGCCAGATCGTGATCGACAGGACTCAGCAGCGACATCAGATGCATCACGTCGCCCGGCCCGCGCCAATGCGGCAGGGGAACGTCGACCACCTCGACATCCGTGCCAAGCATCGAGCGAACCTGACGAATGCCTTCGGCATTGGTCCGATAGCCTCGACCAACGATCATCGTCTTTGCGTCGATCCACACCACGTCGCCGCCCTCGAGTGATCCAGGTGATTCGATTCGGCCGCAGACCGCGAGGGTGCGGAGCAGTCGAACGGCCTCCTCCTGCGCCGAGGGCTCGGAGCTGCGCGACTGTTTTCCCATGTTGCCGAGAATCACGCCGCGCGGGCTCACGATCGAGGCGTCTCTCGCGTAAATCGAATCGAGTGTCGTTCCCGGGTCACGAGGCAGCCTCGTCACCGTGGTGCCAGTCGACTTCAGCAATTCGACGAACTGCTCGTACTCGTCGATCGCGCGCGCCAGATCCGGTGCCGCGGTGAAATTGAGCGACGCCCACTGCGCGGCGATCGTCGGCGCGTCGACGAACGCATCGCGCGGATGCTTCACCATCACGTGCGTCAGCCGATCGACTTCCGAGAGCGCCATCGCTTATCCTTCGTGGCCTTCGCGTTCTTCGTGGCTCATTTCCATCGCGTGAGGATTGTCTCTCGATCGAAGAGACGGATGCCCAGCCACATCAGGCCGGCATTGACGACAACGAGTCCCGCGGCGAGGGCAAGCGTGATCCGCACCGTCAACTCGATGGTGCCGGCAATCTGCGCGATGAAGAGTCCCGCAATCGGGAGTATGACAAAGGCGCCGATTTGCTGCGCGGTGCGCGGATCGTTGACCCGTGACGAGACACAGACGGCTCCCTGCAACGCCGCCAGCGCCGCCAATGGACCGAGAACGAAAATCAGAGCAAGAGAACGCGGGCCGAGCAGCACGAGGAAGACGCCAGGCCGCGCAGTTGCGGCGACGACGATCATGTAGATCGCGAGCGTCGCGATCGTGATCGCGATGGCTGGAAGCAGCGCCGCCAACACTTTGGCGCCGAGCAGCTCGAACGTCGTGATCGGCGTCGCCAGCAGCGGCTCGAGCGCGCGCGCCTGCTTCTCGCCGATGATGCCGTGCGCCGCCACCGACATGGCCACCGTGACCGGCACCAGCGTGAAGATGACCAGGAAATACTGAAAGACGAACGCCTGAATTGCACCCTCGGGATCGAGGCTGCGCAGCTCCGGCTGCTTCTTGTACATCTCGAGCGCCACTTCGAAGTCGCTCGAATCCGACAACCGTTCGCCGGTCACATACGGCACGATCACGGCCACCATCACCGGGATGAAGATCGCGAGGAGCGCGACGAGCAGCGACGGCAGGAACAGCGTGAGGTGCTGCCGTAAGTCGGTGAACTCCTTTCCGAGCAGCGCCGCGGCCCGCCTCACTGCACGCTCCCGTCTGGATGAAGCAGCTTCAGATACACATCCTCGAGCGGCCGCTCCTCGGGCTCAACCGCCTCGATGTCCGCCCCGGCCTCGACCAGCCGCCGTACGAGGTCGGGTGTGCCGGGCCCGCGTCCGTCGAGAGACACCGAGAGCACCGTGTGGTCTGCAGTCACACTTCCGAAGCCGGCACGTTGAACCATGTCGACGAACGATGATGCCGGTTGCCGCAAGGTGATGCGAATCCGCGGGGGAAACATGCGATCCCGCAACGCGGCCGGCGTTCCCGTGGCCACGAGCCGCGTGCGGAGCACGGCCACGCGATCGGCGACGCGTTCGACCTCATCGAGGTTGTGCGTGCACAGCATCACGGTACGACCCTCGTCGCGCAGTCCAACGATCAGCTCGCGCACCTCGCGCGCGCTCTCGGGGTCGAGACCCGAGGTCGGCTCGTCGAGCAGAACGATCCGCGGGTCGTGCACGAGGCTCCGCGCCAGTGCGACGCGCTGCTTCAGTCCCTTCGAGAGCTCCGCTGCGCGATCGTTGCTGCGATCGGGTATCTCGAACAGCCGCAGCACCTCGTCTACGGCACGGGCTGGCGTCGCCAGGCCGTACAGGCGCGCGTAGACGAGCAGGTTCTGCCGTACGGTGAGCGTGTCCCACAACCCTGGCGCCTCTGTCAGGAACCCGATGCGCGCGCGGAGGCGCGATGCCGATGCCGGCGTCATCGCCTCGCCGTCGACGATCACGTGGCCCGAGGTCGGGGAGATGAGTCCCGCTAGCAGCCGCAGCGTCGTCGTCTTGCCGGCGCCGTTGGGGCCGAGGAGCGCGAAGATCTCGCCGCGTTTGAGATCGATCGAGAGGTCGTCGAGCGCGAGACGATCGCCGAACCGGCGGGTGAGATGTGAGGCTGTCAGCACCGGCTCAGAAGATTATCAGGGCCGCCTGAAGGCGGCCCCCACGTACGTAGAGGCCGCCTTTAGGCGGCCTTCATCGCGACTCGAATTCGTAGCAGCCGGGTGTCACAAGCAGCTTCCCATCACGCCCGAACGACAGGCTGGTCGGGCTGATGACGCCGGCGCCGCTGAACTGCACCGTCCTGATCTTGTCGCCGCTCGCATCGTAGACGTAGGTGAACGGCACGCCGAGCGAGACCCACAAGTTGCCGCGCGGATCGACTTCGGCGGCGCGGATGACCGGTGTGACAAACGGGAGCGTGCGATCCTCGACGCGACGTTTGGGCCATCTGGCGGGCTGTGCGTCCAGCAGCGCATCGATCTCACGCCCTTCGATGTGCCGCTCGAAGACCAGCGCACCGCTCGCATCGTACTTGCGGAAGAGTGGCCGGCCGGTGATGAACACGTAGAAATAGCCGCCACTAGGATCAACGAGCGGCAGGCCGGCGTTCAACGCGACAGTCAGATCGCGATCGTCCTCGAAGCCGGTGGTGCGTAGACGTCCGATGCTGCGAAACGCCGATCCGCCGGGCGTGTATTCGGTGAACAGCGCGCCGCTCTCCGGGTGGCTGACGAGGAGCGTGTCACCGGCGAACTTCACCGAACCGGCGCCATTTAACATCAGGTTCCCGATCACGACTCGCGCCGCTGGCGACCCCGGCAGGAAGAAGCCGCTCAGAATTTTTCCGCTGGCGTCGAACGTCTGCACGCGCTGCTGCGCACGAGGGACATCGGCGACGACGAAGCGGCCATCCGGTCCGAGATCGAATCCCGTTGGCTGAATCACGCGGCCCTCTTCAGACCCGATCTCGAGCACCTTGCGTGCGGCCGTGCGCGCCTCATCGACGACGTAGACCGTGTGGTCGCGGCGATCGAAAACGTAGTAGGCGCCGGTCTTCGCCTGCTGGAAATCGATTGGCTCGAAGAACAGACCGACAATGTGTGGAGGCAGTGAGCCGACCGACTGCAGCACGTCGACGCGCAGGGCCGCGGCGAGCGGCGACAGCGCGGCCACGAGTGCCAGCGGGAGAGCAGCCGCGAGGCGAATGCCCACGGACCCTAGTATGCAGCCAGGTCGCGAATGGCCTTCAGCACGTCGGCGGTGTTGGGCAGGATCTCTTCTTCGAGCACCGGCGCGTAGGCGACCGGACAGTCGAGGGCCGCGACGCGCTTGACGGGTGCGTCCAGATCCTCGAACAGCTCGTCCGAGATGCGCGCCGCGATCTCGGCGCCGAAGCCGCACGTCAGCTGATCTTCGTGCGCGACAATCACTCGGCTCGTCTTCTTCGTGAGCTCGGCGATCGTGTCCCAGTCGTACGGGATGATGGTTCGCAGATCGACCACCGCGACGCTGATGTGATCGCGCTCGGCTTGCTGGGCGGCGAGCAGTGAGCGCTGCACCATCGCCCCCCACGTGAACAGCACCATGTCGGTGCCCTCGCGCAGCACCGACGCCTTGCCGAACGGCACCATGTAGTCGGGCCCGGGATACACGCCTTTGTTGTAGGTCTGGCGATAGAGATGCTTGTGCTCGCAGAAGAGCACCGGGTCGTCGCATCGGATCGACGTGCGCAGCAACCCCGCGGCATCCTGCGCGTTCGACGGCAGCACGATCCGGATGCCGGGTGTGTGCGCGAAGATCGCCACCGCTGACTGGCTGTGATACGGCGCGCCGCCGCGGAGATACCCGCCGATCGGCACACGAATGACCACCGGACACGTCCAGTGATTGGCCGAACGATAGCGCATCATCGCGAGCTCGTCGCGAATCTGCATGAAGGCTGGCCAGATGTAGTCGAAGAACTGGATCTCGACCACCGGCTTCAATCCGCGCAGCGCCATGCCGACCGCACGACCGATGATGTTGGCTTCGGCCAGCGGCGAGTTGAACACGCGCTCGCTCCCGTAGAGCCGCTGCAAGCCGTGCGTGACCTTGAAGACACCGCCCTTGCCGGTCACGATCTTCAGGGCTTCCTCATGGCTCACGTCGGCGACGTCCTGGCCAAAGACGACGATGCGCGGGTTGCACGCCATCTCGTCTTTCAAGGTCGCGTTGATGGCGGCGACCATGGTGTCGGGCTTGCCGTGCGGATGCGCGTCGGTGGCGAACGACGGCGACGTCGGATCGACCGTTGGCGAGAAGACGAACATCATCGCCGATGACGCGTCCGGCTTTGGTGCGTGGAGCGCGTCGTCGGCGGCCTGCTTCACCTCGCGCTCGACCGATGCCAGCACGTCGGCGAAATCGTTGTCGGTGGCGAGCGCCTCTGACGTGAGGAGCTGCCGCATGCGGACCAGCGGATCGCGTCGCGCCTCGGACTCACGCTCCGCTTCAGTCTTGTACAGCCGCTCATCGTCGGACAACGAGTGCGAGTACGGACGGATGACGGTGGCGTGGACGAGGGCCGGCCCTTTCCGCTCGCGCGCGTACGCAACGGCCTCGCGCATGGTCCGATAGCTGGCGAGGTAATCGGTTCCGTCGCAACGCAGTACTCGCAAGTTCGGAAAGCCTTCGACGAGCCGCGAGATGTCGCCGCCGGGTGTCTGCACGTCGACCGGCACCGAGATGGCGTAGCCGTTGTCTTCGACCAGGTAGACCAGGGGCAGCTTGCGCGACGAGGCGGTGTTCAGCGATTCCCAGAACTCGCCTTCGCTGGTGCCGCCTTCACCGATCGAGATGTAGGTGACTTCGTCCGGGTGAGACAGCGACTCTCGGTTCTCGATCTCCTGAACGCGGCTGTAGATCTGCGCCGCCTCGGCGCAGCCGACGGCGTGGAGACAATGTGTGCCGACGCAGCTGCTCTGCGACGGGATGTTCAGCCGGCGATGACCCCAGTGCGATGGCATCTGCCGGCCACCGTTGGCGGGATCGTCCTTGGCGCCAACCGATGCGAGGAACATCTCAGTGGGCGTGAAGCCAAGCGTGAGGCACAGCGCGCGATCGCGGTAGTACGGAAAGAACCAGTCGTGGCCGGCGCGCAGGTGGCGTCCCGCGGCGACCAGCACCGCTTCGTGACCGGCACCGCTGATCTGGAAGAAGGCTTTGCTCTGATTCTTGAGCTGAATCTCCTTGTCGTCGATGGCTCGCGACAGGAGCATGAGCCGGTAGGCGTCGAGCAACTCGTCGCGCGTCAACCCTTCGTGCTCGCGGCGGCGCGCGTGGGCTCCCGAGGCGCGAGTGTCCGCGCCGTTGGCCAGGCCCGAGCCTTTCATCAAAATCAAATTATGTCACTATCCTCTCGCGCATCAATGCTCAATGATGCGCAATGCCCAACCTGTCGTGCCCCGACAAGGCAACGTTTGGTCATCGGGCCTTGAGCATTGTTCGGGGGCGCCATGGCAGCACCGTTGCATCGATGGGACGAAATCGCGCTCGAAAAGATTACCGAGATGGTCTCGCAGAAGATCGTCGCCGGCGATCGCGAGATGCTCGCGCAGACCTATCTGAAACGCGGCGCGCTCGTGCCCGTGCACGCGCACCCCAGCGAGCAGATGACATACGTGCTCCAGGGTTCGCTGCGCTTTCTGGTCGACGGTGAAGAGGTGATCGTGCGCGAGGGCGAGGTCATTCACATCCGGTCGGGCGTGTCGCACCAAGCCGAAGCGCTCGAAGACACCTTCGCGCTCGACGTGTTCAGCCCCGTGCGTGAGGATTGGATGGATTCAATTAATGGACCCGACGATTGACGTCGTCGCCTCGGCCGCCTGAATAGACATCGAACTTCTTGCGCATCCGGTTGATGCGCCATTTCAGATACCGGTACTGAATCTCCGACAGGAAGTTGAACCGCTTGCCCTTCAAGTAGAAGTATCCCGTCGCTAGGCCGCCCAGGTGCGCCGTGTGGGCGATGCCGCCGCCGCCGCCGAGCGCCATCAGCAGCGATATCCCTCCGAGAATCGTCACCAACACCTTCGCGGGCACGGGAAAAACGAAAAACACAAGAAATGGACGTGTCGGGAAGTAGAGAGCGTAGGCAAGCAGCAGTCCGAACAGCGCGCCTGATGCACCGATGGTGGCTGTGATGTAGAACTGCGATCCAATCGAGCCTGGCAGCAGGCCGAGCAAAATCTGAGTGAGACCTGCGCCGAGCCCACACGCGAAGTAGAACTTGGTGAAGTATCGCGTGCCCCACATACGCTCGAGCTCGACGCCGATCATCCAGAGGAGGAGCATGTTGAAGAAAATGTGCCCCAAGCCTCCGTGCAGGAACATGTAGGTGACGACTTGCCAGACGTATCCCCGTTCGAGCACGGCCTGCGGTTGCAGCATGAAGGGGATTTGCGCAGCCGGCCAGAAGAACGTCAGAACGAACGCGGCGATGTTGGCGATGAGCAGCGCCTTGACAGCGGGCGAGACGGGGCCAGGACCGAACGAATAGGAGATGCCCGATGGTGCAGGGTAACGCCCGCGCATCCTTCCAGTCTGAACGATCGACGCCTAATCGGCAACATCCATGCGCACCGCCTCGGGCGTGACAATTCCGCCACCGGCAACGCGCGCGGCCAGTTTTCCTGAAGGTAGCGGCACGGCCAGCATCGCCGCCACCAGCGGCAGCGCCGCCATCGTCGTCAACGTCGATTCGATGCCGACGCGATCGGCCAGCATGCCGACGAACGGGACGCAGAGCCCACCCACACCCCACGCGAATCCCATCATCAACGACGACACCGTGGCTGCACTGATTGGCGCGATGGTTTGTCCGAACGTGACATTGACGGGAAGCGTCGATTGCAGAAGAAAGCCGCCGGCGGCGAGCGTGGCGACGAACGTCCAGCCCGAAAGCTGCGGCGCCCACGCGAGCAGCGGCACGGCCGATACCAGCGACGCGATGATGACCCGGCGCGGACCGAATCGATCCGCGAGCGGTCCGCCGAAGAAGCCGCCAAGCCCGACCGCAACGAGGTACACCGACACGGCACTCCCTGCCTGCGCCAGCGACAGCCCTCGCATGGTCAGCATCACGGGAACGAACGTGGAGAAGCTCGTCGCTGTAAGCGTCCGCAGCACCACAATCAAGTAGAGCAGCGTGAGCGGCCGCGCGTACGGGCGCAGCGCGGCGATGCCGCCAGCGTGATCCGATTCCTGAAGGCGGTCGATCGCCGGCATGCGGCGGAGCAGACCGACACCGAGGATCACGAGCGCAGGTACGATCAACACGAACGTGTATTGCAGCCCGAACCGCTGCACGAAGGGCGCGAACACGAGCGGTGCTACCGCCTGGCCCAGCGTGCCGCTGGTGATGTGGAACGACATCGCCAACCCGCGCTGATTGCCGGAATAACGATGCACCAGCGCCGCGGCCGGTGGATGAAACGCGGCGCCGCCGAGACCTCCCAGGATCAGCACGATCGCCAGCACCGTGAAGCTGGAGGTCAGCCCGATCAGCGGCAGCACCGTCACGCAGACGATCGGTCCTGCGATCAGGAGCACGCGCGGACGCCAGCGGTCGGCGAGGTGGCCGAAGCCGAGCTGCGCAACCGAGTTGGCCAATTGAAAGCACATCTGCAGCGCGCCCGCCGCCGCGAGCGTGAGGCCCAGGCGCGTGATCAGGATCGGCAGCAGCGGCGCCAGGATGTTGCCGTAGCCATCGAGAATGAAGTGCGTGCCCGCCATCACCAGCACGGCGCGGTGCAGTCCGAAGAGCCGGGTGTTCATCGCGACGTACGACGGAATCGACGGACGACCATCGCGACCCCTTCGTTGAACTCACGGATCCTCAGCATCCACGCCGAGGCGGCGAGTACGAGAACGGCGAGCCCGATCGAGATCCCGAGTCGCAGTGCCTGGATGGCGACCGCGGGACTGGGCAGCCATCCCTGCAACAGTTCGTGCACATAGAACGCCGTCGCTCCCATCAGCGCCGACGCAATGCCGATGCGCGCCAACGCGCCGAGCAGCCGTCGTTCATTGAGTCCGTGCAAATGCGAGCGCAGGAGCACGACGAGTGTGATGGCGTTGAACAGCGCCGCCATCGATGTCCCGAGCGCGAGGCCGCGATACCTCATGACGTTCATGAGCGTGATGTTGAGCGCGGCGTTCACCAGCACCGTGATGACGCTCACCGTGACCGGCGTTCGATTGCGGCCCAGCGCATAGAAGGTCGGAGAGGCGATGCGCACGACCGAGTAACCGACCAAGCCAATGGCATAAAACTGCAGCGCCGCCGCAGTGGCGATCGTATCGGCAGGCGTGAATCGTCCGTGCTCGAACAACACGCGCACGATCGGCTGCGCGAGCACCACCAGGCCGATCGTTGCCGGCACGTTGAGCATCAGCATCAGCGACAAGCCGTCCGCGATGGTGTCGCGCACGGCGGGCGAATCGTTCTGCGTCACATGCCGCGACACGGCCGGCAGTGTCGCCGTCGCAATCGAAACGCCGAAGAGACCGATCGGGAAATACATCAGACGGAACGCGAGCTGAAGCCACGTCACCGCGCCTTCCTGGCGGGTGGCGAGCGCGGTGTTCACGAGCAAATTGACCTGTGTCGCGGCCAGGCCAATCGTGCCCGGTCCCATCAGCACGAGCACGCGCCGCAGTCCTTCATCCTTCCAATCGATGATCGGCCGGTAGCGGAATCCCTCGGACCTGAGCGTGGGCCATTGCAGCGCCAGCTGCGCGACGCCGCCGAGCGTCGTGCTGATGGCAATCGCGACAATCGGCTCGATGCCGACACGACCCATGAACGGTACGACCGCGAATGCGAAGACGATGGTCACCACGTTGAACATCGCCGGCGACAGCGCGGGAATGAAGAAGTGATGCAGGGAATTGAGCACGCCCATCAAGGCGGCGGCCAGCGCGATCAGCGTGAGCGTCGGCAGCATCACGCGCGCCAGTTCCACGGTCAGCGTGAGCTTGGCGACGTTGTTCGTGTAGTCGCTGTCGGTCATCAGCCGCACCAGCGGGTCCGCGAACACAATGCCCAGCAACACCAGCGTGCCCGTAATAATCGCCAGCGCTGTAATGACCAGATTGGTGAGTCGCCATGCCGAGGTCTTCCCGGCGGTGGTGAGGTACCTGGTGAACGTCGGCACGAAGGCCGCGCTCATCGCGCCTTCGGCAAACAGATCGCGGAGCAGGTTGGGAATCCGGAACGCGACGTAGTACGCGTCCATCTGCGCCGTCGCGCCGAAGAGCGAGGCGAGCACCTGGTCGCGGGCCAGGCCGAGCAGCCGGCTCGCCATGGTGGCAGCGCCGGCCGACGCGGCCGATCGAGCGAGCTTCGACGATCCGGAGGGCTCAGGCGCCAAGCTTGCGGCGGACGATCTCGTTGACAACTTTCCCGTCGGCGTTCTTGCCCGCCAGCATCGGCATCACGGCTTTCATGACCTTGCCCATGTCCTTCGGCGACGCGGCGCCCGTCGCCGCGATCGCTTCGGTCACCGCCGCCTCGATCTCCGTGGCGCTGGCGGCCGGCGGAAGGTACTGCTCGAGCACCGCGATCTCGCCGGTCTCCTTCTCGACCAGATCGGTGCGGCCCGCTTTGGCGAACTGCTCGATCGAGTCGCGCCGCTGCTTGACCAGCGACGACACCACCTGCATCACTTCCGCGTCGTCGAGATCGTGTCCCTTCTCGACGTCTTTGTTCATGATCGCGGCCTTCAGCATCCGCAAGGCGGACAAGCGCCCGGCGTCCTTCGCTTTCATCGCCGCGGTCATGTCGGCGTTGACCTTATCTCGTAACAGCATCAGTGATCCGTATCGGAATCGCCGCTGGTGATATGCCAGCCGTCGGTCTCGTCGTAGAACCCTTTGGGCACTTGCACGGCGTTCACCTTCACGCAGACATCGAGCGTCGACTTCACGTTGAAGTAGCCGTTGCGCTTCATCACGCGGCGAAACGCGCCGTGCATCACTGAACAGCGTACCTTGTCGGAATCCTCGGCGCGCGCCGCGCGATCGACCCAGCGCAGCAGCGTCTTGAGTCCTGATACGTCGTCCGGATCGACGAGGAAGTCGACGAGCATGGTGACGCGCCCGAGCGGTTCGTGCCGGTGGCGATACACCGCGTACCCGTGTACCTCGCCTTGACGCTTCAGCGCCACCACCGCATAGCGCACGTGCGGCGGTTCGATGTATCGCCAGTTCAGGTAGGGCGAGTCACGCCGCACCGCGAGATCGAGCTTCGGTGCCAGCCGATCCCACAGCGCCGTGAACGAGTTGTCGAAGCGTCGAATCGGCTCGCACTCCGCGCGCAGCGGCCGCGAGCGCGAGACGATCTGCACCACAGGGTGCGTCACCGCCGAGATCAGGCGGTTGAACGACGTTGGCAGGTGCGGCAGCCGCACCGCCCGCCGGGTGAGCGGCTTCACGAGTGCGGGAACGATGTGCGACTCGGGCCAGTGCAGGCGCTCGAGCACCTGACGCGACTGCCCAGGAAGCCCCAACACGAGCACGGCACCGCTGTTGCGATCCCACGCGCGTACCAGCGCTTCGTCGAGTCCCTGCTGATCGCGCTCAGGGGCGATCAGCGCACCGGCACCCCACGCGCCTTCGACCTCGAGCCCCTTGATCGACACGCGTACGGGCAGCGTCTGATAGTGGCCGACAACGGTCGGTCCTTCGCGCGCGACCCATATGCCTGGTTGCCCCGAGGCGTTGTGTGGATTGCGTCGGTGCTGCCAGTCCCAGCGGAAACGGTTCGCTTCGGCCGCGTCGGCGCCGTGTGTGCGGCGATAGAGCGTATCGACACCGCGACGGTCCTCGGGCCGGAAGCGATCGATGTCGGACATGAGTAGGGCTCGGGGATATTGTACGAGCCTGTAATGCAGAATTCAGAATTCAGAATGCAGAATGCAGAATGAGTTCTGAAGTCTGACTTCTGAAGTCTGAATGCATTTCTGCATTCTGCATTCTGCATTCTGAATTCTGCATTGCTCTTAACGCCCCTGGCGCGGCGGAGCCGGCGTGATCACGCCGGGTTGTGAGCTGCCTGGCGCCACACCGAACGGGTTGTTCGGCGTCGGAGCGGGTCGCGGTTCTTCGTCGTTGACTCCGCGTTCGACCACGCTGCCGTTGTTCGGCGGCAGACGGTTCGGGTCTGGTTGGTTCGGCAGCCGAATGCCCGGTGGCAACTGCGGGTTCGGGCGCTGAGCGGGTCCGGGCACGAACGGCGGCGGTCCATCATCGTCGTCGATGATTGCCGATTGCACGGCCTGCGCTGCCTGCGCTGCCGGCGAGGGCAGCGGCGATGTTCCCGTGGTGACGCGGCTCGTGGGAAGCACGTAGATGCGATCGAAGGCCGACGCGCCGGTCATCGGCGTCTCGCGTTCGGCAACCATGTAGCCGCTGGCGGCGCGCAGCAGGATTTCGAGCGCATCACGTTCCGGCACATCGACGAGCTGCAGTGTTGCCGGTGCTCCGGGAATCCGCTCGCCGTTCACGATCGTGGTGCGCCCGCGCTTCGCCCATTCAGCGAGGATGACGCTGATCGGCGCGTTCTCGGTGACGAGCTTCACGCGGCCGTCCTTGAATTCCAGGTTCACCGCCGACTGCGCCGCGGCTGGTCCCGCGACGGCAACCAGCAGCCCGACCGCGCCGAGAAATCGAGTGACCTTCATGACAATCCTCAGTATACGACCTGATACCCGCGCCGCCTCACTTCTGCCGGATGTGTTCGATCACTGTCTGAATGATCTCATCCAATTGGAGTTTCGGTCGATAGCCGATCAGTGAGCAGAGCTTGGAAATATCGGGCACTCTGCGCGGCATGTCCTCGAA
>Ga0075423_10004730_pt1 | contig 12653 bp, 14 predicted proteins | sample SoiMethybrSBSTD2_FD_80114 | JGI IMG/M metagenome (GOLD analysis project Ga0075423, IMG submission 80114) | Bulk soil microbial communities from a Populus tree surrounding site in Tennessee, USA - Soil MetaG P. TD hybrid SBSTD2 | ecosystem: Environmental > Terrestrial > Soil > Tree plantation...
AAGCGCATTGGCTTTGCGCAGATATTGCGGATCGCCGAGCTGGCCGATGAGATTGGCGGCGCGTACCAGCGCGCCCTCTTCGCCGTCGCTGTCGTCGGCGCCATGACGCGTGCACTCGATGGCATTGGCGATACGGGTGGCGTCGAGCCATTTGACCTTGGCCACACGATCCATCACGAACAGTTTTGACCGGTCAACGCGGTACGGCATTAGCGCGGCGTCGGACGAGCCGCGCGGCAGCTCGGCCTTGTTACCTTTGGCGTCAATAATGTAGCCGTCGGCGCTATCGCCTTTAAGAATACCGCGGACGTAACCAATATCGTGAAACAGACAAGCGACAATAAGGTGCTCGAAATCGCTGGCATTTGTCTCAATTAAAAGCTGTCGTCCCCTCAAAATATCGACGCCGACGAGCGTTACCAGCATCGTATGCTCGACATTATGATAGAGCGCGTCACTATTGCCGATACAGTCGAGAGCAAGCCTTGCAGCGGACTGAACGATTTCTACTAACCCCGCGTCCGTCGAACCGAACCGGCGACCCATGTGCGCCGCAAGGTGAGATCCCAAAGCTTCCGCCGCCAGTTCGGGAATGGTAATCATGGCCTGTCCCGCAACGCTGCAAGAACAGCGTGAGGCTTAGTCTCGGAGTTTACAATAGTCTCGCAGTTTACAATATGAAGCGGGATTTTTTGGCTGGTCGCTGCTTTCGCGGCCAAGTCGCAAGGAGCTTGTGCCATGAGTGTGCCGACCGGCGTCGTTATAGGTGTCGGCACCGAGCGCGGCCTTGGAGCAGCGTTGTGCCGCCGTTTCGCCGAGGAGGGCTATCACATCCTCGTTGCTGGCCGAACTATCGAGAAAGTTGCGCAAGTGGCGAGGACCGTCTGTGAAAAGGGCGGCAGCGCCGAACCGGTCGTGGTCGACACAACGCGCGAGAAAGATGTGCTAGCTGTTTTTGATCGAGCGATGTTGCCGGGCGATGAACGCGACCCGGCCGATCTTGTCATCTTCAATGCCGGCAACAATCAGCGCATCGATTTCCGCGATCTGAGCGCCGAACAGTTCGAGCAGTTCTGGCGCGTCGGCTGTTTTGGCGCTTTCTGGTTGGCCGCGAGGCGGCGCGTCGCTTGGTTCCGCTCGGTCGTGGGACGATTATCTTCACCGGTGCCTCCGCTAGTTTGCGAGGTAAGCCAGGTTTTGCGCACTTCGCCGCCGCGAAAGCAGGCCTGCGCATGATCTCTCAGAGTATGACCCGCGAGTACGGGTCGCATGGAATTCACGTCGCTCACGTGGTGATCGATGGTGGCATCAATGGCGATCGGCTGCGCAATCGAGCGCCGACCTTAGTCAACGAACGCGGCGAGGACGGGCTTCTTGGCATTGATGCGATCGCAGACACCTATTGGAATATCCATCGCCAGCAGCGCTCAGCATGGACCCAAGAGGTTGATCTGCGGCCGTTCAAGGAAACGTTCTGAGGTTGGACTTATCCCCGGGAGGGAAACATGTTGCGTCTTAATACACCGAGTGCGATCGCCCTGGTGCTTGTCGCGAACCTAGCTATGGCGCACACGCCAAGCCAGCCACCGCATCAGCTGTTCAATGAAGGTGATACTTGGTGATGAGGAGGACCAATTGTTTGGGAGAAAAGAGCGATCGACACTAAGTCATTTGTCACAAACTAAATCATTACTAATTTGAAGGCGGCGTATTTCCAGGAACAGTCTACCCAATTTTGAATTGCGTATGGGTGCCGCGGAAACCGGCAGCAATCACGTTCACTGCCGGGCGGCAAAACCAATACGTCAGAGAATTACAAGACGATGTCTGATAGACAGACCTTGATTGCTGTCGTAGGGCTTCAGTTTGAAGCGCGAATCGCAGACGGCATTTGCACAAGAGTAGTTTGTCGTGGCGATGGCCCGAGCCTTGCGGCCTCGCTTGCGCGCGCAATTACGAAGGGTGCCACGGTCTGATCAGTCTTGGCGTCGCGGGGGGACTCTCACCCGACTTGCCGCCGGGAGCCTGCGCGATCGGTTCGGAGATACTCTGCGGAACCACTCGATTAATGACCGATCGGAACTGGTCGCAGAATTTGCTGCAGGTCATTCCTGATTCAATCTATGGAAAGATCGTGGGCGTACCTGATCCAATCGCGTATCCAGAAGCCAAGCGTGCGTTGTATCAGAACACCGGCGCTGTGGCCGTTGACATGGAGTCCCACGTTGTCGCAAGCGTCGCCGCGGCGAATGGTCTGCCTTTCATTGCAATCCGTATCATTACCGATCCAGCCAAACGTGTGCTGCCCAAGGTTGCATTGGCTGCGATGCGTCCGAACGGAACAATCAATTTTGCCGCAATGCTTCGTTCGCTTATGAAACACCCGGATGACTTGGGCCTCTTGATACAAACAGCACGTGACGCGTTTGCCGCACTCGCCACGCTAAGTCGTGTCTGCGCTATGTTTGAGTTCGGCGACCGATATATTCCGAAATTGCTCCAAAGCCCGTCGAGCATCTTTGGCCGTCGCCGGGCTACCGCAAGCTTGATAAAAGCCAAATTGGGAAGTTCACGCTGAAATGAATCGACAAGAAACTCGCTTCGATTAACCCCAAAGCTCTTTGTAGTTCGGAAATTCCTGCAGCGTCTTGTCGTATCTACTTGGCTCGATCAGCGGCAAGATCAATTTCAAGAATATATTTTTTATTCCCGAAATATGTCTGACGTAAAGGTCGATCGGATCCAGAAGGTGTCGCAAGTGCAATTTCGGGTCATAATTGAGGCCGCTGCTACGAAACCACTTGTACCCATTTGCAATCGACCACGTGATCATGTCCCGCACCGCGTAGTGATAAAGGTGCAGGTCAAGCGCAACCGTGTAATCGAGTCCGATATATTCAGCATAGATCGCGTCTCCTTCGAACATGCAAAAGGTAAATGCAATGGCTCTCCCGTTCTGACGCCAGATGAAGAAACGAACTTTGTCAGGCATTGTGCGTCCAAGCCTGCAGAAATATTCTTTGGACAGTTTTTCGAAATGAAGCTTTGAGCGTTCGTAGACTTGCAGATAGAGCGGATATATTTCATCGACAAAGGGCGTGATGTCGTCCACGACGCTCATCTCGATCGGTGCGGCTTGCGCTGCGGCCCTGAATTTCTTGCGTAGCTTGGTGCGCGTAGCGCTGTTGAGCGCGTTATTCATGTAGTCCGCGAAGCTCGCATAGTCGATGTTCAGCTTGGTCATGGGCAGGCTCGGCACACGCGTGAACCCGCACTGTATGAAGCATCGTAACGGATCCCGATACCTTGCAGGAAACTCCTTAAGCACTACGAGTGATACCTTGAGCTTGGCCGCTTCTGCCACAATAGCTGACGCCAAAAGTTGGGACTGGTGGCAGCGCGACATGACGTCCGCGTTGTCAAGGTGTCCTTCGCCCGCGGCACAACCCACCATAAGCATCCTTAGTCGCATGAAGCGCGGCCACGCGCTGCGGATAAACCTAATCAGGCCGCAAATTTTGGGACTTGCGCCAAGAAGAAGATCTTGATCGAGAATAAAGAATGGTTGGACCGCGCAGACCGTTCCGTTTGCATCCTTTATAGTGAAATATTTGTATTCGAAGCCCTGTAATATCGTGTCCTCGACTATTTCGTAGTACCGGTGATCTTTTCGCTCGTGTTCGAAAGCATGTGACCAATGCAGGCAACACGCCAACTCATTGCGCCGGATTGTCTCAACGCTGCCTGAAACTGTGCGCACGCCTTTACTTGCGAACAACCGCATTCATAGGAAACACTTCAACCGCGCCTTCATATGCATAATTGGTTCGTAAATTTCGCGGTGGGGCAGATCGCCACAAGGTCGCAGATTCCCAAGGAACAGAGCATTTTCGCTTTCACAGTCTTAAGGAAACCGGGCATGCGAATTCAACCGGTGATGCAGTATTTACGGACACGAAGGCTTGGTTCCAGTTTTCAAATGACCAGAGGTTTAGTTTGTAACATTTAAGTCAGCGTTGAACTTGGTGAACTGTGATAGCGTATATTTCAATGCCCTCGGTTTCATGTGTTGGAGAAGCGAGGTCATGCCGGCAGGTCACCGCCACATTCTCGTAGTTGAAGACGACCAGGAAACCGCTTGCCAACTCGTGGATTCGCTCACGATCAATGGCTATCGGGTGAACCTCGCTGCAAATGGCAGCGAGGCGTTGAGTCTTGGACTCTCTGGTGACTATGCGGTGATAACTATCGACCGCATGCTCCCGGACATTGACGGGATCGCAGTCATGCAGCGTCTGCGGGAGCAAGGGATTGCTGCTCCGGTCCTTATCATCAGCGCTCTCGGCGAGATCGATGAGCGCGTGCGTGGACTCCGCGCCGGCGGCGATGACTACCTCACCAAGCCCTTCTCGTTCATAGAGCTGCTCGCTCGTGTTGAGGCGCTTGCCCGACGCAGCGACACCGTTATCAGGGAAACGCTCTTGCGCGTCGGAGATCTGGAGATGGATCTCGTGTCGCGATCAGTCAGTCGGCGCGGCCGGCACGTGAGCCTGCTTCCAAGAGAATTTCAGCTGCTCGAGTATCTGATTCGCAATCAGGGCCACGTCGTGTCGCGGGCGATGCTGCTTCAGCATGTATGGGATCTTCACTTTGATCCCACGACCAACATTATTGATGTCTATGTTGGGCGCGTCCGCCGCAAGGTCGATGATCAGCAAGCGTATCCCCTCATTCATACAGTCCGCGGCGTTGGGTATTGCCTCCGTGCGCCTGGCTGAGACCCTGCGATCCTCGACTTTTAAGTTTGCCCTGGTTGCAATCGGGCTTTTCGGTGCGATCGTGCTTGCTCTTTTCAGTTATGTTTATTTATCGACTGCCTCTTATGTGCGGAGCCGGGCAGACAGTGCAATCGCGACAGAGCAGGCGGTCTTGCAAAGGGCTTATGATCGAGGGGGCCCTAACGACCTGATCGTCGTGATTCAGCAATGGATCTCCGACCAACATTTTCAGAATAGCGTCTACCTCCTTGCTGACCCTTCATTTGCTCCGATCGCCGGAAACTTAAAAGCGTGGCCGCCCACCTTAGGATCCGAAGGATGGCGGAATTTTCGGGTGCAAGAGTGGAAACCTGATGCGGCGAACCAGGCACTGCTTCGCGGGGTTGTTAAGACCTTATCTGGCGGAGAACATTTGCTGGTGGGGAGAGACATCGACGACCTCGATGCATTTGCACGGGATATCAAGGTCGCTCTCATATCGGGCATCGGGTTGGTCTTCGTTCTCGCTGGAGTGGCAAGCGTTATGGTCACACGCCGCACGGTGGGACGAATAGATGCGATTAACGCAACCAGTCGTGCGATCATGCAGAGCGGCCTCGACAAACGTATTCCACTCCGCGGGACGGGTGACGAATGGGATCAAGTTGCAAAAAACCTCAACTTGATGCTCGATCGCATCGAAATACTGATGCAGGAGGTAAGACAGGTCACGGACAACGTGGCGCACGATTTGCGGACCCCTTTGGCGCGTATGCGCGGACGACTTGAAAAGGCCCATCATCGCCAGCGCGACAGTGAGTACGACCAGGCGCTGATTGACGACACCATCGCGAATCTCGACGCCGTTCTGAGGATATTCTCCTCTATTACGCGAATTGCCCAGATTGAAGCGAACGCTCAAAGAGCGGCGTTCCGCACAGTAAATATTGCCGAGGTTATGAGTGAGATCGTGGAGTTATATGACGCCGCCGCCGAAGAAAGGAGCATACGCCTCAGCTGCGTCGGGGATCAGCGAGAGCTTGTTACAGGCGACCGAGACCTTATTTTCGATGCGGTCGCCAATCTCGTGGACAACGCCATCAAACATGGCCGCGCAGCCGGGGAGGTAACTGTTGAGGTCGCAGAAAGCAGCGATGGCGGAGCCATTGTCTCCGTTGCCGATGATGGGCCAGGAATTCCGGCTGCCGAGTATCCAAACGTGTTCAAGCGCTTTTATCGGCTTGAAAGAAGCCGCCTCGCGCCCGGAAACGGCCTAGGGCTGAGTCTTGTCGCTGCCGTTGCACGCCTTCATGGAGCGCGAATCGAAATGCTCGATAACCAGCCCGGTCTAAAAGTTCGGCTTTTGTTTCCGGCGAACATGGCTTCAGCGTCCCAAGCACGTCAGGGAATAAGTGCTGCAGACCAAGAAGCCTTGTTCATCGCACAATGAATAATAACACCACGAAGCTAACTTATTTGTCAGAAACTAAGTCATTCGTAAATTGAGTGTTGCGATATCCTCTGCGAAATTTTCGACTGCAGCATACAACTTCGATTCTGTGCCGCTGGCTCGTGTCGCCTGCCCAGGGTTGTGCAGCTGGATGTGTTTCATTCAGATAGTGGAGGGTCGCATGCGTCGATTTCTAATCGCTTTGGCAATAACGTTGCTGCCTTCATTCGCTATCGCCGCGCACGGTGGCGGCCACATGGGCGGCTGGGGTGGCGGCCACATGGGTGGCTGGGGTGGTGGCCACATGGGTGGCTGGGGTGGACATCCTCGTGCTGCGATGATCGGCGGTGGCATGGGCGGCTGGCGCGGAGGTAATTGGCATCACGCCGCATTTCGCCATGGAAGATTCTTCCATCGCCACAACCGGTTTTTCTTTGTCGGAGCGCCTTTCTTCGCCGCCTACGGCTACGACTGCTGGCGTTGGGTGCCCACGGCATGGGGAGTACGCAGGATCTGGGTGTGCGACTACTAAATAAGAGCTCACGCTGCGAGGGGACGGCCGAATGCCCGCTTTTGTGGCAAAGCGGGCATTCGTACGAGATGACCTACGAGTCGTGCGTCGCAATCCCGCTTCGTGGATCTAACGAACGGCGGGTCGCGCCGTGCAAGTGAATTGGCGACGCGGATTGTTTCGCGTGTGGCTATTGTTGTCGACCGCATGGATTATGGGGTGCGGCGTCTTTTTGATCCTTAATGCCATGCGAGGTGGATTCCAAAGTTCCGGTGACTTGCTGTCAGGACTGGTCCTTTTGATTGGGCCGCCCATTGCTCTTTTGCTATTCGGATTGATGGCAGGGTGGGCACTTCGTGGCTTCAGACCGGGTGCGTGACGCCGCCGGTTCTTTGGCTGGTAGCCATTAACAGACAGGTTCGTTGGTCAAAGACTTTTTGTTGAAAGAGTAGTACGATTTGCTGTCGGCTTTCGCGGGCCCGGTCGCAGCCTACCCGGTCAAAACAAGGAGCCCGACAATGCGTTTTATCTGTTGTTGCGGAAGCGCTGTTTTTCATCGCGCCGTGGCAGCCCCGCTTTTGTGACCGCTGACGCGAACGGCGTTCACTATGTACACGATTGCCAAGAAATTTGGCTTCTCGGCTTCTCATGTCATCGGCGGCTTGCCGCCTCAACACCCGTGCAGTCGGCTGCACGGCCATAATTATGAAATTGAGGTGATTCTGCAGGCGACTGCTCTCGATAGCGTCGGTTTTGTCAGGGACTATCGCGAGCTTTCGGCGCTCAAGAAATTCCTTGATGAAACTGTAGACCACAAGCATCTCAATGACGTGCTGGGGCATGACAGCACAACAGCCGAAACGCTCAGCAAGTGGCTTTACGACTGGTGCAAGGGTATCTGGCCGGAAGTCGTGGCCGTGCGGGTCTCCGAAACGCCGAGCACGTGGGCGGAATATCGGCCATGAGCCAGCGTATTCGAATAAGTGAAATTTTCGGTCCGACCATACAGGGCGAGGGACCGCTTATCGGACGTCCAACGGTGTTCGTACGCACGGCCGGCTGCGATTATCGCTGTAGCTGGTGCGATACGCTCTACGCGGTGCTGCCCGAGTATCGCGACGAATGGTCAGCGATGACCGCATCGGAGATCCTGACGCGGGTGAACGGGCTTGTTGCCAATCAGCATGTACTTATTTCGCTTTCAGGTGGAAATCCAGCACTGCAACCGCTCGATGATCTGATTTCGCTCGCTCACCAAAGCGGCCACAGTCTTGCAATGGAAACGCAAGGCAGCCTGGCGCAGCCATGGTTTGCCAAACTCGATTGGCTTATTTTGAGTCCGAAACCTCCATCTTCGGGCATGGAGACTGATTGGGCCGCGCTCGATGGATGCGTTGAAACAGCTGGGCCCGGCACGCATTGCATACTCAAAATTGTTGTTTTTGATGAAGCCGACTATGCTTATGGGCGAGCCGTTGCATCTCGGTATCCGAACATAAAAATTTACGTTCAAGTCGGGAATCCGGCGCCGTTGCATGCCATCAACAGGTTATGCCCGAGGCGGCGGATATCGATGACCTTATGGAACGTTTCCGCTGGCTCGCTGGCAGAATAGTCGCCGACCGGTGGTTCGATGCCACCGTGCTGCCGCAGCTGCATGTGCTCGCGTGGGGGAATAAACGAGGCGTTTAAATAGCTCAGCGAACAAAAGACCTTAAGTTCGAAGACAGCCAGCGGCTACATCAATAGGCCTGACGCGCGATCGCATCCGACCAATGCCTGCAAGTGTGTCAAAAGTTCTTGCCGAGGCGCCGTCCACACGTGACCCAAGCGCATTGCGTTCCGCGTTATCCAAGCAGCACCCAACTCGATTTTGGACCTGTAAATCGCTGTTCAACCGGAGTGACCGTGTTTTGCGCGCCATTTTGGTCCGGGTCCGCGCATGTAGTGCCGTTCGGGCCGATACGATCTCTCGCGCGGTTCCGGCCAACATGAGAAAATTGCGGCCCTCAGCGCCCGAACCAGAGCCCACCAAGGAGTCCGGTGAGACAAATCCGACATTCCGTTTTGTGAGCGCATGCGCAACTCCTTGCGTTAGCGATCCTCAAGATCGGCTTCGGCGGCTTTTGCGATTTCAAAGTAAGAATCGGTTCGGTGCAAACGCCTCATGGTCCTGGTGAATGAGATCACGCGTCGTTTGGCCGTAACCGAACGGCTCAATCATCATCTCTATCTTGCGGGGCGGTGACGAAGCGGCCGCGGGGAAAGCGGCCCCTATCAGCGAGTCGGCAACCCCTGGCAGCAGGACAACTGCAGCCAGCGCCATAAGCAGGTAAGGCAGCACTTGTAGGACAAACCGCGATGTCAGCTTAAGCACGGAAGACCCCAAACTCGTTGAGCGACTTCATCGGCAAACGGCCATTTCAAACGACCATTTATAATTCAAACGATCGTTTTAGGCAAAATGATGACCGTCTGTAGAGCCCCATTTTATAGGCATAAGTTGCGATTTGCCCGCAGAAGCGTTACAAACTCAGTTCAAACGATTGTTTGAACCAGGCAGACCGATGACCCGTCCCGCCGAATATACGCGCAACTTGATCATCAAAGCCGCTGTCTCGCTTTTCGCGGAGAAGGGATTCGAACGATCGAGCGTGCGTGACATCGTCACCAAGGCTCGGGTCAACCAGGCTGCCATCAATTATCATTTCAAAGGCAAGGACGGCTTGTACTTCGAAGTTCTCAAAATCGCGTTCGAAAGACTAACTGAGAGTGCGGGCGTCGACGCGGAAGAACTCAAATCACTTTCACCCGAACAGGCACTCCGACGCTTTGTACGCCACCAGCTGCGGCCGCTGCTTTTTCAGGATGATCTGAGTCGCTACATACGCATGTTCGCCTGGGAAAGCGCGCATCCGTCAAAGGTTTTTCGGAAGTTCATAGCGACCAATACAACCTCATATCTTTCGGCTGCGATCGGCCTTGTGCAGCGATTCCTGCCGCCAAACACACAAGAACGGGCAGCTCTCTGCGCAGCCATATGCTTGATGGGGCAATGCAGCATTTTCGTACGAAACCGCGATCTGTTTGCACAGGATCCATTCCGGATGACGATCGATGAGCCGTTCGTCGATGAACTGGCTGATCTCATTACGGGGCTTGCAATCGGCGGCTTATCACATGCTGGCGACGCTAGACTGAAGATGGCCTAGGAAGCCCTGCGCGCGGCGCGCGGGGAAAGCCGTTTCCGACGCGTCCAGTCGACGACAGCGCTTCGGATCACAAACTCCGCTTTGGGTGCGACCGGCGTTTTGCCGAGCCGTTTTCTCATCGCGATTCCGGCTGTTCACCTGCAGCCGCATTGGCGGGGTTGGCCGGCGCATTGAGTACAGCAGTGCACGCCGGGGGCAAATCCTTGAGCTTCAGGCCTTTGGCCGACGAGAAATATCAGGGATCTTCAGACGTAAAATCCAGTCGGCAAACCAGGAGCTGAGCGACTTGTCGCATCCATCGCCTGCCGGCACGGCTGGCTGCGTGCGACAATCCGGCGAGTCATCCGGACACTTCAGACGCACATGAATATGGTCCGCGTGCCCGTACCACGGGCGTACCTTGGACATCCAGGACTTGTCTTTGTTGCCCTCGATCCGGCACAGTTCTTTTTTTATCGCAGCATTGACCAGGACCCGTTCGACCTCGGGCTGTTCGGCAGCCGTTCGGATAAACGCGACATGGGACGAACTCCAGATCTTGCCGTTGATGCTCTTGCCGTCGGCGGCAATAACGTTGCTGGCTATAATATTATCACGCTCTTGCCGGCTTAAGACACGATCTGCATCGGCATAAACCAGATGTCGACGTCAAGGCCGATCTGGTGGCTTCGATGCCCGAATGGAAGCGGGCCGCCGCGTGGCTGGGCCATATCGCCGATCAAGATGCCGCGCCAGCGAGTGGCTTCAGCGGCCAGTGGCGCGAACCGTTCCAGAAATTTCACCAGCTCCGGATGTCCTCAATTGCGATTGCGAGACACCCGCATCCCCTGCCAGGTCAGCCCTGAGACGGGCAGTTCAACACCCACTAGAAGACAGCCGCGCGGGTAGTAGCCGATTGCCATGGCCTTGCCGAGACTTGGCAGCTCCTTTTCAGCGAAGAGAACATTTGCCGGTTTCGAATTCTGCTTTTCCTGTTCGGCGGTCCTCAAAGGATTGCTTGGAGGCAACGGGACGTGAGCGACGTTTTTAGCCACGGCAACGCAGACCAGCGCCACCGACAAGGCTGTGAAACACCCCATGACATGCCTTGCCTTTGAGGCCGATGTCAGGTCTGGCACTTAGTCTTTGCTCAGCTCTCTCATTGGGACTCGTGCTGGCAACAGAGTTCGCGGCGCGTACCTTGGTCAGTATCTTGTCGGGTTGGTGTTCGTCAGATCAGGTATCACCAGACAAGCGCGTATATTCGGCATCCACAACATCTTTGCCGTAAAGTCGTTCGAGCCGACGCACCGTGAAGTGGGCGCGAGCTACTCCCTGAAAATGCGCGATGAACGCGTAGTTTATGACCGCGCCGCTCACGGCGCCGATGATAGGAACAGCCTGCGCCCCAACCTTTTCCGTGACGACAAATCCGAAACGGGATGCCACTTGCGCGATGAAGCGCACAAGGGCCGGGCCCCCTTCCTTGGTGACGCCGTGACTCGAAATAAAGCTCGCGGCGCCCGTCACACTCTTCGCCAGTGCGGCTCGCACAGCCAAATATCCGCTTTCGGAAGCGTCGTCCGAACCGGTACGTCCCCCCATTGCAAAGACCTGCATGCACGAAAGCATCGCTTCAGGATCGCTGAGATCTTCGCCCTCGCTTTTTGCAATGTCCATAATCGATCTGAGTATGATGATCGTCGAAATTGGAAGCTCAATCGGCAGTGTCGCCAGACCGAAGGCGCCACCCGCAGCCCCGGAGGCTGTCGCCAGGATCTTGTGCAGGGTTTGTGAGCCGGCATAAGGATCACGTTGCAAGGTCCGCAACGCGACCTGCATCGCCGCCTCAAGCCCTTTCTTGGCAGCCGCTGCAATGGCGTCCGCTGCGAACGGCGGCAGAGCGTGTTCGATAAGTTCAATGGGCTTGCCGACCATATTGGCCAGACGCGCGGCGAAACTCGGATGTTCAAGAGCTTGAACTGCTCGTTTCAGGGCGGTCAGATCTTCGGGCGTCATTGTTGTTTTCGCCGTGTCGGCTTCCCAAGAGGCGAACATCGCAATCATATGCTCGCTAAAACCCCCAAACGGACATTGCGCTACAATCGTTCCATATTTTGGGCCAAGACGGTGATTGGGGTCACGCCACGCCTCCATTTACAATGCAAAGCCATGACCGATGAGGGCATTAACGCATTGACCAGGTGGCTCGCCAAGGCCGGTCTGCGCGGCGACTCGGAATCTGCGTTGGTGACTGGGTTCTGTGAGCGCGCCGTGGCCACGGGCCTGCCGATCAGCCGCGGGCAAGTGTTCATCGACACGCTCCACCCGGTATATGAAGGCCGCCTGGTGCGCTGGGGACACGACCCGTCGCAACGGGCCGTGCAAGAATACGGGCGTACCGCAATGCCGGAAGGGACGGCTGATCTGCATCTCGCGCCCGGAGCCGAGGACAACGATGCGATGGCGCGCTGGCGCGCGAGCCCGTTCTTCCAAATGGTGGAGACCGGGGAGAACTTGCTGCGCCGCCGCATCACCGCGGAGAGCGAAGCCGAATTTCCTGTGCTGCGGGATTATCGGGCGGCGGGCATGACCGATTACGTCGCCATCATCGACCGATTTGCGCCCGAAGGCACCATCGGCGAAATGGATTGCGTCTACTCCTCGTGGGCGACTGCGCGTGCCAACGGCTTCGACGATGCCCATATTGCGGCGCTCGTGCGCGTGCTCCCCATGCTTGCGCT
>Ga0075423_10004734_pt1 | contig 12649 bp, 10 predicted proteins | sample SoiMethybrSBSTD2_FD_80114 | JGI IMG/M metagenome (GOLD analysis project Ga0075423, IMG submission 80114) | Bulk soil microbial communities from a Populus tree surrounding site in Tennessee, USA - Soil MetaG P. TD hybrid SBSTD2 | ecosystem: Environmental > Terrestrial > Soil > Tree plantation...
ACAAATCGGCGGTGCAGGCCGCCTTCATGATCGGCTTCACGTACTCCGAGGAGCTCAAGGACTATCCCGCGGCGCGCAAGGCGTTCGAGAAGTTTATCCGGCAGTACCCCGATTCGGATCTCGTGGCTTCCGCGAAGTGGATGCTCGAGAACATGGGAACCGGAGCCACGCCGCCTGGACTCGGGCCGATGGGTGAGGGCCCCAACCTCGAAATCATCCAGCCGCCCGACAGTACGAAATCGAAGCCATGAGCATGATTCCGGTCCGCGTGGGCGGCCTCGCCATCGATGAGCGCACCAAGAGCCCGGTGGTTCTTTTGCAGGAGATCGAGGGAAGCCGGGTGCTCCCCATCTGGATCGGCCCCATGGAAGCGAGCGCGATTCACATGGAGCTTCTCGGCAAGAAGTATCAGCGCCCCCTCACGCATGATCTCATGATCAACATCCTGGAGGGATTGAACGCGAAGGTCTCGCGCGTGGTCATCACGGATCTCAAGGACAGCACGTTTTTTGCGAACATCTATGTCGACGGCGGCGCCGGGGCGGTCGCGGTCGATGCCCGCCCGAGCGATTCCATCGCGATCGCGCTGCGATCGCGCGCCCCCATTTTCATCATGGACAAGCTCTTCGAGAAATCGGTCGCGGAGAACATCGCACCCCCCAAGACCGAGAGGACAGCCGAGGAAAAGGCCGAAGAGCTGAGGAAATATCTCGAAGGGCTCAATCCGGAAGATTTCGGCAAATTCAATCCGGAGGAGCTATAGACTCCCCGGCGTGGTGACCCGACCCCTCATCGCTGCCATCCGGGGAAGCTCGCCCAGGATACCGGCATCCGTGTTCATCGCGCCCACCGCGACCGTGGTGGGCGACGTCGTTTTGGGGGAAGAGGTCAGCGTCTGGTACGGGGCGGTGGTGCGCGGGGACGTCGGAGCGATCCGGATCGGCGCCAAGAGCAACATCCAGGATGGATGCGTCCTGCACGTCACGGGCGGCGGGCAACCGCTCGTCGTTGGCTCCGAGGTGACCGTGGGGCACCGGGCGGTCCTGCACGGAGCGACCGTGGAGGATCGCTGTTTGATCGGGATGGGCTCCGTGCTTCTCGACGGGTGCGTCATCGGAGAGGAATCGCTGGTGGCGGCCGGCAGCATCGTGCTCGAGGGCACGCGGGTTCCGCCCCGCTCCTTCGTCGCAGGGGTTCCCGCCAGGGTCAAAGGGCCCATCCCTGAAGCGGCGCACGCGCGGCTACGGGAATCCGCGGAAGGCTACGTTCGTCTCGCGCGCGAGCACGCGGTAGCACGCCATGCGGACTGAGGCCCGTCCGGCCGCCGGAGCCCTCTTCTTCCTGGGTCTCTCCTTGACGCTCATGCTGGCGCCTGTTCGCCCCGCCGGGAGCCAGACCGCCGAGAAGCGCTACCCCCTGAGCAAGGCCGCGGAATTGAAGGCCAGGTTGCTCGACCGACCCTCGACGCCCGAGGCGGCCTCTTGGGCGACGGAATACGTCGTCCAACCCGAGATCGACCGGCTGGACCCGGTCGCCCGCGCCGCGGAGCGGATCTGGGCGGCGCGCGTGGGCCTCGCCGCGGGAGCGCGGGGCGGCGAGCAGAAAAGGCTGCGCCAGATTCTATCTCATCTGGAGGACTGCCCGCTCGATTCCCTCGCGTTGCGGCGGGCGGCGACCGGTTTGGTGCGGATCGGTGTCGTGATCCCGCTCACCGGCCGTTTCGATCGCTACGGGAAGACGTTTGTTCAAGGGTTGAGGATCGCGATGGAGGAACACAACCGCGAATGGGCCCCCAACCTCACGCTGATCCTCCACGATTCCGAGGGAGACCCGCTCGTCGGCGCGCGCAAGGTGCGATGGCTCCTCCGCGATCACGGCGTGTCCGTGATCATCGGGGAGCTGTTCAGCGCGAACACCGCTCCCTTGGCGGCCGCGAGCCAGGTTGTGGGGGCGGTGCTCGTCTCTCCTTCCGCGACCAACGAGCGGCTTGCGATCCTGGGGGACGCGGTGTTCCAGCTCCATCTCGGAAACGGGGTCCTGGCGCAGGCGTTGTCGCGGGTGCTCGCGAAGGAAACGCCGAAGAGTCCGGTGGGTCTCCTGGTCTCCGATACTCCCGATGATTCCGCCAGGGCGGCCGCGTTGTTGAGCTCGTGCAAGGCCGCCGGGGTGGAGGTGGCCGGTACGGAGGTTGTCGCCGAGAACGCGGTCGATCTGACCCGCGCGATCTCATCGCTGCGGGGAAAACACGCGGGAGCCCTCGTGCTCCTGACCCCGCCGCGTCTCGCCGGCATCGCCGCGGCGCAGCTTCCCACGGCATGGCCCAAAGTGCGCGTTTTCGGATTCGACGCGCTGGACCCCGCCGGGCTCAACGGAGAGGCTCGGGCGGCGCTGGAGGGGGCGACCTATTTCGCGGCGGACTACGTGCTGACCGGGGCGCCGCGTGATTCCTTCGAGACCCGATACCGGCGTTCCTTCGGCGATGCGCCGACACGGATGTCGGTCCGCGGTTACCTCGTCGGCCTCTCGGTCACGCGAGGCATTGAGAGGGGAAGCTTGACCGCGTCGATGCTCCGCGAGGCCCTCCGGGCTCAGCTGTACGACAGCGATGAGGGGCGCGCGCTCCGCGCGCTTCGTCCGCTCGTTCCCGCCGAACCGGAGCGATTCGCGATCCAGTCAGGTAAGGCGGTCCCAGTGTCCCAGAATCCGCTATCCCCTTGAAAGCCTTGCCCGGCTTGGGCTAGGGTGGCGCGCGGTCCAGGAATGGAAAATGCCTTTGGATTCAAACACTTACGGCACGGAGGTCGCGCTATGATCCGGATCCGGAGCGTCTTACCCCTCTTCGCGATCACGCTCCTTTGCCTGGCTTCACTCCCTGGGTGCGCAAAGCGGGAAAACGAGATCAAAGTCGGGGAATACGGCTCCCTTACAGGGAGCACGGCGACGTTCGGGACCTCGACAAAGAATGGAATCGAGCTCTACGTGGACAACCTGAACGTGCAGGGGGGTATCGGCGGTAAGAAAATCCACGTGCTCGTGGAGGATGATCAGAGCAAGCCCGAGGAGGCGGCGACCGCGGTGAACAAGCTCATCGCGCAGGACGGCGTGGTCGCGGTCTTGGGAGAGGTGGCAAGCAGCCGGAGCCTCGCGGCGGCTCCGATCTGCCAGGGCGCGGGAGTCCCGATGATCAGCCCTTCATCCACGAATCCGCGCGTGACCGATATCGGCGATCATATCTTCCGCGTCTGCTACATCGATCCGTTCCAAGGCATGGTGATCGCGAAATTCGCCAAGAATACCCTCCATTTCTCCAAGGCCGCGGTCTTCCGCGACAACAAGAACGACTACAGCGTCGGGCTCGCGAATTTCTTCTCCGATGCCTTCCGCGGCATGGGCGGGACGATCGTGACGGATCAGTCCTATAGCGAGGGAGACCAGGACTTCAAGGCGCAGCTCACCGTGATCAAGAGCAAGAAGCCTGAGTTCATCTTCATCCCCGGCTACTACACCGAAGTGGGTCTGATTGCGCGGCAGGCGCGCGAGCTTGGGCTCAACGTTCCGATGCTCGGCGGCGACGGCTGGGTCTCGGATCGCTTGCTCGAGATCGCACAGGACGCCCTGAACGGCTCGTACCTCGTGAATCACTACTGGGAGCAGGATCCCAATCCACTGGTCCAAGGATTTGTCCAAAGCTACCACAAGCGGTATAACGCGACCCCGGACGGGCTCGCCGCCCTGGCGTACGACGCTGCAGGCGTGCTCGCGAACGCGATGCAGCGTCTCTCGACGGAGGACGCCAAGGCCTTCGCGACGTTGTCGGGACCGCCGAACGCCGAGCAAAAAGCAGCCCGCGCCAAGCTGCGTGACTTGATCGCCGCGACTCGCGACTACCCGGGGGTCACGGGAAAGATCTCTCTCGACGAGCATCGAAACGCGGTGAAGCCGGCCGTCTTCCTCGGCATCGAGAACCGAGGCTACAAGTTCGTCGCCACGGTCGAGCCGTAGGCGCAGACAAAAGACGCTCGGTCCCCCGGTGCAGGAGTTTTTTCAGCAGCTCGCGAACGGCGTCGCCTGGGGGAGCATCTATGCCCTGATCGCGCTGGGCTACACCATGGTGTACGGCATCCTGCGCCTGATCAACTTCGCGCACGGCGACATTTACATGGTGGGCGCGTTCGCGGCCTACTTCCTCGCCCGGGCCATGGGCGTCGGAACCGTCGTACAGGCTTCGCCGCTCGTCGCGGCGGCGGTTCTCCTGGGCTCGATGGCGATTTGCGCCGCGCTCGGGGTCCTGATCGAGCTATTCGCCTACCGGCCGGTCCGGCGCTCTTCCCGGATTACCGCGCTGATCACCGCGATCGGGGTTTCCCTCTTCCTCGAAAACGCCGGCATCCGGCTCTTCGGCGCTGATCCAAAGTTCTTCCCGCAAGTCATCGCGCCGCGCACGATCACCCTGGCCGGGGGCGTCATGGTGACCAACCATCAGATCACGGTGGTGCTCGTCTCCGTGCTGCTCATGGTGGCGCTCACGCTGTTCATCCAGAGGACGCGGACCGGGAAGGCGATGCGGGCCGTCGCCTTCAACCGAGACGCCGCGAGCCTCATGGGCATCCCCGTCGATCGGATCATCACGATCACCTTCGCCATCGGCTCCGCGCTGGCCGCGGCGGCCGGGTTTCTGGTCGGGCTGACGAATCCCAAGATCGAGCCCTTGATGGGCATCATGCCGGGCGTCAAAGCGTTCGTGGCGGCGGTGCTCGGAGGAATCGGCAGCATTCCCGGAGCCATGATCGGCGGCCTCGTGATGGGAATCTCCGAGTATCTGGTCGTGGGCTATATCTCCTCTACATATCGAGACGCGATCGCCTTCGTGATCCTGATCATCGTCCTGCTCATCAAGCCCACCGGTCTCCTGGGCCGGAACGTGGCGGAGAAGGTGTGAGCGGGGCTCGCGGCGTCATCGGAACGGTTGCGGCGATCGCTGTCGTCTGGGCGATCGACTGGGCGGGGTCCCGGATCCTGAATCCGTACATTTACCGGGTCCTCGTTCTCTGCTCCATCAACGTCATCCTGGCGCTCAGTCTGAATCTGGTGAACGGGATCACAGGGCAGTTCTCGATCGGCCACGCGGGATTCATGGCCGTGGGCGCTTACGCGTCCGCCGCGTACACCGTGTACGCGGTTCCGCTGATGCTCGGGGCCAAGGCTTCGGCGGGGGGATGGGTGGCCGCAGCCGCGTTTCTCCTCGCGATCCTGGTCGGTGGGCTCGTTTCCGCGGTGGCGGGGTTCCTGGTCGGGCTCCCTTCGATGAGGCTCCGGGGCGATTATCTCGCGATCGTCACCCTCGGTTTCGGCGAGATCATCCGCGTCGCGATCCTGAATATCGACGCCGTGGGGGGCGCGCGAGGCTTTGCCGGCGTGCCGCAGCGCACGAACCTCGCGTGGGTTCTCGGCGGCGCGTGGGTCACGTTCGTGCTGATCCGGAACCTCATGCGCTCCTATCACGGGCGCGCCCTTCTCGCGATCCGCGAGGACGAGATCGCAGCGGAGGCGCTCGGCGTCCCGACCACGCGGTACAAGGTCACGGCCTTCGTGATCGGGGCTTTCTTCGCGGGCATGGCCGGCGCGCTCTTCTCCCACTACACCTATCTCCACACGAACAGCTTCACGTTCATGAAATCGATCGAGGTCATCATCATGGTCGTGCTGGGAGGGATGGGGAGCCTGACGGGATCGATTCTGGGCGCGACGCTCCTCACCGCGCTGCCGGAGCTTCTCCGATTCGCCAGCAGCGAACGGCTCATCATCTACTCGCTGCTCCTGATCCTGCTCATGATCGCCCGGCCCCAGGGCATCCTCGGCCGGCGCGAGGTGTCCATCCGGTCGTGGCTCTCGCGCCGCCGCTCGCGCCCGACCCCGGCGACATGAGCGGGCCGCTCCTCTCGCTGCGCAGGCTCGGGGTCACGTTCGGTGGGCTCAAGGCCGTTTCGAACCTCGACTACGATCTTCCGCGCGGAATGCTGGGCGGATTGATTGGCCCGAACGGTGCCGGGAAAACGACCGTCTTCAACGTCATCACCGGCGTTTACCGGCCGGCCGAGGGATCGATCCTCCTCGAAGGCAAACCGATCCAGGGCCGTCCGACCAACGTGATCGCCCGGCGTGGGGTCGCCCGCACGTTCCAGAATCCACGCCTCTTCTCGGACCTGTCGTGCCTCGACAATGTCCGAATCGCCTGCCACCTCCATTGCGGCACCGGCCTCGCCGACAGCATGTTCGGTACGCCCAGGTCGGCGCGCGAGGAGCGCGACATCGTGAGCCGGTCGGAGGAGCTGCTCGAGTCCTTCGGGCTCACGAAATATCGCGACAGCGAAGCGAGGAGCCTACCCTACGGAGAGCAGCGCCGGCTCGAGATCGCGCGCACGTTGGCGACCGAGCCCAAGCTGCTCCTGCTCGACGAGCCCGCCGCGGGGATGAACCCCCAGGAGACGGAAGCGCTCATGCGGCTGGTCCGGGAGGTCAGGGACCGGTTCGGCCTCACGGTCCTCCTGATCGAGCACGACATGAAAGTCGTGATGGGGATTTGCGAGCGGATCGCGGTGCTCGACTACGGCGTGAAGATCGCGGAAGGAACCCCGGAGGAGATCCGCCGGGATCCCAAGGTGATCGAAGCGTACCTGGGGGAGGAGCCGTGAGCCTCCTCGAAGTGGAAGATCTCCACGTCCATTACGGGGCGATCCACGCCTTGAAGGGGGTCTCGCTCGCGGCCGAAGAGGGTGGGATCGTCACGCTCGTGGGCGCGAACGGCGCGGGGAAGAGCACGACCCTTCGTGCGATCTCCGCGCTCATCAAGCCGAGCGCCGGCTCGATCCGCTTCCGCGGAAAGTCGCTCGTGGGGGTCAAGCCTCACGAGATCGTTCGGGAGGGGGTCTCCCACGTTCCCGAAGGCCGGATCGTATTCGCGAACCTGACGGTGCTCGACAACCTGGAAATGGGCGCGTATCTGCGAAAAGACCGCGCCGCGTACGCCGAAGACCTGAAAAGGGTCTTTCGCTTGTTTCCGAGGCTCGACGAGCGGCGCCGCCAGGCGGCGGGCACCCTGAGCGGCGGGGAACAGCAAATGCTCGCCATCGGCCGCGCGCTCATGGCGAAGCCCACGCTCCTCCTGATGGACGAGCCCTCGCTCGGCTTAGCCCCGATTCTCGTGCGAGAGATCTTCTCGGTGATCCGCGAGATCCGGAGCCAAGGGACGACCATCGTCCTGGTCGAGCAGAACGCGCGCCTGGCACTGGCGACCGCGGACCGGGGTTATGTACTGGAGACAGGATCGGTTCGAATGTCCGATCGCGCGCAGGCTCTTCTGGAGAGTCCGTTCGTGCAGGCCGCTTACCTGGGCGGACCGGGCTGATCGAGGAGGACCCATGGCCATGCCCAAACGTGCCGAGCTTCGATCGTTGCCCTCGGTCGGCTCGCTCCTCGAATCCGAGGAAATGTCGGCGCTCCAGAGCCTGGCACCCCGAAGCGTGCTGGTGGCGGCGGCCCGCGAGGCGATCGCGGCCGCCCGCTCCGCGATCCGGCGCGCCGGGCGTGGAAGGGCCGAAGCCACGGAGCGCGACGCCATCCTACGCGACGCAACGCGGCGGGTCGGGGTAGCGGTTCGCCCGGCCTTTCGCCCCGTGATCAATGCGACCGGAATCGTGCTCCACACGAATCTTGGGCGCGCCCCCCTGCCGGAGGAGGCGGTCTCCGCGGTGACCGACGCCGCGCGGCGCTACACGAATCTGGAGCTCGATTTGGAGAGCGGTTCCCGCGGCTCGCGGATGGCTCATCTGGAACCCCTGATCGCGGAGCTTCTGGGCGCCGAGGCAGCGTACGTCGTGAACAACAACGCGGCGGCGATGCTCCTCGCGCTCAACACCTTTTCGCTGGGCAAGGAGGCGGTCGTTTCGCGAGGGCAACTCGTGGAGATCGGAGGCTCCTTTCGAATTCCCGAGATTCTGGAGCGGGCGGGCGCCCGACTGAGGGAGGTCGGCACGACGAACAAGACCCGCCTCCGCGACTACGAGCGTGCGATCGGCCCCGAGACCGGGATGATCCTGCGCGTCCACCCGAGCAATTTCGCGATGGTGGGTTTCACGGAGGAGGTGACGCGGGAAGAGCTTGCCGCGTTGAGTCGGAAACGGCGGCTGCCGCTCCTCGAGGATATCGGAAGCGGCGCGCTCATCGATTTCACCCGATGGGGACTGCCCGCGGAGCCGATCGCGCGCGCTGCGCTCGATCAGGGCGTGCCGCTCGTCTGCTTCAGCGGAGACAAATTGCTCGGCGGTCCCCAGGCGGGAATCCTCGCCGGGCGAAAGAGCCTCGTCGCCGCGCTCAAGGCGAATCCGATGGCGCGCGCGCTCCGCGTGGACAAGCTCACGCTGGCGGCGCTCCTGGCGACGCTTCGTCTCTATCGGGATCCTGAAACGCTCGCGGCCTCGATTCCAACGCTTCGCATGCTCGCGGAGCCCGCGGAGAGCGTTCGCGCGCGCGCCAAACGCGTCCTTCGCGCACTTGGAGCGGATCGCGCTTCTCACTTCCGCGCGGAGGTGGTAGCCTGCACGACCGAAGTGGGCGGAGGCGCGATGCCGCTTGCGCGCGTTCCCTCGTACGCCTTGGCGCTCCGCCCCGCGCGGGGCAAGGTCGAGGATGTAGCCCGCTCGCTCCGCACCGGACCGGATCCGGTGATCGGTCGGATCGAGTCGGGTCGGCTCCTTTTGGATCTCCGCACGGTGAGTCGCGGCGAGATTCCCAAGCTCGCCGCCTCGCTTGTACGAGTGCTCGAGGAGGAACCCTGACGCCGTCCGCTGAACTGGAAGTGGAGCGCTACTCCGACCCGCAGAGCTTCGCGCGGGAAGTCAACCTCCCGCTTATCGGCATCGTTCACGTCAGGCCCATCCTCGCCGGCGCCCAAGCCTCGACCCTTTTGGAGGCGGTCGACCCTGAAGGATTGAAGCCGGCCGTCGAAGCCCTGACCCAAACCCGCAAATCGCTCACGCTTCGATCCCTTTTTCTGACCGGGTTCCCGCACGATCCAGAGTTTTTCGCAACCGGCTTGGCGCTTGCCCGCGAGTGGAGCCGCGAGGGGCTCAAGGTCGCCGTCGTGGACCTCGATTACCGCCACCCGACGGTGCTCCGGCCGCGCCCCGATCCGAACGAGGGGTATCTGGACGCCTTGGAGTACGGGTGCTCCTTTCAGCGCATCGCATGGGAGATTGTCGCCGACAGCCTTTGGCTGGTCGGCCCGGGAAGCCATCCGACCGATGGGGAACGTTTCTCCGCTCATCCCGATTGGGCCCGCGTCATGCGGATCTTCTCCTCGCGCGTGGACGTGACGCTCTATCTGGCGCCCTTTCTTGACCGAAAGGGCTTCACGGGACGCCTTTCCAAGCGCATGGACGGCGTGCTCCTCGCGGCTTCGGTTCAGCGGGCGAGCCGAGCCGCGCTCCGCGACGCGTTCCTCGAGCTGTGGGGCTCGGACGCGCCGATGATCGGCTGTCTCGGGATCGCGGTGCCTCACGTGCAACCACCCAGGGCCAAGCCGACGGAGACGGCTGTTGAAGCCAGCCGCGCTCCTGAAGGGACGGGAGCGCGGCCGGACACCATACCGACCGAGAGCGGAGAGCGCCCCGAGCCGGCACCGCCACCGCGGTCGGCACCGCCTCCGGCCGCGGGGTCGGCTGACGTGGCGGCGCGCGCACTCGTCCGTAAGCTGTCCGATGAGGTAAGGCAGGGTCGCTTGCCTCCGGTGGGTCGCAAGCGCTCGCGCGCGCTGCTTTTCACCGTCGTGACCCTGCTGGCGCTGGCGGCCGTGGGGGCCCTCGTGACTTCACGACTGCTGCGCCACCGGGGGGCTTCGGACGCCCGCGAGACGCTCCCGGCAGGCACGGAGCGGGTCCTGCCCGCGGAGGTGGGCACGGCTAGCCCGCAAGGAATGCCCCAGACGAATGCGAACCCCGCGGGGGGAGCGCCGGCGGGCGGCTCCTCGACGCAGCCCGGGGAGACCGGCTCCGCCGGGGAGACACCCTCGTCCGGGGCTGATGAGTCCGGGGCGCCCACGTCGGAGGAGCCCCAGCCTGCGACGCCTGCGCCGGGCTCGGTCCAATCCGAAGCCCCCGGCACGCTGCCCTACCGCGTCCACATCGCCTCGTTCCGTTCCGAGAGCAAGGTCCGCGAAATGGTGAAGAGCCTCCGCGCCCGTGGGATCGGCGCCTGGTACGCGGCCGCGTCCGATCAACCGGGTTGGTATCGTGTGTTCGTCGGCCATTACGCGACCCACGAGGAGGCCGCTCGAAAGGCCGCGTGGCTTCTGCGGCGTGGCCTGGTGGATCGCGCCGTGGCGTATCCCGACAACGTGAGGTAGACAAGTGTTCCTGAAACGCCTCGACATCCAGGGTTTCAAGTCCTTCCCGCAGCGAATCCGGGTCGATTTCGGCCCCGGGATCACGTCGGTCGTGGGCCCGAACGGGAGCGGCAAGACCAATATCGTCGAAGCGATCCGGTGGGTGCTGGGCGAGCAGAACATGAGGCACCTCCGAGGGGACACTCTCGAGGACGTGATTTTCACCGGCTCCGCGCAGCGAAAACCTCTCGGAATGGCCGAGGTCTCGCTCACGATGTTCAACAACCGCGGGGTCTTGCCCGTCGAATACACGGAGATCGCGATCTCACGCCGTACGTTCCGAAACGGGCAGAGCGAGTATTTCATCAACCGAAAGCCCTGCCGTCTCCGCGACCTTCGCGACCTATTTCTCGACACCGGGATGGGCTCTCACGCGTATTCCCTCATCGAACGCGGGATGGTCGACAACGTCCTGTCCGACGAGAGCGGCCACCGGCGATTCCTGTTCGAAGAGGCGGCGGGAATCATGCGCTACAAGACCCGGAAGAAGGAGGCGCTCCAAAAGCTCGACTTGACCCTCGCCGACCTGACGCGCGTGAACGACGTGGTCACCGAGATCGAGCGCGAGGTCCGATCGCTTGCGCGCCAGGTGGGGAAGGCCCGGCGATTCAATCGCCTGCGAGAGGAGATCAAGACGCTGGACCTAGGTCTTGCCAAGGAGGACTTGGAGCGTCTCGCGGGCGCCGGGGGAGCGCTTCAGGAGCAGCGGGGAAAGGCTGAAGATCGCCGGGGCGCCATCGCCGGCATCCTCGCGCGGCACGAGGCGGAGCTGGAGCTGCTCAAGCTCGAGCTCTTGAAGCGCGAATCGGAGGTGCGTCTCGCGCAGGAAGAGCTGGACGAACGTGAAGCGCGCGGGGCCGCGCTCCTGAACGAGGTCGCCGTGCTGAGGGAGCGGCGCGCGGGGCTGCTCGAGAAGCTGGAGCACGCGCGCTCGGAAGGGATCCGCCTCGCCGCGAGCCTTGAAGAGCTGAGCCGGGCGAAACAAAGGCTCGAAGAGGAGCGGACCCGGCTCGGTTCGGCCCAGGCGGAGAAGGAACTCGCGCTCGGAGGGCTGGAAGCCTCGATCGAGAACATGCGCCCGCAGCTCGAGGAACGGCGCGAGGCCCTGCGGCAGCGGAAGCAGCTTTCGCTGGATCTGTTCCAGACGCGCGTGAAGCAGCAGAGCGCCGCCGAGAACTGGGCCGCGAAGCAGGCGGAGCTGACCCAGAAGAAGGGGCAGCTCCTGGCGGAGTCGGCAGGAATGGAGCGGGAGGAGCAGGAGCTCGCAGATTCGCTCGCGGCGATCGGACGCGCCGCGGATTCCTCGATCGCGGAGGTCGAACGGGCGCGCGCCCGAGTCGAAAGCGAAACTCGCGCGGTCGCCGAGATCGAGGAGCAGATCCGCCTCCACGACGAATCGGAAAAACGGGCCCGCGAGGACTTCGCCGCGCTGGAATCGCGTCGCGCGACGTTGCGCGAGCTCAAGGACCGCTACGAGGGATACGACGAGAGCGTCCGGTCGCTCCTGGCTGGACCCACGCGCGCCGCCCGGATCCTGGGAACCGTCGGCGACGTGTTGCACGCCTCGGGCGACTGGCTTCAAGCGCTCGAAGCGTCGCTCGGCGAGGCGGTCCAGTTCATCGTCGCGGAGCGCACGGATGCGGCGCTCAAGGCGCTCAAGGCGCTCGAATCGGGCGGAGGTGGCCGCGCGACCTTCATCGCGCTGGACCGGCTCTCCTGGGCGCGCGCGGCAGAGGTTCCGGAGAAGGTGCTCGAGGCGCCCGGTGTTCACGGATTGCTGCTCGAGCACGTCCGGTTCGAGCCGGGATTCGTGGCGCTCGCCTCTTTCCTTCTCTCCGGCGTGGTGGTCGTCGATTCCATCGAGGTCGGGCTGAAGCTCCTGGACCAGCATCGCGAGCTCAGGCTGCATTTCGTGACGCGTCACGGGGAGCACGTCCGGGGCCCGGGAATCTACCAGGGTGGAGGGGGACCCACGCGTGCCGGCTCGGTTCTGCGCCGCGAAGAGGAGCTGGAGCGGCTGGAAAAGGAAATCGAGCGATCCTCGGCCGAGCTCCAGAAGACGCTGACGCTCACGGAAACGCTGAGGGGAGGACGGGTCGAGGCGCAGGCGGCGCTCGAGGATGCCAACCGCGAGCTTCGGGAGACCGAGGAAGCCCGGCGGGCAGAGGAGGCCAAGCGCGCGGAGCACCAGATCCGAAAAGACGCCATCTC
>Ga0075423_10004737_pt1 | contig 12645 bp, 16 predicted proteins | sample SoiMethybrSBSTD2_FD_80114 | JGI IMG/M metagenome (GOLD analysis project Ga0075423, IMG submission 80114) | Bulk soil microbial communities from a Populus tree surrounding site in Tennessee, USA - Soil MetaG P. TD hybrid SBSTD2 | ecosystem: Environmental > Terrestrial > Soil > Tree plantation...
AGCGCCATGAAGCCGATGCGTTCGATGCAGGAGCGGGTCAGCGAAGCGGAGTGGGACCTGCGCGTGAATCTGGCGGCCTGCTATCGCCTGGTCGCGAAGTACGGCATGACCGATCTCATCTACAACCACATCACGGCGCGCGTCCCCGGGCCGGAGCACCACATCCTGATCAGCGCGTACGGAATGCTCTACGAGGAAGTCACCGCCTCGAGCCTGATCAAGGTCGACCTCGCCGGCAACATCATTGAAAAGCCCGACCACGGCTACTCGGTCAACGCCGCCGGCTACATCATCCACAGCGCCGTCCACGAGGCGCGCGAGGACGCGCAGTGCGTGATTCATACTCACACGCCGGCGGGAATCTCGGTATCGGCGATGGAGGAAGGGCTGCTGCCGCTCTCGCAGACGGCGATGCGCTTTTGCGGGCACGTCGCCTACCACGAGTACGAGGGCCCCGCTTTCAATCGCGGCGAGAGGGGCCGGCTGGTGGCGCACCTCGGCAAGCACAACGCCATGATCCTGCGCAACCACGGCCTGCTCGCCTGCGGGCCGAGCATCCCGCAGGCGTTCAACATGATCTACTGGCTCGAGCAGGCCTGCCGCATCCAGGTGCAGCTCCTCTCCTGCCAGCGGCCGCTGCACCAGGCGAAGCCCGAAGTCGTGGCACTGACCGCCGAGGTGCTGTCCGGAATGGAGATCACGCTCGACAACGAAGCCCTCACCAATCCCAGCATCAAGGAAGACGCGCAGAAGGCGGGCAGCGGCTATGGCCTGCTCGAGTGGCCCGCGCTGCTGCGCTCGCTCGATCGCGTCGATCGCTCGTATCGTGACTGAAGGCCGGCCCCGCGTCGGCTTCATCGGCGCAGGCCGGGTCGGCAAGGGTCTCTCGCTCGCGCTTTCTCGTTCCGGTTACCAGCTCGCCGGCGTCGTGGGCCGCGGCCTGGAACAAAAGAAGTCCGTCGTCGGCGCCTCGGACCTGGTCTTTCTCACCGTCCCGGACGATTCGCTGAGCGCCGCTTGCGCGGAGCTCGTCTGGAGGGACAAGTCGGTGGTCCATTGCAGCGGCGCTGCCGGACTCGAGGTTCTGCAGCATGCGAAGAACCAGGGCGCGCGGGTCGGCGGCTTCCATCCCTTGCAGATGTTCGCCGACCCGGAAGTCGCGGCGCGCGGCCTGAAAGGCTGCGCCGTCGCCGTGGAGGCCGAAGAGCCGCTCGCAACGATCTTGCTTCGCATCGTGGCGGATCTCGGTGCGCGAGCGTTGCGGGTGCCCACCGGCGCGCGCGCCGCTTACCACGCGGCGGCACATTACGCCGGGCCGTTCGTTACCGCTCTCCTCGCCGAGGCGGTGACGATCTGGTCGCGTCTCGGCATCCCCGAGAACGATGCGCTGGCCGCGCTTCTGCCGCTCGCGCGCGGCAGCCTGGACGCGATCGAGCACTCTGGATTGCCGCGGGCCATGGCAGGCTCGGTGGCGCGCGGTGATGCCATGACGCTCGAGCGCCACCTGGCTGCCCTCGGCGGGTTCGACCCGGCGCTGCGCGATTTCTACTGCCGCCTGGCGCTGCGGACGGTGCCGCTGGCCCTCGCGGCCGGCAAGCTCGACGCCGCAGGCGCGGCTCGCATTCGCGAGCTGCTGGAGACAGGCCTGGCTAGAGCTACTTAGGCGGGAAGTCGTAGTTAAGGCGGAAGCTGCCGTCGCGCTCGAGCACCAAACGCGCGGTGGTCCAGCCCTGGCGCTCGGCAGGCTCGAGCTTGCGCAGCCCGATCAGGGCCGTTGGCGGAGCGTCGGTGTCGCAGGGAGCAAACGACTCGGGCTTGTCCGCCGCATCCTTGCGGAAGACGAGATAGCGCACCTTGCCGGTGGAATCGCCCGGGTGCGCCAGCTCGACGATCATATGCGCGCTCGCCCAGCCCTGGGGCAGCCCTTGCGCCATGCAGCGGAAAATCTCGGTGATCGTCTCCATCTGGGTCGAGTTCGCCTCCTGCGCCAGGCCCGCGTGAAACGGAAACGGCACGGCCGCGGCGGCTACGAGGAGAAGGCGACGCATGGTGCGATCATTCTAGGATGAAAGCGCCGGCGAAGCTGGTCTGCCTGGAGACGTACTGGAACGAGAAGCTGTTCGAAAGCTACTCGGTCAAGCCCTTCTTCGAGGGCCTCGCGCCGCTCGTGAGCCCGCCGCTCAAGGTGGCGCACCGGTTCGTCGAATCGGCGCAGGGCCTGGCGTATTACGCGCGGCGCCCGGACGGAGTGATGTGGCGCCAGCCGGATCTCTTCGACGCACCGGTCTATTACCTCGCATTCCATGGCAAGCCGGGCACGGTGATCTCGCTGACCGGCGACATCGGCGCCGAGCCGATCATGGAAGCGTTCGCGGGCTACGGGCGAGGATACCGCAATCTCGTCTATTTCGCCGCATGCAGCGTGCTGCGCGGCGTGCAGGGGAAGCGCTTCGCCAAGGCGTTCCTCAAGAAGACCGGCGTTCGGGCGGTGATCGGCTACACGACGCGCGTGGACTGGATGGCAAGCCTGGTCGCGGACCTGCTGTTCCTCCACCGGTTTTACCGCGACCCGTCGCCTTGGCGAAATTTGCGGCGTATCTTCCGCTCCGTGCAGCGCGACTATCCCCGGGCGCGGCGCCTCGGGCATCTTCTGATCACGCGGTAGTGACATGACGTTATCCATTCGAAGGGTGGTGACCGGCCATGACGCGCAGGGCAGGGCGCGCGTGGCGATCGACGAGGTCTGCCGGAACGTGATTTCTCGCCGGCCGAACCATGCGAGCTGCGTGGTGTGGTCCACCGGCGCATTTCCGGCCGACAACGGCGACGAGCGGGATGGCGCGGCTCGCGAAGTGGCCACGACCGACCAGAACGGCACGGTGTTCCGGATCGTCGAGTACGCTCCCGGCGTCGCGCCGCGCAACCATCGCACCGAGTCGATCGACTACGCGGTGGTGCTCGCGGGCGAGATCGACATGGAGCTCGAGGGCGAGACGGTGCGCCTGCGCGCGGGCGACGTGCTCGTGCAGCGCGGCACGGTGCACAACTGGGTCAACCGCGGCACCGCGCCGTGCGTCATCGCCTTCGTCCTGGTCGCCGCGAAGCCGGTGGAACGGAACGGGAGAAAGCTGAATGCGGTCGGTTAGATTTCTTGGTCTTGCGCTCACCCTGGTCTGCGGGTTGGTGTGGGCACAGGCGGATTACCCCGCCCGTCCCGTCAGGGTGATCGTGCCCTCGCCGCCCGGCGGCGGCACGGACATTCTGGCGCGCGTGCTGGCGCAGCACTTCTCCAAGGCGCTCGGCCAGCCGTTCGTCGTGGAGAACAAGCCCGGCGCCGGCAACATGATCGGCATCGAAAGCGTGGCGCGGTCCCCGGGAGACGGCTATACCCTCCTCGTCACGGCGAGCACCCTCGCGCTTAACTCGGTGCTCTACAAGAAGGTCCCCTACGATCCGGTGCGCGACTTTGCGCCGATCACGCTTGCCGCCACCGCGCCGAACGTACTGGTCGTGAATCCGGCGCTGCCGGCGAAGTCGCTCGCCGAATTCGTCGCGCTTGCGAAGGCCAAGCCCGGGGCGCTGAGCTATGGCACGCCCGGGATCGGCACGTCGCCGCATCTTTCCATGGAGCTCCTGAAGAGCATGGCCGGCATCGACCTGCAGCATGTCCCCTACCGCGGCACTGCGGCGGCCGTGACCGACGTCATCGGCGGCCAGATCGCGGCAACGTTCGCCAACGCGCTTACCGCCAAGCCGCATGTAGACTCCGGGCGGGTGCGCGCGCTCGCGGTATCCGGCCCGAGCCGCGTCGAGGCGTTTCCCACGGTGCCCACGGTGGCCGAAGCGGGCGTGCCGGGCTACGAGGCGATGCAGTGGTACGGGATGGTCGCGCCTGCCGGCACGCCGCCGCAGATCATCGCCCGGTTGCACGCCGAGGCCGCCAAAGCCCTGCAGAGCAGCGAGATGAAAGAGAAACTCGCGCTCGACGGCGCCCAGCCGGTCGGCAGCACGCCGGCCGAGTTCGCCGCGCTGATCCGCCGCGAGCTCGACAAATGGACGCGCGTGGTGCGCGCGGCCGGCATCGAGCTTCAGTAGCTCAAAGAAGCTTCGCCCGGGCCCTAAAGGAGCCGCGCCCGCGCGGCGGCCGCGGTGCGCGTTTCGACGCCCAGTTTCTCGTAGATCCGCTCGAGGTGCTTTTCGATGGTGCGCGGGCGCGCACCGAGAATCGCCGCGATGTCGCGGTTCGTCTTGCCGGCGGCGACCCACTCCAGCACTTCGCGCTCGCGCGCGGTGAGCGTCGCGCAGGGCGCCGGCGCCTCGCCGCCGGCCAGGCGGTTCAGGTTCGCGAGGTGCGGCCGAAGAGTCTCGGCGAGCTGCAGCTCGTGCTCGCCGAATGCGCTAGTCGCGCGGTTGAAGACGAAGCTGACGAGAAGCCGCCGGTCTACGTAAATCGGCAGGGCCATGGCGTGGCGGATGCCGATCGGGCGGTAGTAATCGTTGTAGAGGGGGGTTTCCACGAATGCCTCGCTCGGGACAAGATCGCTGATCCGCCGCGTCACCGCGCCCGGGTTGCGGCCATGGGCGCGCACCAGCGGATGCTCCGGAAAATAACGGTCGAAGACTTCGATCTGGCGCGCCGAAATCGCGCCCGGCGCGTCGCTCACCACGCTGCGGTGATTGCTGTCCAGGTCGCACACCGAGAGGGTGGTGAGCTCCGCGCCGATCAGACCGGCGAGCGCGGCCACGCCGCACCGCGCGAAGCCCCCGGGCGCACCACAACCGTCGCCTATGGCGTGGAGGGCGTCGAGCGCCGAATGCAGATCCCGGCTCGTGAGCGCGGACATCGTCCGAGCGTTCTACCTACTAGTAAGTCACTTGTCAACCGACTGGTTGGTAAGTTTCCGTGCTACCCTCCGGCCGTGGCGAGATCGAGCCAAGCGGGCCAGGCGGGCGACAGCGCCCAGCGCATCCTCGACATAGCCGAGCGGCTGGTGCAGACCCGCGGCTTCAACGGCTTCAGCTATGCCGACATCGCCGAGGCAATGTCGATGACCAAAGCGAGCCTGCACTATCACTTTCCCTCCAAGGCCGACCTCGGCAGGCGCCTGATCGAGCGCTACGAGCAGACGTTCCTCGAGGTGCTGAAGGGAATCGATGCGACCGGCGCGGCGCCACGGGAGAAGCTCAAGCGCTACACCCGCATCTACGCAGACGTGCTGCGCGACAATCGCATGTGCCTGTGCGGCATGCTTGCCTCCGACTACGCGACGCTGCCCAAGGCGATGAAGGAGGACGTGAGGCATTTCTTCGACGTCAATGAGCAGTGGCTCGCCGGCGTCCTCGAGCATGGCCGCAAGGGCGGCAGCCTGGAGTTCAAGGGATCGCCGCTCGAGGTCGCGCGCGTCATCGTCGGCTCGCTCGAAGGCGCGATGATGCTCGCGCGCTCCTACGGCGAGGCCGCGCGCTTCGACACCGCCGCTGAGCGCCTGATCGCGTCGCTGTAGCTGTGCCTACGTAGTCCTACGCATTTCCTGTCGCTGCGGGCCGGCTTCAAATACCGCATCCTTTCCACCGACAGGAGGGCCGCATGAAGCAGGCCGAACGCAAGGACTTCCGCAAGCCCGACGAGATTCGCGAGTTTCCGAAGGGGCGGGTCGAACTGATCAGCATCGGCGGCGCGACCGTGGGCCGCGCGGTGTTCGAGCCGGGCTGGAAATGGTCGACCTCGGTGCAGCCGCTCGCCAGGACGAAGAGCTGCGAGGCGCCCCACTTCCAGTATCACGTCTCGGGCGTGCTGCGGATCCTCATGGACGACGGCACCGAGTTCGACTGCCGTGCGGGCGACGTCTCGCTGCTGCCCTCCGGCCACGATGCCTGGGTGATCGGCAACGAGCCCGCCGTGGTGGTCGACTTCCAGGGAATGATCGACTACGCGAAAGCCCACTCTCACTAGGAATACGGGGAAAACCATGAACCTTCTGGACGGACGCAACTTCATCGGCATCGTGCTCGAGCGCGGCAAGACCGAAGGCGACGCCGACACCATCATGTTCAGCGCGGGGCGCTTCCGCTCGAGCGCGTGCGACCGCTACGAATACGGCGACGGCCCGTACACTGCAACCGCGGCCGGCGACACGGTGAGCTTCGAAGCCCGCACGGAAAGCCCGAAGTACGGCAGCCTCCTCTGGCGCGGGGTCGTGCGCGGCCCGCGCCTCGACGGCACCCTCACCATGGTGCGCGACGGCAAGACGCTGGGCGAGAAGTGGGTCCTCGCCGGAGAAAAGGCCTGAGCGCCGTGCCGCGCGTCGCCGTGATCCAGCGCCCGCCGGTCTTCCTCGACCGCGCCGCGACCCTGGAGAACGCCGTCGCCTCGCTCGCCGAGGCGGCGGCAAACGGCGCGCGGCTTGCCGTGTTCCCGGAGGCGCTGGTTCCCGGCTATCCCGCGTGGATGTGGCGGCTGCGGCCCGGGCCGGACATGGCGCTTACCGAGCGTCTCCACGCGCGGTTGCGGGCCAACTCGGTGAGCCTCGCCGCGGACGATCTCGCGCCGCTGCGCGAGGCGGCAAGGCGACACGAGCTTGTCGTAGTGTGCGGCCTCCACGAACGCGACGATGAGCGCGGCGGCGGCACGCTCTACAACAGCGTCGTCACCATCGGTGCGGACGGGGCCCTGCTGAACCGCCACAGGAAGCTGATGCCCACCAACCCGGAACGCATGGTCTGGGGCTGTGGCGATGCCACCGGGCTCAAGGCCGTCGCCACGCCCTGCGGGCGCATCGGCGCGCTGATCTGCTGGGAAAGCTACATGCCGCTCGCGCGTTATGCGCTGTACGCGCAGGGACTCGAAATCTACGTGACGCCGACGTACGACAGCGGCGAGCGCACCGTCGCGACGATGCAGCACATCGCCCGCGAAGGCGGCTGCTGGGTCGTGAGCTGCGGATGCGCTTTCCAGGCGCGCGACATTCCCGACGCAGTTCCAGGCAAGAGCGAGCTTTTTCGCAACCCCGACGAGTGGATCAATGCCGGCGACTCGGTCGTGGTCGCGCCGGGCGGCAAGGTTGTCGCCGGGCCGCTGCATGAGGAGCGCGCCATCCTTTACGCCGAGATCGACCTGGAGCGCGTCGGCATGGCGCGCCGCAGCCTGGACGTGGTGGGGCACTACGCGCGTCCCGACCTCTTCGATCTGCGCGTGAACGTCCGGACGCAAAGCGTGGTTGAATTGCGCTGATGGACTTCTATCACGACCAAAGCCGCGCGCTGCAACAGCGCTTCGACAGCCGGCGCATCGCCGATCGCCTGGCCGAAAAGCTGCTGCGCGCCGAGTTCAGCGAAGAGGATCGCGCATTCATTGCCGAGCAGTGCTTCTTCTTCCTGGCGAGCGCCGATGCGCAGGGCCAGCCCGACTGCTCGTACAAGGGGGGTGCGCCCGGATTCGTGCGGGTCGTCGCGCCGGACACGCTCGCCTTTCCGAGCTACGACGGCAACGGCATGTTCAAGAGCCTCGGCAACATTTCGGCCAACCCTGCCGTCGGCATCCTGTTCATCGATTTCCAGAAGGGCAAGCGGCTGCGCGTCAACGGCGATGCTGCGCTGCACTTCGACGATCCGCTGAAGGCGGGTTATCCCGAGGCGCAGGCGATCGTGCGCGTGCGCGCGCGCCACATCTTCCCCAACTGCCCGCGCTACATCCATCGCATGCAGCTGGTCGAGGCTTCGCCGTATGTGCCGGCGCCGGACCGGCCGACGCCTGTTCCAGGCTGGAAGCGCAGCGACGCCTTCAAGGACTACCTGCCCAAGGAAGGCTGACCGGGGTTGACGGCGGCCAGTTGACAGGGGTCGCCGAGTTGCTTCAAGCTTAATCTATTGAGGCTTGGAGTACACCGCCTGCTCGCAGACCGTGAAACCATCGCCCGCGCCGGCGACCACCGAGCGCTGCGCATCTGGCTGCGGCTGCTCACCTGCACCCAGCTGATCGAGCGCCGGGTACGCTCGCGCCTGCGCGCGCGCTTCGCCACCACGCTGCCGCGCTTCGACCTGATGGCGCAGCTCGAGCGCCATGCCGAGGGCCTCAAAATGAGCGAGCTGTCGCGGCTGCTGATGGTTACCGGCGGCAACGTCACCGCGATCGTCGACCAGCTCGAGAAGGAAGGCCTGGTCGAGCGCCTCGAGGAGCCCGCCGACCGGCGCGCCTTTCGCATAAGCCTCACCCGCGCCGGCGAAAAGAGCTTCGCCGAGATGGCGCGGGCGCACGAGGCGTGGGTGGTCGAGCTCCTCGCCGGCATGAGCCGGCGCGACCAGGACGAGCTCCTCAAGCTCCTCGCCAAGCTGAAGCAGCACGCCGTGGAGGTCGCTTCATGATCCAGCCCAGGCACTTTCTGTGGCGCACCGAGGGAAAGGTGGGCGTGATCACGCTGAACCGCCCCGAGCGCAAGAACCCGCTCACCTTCGAGTCGTACGCGGAGCTGCGCGATCTTTTTCGTCAAATGGAAAGTGAAAAGGAGATCAGGAGCCTCGTCCTCACCGGCGCCGGCGGCAATTTCTGCTCGGGCGGCGACGTGCACGAGATCATCGCTCCGCTCACCCGCATGGGGTCCGACGAGCTGCTCGAGTTCACGCGCATGACCGGCGACGTGGTGAAGGCGATGCGCCGCTGCCCGCAGCCGGTGATCGCCGCTGTCGAGGGCGTGTGCGCCGGCGCCGGCGCGATTCTCGCCATGGCGAGCGATCTCCGCTATGCCGCGCCGAGCGCAAGCGTGGCCTTTCTCTTCGTGCGCGTCGGCCTCGCCGGCTGCGACATGGGCGCCTGCGCGATCCTGCCGCGCATCGTCGGCCAGGGCCGCGCCGCGGAGCTTCTCTATACCGGCCGGGCGATGGGCGCGGAGGAGGGCTTCGCCTGGGGTTTTTTCAACCAGGTCTGCGATCCGGTTCTCGCGAAAGCGCTCGACATGGCGACCGCGCTCGCCGAAGGGCCGACCGCGGCGCATGCCATGACGAAAAGGATGCTGCACGAGGAATGGAACGCGGGCGTGGACCAGGCGATCGAAATGGAAGCGGTGGCGCAGGCGCGCCTCATGCAGAGCCGGGATTTTCGCCGCGCCTACGAGGCATTTGCGGCTAAGCAGAAACCGCGGTTCCAGGGCGACTGATGGACCGGCTGGCACACTACGACTGGCCCTTTTTCGAGGAGCGGCATGCGAAGCTCGCGATCGAGGCCGACGCGTGGGCGCACGCGAACCTCGCGCACGCCCACGGCGCGGACGCGGATGCGATCTGCAAGCGCCTGGTGCAGGACCTGGGCTGCGCCGGATTCCTCCACCACTGCGTGTCGGAGCGGCCCGACGTTCGCTCGATCGCGCTGCTGCGCGAAGTGTTCGCCTACCACGCCGGGCTCGCGGACTTCGCCTTCGCCATGGCGGGCCTCTCGACCATTCCCATCTCGCTCGCCGGGACCGCCGAGCAGAAGGAGCGCTACCTGCGTAGAGCGGCCGCCGGCGAGGCGATCGGTGCGTTTGCGCTCTCCGAGCCGGAAGCCGGCTCCGACGTGCAGGCGCTGAAAACGCGCGCGTCGCGAGATTCCGGCGGCTGGCGCCTCGACGGCGAGAAAACCTGGATCTCCAACGGCGGCATCGCCCACTTCTACGTCGTTTTCGCACGGGCGGAGGAGGGCATCAGCGCCTTCATCGTCGAGGCCCCCGAAGTCGACGCCTCGCAGCGCATCGACATCGTGGCGCCGCACCCCATGGCCACGGTCCGGATGAAGGACGCCCGCGCAGAGCCGCTCGGCGGGCCGGGCCAGGGCTTCAAGCTGGCGATGCGCGGCCTGGACATCTTTCGCACCACGGTCGCCGGTGCAGCCCTCGGCTTCGCGCGCCGCGCGCTCGACGAATCGCTCGCCAGGGCGCGCAGCCGCAGCATGTTCGGCCAGACCCTCGCCGACTTCCAGATGACGCAGGCGAAGCTCGCCGACATGGCGACCGGCATCGACGCGGCGGCGCTGCTCACGTATCGCTCGGCGTGGAAGAAGGACACGGGCGCGGCGCGCGTGACGCGCGAGGCCGCGATGGCGAAGATGTTCGCCACCGAGTCGGCGCAGCGCGCGGTCGACGAGGCGGTGCAGATCTGCGGCGGGCTCGGGGTGATGCGCGGCCACCCGGTGGAGAAGCTCTACCGCGAGGTTCGCGCGCTGCGCATCTACGAGGGTGCGACCGAAGTCCAGAAGATCGTCATCGCGAGGGACCTCCTGAGATGACGCGCTACACCGCGCACGTCGATACTTTCGCGCGCGACAACCTGCCGCCGACCGCGGCCTGGCCCGAGCTGCTGTTCGAGCTGCCCGAGCTGCAGTACGCGGGGAGGCTCAATTGCGCCACCGAGCTTCTCGACAAGCCGGTGACCCGCGGCTACGGCCACCGCATCGCCCTGCGCACCCCCGACGGCGAATGCAGCTACACGCAGCTCTTCACGCAGGCGAACCGCATCGCCAACGTGCTGGTGCGCTCGATGGGGCTCAAGCCGGGCAACCGCGTGCTCTTGCGAGGGCCCAACAATCCGATGATGGCGGCGTGCTGGTTCGCCGTGATGAAGGCGGGCGGCATCTGCGTGGCCACGATGCCGCTGCTGCGGGCGAAGGAGCTGACCGAGATCATCCAGAAGGCCGAGGTCTCGCACGCGCTCTGCGACAAGCGCCTGGAGGCGGAGCTCTCGAGCGCCGCGGCCGCGTGCCCGACGCTCAAGCAGCTGAGCTACTGGCACGACGACGCGCCAGACGCGCTGGACGCCTTGTCGCTCAAGCAGCCGCTCTGGTTCAACAGCGTGCCGACCGCGGCCGAGGACGTCGCGCTGATCGCGTTCACATCGGGAACCACCGGCAAGCCGAAGGGCACGCTGCATTTCCACCGCGACGTGGTGGCGATGTGCGACGCGTTCCCGCGCTCGATCCTGCGCACGCAGAAGGACGACATCTTCTGCGGCACGCCGCCGATCGCCTTCACCTTCGGCCTGGGCGGCGTGCTGTGCTTCCCGATGCGCCACGGCGCCTCCACCGTGCTGGTCGAGAAGCACACGCCGGAGACGCTGCTCGAGACCATCGAGCGCTTCAAGGCCACGGTGTGCTTCTCGGCGCCGACGATGTACCGCCAGATGGCGGCCCTCGCGCGCGACTTCGACCTGTCGTCGCTGAAGCGCTGCGTATCGGCGGGCGAGGCGCTGCCCGACGCTACGCGCGAGCTGTTCCGCGAGGCGACCGGGATCGAGATCATCGACGGGATCGGGTCGACCGAGATGATCCACATCTTCATCTCGCACCTTGCGGAGCGCGCGCGCCGCAACGCCACCGGGTATGCCATCCCCGGCTACCGGGCGACGGTGCTCGACGAGGAGGGCCGGGTGTGCGCCCCGGGGACGGTGGGACGCCTCGCGGTGAAGGGGCCGACGGGCTGCCGCTACCTCGCCGACGAGCGGCAGAAGGACTACGTGCAGAAAGGCTGGAACATCACCGGCGACGCCTATCTCATGGACGAGGACGGCTACTTCTTCTACCAGGCGCGCACCGACGACATGATCATCTCCGCGGGCTACAACATCGCCGGCCCGGAGGTCGAGGGCGCGCTCCTCGCGCACCCGGCGGTCGCCGAATGCGCCGTGGTCGGTACCCCGGACGCCGAGCGCGGCACCATCGTGAAAGCCTTTGTGGTTCTGAAAAAAGATGTCGCGAAGGAGGTTTCGATGGTCAAGGCGCTGCAGGAGCACGTCAAGCACGCCATTGCTCCGTACAAGTATCCGCGCGCCGTCGAGTTCGTCGACACGCTGCCGCGCACGGAGACGGGGAAGCTGCAGCGGTTCAAGCTAAGGAGCGCCTGATGCAAGTCCTTCAGCCGCCTGGTTGGGCACGACCCCGGGGCTTTGCGAACGGCATCGCCGCGCAGGGGAAGCTGGTGTTCATCGCCGGGCAGATCGGGTGGACCGGGCATGGCGAATGGAAGGAGCGCTCGTTCGCCGGGCAGTTCCGACAGGCGCTTTCGAATGTCATTGCTGTCCTGAAAGAGGCGCAGGGCAAGCCCGAGCACATCGTGCGCCTCACGTGGTACGTGCTCGACAAGGAGGAATACCTTTCGTCCTTGAAGGAGGTCGGTGCGGCCTATCGCGACCTGATGGGCAAGCACTACCCGACGATGGCGGTCGTGCAGGTGAGCGGCCTGGTAGAAAACGACGCGCGCCTGGAGATCGAGGCCGTGGCGGTAGTCCCGGAGAAATGAGCATGAAAGCAAGCGTCATCGGCGGAGGGCCGGGCGGTCTCTACTTCGCGCTGCTGGCAAAAAAGGCCTGGCCGCGCTGGGACATCACGGTCTACGAGCGCAACCGCCCGGACGACACTTTCGGCTTCGGCGTGGTGTTCTCCGACCAGACGCTCGACACGTTCAAGGCCTACGACCTCGTCACCTACGAGCGCATCCGGCGGCGCTTCGCCTATTGGGGCGACGTGGACGTCGTCTACAAGGGGAGCGTGATGCGCTCGGGCGGCAACGGCTTCTGCGGCTGCTCGCGCGTCGCGCTGCTCAACATCCCGCAGGACCGCGGCCGCGAGCTCGGCGTGCAGATGAGGTTTCAGCGCGAGGTCCAGGGGCTGGAGGAGTTCGCCGGGTC
>Ga0075423_10004738_pt1 | contig 12643 bp, 12 predicted proteins | sample SoiMethybrSBSTD2_FD_80114 | JGI IMG/M metagenome (GOLD analysis project Ga0075423, IMG submission 80114) | Bulk soil microbial communities from a Populus tree surrounding site in Tennessee, USA - Soil MetaG P. TD hybrid SBSTD2 | ecosystem: Environmental > Terrestrial > Soil > Tree plantation...
AGTTCGAGATGGATGATGGAGCGGATCGCACGCAACCGCGGCGGCTCGACGCTCGGCAGCCGGCCGCTTTTGACGGCGCTGCGCCAGCCCAGAAACTCCCGGGTCGGCACGATCGAAGCTATTGCCACCAGCACGAACACGGAGAGCTTGGCGATGAACGCCCAACTATGAAAATAGTAGTAGGGCCCTTTCTCGAAATGGAACACGCGGCCAAGCCCGACGATGAAGATTATAGCGGCGGCGATGCCAAGGACCATGTCGGCGAGGAGAATTTTGCGCGCGCTCCGCAGCGTGAGCTCATCGCTAAGCAGCACGAATTCGACGATGAGGGCGGCAAACAGCGTGAATGCCGCCAGATGATGCAGGAAAGCGAAAAAAGCTGCCATTCGAGGCCTCTCCCCCTCCAGCGCGTTGACCTGAGCAAGCCCCGCTCCACAGCGGGCGTCAAGCCCTCAACATTGCGCTGCACAGCCCTGTCGTTGCAGGCGATGGTGGCCACCCGAGCGTCGGCGGGATAAAATACCGGCGCGGCCAGTGCGATCTGGTGCGGCCAGCAAGAGGTCTTCTGACTGTGGAGCCAAAACCCGACGACTATGACTATGAACTGGACCGGGCCCTGTCATCGGTAGTGGGCATCAGAGCGCTGGTTCCCGCCGATGCCTTCACGGCGGAGACGCTCGGGACCGAGCGCAGAGGCAACGGCGTCCTGATCCGCGACGACGGCCTGATCTTGACCATCGGCTACCTGATCACCGAAGCCGAGACCGTCTGGATCAGCCACAGCGGCGGTCGCGCCGTGCCGGGTCACGTGCTGGGCTATGACCAGGAGACCGGTTTCGGCCTGCTGCAGGCCCTGGCTCGTCTGGATTTGCCGGCGCTGCCGTTGGGAAGCTCCAAGACGGCGGAGGTCGGCGAGCGCGTCGTGGTGGGCGGCGCGGGCGGCCGGCCACGCTCAATCGCCGCCCGCATCATCGCCAAACAGGAGTTCTCCGGCTACTGGGAATACGTGCTCGATGAGGCGATTTTCACGGCCCCCTCCCATCCCCACTGGGGCGGCACGGGCTTGATCGGTCCGGAGGGTGATCTCATCGGCATCGGTTCGTTGCAGATCCAGCAGGTGGCGGCCAATCCAAGCGGGCGGGCCCAGCGGCAAGCCGAAGACGCCAACATGATTGTGCCGATCGACCTGTTGAAGCCGATCCTGGACGACATGCTGACGATCGGCCGGCCAAACCGACCGGCGCGCCCCTGGCTCGGTCTTTATGCAACCGAGGTCGGCAACAGCGTGGCCATTCTGGGTATCGCCAGTCGTGGGCCGGCCGCCAATGCCGACCTCAAGGCCGGCGACATTGTTGTGAGTGTGGCCGGCACGCCGGTGTCGACGCTGGCCGGCCTGTTTCGCCAGGTCTGGGCGCTTGGCCAGGCGGGGGTCAATGTGCCCTTACAAATCCATCGCGATGGCAGGACTTTCGACGTCACCTTGCGATCCTCGGATCGGCGCCGCTATCTCAAAGGTCCTGTGCTCCACTGAGCAACTTGGATGGCCTCGATGCGCATCGCCGTGCTGGGCGGCGGCCCCGCGGGCCTATATTTCGCCGCGCTCTGGAAGCGGCGCCACCCCGGCGATCTGGTGCGGCTCTGGGAACAGAACCCGGCCGATGCCACCTTTGGTTTTGGCGTCGTGTTCTCGCAAACCGCGCTTGAGTTTTTGCGGCATCGGGACGCGCAAACCTTTGCGCTGCTGGGGCCGCACCTTGAGAGTTGGCGTGACATTACCATCGTGCATCGTGGCCAACGCGTTGCGATCGACGGCGTCGGCTTTTCCGCCATCGGCCGGCTCGACCTGCTGAGGCTCCTGCAACAGGAGGCGCGTGCCGCCGGGGTCGAGATAAAGTTCGGCCGCGTCGTCAACTCGCTGGCGATGCTGGCGCGCTTCGACCTGATCGTCGGCGCGGACGGCGTCAATTCCTTCCTGCGCAAGGAGCTGAGCGACCGCTTCGGCACCACCGTGGCGGAGCTTGAAAATCCCTTCATCTGGTACGGCACCGAGCGAACATTCGATACCCTGACGCAGACCTTCGTCGCCAATGCCATGGGTACATTCAACGCCCATCATTATCGCTATCAAGCGGGCCGCAGCACCTTTATCGTGGAGTGCGATCCGGCAACCTGGCGGCGCGCCGGTCTCGATCGGCTGGATCGGGAACGCTCCCGCCGGCTGTGCGAACAAGTGTTCGCCGCGACCTTGCAGGGTCAGCCGCTGATCGACAACAACTCGACCTGGCGCCATTTCCCTTGTGTCAGCAATAGATGCTGGTCGACAGGCAACGTCGTTCTGATCGGCGATGCCGCGCATACCGCCCATTACTCGATCGGCTCGGGGACACGGCTGGCGCTGGGCGACGCACTGGCGCTGGCCGAGACCCTGGAGCAGGCCACGCCGGGCCAGATCACCGCGGCGTTGCAGGCCTACGAGGCGGCGCGGCGGAAAAGCGTGGAAAGCCTGGTGGCCGCTTCGCTGCGTTCGGCCGCCTGGTATGCCCGCTTTCCCGAGCAGATGCGGCTTGAGCCGCTCGAGCTCGCCATGAGCTACCTGACGCGCTCGGGGGCCGTCGACGCGGATCGGCTAAGGTCGACGTCGCCCGCATTCATGGCGCATTACGCCCGCCATTCGGCAACGACGCCCGAAGCCTGAGAAGGGGCGCTGGCTCAGGCGAGAACGCCCTGACGATGCAAGAAGCGGCGGCGGGCGTCGAGCTTCAGGCCGCGCACAGGCACCAAGACCGGCAGGCGACGGGTGGCGCGCAGCATCGCCAGAACCGAGGGATTGGCCCGGTCGGGGCGGCGCCCGCGCGCCGTGTGTGGGCCGATCATGGCGATCAGGCGCTCCAGGTCGCGCTCGCGGATGCCGAGTTCGGCAAGGTGGCGCAGCGTGCTGATCAGGTAGTCGAGGTTGATGCCGGAGAGCCCACTGGCGCCCTTGATCAGCCGCGCCTGTCGGGCCAGTGTCAGACGGCCGGCGTAGCTCGGATGCGCGCGCTCCACCACGTAGGTGAGCGCCATGACCTCGCGCGCGGTGCCGTCAAGCAGCGTCACCGCCACATTGACCTCGCGATAGACGCCGCTCACCTGCTCGCGCTCGCGCAGGTAATGCACGATGGCGGCATAGTTTGCACCCGAGATTCGGTAGGCGATGCCTTCGCTGGTGCCGCCACGGTCGAGACCCAGGACCAGGCCGGGTCGCTGCGGGGTGCCGCGGTGATGCATGGAATAGATGCAAAAGCAGCGGCGATATCCGATCAAGCGCGCGTGCCGGGCTTCCTCGTAGGGGAACCCGGGTCGCCACATCAACGAGCCGTAGGCGAAAATCCAGTGCTCGGGAGCCGGCGCCGTCATGTGCCGGAAGGTTTGCTGCCGGCGTGCCGGCCGAAATCGGGTGCCGCGGTGTCCTGCCCGGCCTCGATGATGCCACGCCGCGTGGCGCGCGCCTCCGTAAAGAGCTGGTGCAAGCTCTCGCCTTCCCCAAAGCGGATAGCGCGCTGCAGTGCCGTCAGATCCTCGGTGAAACGCGCAAGCATCTCCAGCACGGCTTCCTTGTTGTTGAGGAAGACATCGCGCCACATGACGGGATCGGAGGCGGCGATGCGCGTGAAATCGCGAAAGCCGCCGGCGGAAAATTTGATCACCTCGCTATCGGTCACGCGCTCGAGGTGCCGGGCGGTATTGACGATATTGTAGGCGATGAGATGGGGCACATGGCTGGTGATGGCCAGCACCAGATCGTGATGCTCCGCGTCCATGATTTCGACGTGGCTGCCAAGCGCCATCCAAAAGGTCTTGAGCCGTCCGAGCGCCGCGGGGTCGGCGTCACGCGCGGGCGTCAAAATGCACCAGCGCCCGTCGAACAGTTCGGCGAAACCCGCGTGCGGACCCGAATGCTCGGTTCCGGCGATCGGATGCCCGGGAATAAAATGCACGCCCGCGGGCATAAAAGGTCCAACGTCGCGCGCCACGGAGCCCTTGACCGAGCCCACGTCCGTGACGATCGCGCCCCGATCGAGGGCAGAAGCGATCGCGGTGGCAATCGACGCGTAGGCGCCGATGGGCGTGCACAGGATGACGAGGTCGGCTTGCCGCACGGCCTCGGCCGGGGTGGCGTAGACCGAGCTCACCAATCCGAGCCGCAGCGCCGTATCGCGCGTCTTTTCTGATTGCGCATGCCCGACAATGCTCTTCGCCAGGCCGCCCCGACGTATGGCATGGCTCAAGGATGAACCGATTAGTCCAAGCCCGATCAGGGCGACGCGCTCAAAAACCTCCTCAGTCATGCGCCCGCCCCAGGAATTCCTTGAGGCTGGCGACCACGCGCCGATTGTCATCCTCCGTGCCGATCGTCATGCGCAGCGCACCAGGTAGCCCATAAGCGGCGACCCGGCGCAGGATGATACCGCGCGCTTTCAGGAACTCGTCGGCCGCGCCAGCGCTGCGGGCGGGGTCGCCCGGAAAGTGGATGAGCAGGAAATTGCCGACGCTGGGCGTTACCTCGAGGCCGAGCTTTGCGAGCTCGGCCGCCACCCAGGGCAGCCACTTTTCGTTGTGCGCAACGGCGCTCTCGAGGTGAGCGCGGTCCAAAATGGCCGCCTTACCCGCCGCCAGGGCCGGCGCCGTCACATTGAACGGGCCGCGCACGCGGTTCAGCACCTCGGCAACGGCGGCCGGGCAGTAGGCCCAGCCGAGGCGCAGCGCGGCAAGGCCGTAGATTTTCGAAAACGTGCGCGTCATCACGGTATTGCCGGTGGTGGCAACGAGCTCCAATCCGGCCTCGTAGTCATTGCGCCGCACATACTCGCTGTAGGCCGCATCGAGCAGCAAGAGCACGTGCGTCGGCAGACCACGATGCAGGCGCCGGACCTCGTCATGGGGAAGGTAGGTTCCCGTCGGATTGTTGGGATTGGCCAGAAACAGCACGCGGGTCTTGGGGGTGACCGCCGCCAGCAAGGCGTCCACGTCGGCGCGATAGTTCTTTTCCGGGACGCAAATAGGCTTGCCGCCGCTCGACAGCGTGGCGATCTTGTACATCAGGAAGCCGTGCTCGCTGTAGATCGCCTCATCGCCCGCACCGATATAGGCGTGCGCGATGAGATTGATCAGCTCGTCGGAGCCCGAGCCGCAGACGATACGCTCGGGATCGAGCCCATAGTGGCCGGCGATCGCCCGGCGCAGGTCTGCCGCGCTCCCGTCGGGATAGAGGGCCAGCGTGTCGGCGGCCGCCTTATAGGCGGCGATTGCCTGCGCGCTTGGTCCGAGCGGCGTTTCATTGGAAGACAGCTTGATGGGTTTGAGCGCGCCGCTGACGCTGCTTTCACCGGGAACGTAGGCTTCGATCTCCAGGATGCCGGGCTGCGGCACGGGTTGCGTGTTGGGCATGGGGGTGCTCTTGTCTTTGCGCGGCGCAAAATAGGCAAAGACCAGGGACTTGGCCAGCGGCTGGCTGATCTATTTGGCAAGCTCGCACGAGCGGCGGGTGGCCGCAGCCACGGCCTCGCCCATCAGCCGCTCCAAACCGTCTTGGCCCATCAGCACCTTGAGGGCGGCGAAGGTGGTCCCGTTGGGGGAGGTGACGCTTTCGCGCAGGGCCGCGGGGGTGGCGCTTGAACGCGCGAGCAGTTCACCTGCCCCCGCTACGGTGTGGCCCGCCAGCTTCATGGCCAGGTCCGGCGCAAGCCCGGCCTTGACGCCGGCCGCGGCCAGGCATTCGGCCAAATAGAAGACGTAGGCCGGACCTGAACCCGAGACCGCGGTGACCGGGTCGAGCAGAGCCTCCTCGTTGACCCATTCGACCTCGCCGACGGCCCTCAGCAGGGCATCGCAAAGTTGGCGCTGCGCCGGGCTGACGTGCGCGTTCGCCACTGCCACGGTAATGCCGCGCGCGATGGCAGCCGGCGTGTTGGGCATCGCCCGCACCACTGCGGCGCTGGGCTCGAGATGCCGTTCGAAGCCTGCAAGCGTGCGCCCGGCGGCGATCGACAAGACGACGGTGCGCGGGCCGGCGTGGCGCGCCAACGCTGGAAAGACCTCGTCCATGATCTGCGGCTTGACGGCAACGACAATCACGGCGGGCGCCGCCGCCGCATCGAGGCGCGCCCTGGCACGCAAGCCATGGCGCTCGAGTAGCGCCAGACTGGCCGGCGGCGGGGAGGGATCCTGGATCAAGACGGCGCTGGGATCGAGGCCGCGTTCGAGCCAGCCCGCTAACAGCGCCGCCCCCATGTTGCCGGCACCGGCGAGCACCAGCGGGCCATCGGTTTTCAGGGTCATGTTGCACCGCCCCCTTTCAATGCTCGGGCACCTGCCCGGCCAAGGATGCGGGCCATCTTAAAGTCGCGCGGCACGAATTGGGAGGTCGAAGGCGGCGCAAACGGCTCAGGCCTGGCCTTCGGTCTCGAACATGGTGGAGGCCAAGGCTTCCCGGCTGTCCTTGCCGGCCCACACCACGAATTGGAAGGCCTGGTAGTAGCGTTCGCAGGCCTCGAGCGCCGCCCGCAGCAGGGCCTCGCATTGATGCGGTGTAGCCAGGGCGCCGTTCAGCATCAGCCCCTGGCGAAACATGATCAAGCCTTCCTGGGTCCAGACGTCGAAATGGCCGACCCATAGTTGCTCATTGATCTGCGCCACCAGGCGATAGACTTCGGCCAAACGATTGTCGGGAATTTTGGCATCGAAGGCGCAGGCGATATGCAGCGTCTCGAGATCGAGGCGCCAATTGAGCGACACGTGATAGTCGGTCCACGCGCCGGCCACGTTGAGGGTCAACTCGTCCTCGCTGCCACGGTCGAAGGCCCAGTCGTTGCTGCCGGCGATCTGCTCGAGCAGGCTAATCGGGTTGTTCGTGCGGGTGCGCGTCATTTCAGCGATGGCCATTCCGTCCCTCTGTTTTTCACTCGCACGCGATGGCTGCGTTTGAGTCTTTATCGAGTCAAGCTGTGGCGTTTGCTTCGATCCCATTACTGCGTAATCGCATGCCGGCGTGCGTTGCAAGACGGCGGCCTGATTGTCCACGGGCAAATAGGCCACGCCAAGTTGCGGGCCAGCGCCGGCAAAAGTTGGGGACAGACTGTCGATTAGCTGTGAAACGTCTTTGCGCTGCGGCGCCGCTACGCCGGCTTGCGCAGCGCCGCGATCTCGCCTTCAAGCTGGGCGATGCGCTGGGCGAGACGCTCGTTTTCCTCACGCGCCTTTGCCGCCATCTCCTTGACCGCTTCGAATTCCTCACGCTGCACGACATCGAGGTCGCGTAGGAGACGCTCGCCCTGCGCCCGCAGCAAGGTTTCGACTTCGCGGCGCATGCCTTGCGCCGCACCCGCCGCGTCCGTCATCAGCTTGGCGAGCTCATCGAGAAAACGGTTGTTGCTTTGGGTCATGCGTGGATCCGACCTCGCGGGCGCTCAGCACCCAGCTCGCCTACTATGGCGAGCGCGGCGGGGCCATTCAAGGCCGCCGCTTGCCCGCGGCGCTACCTCGGCCTTGACACGGTGCCGAGCCTGCCGATAGGTCCCGTCACATGCCCCTGTTGACGATCGCATATCCCGCCATCGACCCGGTTGCGCTCCGGCTTGGGCCTTTGTCGGTCAAGTGGTACGGCCTGGCTTACATGGCCGGCCTGTTGCTCGGCTGGTTTTACGTCAAATACCTGTTACGGCGACGCGACCTGTGGCCCGCGGCGGGCCCGCCCTTCGCCCCCGAAAAGGCCGACGATTTGCTGTTGCTGATGACAATTGGCGTCCTCCTCGGTGGACGCCTCGGCTATGTCCTCTTCTATGAACCCCAGTTCTTCCTAAAGAACCCGCTGGCCATCCCGGCCGTATGGAACGGGGGCATGTCGTTTCACGGCGCCTTGCTCGGTTCCATCCTCGCCATGCTCTTCTTTTCCCGCCGCGTCGGCGCCAATATTTGGAGCGTGTTGGACCTGAGCGCGGCGGCCACACCCATGGGGCTGTTTTTCGGGCGGCTCGCGAATTTCATCAATGCCGAGCTGTGGGGCCGCGTGACGGATGTGCCGTGGGCAATGATCTTTCCGGGTGCCGGCCCCTTGCCGCGCCACCCGAGCCAGCTCTACGAGGCCCTGCTCGAAGGCGCGTTGCTGTTTGCGCTGCTGTTCTGGCTCACGCAGCGGCGCCAGGCCTTGCGTCAACCGGGGCTGCTCGGGGGCGTTTTTCTCGCCGGCTACGGGCTGGCCCGATCCTTCAGCGAATTTTTCCGTGAGCCCGACCCTGGACACTTCTTCACCATTGGTCCTTTCACCGCCGGCATCATCTACTCCCTGCCAATGATCATCGCCGGCATTCTCATTGCGCGAGGCGCCAGCAAGCGCGCGCCGACGCCAGCGATCCTGCCGGGTCATGTCGAGCACTGAGGCGACGCACGCCGCCACGGGGCTGCTTGCCGTTTTGCGCGCGCGCATTCGCCAACAAGGCCCGCTGCGGCTCGATGCCTATATGGCAACGTGCCTGACCGATCCTGTGCACGGATACTGGAATAAACCTCACTCGATCGGCGCCGACGGCGATTTCATCACCGCGCCGGAGATCAGCCAGGTGTTCGGAGAGCTCCTCGGGCTGTGGGCGGCGACGACCTGGCAGGGCATGGGCAATCCGGCCCTCGTCCGCCTGGTCGAACTGGGCCCGGGCCGCGGCACGCTCATGCGCGACGCGCTGCGGGCGGCGGCGGTAGTGGCTCCGTTTCGCGCCGCCCTCAGCGTGCATTTGATCGAAAAGAGCCCGGCGTTGCGTCACCAACAGCAAGCCGTGCTGGCCAGCGCCGGCGCAGCGACCCTCAGCTGGCATGAGGACCTGGCCGAAGTGCCGGCCGGCCCCGCGATCGTAATCGCCAATGAGTTCCTGGATGCGCTGCCGATCCGGCAATTGGTCTTCGGCGACGGGGTCTGGCGCGAGCGCACGGTTGAGCTCGACGACCAGGGCGCCCTGCGATTCGGGCTTGGCGCGGTCGTGCCGTTCGCAGGCCACGCCCCGGCCCGACCGGGCGACGTGACCGAGCTGCGCGGCGGTGAGGACGTCATCTTGGGCGAGCTCAAGACGCGCTCAGCCCCCCTCAGCGCCCTCCTGATCGACTATGGACCGGCCGCGCCAGCCTATGGCGACACGTTACAGGCGGTGCGGCACCACGCCTATGTGCCGCCCCTGAGCGACCCGGGTGACGTCGACCTCACTGCCCATGTTCGCTTTGCCACGCTTCTCGACAAGGCCCGGGCCGCCGGCCTCGCCGCGCATGGGCCCCTGACCCAGGCGGAGTTTTTGGGTCGCCTCGGCATCATCGAGCGCGCTTCGCGCCTGATGGCCGCCAACCCCGGCGAGGCCGGCCGAATCGAAGCGGCGGTGCAGCGGCTGTTGATGCCGACCGGCATGGGCGGGCAAATCAAAGTCTTGGCCGTGGGATCGCCTCAGCTTCCATCGCCCGCGCCTTTCGCCTAAAAATCCCTGGCCATGCCGAAGCCTCTCACCGCCACTGCTCTCGCTCAGCTGCCCGGCCTAGCGCACGGGTTCTTTACCCGCCTGGGCGGCGTATCGCGCGGGGTTTATGCATCGCTCAATTGCGGCCCGGGCTCGCGCGATGATCCCGCCGCAGTCCTCGCCAATCGCGCCCGCGTGCAAGCCAAGCTCGGCGCGCAAGCGCTCCTGAGCGCGCACCAGGTGCACGGGGCCTTGGCGGTCGTGGCGAGCTCGGCCTGGCCCGCGGCGGAGCGCCCGCGCGCGGATGCGATCGTCACCGCCACGCCGGGGCTCGCCGTCAGCGCTTTAACCGCGGACTGCGCGCCCGTCTTGCTCGCCGATCCGCGCGCCCGCGTGGTCGCCGCCGCCCACGCCGGATGGCGCGGCGCGCTCGCGGGCATTCTGGAAGCCACCGTTGCTGCCATGGAAGGCTTGGGCGCCAAACGGGAGGCGATTGCCGCTGCGGTCGGACCGACCATCGGACCGGCGGCCTACGAGGTCGGTTGGGAGTTTCAAGACGCCTTCCTGGCCCGCGATCCCCGCAGCGGAGGCTTTTTCAGTTTGCCCGCGGCGGGATCGCGTCCCCATTTCAACCTGCCGGCCTACGTCGCTGATCGTCTGCGCCGGATCGGCGTTGCCAGCGCCGCCGCGCCGATGCCCTGTACCTTCGCTGCCGCCGACGTTTTATTCAGCTATCGACGCGCCAGCCGCACAAACGACGGCGACTACGGACGCCAAATATCCGCCATCGTCTTGACTTAGCGAACGTTTTCCACAACTTTAAGAACGGCGATCGGTCCCGACTGGGGGACGGGCGAGGTTTTCCCCTATTGGGTTCTGGACGCCGTCGCCGACAGTCGTTAGGGAAGCCATTGGGGTCAGTACCGGCCACCTGTCATCCGCCGCAGGGTTTGTACGTCGGCAGCCGGTTCAGCAGGGATCATCGGTGAAGGGGGACTTCGCTGTGAGAACCAGAAACGCTGCTGCGGCGCGGCGTGAGCAGCTTGGGCGCACGCTCACCGTCCTCGCCACGCTGGCGGCATTGGGCCTGACGGGGTGCGAGAGCGCCACGTCGCTCTTCGGCTCAAGCGCGACGCCACCGCAAGATTCCATCGTGGCCGCGCCCGTGGCACCGCAACCGCCGCTCGCCAAGGTGGTGGTGGCGCCAATCATCGGTGCACCCGACGCCGTCGCCAAACAGATCCAGCAAGAATTTACCAGCGCCATCGAAAAGCAGCGCGTCGCCGTGGCGGCCAGCAAAGACGAGCGCGTCGACTATACGCTGCGCGGCTATATCGTCGCTGCCAAGGACAAGCAGGGCACGAAGGTCTCCTACATTTGGGATGTGACCGATCCGACCGGCAAGCGCGTCAACCGCGTCACCGGCGAAGAGATGGCCTCGGCCGGTGGTGCAAAGGACCCGTGGGCGGCTCTCACCCCGGCCGTTGCGCAATCGATCGCCGGCAAGGCCGCCAATTCCTTCGCGACCTGGCTCACAACCCGCGGCCAGTCGGCGGTCGCCAGCGCGGCCCCGCATCCCGCCGGCGTCGGCGCGCAGGCCACTGAAGGCGCACCCGCGGAAGCCAAGGCACCGGCGCCCGGCAAAAGCGCCGTAGCCGCCGCTACGCTCACCGCCGCGCCAGCCGCCTCAGGCGGCACAACCACGGGCAGCATCGGCAACGAGGGCCCGCTGGCCGCCGTCGTGCCGAACGTCAATGGTGCGCCCGGTGACGGCAGCACAGCGCTCGCGAGCGCCCTGCAGCGCGAGCTGTCGGGCAAGGGAATAACCGTGGGAAATAAGTCGGCCGCGGCCGCCTATCGGGTGGAAGGCACGGTGACGATGGGGGCCGCCAAGGAAGGCAAGCAGCCCATCCAAATCGAATGGCTGGTGCGCGATCCGCAGGGCAAGAAGCTCGGCACCGTCTCACAAAAGAACGAGATCCCCGAGGGGTCTCTGGATGGTCCTTGGGGTAAGACGGCTGAACAGGCCGCCGGCGCCGCGGCGCAGGGAATTCTCAAGCTCTTGCCGCAGAAAGCGGTTAACTGACACCAAGGCTGGCGCTGTGACCGGTCCCATGGGCGGGTTTTACACCCGCCCATGCCGTTTACAGGGCCCCGATGTCCTTGCTAGAAGGCCTCGGCAGTGCGAACGGAGCGCGTAGATGCCCTTCGATACCCGAGACGCAAACCGTGGCCGGGGGGCGCTGAAGATGAAGCTGGTCGCAGGGAACAGCAATCGCCCCTTAGCGGAGGCCATCGCCGGGGCATTGAAGCTGCCGCTTTGCCGCACCGTGGTGCGCCGTTTCGCGGACATGGAGGTGTTCGTCGAGGTGCAGGAGAACGTGCGCGGGCAGGATATCTACGTCCTGCAATCGACCTCGTTTCCAGCCAACGACAATCTGATGGAATTGTTGATCCTCGTGGACGCCCTGAAGCGGGCTTCCGCGCAGCGCATCACGGCCGTCATGCCCTATTTCGGCTATGCACGGCAGGACCGAAAGCCCGGTCCGCGCACGCCGATCTCGGCAAAGCTTGTTGCCAATCTGATCGAGCGCGCCGGCGTGGATCGCGTGATGACGGTCGATCTGCACGCCGGGCAGGTGCAAGGCTTTTTTGACATCCCGACCGACAACCTGTTTGCCGCCCCCGTGATGGTACGCGACATCCAGGAGCGCTACGGGACCGCGAACTTGGTGGTGGTGTCTCCCGACGTGGGCGGGGTGGTGCGCGCCCGTGGCCTTGCCAAGCGCATCAACGTGCCGATCGCCATTTGCGACAAACGTCGGGAGCGGGCCGGCGAATCGGAAGTCATGAACGTGATCGGCGAGGTCAAAGGCAAGCGCTCAATTTTGATCGACGACATCGTCGATTCGGGCGGCACACTGGTCAACGCTGCCAATGCGCTGCTGGAGCAGGGGGCCACCGAAGTGTTGGCCTACGTCACGCATGGCGTGTTGTCGGGCGGCGCGGTCGCCAAGATCACGGGCTCGCGGCTTAAGACCTTTGTCATCACCGATACGATCCAACCGACCGAAGCCGTCATGGCCGCCGCCAACATCCGGGTGCTTCCGATGGCCCCCTTGCTCGCGGAAGCCATCGCGCGCACCGCGCGTGAAGAAAGTGTCTCGAGCCTCTTC
>Ga0075423_10004741_pt1 | contig 12640 bp, 11 predicted proteins | sample SoiMethybrSBSTD2_FD_80114 | JGI IMG/M metagenome (GOLD analysis project Ga0075423, IMG submission 80114) | Bulk soil microbial communities from a Populus tree surrounding site in Tennessee, USA - Soil MetaG P. TD hybrid SBSTD2 | ecosystem: Environmental > Terrestrial > Soil > Tree plantation...
AGCTCACCCCGCTCAAGGACGCCTGCCTGAGCAAGTGCAGGAACCCGTTGATGTTCTTGCTGGCGTCCTGGCGCCCGGGGCGCCTGGGGGCCCTGAGGATGGGCGTCGAGCACGGGGCCTGGTGCGTGGGCTGCTGCTGGGCGCTGATGGCGGCGCTGTTCGCGCTCGGCGTGATGAGCGTCGGCTGGATGGCGCTCGTCGCCGCCCTGATCGCGATCGAGAAGCTGCTGCCCTGGAAGGCATTCGCGAATCGGGGCGTCGCGCTGCTCCTGATCGCGCTCGGCGTCGCGGTGGCATTCGCACCTGATCGCGTGCCCGGGCTGACCCTGCCGGGCTCGCCCCAGGCGGCTAGGGCGATGCAGTCGATGGACATGGACGGCGGCGCGACGAAGAGCCGCGCGATGAACGACCGCGCGATGAACGGCGGCGCGATGCGGGGCGAAGCGATGCCCTGAGCTCAAAGCCCCCAATCCGTTGCCTGCGAATCGTCAGGTTGGCGAGGGGTAGTAGGCCTCAGCCGCCGAGGCGGAAGGCGACGAGCTGTGGGGTCTGGCCTTCGACGGCGGCGACCCCGGCCGGGGCGATAAGCATGTCTTCGGCGATCGTCACCCCGGCGTTGGTCCCCGACGGCAGCGTTTCCTGCCAGGCGACGCGGCCGGTGCTGGTTTCGAATGCCTGCACGTTGCCGTCATAGGTGGTGACGAAGACGATGTCGTTGGCGACCGAGGTGAATCCAAACGGGGGCGCGTTGGGAAATTCGTGCTTCCACTCAAGCGCGCCGTTCTTCAGGTTCAGCGCGAGCAGTTCCCCGTTCAGCGGCCCCGGTTCCTGGCGTTCGGTCTGGGTGACTATTTCGAGCGGTCCGTTCACAACAGGCACGAAGAGGCTCTTGCCGTCAGTGGACATCGGCGCGATCACGCCGCCCAGTGAGCCCGGGTAGACGAGGTAGGGCGGCTTCAGCTTCGAGGTTTCGCCGCGCATCGCCAGCAGACCGTCGTCGTCGTGGCCGTTGTGTTTGCCGACCGCTTTCTTCCAGACAAGCTTGCCGGTCTTCGCATCGAGGGCGGCGACGATGCCGTCCTTGCCGGCGCCGATCGCCAGTTCCCTGCCCCCGACCTTGGCCAGGATCGGCGGGTTCTGGAAGTCCCAGTCGTAGAGGGCGTGCGGGGTGACCTGGTAGTACCACTCCAGCTTGCCGGTTTTCGCGTCGAGCTTGACCAGCGCGTTGGAGTAGAGGTTGGGACCCGGCCGGCTCGATCCCCACGGTTCGCTCGGGGTGCCCGGGAACGGAGCCGGGTTGCCGACCCCGATGTACATCCCGCCCTTTTCGTCGAAGGCCGGCGTGTACCAGAGGCCGCCGCCGGAGTTCACTTCCGGCTTCCCCCACAGGTTTTTCGGCACGGTGTCGAAATGCCACAGTTTCTTACCGGTTTTCGCGTCGAGCGCCCAAAGCACTCCTATCGCGCCGGCGCCGTAGAATTCGCCGACGTTGACCGGCACCGTCGAGACGTAGACGATGCCGTCGTGGTAGCCGGGGGCCATGTCGATGCCCTCGTGTTCGTTGGTGATCAGCTGCACCGTCCAGACCTGCTTGCCGGTTTCCTGGTCGAGGGCGAAGGCCGAGGTGGGCGTCGCCCCGAGCACCAGGCCGCCCTGGACCACTACGCCGTTGGGCCCGTGGTCCGGCAGTTCGTACTTTTTCGTCCAGAGCACTTCGCCGCTTTCGGCGTCGATCGCCTGCACGTTGGAGGCGAGGTCCTGCGAGTAGACGACGCCTTTGCTGACGATCGGCGAGGAGGCGTAGCTGCCGAAGGAGCTTTCGGCGTTGATCGGCAGCGTCCAGGCGACTTCGAGTTCGCTCACGCTGGAGCTTTTGATCGGCCCGCCCGCGTCGCGCGTGTTGGCGAGGTCGCCGTTCGGGTAGCCGCTGCCGTTGAAGCTGACGTCGCCGCCCGAGGACCCGCCACCGCCACAGCCCGTCGCCAGTGCCGCGACCAGCACGGCGACGAGTGCCGCGGCCTCCCAGTGGTAACCCCGCCCGCGCGTGCCAACCATCATCTCGCGACCCTATTCGATAGGACAAAACCTGTCAAGTATTCGCAGGCATGTGATCGACAAGCGAGGGCGCGGCCGAGTGCTCTTCGAAGAGCGGCTGCAGCACCCGGTTCGCCAGCAGCCCGAGGGCGCCGAGGTTGGCGAAGCCGGGGCCCTGGCTGAGCCCGGCGAGGCCGGGGATCTGCAGGCGCGGCTGCATGCCCCGCAACTCGAGGTGGCGGCCGATCGGCACCTCGGTGCCGGCCGGCGTGTCCCAGAGCTGCCCCACTCGAGCCTCGATCGCCGCCTGCGTCTCCGCCGGAAAGAGCGTTCGCAGCTGGCTGAGCAGGTCGAATCCCGTGCAGTTGACCACGTAGTCGTGCTCGGGGGCCTTGGTGCCCTCCGCCGACTCGTGGCGCAGGCGCACGCCGTCGCCGCCGCGCGCCGCGGCGACGTCGGTCACCCGGCCGGTGACGAAGCGGCAGCGGTCGTCGTAGGCGATCGCCGCCAGGCTGGGCGGATCGAACACCCCGCGGTCGGAGTGCTTGACGAAGTCGCGCCGCGTGGTCTGGTCGAGCGCCGTCCATTCGACCTCGTCGGGGTTGGAGAAGACGCGGTTCTCGAGGAAGCTCTCGCCGCGGCTCATCGGCAGCATCGGCGTATACACGGTGAAGCGGGAGCGGGGGCGGAAGCCGCGCAGGAACATCATGCAGCTGAGCGCGCTCTCGCCGCCGCCGACGATCGCCACGTCGCAGGCGCTCTCCTCGGGCAGCTCGGCGAACTCTTCTCGCCTGCTGTCGCAGTGGAAGACCCGCGCGCCGATGCCCGGCTCGTGCGGGAAGGCGCGATGGATCCCGGGCCCGGTCAGCACCAGCGCCGCCGCCGTGTGCCGCGAGCTGCCGCCGGTCTCCTCGACCTCGACCGTCCAGCGCGCGCCCTCTTCGAGCGCAACCCTCGTCACCCGGCCGGCGACGTGGTCGATGCCCTCGTTGGCGCGGGAGAGGACCCAGGTCAGGTACTCGCCGTAGTCGCGGTGGCGCACCTGCGGCGATCCCGCGTCGATCCAGCGCGCGTATCGGCGCCGCGCGACCATGTAGCGCTGCCAGGAGAACTGCATCGCCACCTCGTCGATCGCCTCGCCCGCCTCGCCGAACTCGCGGAAGCTCTGGTAGGGGAAGCCGATGTCCTTGATCGGCGTCACCGCCAGCGGCTCTTCGCCCGAGGTCATCCCGTTGAGCCCCTTCCACGAGGCTGCGACCTCGGTCCCCTCGACGATCTTCAGCGAGATCGGCCCCAGGCCGAGCGAGTTGAAGGCGTGCACCTTGGTCGCGATCCCGGCCGCCTTGGCACCGGCGCCGACTACGAGTAGATCGGACTCGGTTGCCATGACTCGGCCTCGGCGGGGGCGGGGGTGGGGGTGCGGGGTTCGACTACGACGCGGCCGCGCTTGTCGGGGCTGAAGGAGATCGCGCTGCGCCGGGCGTGCTCGGAGTCGGCGTCGGCCGGGCGCAGCTCGACCTCGCTCAGCACCGTGCGCAGCACCCGCTTCATCTCCAGTTCGGCATAGCTGGCGGCGAGGCAGCGACGGGTGCCGCCGCCGAAGGGGATCCAGGTGTAGGTGCCAGGCGGCCGCTCGAGGAAGCGCTCGGGCAGGAAGTGGCGGGGGCTGGGGTAGATCTCGGGATTGCGGTGGATCAGGTAGACGCAGGGGGCGACGACGGTGCCGGCGGGCAGCTGCCAGCCGCCCAGCTCCATCGGCACCAGCAGGCGGCGGACGACGACCGGCACCGGCGGGCAGAGCCGCAGCGTCTCCTTCACCACCGCGTCCATGTAGGCGTCGTCCTCGCCGGCCCGCACCTCCGCCTGCAGGCGCGCCAGCTTCTCGGGGTGGCGCAGCAGCCGCTCGAACACCCAGGCCAGCGAGGACGAGGTCGGGCCGTCGGTGAGCAGCGTGATCAGTTCGTCGCGCAGGTCGCGCTCGCTCAGCGGCGAGCCGTCCTCGTAGCGCGCGTCGACCAGGATCGAGACGACGTCCTTGCGGCCGTTCTCGCCGGCGCGCCGCCGCCGGTCGACCTCCTCCAGCAGCGCCGCCTCGACCGGCGCCATCGCGGCGCGGAAGCCGCCGTCGCGGGCGAGCCAACGCGGCCCCAGCGCCGCCGCCGCGCTCAGCCTGCGCGGCTCGTTGAGCACACGGGTCAGCTCGTGCAAGAGGGATCGCAAGCGGTCCAGCCGGCCGCCGTCGTCGGGGCCGAAGACCGATCGCATGATCACCTCCTGGGTGATCGTCTGCATGTGCGGCCACAGCTCGAACGGCTCGCCGACCGGCCAGCGCCGCACCTCGCCGCGCACCACGTCGGCCATCATCTCCGCGTCGGCCCCCATCCGCTTGCCGTGGAACGGCGGCAGCATCAGGCGGCGCCGGGTCATGTGCGCCGGCTCTTCCATCAGCATCACCGAGTGCGGCCCCAGCACGGGCCCCAACAGCGGGTTGGCCAGGGCGACGCCGAGGCTGCCCGCGGGCGCGGTGAAGACCTTCTTGACGTCTTCGGGATCGCAGAGGAAGACCCACGTGCCCGAGTGCAGGATGCGCAGCGTGAAGACGTCGCCGTAGCGCTGCTGGCAGCGCTTCATCAGGGGGTAGGGCCGCTTCGCCCAGCCCACGGCCTGCATCGCGCTCGGCATCCGTGGGCCGGGGGGCAGCCCCGCGCCGCCCCCCGGCCGCCGGGGTCTCCCATCTCCCTTCATATGTCCCCGCCCTTTGAGGAAGTCTCCAGCGCCGCCATCAGCTCGTCCTCCTCCTTGCAGGTGGCGGCGATCAGCAGCTCGAACAGGTCGGCGGCGAACTGGGCGGGCAGCTTCGCCTCTTCGCCACGCGCCAGGTAGCGGTCGCGGACGAGCTCGACGCGGTTCGGCTGCATCATCGGGATCCGGTGCTCGCGCTTGTAGCGGGCGATCTCGCGGCAGATCGCGAAGCGCTCGCCGAGCAGGCGGGCGATCTCGTCGTCGAGCCCGTCAAGGCGGCGGCGGTATGGCTCGAGCCCGTGCTGGCCGCTCATCACAGGTGCTCCCGCGTGGCCGCCGGCACCGCCTCTTCGAGCAGGCCGGCGGCGAAGGCGTAGCTGCAGGCGGCGAGCGCGTGCAGCGCGTAGCCGCCCTCCTGGACGATGCAGACCGGCAGCCCGCCGGCCGCGAGCAGGCGGCCGATCTGGGCGAAGATCGTCGGCGAGAAGCCCCAGTCGCCGTGCGGGTCGCCCTTCACCGTGTCGTAGCCGAGCGAGACGACGAGCGCCCCGGAGACGGCGGTGAGTGACTCGACCGAGCGGGCGACGGCGCCCAGGTAGGTGGCCGGGGTGGGGGGGCCGGTGAACTCGACCACGCGTTCGCGCTCGCTGCTCGGGGTCACGGTGCCGGCGGCAACGTTGGTCACCGGCCAGGCGTGCAGCGAGTGCAGGTTGGCGTCATCCATCTTCGCCACGATCGCCGCAGTGCCGTTCGGGTAGTGCAGGTCGAGGTCGAGGATGCCGACCGGGCCGAGGCCGCCCTCGCGCAGGGTCAACGCCGCCGCGGCGGCGGAGTTGAGGTAGCAATAGCCGGCGAACCAGTCGGGGCCGGCGTGGTGGCCCGGCGGGCGGCAGAGCGCGTAGGCGAAGCGGGCGCCCTCGACCAGGTGGGCGGCCGCGCTGATCGCCGTGCGCACGCCCTCGTGGGCGGCGGCGACGAGGCCGGCGCTGACCGGGATGTCGGGCGGCAGCCCCGGCGCCGCCAGCTCCGGCATCACCACCGGCTGCTCAGAGCTGACCTCCTTCAGCGTCTCCAGGTACTCGCGCTCGTGCAGCTCGGCCAGCGTGCGCTCGACCTGCTCCATCGCCGCGTCGGCGGCGGCGGCGCGGACCCGCGCGTGGCAGACGAGGCCGTTGCGGACCTCGGCCATGCGCCGCCGGTCGTCCATGCCCGGCAGCTTGCGGCCGCCTTCGAGGATCCAAGGGGCGCCGTCGCGATGGCCGCCGCGCTGCTCGATCATCAACAGCTCGGCGCTCATTGGAGCAACCGCCGCATCCGGGGGCCGAGCGGGGTGAAGCCGTTCTCGCGGTAGAAGCGTTCGGTCGCGTCGAGCTGGGCGAAGCCCGCCTGCGGCAGGCCGACCTCCAGCCGCGGCACGCCCGCCTCCGTCGCCGCGCGGACCAGGGCGAGGATCAGCTCGCGGCCGAGCGCGCGGCTGCGCCAATCTGGGTGGACCCAGAGGTCCTGGATCGTGCCGTAGCGGCCGGGGACGTGAAGCGCGAACTGCCAGCTTGCGGCGAGCACGCCGACGATCGAGCCGTCGTCCTCGGCCACCAGCAGCGAGCCCGAGCTGGGGTCGTCCGCCAGCCTGCGCGCCGCCTCTTGCAGGTCCGTGGTCGAGGGCCGCTCCCCGCCGAGCTCGATCAGCAGCGATTCGACTGCGCCGGCCACGGCCGGCGCATCGTCGGCCGTGGCCGCCCGCACGCTCATCACCAATCCTCCCGCTCCGCTCCCGGCGCGAAGAACCAGGGATGCACGCTTGGTCGCTCCGCGCTCATAGGACCCCGGCTGCCTCCCCTCGCGGCTCCAGCTCCACCGACCACGCCTCCGCCGCGCGCGAGCCGGTCACCGCCTCGGCGATCGTCGCCATCGGCGCCCTTGCCTTGAGCAGGATCTCGTCGAACTCGTCCTCCGGGTCGGACTGCATCACGATCGCCCCGCCGGCGCCGATCGTCGTCCGTCCCGGCCGCATCACGATCGTGCGGATGACGATGCTGAGGTCCATCGCGCCGTCGATCCCGAACCAGCCGATCGCCCCCGAGTAGACGCCGCGCGCCTCGTCCTCGAGGTCGTCGATGATCTCCATCGTGCGCTCCTTCGGCGCGCCGGTCATCGAGCCGCCGGGGAAGCAGGCGCGGGCGCATTCCGCCGCGCTGCGGTCGGCCGCGAGTACGCCGCTCACGGTCGAGATCAGCTGGTGCACGGTGGCGTAGTCCTCGACGATCATCAGCTCGGGGACGCCGACGCTGCCGACCTCGCAGACGCGGCCGAGGTCGTTGCGCAGCAGGTCGACGATCATCAGGTGCTCGGCGTAGGTCTTCTCGTCTTCGGTCAGCTCGGCCCGCAGCGCCTCGTCGCGGGCGGGGTCCTCCGAGCGCGAGCTCGTCCCCTTGATCGGCCGCGCCTCGACGCGGCGCTCGCGGTCGACCGAGAGAAAGCGCTCCGGCGAGGAGCTGACCACCGCCATCTCGCCCAGCTTCAGATAGGCGGCGAAGGGCGCCGGGTTGCGCCGCCGCAGCAGCCGGTAGAGGTCGAAGGGGTCCGGCTCCGCGTCGGTGGAGATCTGGTCGGTGAGGCAGACCTCGTACGACTCGCCGGCGGCCAGTTCGGCCTGGCTGCGGAGGATGTCGGCGAGGTACTGCTCGCGCCCGCGCCCGCACTTGAAGTTGACGCGATCGGCTTGCGGCCCCTCGGCGAGGGCGAGCGGCGCCGCCGGCTCGGGCGGGTCGGCGATGATCTCCCGCACCGCCGCCTCCGCTTGGTCGAGCCAGGTCTCGGCCTCCGCCTCGTCGCCGTGGCAGAGCGCGACCATGTGCGTTCGTCCACGCACGTGGTCAACGGCGACGAGGCGGTTGGCGAGCATCATCACTGCATCCGGCATGTCCGACCGGTGCACGTTTGGCGAGCCGCAGTCCGCCTTGAGCTCGTAGCCGAGATAGCCGACGAAGCCGCCCATCAGCCCGGGCGGGAGGTCGGCGGGTGGTGGCTCGATCGCATGCCCCGCAAGCTCGCGATCGAGCAAGTCGAAGATCGAAGCGCGCACCGTGCTCGCCGGACCGGCGCCGTGGCGGATCGCCGTGCCGGTTTCGACGTCGTACTCGAGCACGCAGCGGGTGGCGCCGGCGCTGGTGCCGAGGAAGGAGCGCTGGGCGAGCCGCGTCGGCGCGTCGGCGCTGTCGAGCCAGAAGGCGTGCTCGGCGTCGCCGAAGAGGCGTTCGAAGAGCGCCTCGGTCGAGGGCTCGCCGGGGATCGTGCGCAGGCGCAGCTCGCTCTCGCCCGCCTTGCGCCGGCGGCGGGCCTGGGCGCGCGGCGGCGCCCGCAGCGGTCGCTTGGCGCCGCGCCAGCGCGGCGAGCGCAGCCTGCGCGCCAGCGAGTAGAAGTTCTCGACCAGGCGCGCGCCGTGCTCGGTGGCGACTGACTCGGGATGGAACTGGACGCCCCACATCGGTCGGCGGCGGTGTTCGATCCCCATCACGACGCCGTCGTCAGCCCAGGCGGTGACGTGGCCGTCTGGCCCCATGTCGGTGATCTGCAGCGAGTGGTAGCGGACGACCGGGAAGTCCTGCGGGATGCCGGCGAAGAGGCCGTCGTCGGAGTGGTGGATGCGGCTGAGCCGGCCGTGCATCGCCTCCGGCGCGCTGGAGACCTTGCCGTCGAGCAGGTGACCGAGCCCCTGGTGGCCGAGGCAGATGCCGAGCACGGGAATCTCGCTGTAGCGGAGGATGTCGTTGCAGACGCAGAAGTCGTGCCAGCGCTCGGGGCTGCCGGGGCCGGGGGAGAGGACGATCGCGTCAAAGTCCCAGCGCGAGAGCGCTCGCCAGGAGATCGCGTCGTTGTCGACCACGATCGGCTCTTCGCCGCTGATGCCCGCCAGCAGGTGGAAGACGTTGTAGGTATAGGAGTCGTGGTTGTCGACCAGCAGCGTCCTCATGCGGCTGCCTCCAGCCCGAGGCCGCGCGCGGCCCGGTCGAGGGTCGAGTGGACGACGCGGCGCACGTGCGCCGGCCGCTCCTCCTCCAGCTGCCAGCGCGCCAAGTGGGAGGCGTAGCGGGCGAGCGGCGCGACCCTGAGGTCCCTCGGGATGCGGCCGAGCAGCCGCCCGTAGGTCTCCGCCTGGACGACGGCGAAGCGGTAGTCGGGGTCGAGCTCGGGCTGCTCGGCGGGGGCGCCGCCGCCGTCCGCGCGGCTGCGCGCCCGCACCAGGTCCCAGCCCAGCGCCCGCTCGTCGGCGAGCAGCTTCTCCGGCTCGAAGTCGACCCGCTTGGTCGCCGTGTGCAGGAGGAAGAAGCCGAGCGCTGCCTGCGAGGCGACCCGGTCGGGGGAGGGATGCCCGCCGCGGACCGCGCTGCGACCGCGGTCTGCCTCGATCTGCTCGTCGATCCACTCGACCAGGTGGTCGATCAGCAGCGCGTCTTTCTTCGAGGAGGCGATCTTCTCGCGCTCGCGCGCGACCATGCCGTGGAAGATGTCGTGGTAGGGGTGAAAGCCGTTGCCCTCGCTGGTGTGGACCAGCTCGGCCATCAGCTGGCGGCGACATGTGACGTGGGCGTACCACTCCTGGCCGCAGACCTGGACCGAGGTCGTGCCGTCGAGGCCGGTGTCGGCGAGCCAGTAGGCGAGGGCGCGCATGTGCTGGGTGGGGACGCCGTCGGAGCGCACCAGCGGCATTTCCTCCAGCTCCTCGCGCCCGGTCATGTAGATCACCGTGCCGTCGACCCGTTTCTCCAGCGTCTCCTCCTGCAGGCCGAGCTCGGTCAGCTCGACCACCTCGGGCAGGAAGTCGGACTCGAAGAAGACGCGGTCGAAGTGGATGCCGAGCCTGGCCAGGGTCTTGCGCTGTCCGGAGATCACCCAGGCGCGCGTCTGCGACCACAGCTCGAGCGCAGCCTGGTCGCCGTTCAGCACCCGCTGCAGCAGCTCGTCGGCGCTGTCTTCGTGCACGTCGACCTCGCGCGTGAGCGAGTCGGCGGGATGGTCTTGGGCGAGGCCGAGCGCGGCGCCGCCCGCCCCGTTCTTGACGTAGTCGGCGTAGCAGTAGCCGACGAAGTGGTCGCTCTTGACCCCGTTCGACTCGCCCGCCGCCTGCGGGTACTTGCCGCTGCGCACGACGCCCGCCATCGCCTCGCCCATGCTGCGGCCGATGTCGCAGATGATGCTGCGGCGCTCGACCTCGCCGCCGGTTTCGGCAAGCGCGTTTCCGAGCGCGTTGCCGAGGGCGAGGTTGCGCAGGTGGCCGATGTGCAGCGCCTTGGTCGAGTTGGCGTCCCAGAAGTTGAGCGCGAAGCGCCGGCCCGCGGCGGGCTCGCCGCAGCCGGCGACCGCCTCCTCGCCCTGCTCCAGCTCCGCCCCGCGCCGCGCCACCCAGCGGTCGTCGAGGCGGAGCCAGGTCCGGTTGCCCTCGTGCTCGAGAGCCGCCACCCACGGCCGGCCCTCGATCTCCTCCAGGGCGGTGAGCGAGTCGCGGTCCTCGCGCCATCCCTCGACACGGGGCACGAGCATCAGGTCGAAGCGATCATGGGGGCGGTAGGGAGCTCGCAGCGTCCAGTGCGACTGGGCTCCAGTCCCGCCTCCCGCTTCGTCGAAGTAGTCGAAGAGATTGATGTCCATAGCTCCCGGCACAACCCTGCGCCGATGCACCAGCCGGGGCTCGAACCCGGATCCTCGGCTTACAAACCCGATCCTCTAACCGATTGAGGTACTGGTGCGTATGTTTTATCGAATAGTCGGGGTGACCATTCAATATTTTTGGAGTGTAACAACGGAACGCAAATCGTGTCCACCAGCGGGGAGGGCACGCTTCGCGAGCCTGCTGCGGGCTGCGGCCGCGGCTGTTCCGGGAGGCCCTAGGCGGCTTCGTAGAGGGGGTCGTCGGACTCGAGGCCCGACGGCTGGGCGTAGCGGATGCAGCCGGAATGGAGGAGGGCGCGGCAGTGATACGCGACCTCCGCGTAGGGGGCGCCGGCGGCTGTGGTGAGCTGCGATCGGGTCGCCGGCTTCGCCTTCACCAGCTCGAGGATCCGCGCTCTGGTCGGATGCCAGATCGCCCTCATCTCTTGGGTCGGCACGAGTTCTCCCCTCTAACTCACTGAATGTAGTTGACTGAATTGCTCGATCAGGCATCTTTGCTTAATCGCGCCAACTTTGCAGGTCAAAGTTGCTTTAGGCATCGCTCTGTCAGCACTCGACCCCGCACTTTCGGAAGAATTGATCTCATGCTGACTGTCGCGGTTACCGGTCCCACGGGTGAGATCGGCAAGTCGTTCATCTCGGCGCTGGAGCGGGCGCCCGAGGTGGAGCGCGTGATCGGGATGGCCCGCCGGCCCTTCGACCTCGGCGCGCGGGGCTGGGAGAAGACCGAATACCGGCGCGGCGACATCCTCGATCGCGAGGCGGTCGATTCGCTGGTCGAGGACGCCGACGCCGTCGTCCACCTGGCCTTCGTGATCGTCGCCGGGCGGGGGGAGAGCCGCGAGATCAACCTCGGCGGCTCGCGCAACGTCTTCGAGGCCGCGGCCGCCGCCGGCGCGAAGCGGCTCGTCTACACCTCCTCGGTGGCGGCCTACGGCTTCCACCGCTCGCTCCCCGAGCTGCTCACCGAGGATCTGCCGGTGCGCGGAACCGCCCGCCATCCCTACTCTGCCGACAAGGCCGAGGTCGAGGCGGAGCTGGCGGAGGCGCTGACGGGCTCGGAAACCGACGCCTACGTCTTCCGGCCCTGCATCGTCGCCGGCCCGCGGGCGCCGCTGCTGCTGGAGATGGTGCCGCTGCTGGCGCTGGGGCAGAAGCTGCCTGGCCCGGTGCGCTGGGCGCTCGGCAAGGCGCCCTCGCTGCGCCCGGTGCTGCCGGACCCCGGCGTGCCCTTCCAGCTCGTCCACCACGACGACGTCGCCGCGGCGCTCTGCGCCGCCGTGATCGGCCACGGCGAGCCCGGCGTCTACAACCTCGCCGGCCCGGGCGAGCTGACCGTCTCCGACCTCGCCGAGGCGCTCGGCTGGCACTCGGTGCCGGCGCCGCAGCTCGCGGTCGGGGCCGCGGCGGAGGCGATTGCCCCCTTCTTGCCTTTGCTGCCGGCCGAGGCGGCCTGGATCGAGACCGTGCGCCGGCCGGTGCTGATGGACACCTCGCGGGCCCGCCGCAAGCTGCACTGGATGCCCCACCACGACGCCCACGAGACCCTGCGCGAAACCGTCGCCGCGGTACGCGCCAAGTAGAGACCCCCGGTAGGGCTTCCACTTAACTTTTTCGGTGAAGTGTTTGTGGGCTGGCGCCCGGAGGCGTCGACGAAAAAGTACAAGACGTTCCAGCCCTACCGGGGGTCTCTAAACTCGGCACATGCCTGGCATCGAGAGAGAGTCCACCTTTGTCCTATACCGGAGGGGCATAGAGCTTTTGGAGGAGGCGGACTTCGAGCAGGCGACCGAGCCGCTGGAGGCGGCGGCGCGGAGGGCTCCGGAGAAGTCCTCGGTGCGCGAGGCGCTCGGCCGCGCCTACTTCCGCTGTGGCCGCTTCTCCGCCGCGGTGGCCGAGTTCGAGGCGGTGGTCGACACCCACCAGGTCAACGACTTCGCCCACTTCTGCCTCGGTCGCGCCCTCGCCAAGACCGGTCAGACCGAGCGCGCCCGCCACCACCTGGCGCTGGCGGCGAACCTGCGCCCCGAGCGCCGCGACTACCGCTTCTACCGCGAGCTGCTCGGCACGTAGGGGCTAGACAGGATGGAGCGGCCCGCGTAGGCGGCGTCCGCCCACCGCAAGAAAGTGGTCGGCGCCCGCGCAATGTCGTGGGTTGCCGGGGTGGGCCCGGTAGAGCCACATACGGAGGTCGCCG
>Ga0075423_10004742_pt1 | contig 12640 bp, 8 predicted proteins | sample SoiMethybrSBSTD2_FD_80114 | JGI IMG/M metagenome (GOLD analysis project Ga0075423, IMG submission 80114) | Bulk soil microbial communities from a Populus tree surrounding site in Tennessee, USA - Soil MetaG P. TD hybrid SBSTD2 | ecosystem: Environmental > Terrestrial > Soil > Tree plantation...
GTGGTCTCGGATCGTCTCCAGCGCGAGGTGTCCTCTTAAAAACAACAGAGCATAGGCGAGCGGCACGTTGGTTAGGTTTTTTATTCGTGTTGATTCGTGTGATTCGTGGATCGTCTGGGACATCAGAAGGAAAGCGATCCACGAATTAAACCGAACGAGGCCCGAAGACAAACTCAAGTTTGACCTACTCACGAAAGGCCGGCCACTGCTGCTTCTACGGATTGAACGTATACGTGATTGTCCCGACTGTTTCTCTTCCGGGCAGCTTTTCTGCCGAGAATGTTGCCTTCCTTGCCGCGTCCAGTGCTGCGCGGCGCAACTCCTCATTGCCAGGAGGACTCTGTACTGTCAGCACGCGGCCGGCGCTGTCAATCCTGACGTGAACAACTACAGTTTCGGGCTTATCGATTTTCAAAACTGTGTAAGCCGGCGGCAACTCAACCACCTTAGTTTTCAAACGACTGTCAGCGATCGCGGTACCTTTCCATGTCGTTACTGGCGCTGAACTAGATGCAGGCGTGATTGTTGAAACGCTTGGGTTACCACGTGGTCCAAACAGAAACAAACCTACCAACGCAGCACCAAGGAAGGTGACTATTACTAACAACCAGAGCAATGGAGTTTTGTTGCCTTCGTTGTCACCTGCTTCAGAGGGCGTATCAATATCCACTAATGGGACAACGTGGTACGCACAATAGGCGACCAGCTCGCTGTTGTAGACCGTATTACATTTCGGACACTTTTTCCGGGAGCGTCGCGGCTCTAACTCGAGCGACGAAACTTCATGAGCGCTAACTGGAGTAGACGTGTCCTGATCCTGGGCGGCGACATCGGGCTCAGCACCCTCAAGAGCCGGGGCATTCGCCGTCACGTCAAGAGACCGCGGCGGGGCGACGTCGTAGGAACTTTGACGAATCGGTTCGCCGGACGGATTTAAGGCGGGATCTTGTTCGCGACTCGCCTTCTCATCCAGCCTTTGCTTTAGGCCCGTAATCCAACGGCGGGATTTTTCGACATCGGAGAGTCCTTCCCTGTTTGAAGCTTCGGGAACAGGTGACACCGAATTCGGCTCCTGCGCAGCTCTCTCGGCAGTTTCGGGAGCGTCTTTTTGTTTCGGCGGGTCAACCCTCGAACCCCTTTCAAGCAGCATCACAACCTCAGGTAGGCCTTTTCGTTCTGCCCACTGGATTGCGTTCAGGCCGGTCCGATCTCGCAGTAATGGATCGGCCCCCGCCTTTAACAGCAACGGAAGCAAATGCCGTTGACCAGACACAACCGCAAGGATTAGTGGGGTCTGACCGCCTTTGTTGGTTTGATTGACGTCGGCGCCGCTTGCAAGCAAAAGTCGCAGGCCATTCTCATCGCCGGAGCTGACAACCTCACTGATCGGGACGCCGCCAGAATCCAAGTGAAAAATCCTCTAACTACGGATCTGGGGGAATGAGGATATATTAATGGCGATGGAGCGTTTACGGAATACTAAATCGTCGAAGTTGGGCAGGTTAGTCGAGAATAAGAACAGGCGATTCAGTGACAGGTAACGGCCCGGCGGGTGGTTGTCCCATACCTTCGCCACTCTTCATTTTCTTCAAGGTAATCTCAGCCTGACTCGGATCTAACGGGTGAGCGAAGAAAAAGCCCTGCGCATACTCACAATCAAGCGCGCGCAAATAAGCCAACTGCTCACGAGTCTCCACACCTTCTGCAACAACGTCGAGGCCAAGATTGCGCGCGAGCATTATGATCGTGCGCACAATTTCATTGTCTCCCACATCACTCTTGCTACTTATGAAAGAGCGATCAATCTTTAGAGTGTGAATTGGAAAACTGTGTAAGTAACTCAGCGACGAATAACCAGTGCCAAAGTCGTCCATACTCAGACGAATTCCGAGCTTGCGCAACTCGATAATCATCTCGGTGACCGTTTTCGTGTTTTCGATGACGGCGCTCTCGGTGATCTCCAATTGCAGTAAACACGGATCGAACTCAGTCTCTTCAAGAATTTGTTTAATCTGTTCAATGACATCTGATTGCATGAACTGCTTGCCCGAATAGTTCACGCTCAGTGTCAGTGCTTCGCAACCAGGCAGGTTCTCCTGCCACAGTCGAACCTGGCGGCACGCCTCGCGTAACACCCAACGGCCAAGCGGAATGATCAAACCAGTCTCCTCAGAGACCGGAATGAATTCCATCGGCAAAAGCAAACCACGCTCGGGATGTTGCCAACGAACTAACGCTTCGAAACCATAAATTTCGTTCGTTCCGAGCCTCATGATTGGTTGATACTGAACGATGAATTCCTGACGCTCGACAGCGAGACGAAGATCAGTTTCCAACTTCAACAAAGCAACTGCTCGCGAGTGCATCTCTAAATCGAAGATTTCGTAGCGAGCCTTACCAAGTGCTTTGGCCCTATACATGGCGGTGTCGGCATCACGAAGCACCGCGTCAGGTCCCTGGTAACCCGTACTGCTCATGGCGATGCCAATGCTGGCTGAGGTGAAAACATCATGACCACGGATGTTGAATGGCAACTGCATCTCGTTCTGAAGACGCTCAGCGACTCTCGTCGCATCGCTCGGCGCTTCTATACCATCGAGCAGCAACGCGAACTCATCACCACCCAGACGCGCCACGCGGTCAACGGGCCGAATATGATTTTCCAGGCGGCGTGCGATGCCAATCAGTAGTTCGTCACCGACAGCATGTCCCAGACTGTCGTTCACGTTCTTGAATCGGTCTAAGTCCAGGAACACAACCGCGAACAGATACGGATCTTTTTTCTTCGCTCTTTCGACTGCGAGTTCCAGGTGCTCCTTGAATAGCGCACGATTAGGGAGACCTGTTAACGCATCATGAAAAGCATCGTGAATTAGCTTCTCTTCAATCAATTTGCGCGCGCGTATATCGCGCGCCACCATCTGAACTGCTCGCTCGTTTTCGAAAACAAACGGAACTGCACCAACCTCTACGTCTATCTCCTCACCATCGAGTCTGAGAAACTTTTCTTCAGCGAAAGGGATTTCTATGTTGTCTCTCAGGGTCAGAAGTATTCTCTTGCTGACGCTCTCGCGATATGCCGCATGAACGAATTTCATAAGCGGCTGTCCGATTAACTCCGCACTCGAAGTAGCGCCGAGAAGATGTATACCTGCGCCGTTCACGAAAACTATTCGGCCTTCGGTATGGACTATGATTGCATCTGGTGAATGCTCAACCAGTCGTTGATAACGTTCTTCACTTTCGCGCAAAGACTGCGACGCTTTCGCACGCTCTTTCGCATAACGTATCGAGCGAGCCAACAAGTCAGACGTGAGTTGTCCTTTTATGAGGTAGTCCGCCGCGCCTTCCCGCATGGCCTCAATGTCGATGAAATCATCCCCCTGTCCAGTCAAAAGAATCATCGGCGATTGGGGACTCTTGCTGCCTGCGGCGCGGAGTATTTCTAAACCACTTCGTTCTCCGAGACGATAATCGAGCAAGTAAACGTCGTGTTCGCGTCGCTCGATCGCTGCGATCGCTTCGTCGTAATCAGACACCCAGTCAAGTTGAAATACGCCAGTCGCTGCTTCCGAAAGAAGCTCGCGCGTCATGACGTAATCGTCTTCGTCATCATCGACCAGGAGTACTTTTGTAACATGCTCAATCATCAAACGTTCTTTCCGTTACTGTGACCGCAGGCGTCCTCGCCTGCTTGGTTTCCAAATTGGGAAACATGTTGGCAACGCAGCAGGCGAGGACGCCTGCGGTCCCAGTATTTGAGTTTCAAACAGGTAATTCCACAATTTCAAACCAGTACTTGCCGAGGGCTCTCATGACGGCAACCAGCGATTCGAAATTGACTGGCTTGGTGATGAATGAATTCACACCAAGATCGTAGGTTCGATAGATGTCCTCTTCAGCCTTCGAAGTCGTTAAGACGATTACGGGTATGCTGCGCAACTCCGGATCGGCCTTGATCTCCTTCAAAGCTTCTCTGCCATCCTTTCTCGGCATGTTGAGATCGAGCAGGATCAGACCGGGTCTCGGTGCTTCATTCGATCCGGCAAATTTGCCCCGGCGACGCAAGTAATCCATCAACTCTTCACCGTCTTCGACAAACTTGAGGTCATTGGCTAAACGACTCTCTTCAAGTGCATCGGCCGCCATCATGCGATCGTCAGCATCGTCATCAGCGAGGAGAATAGTGATCGATCTACGGTTTTTCATTCGTTTATTCCTTTCCGTTGAGTAGAAGGCAGTTTGACAATGAATGTTGCACCCTGTCCGGGTTTGCTTCTCGCCGTGATGCTGCCGTTATGCCGTTCAACAATGCGTCTGCATACGGCAAGGCCCACACCAGTACCTTCGTATGTGTTTCGCCCATGCAGCCGCTGGAACACGGTGAAAATTCTATCCAGGTACTTTTCGTCAAAGCCGATTCCGTTGTCGGCCACTGAAATCTGCCACGTTTCCGCATTCGCCAGAGCCCAGGTCGCACCTTCGGCGATTTGTGAGTTGCATTCTGCGAAGATCTTTACGATGGAAGGTTGATCAGGCTTGCGAAACTTCAATGCGTTCGCAACCAGATTTTGGAACAACTGACGCATCTGCAACGGGTCAGCGTCGACGACGGGTAAATTAGACAGTTCAACGTTGCCTCCCGTTTGCTCGATTCGCACTTCCAGGTCTGACAGAACGTCATGTGCGATCACATTCAAGTCAACTTTCGAAAATGGCTGGGCCTTTGTGGTAATGCGCGAGAAGGTTAGCAGGTCGTTAATCAACGTCTGCATTCGACTCGCGGCATTCAACATTCGCGCCAGATAATCTTTGCCAGCTTCCGATAGCTCTCCTTCGCACTTCTGCTTCAGTCGATCGCCGAACGCTTGAATCTTCCGCAAAGGCTCTTGCAAATCGTGGGAAGCAACCGAGGCAAAGTCCTGAAGCTCACGATTGCTCTGAGCCAGCATCTCCGCACTTCGAGCGAGTCGATCCTGAGCTCGCTGGCGCTCTATCGTCAGGGCGATTTGACTACCAACGGACGTGAGAAATTCGAGGTCCGCACGGCTAAACGCACCTGAATCGTCGTAACTTTGAACTACGAGAGCACCAATCGTTCCGGCAGGAGTGCGCAATGGCACGCCCAACCAGGATGCAGACACAGTGCCAGCAACTTGCACTTCGCCACGAGCCATCATCTGGCGCTGCTGCTTGTCTGTGAGCAAGAGCGGACAATTCTGCTTGAGCAAGTAGCCCGTCAAGCCAGTCGTTGCGGGTCGAGGCAGAGGAACTTCATCGTACTTGTCTACATAGAATTCAAAGTGCAACAAGCCGGTGCCCTCGTCGATCAGAGCGACGTAACAATTCTCAGCGCGAACAACTTCATTAATCGACGCATGAATCAACTCCAGCAAATCTGAGAGCTTCTCGGTTTGACTAGTGCCGTCCATGATCCGGAAAAGAACTTGCTTCTCCAGCTCCGCATTTTTGCGCTCAGTGATGTCTCTGGAAATGCCTGCGAGCCCAATAACCTCACCACGCTCATTAGTCATTGGTACTTTAGTAGCCGACACCCATCGATACGTTCCGTCGGCGCACCTGATGCGCTCAATCTTATCGACAACAGGTTGGCGACTTTCGATGAGTCGCTGTTCATCTGCGAATGCCTCTTTGGCATGTTCGGGAGCAAAGAAGTCGAAATCAGTTTTGCCAATGGCGTCCTCAGAAGACTTAACACCCAGCACCTCTGCCTGGGCCTTGTTGACTCGAAGGAAGCGCGATGAAGTGTCCTTGAAATAGATTGTGTCCGGCGAACTTTCCATCAACGCGTTCAAGAGATAAGTGCCTTCAATAACACTTTGTACAGGTTGCAATTCCTCAAGCTTTTCTATAGTGCCTTCATAGAACACTACTTCGCCGGATTCTCCACGCAGTGCGTGCACATTTTCTCGGGACAGAAAAGGGCGACGATCACGAAGGGACCAGCTCGACTCGAAGCCTTTTATCGTTCCTAGTGTTTTCAACTGCTCTTGAAATTCACTACGTTGACACACGAGCTGAACTCCTAGTGTCTCGAAGATCTCGACCAGCTCTTTGAGTGACTCACACTTGAACATCTGTAGCAGCGTTCTGTTAGCCGCTACTATCTGGCCTGTGCTGGTGGCGCGATAGATTCCAATGGGTAAATTCGAAAAGGCGGAATAAACGGATTCTGATGGTCCCGAAGCGAGGGGTCCTTCGGCTGGAGCCATCGAACCGATATTAGTCAGGTTGGCTGTCATGGTTTGGGTGCGAAGGCATGTCGTTTCGGTTAGCACAGAACCTCGGTGTGCTGAAACGTCACGCGGGCCGCGCGCTTGGGGCGCTGAAAAACCTCAGCAAATTCAGTAGTCTCAGCTTTATACCTGGGTCTTAACGCTCAACGGAGTGTGTCTAACTGAGGGTCGAGTGAGTTGGCCATCAGCTCAAATTGGCCAATGCTAGGCTAGTAGAGACAGGGGGTTTTGTGCAAGAGGTTTTTTGAGATATCCGCAGATTACGCAGATTTCGCCGATTCCATAACTGAGTCTGTGCAATCTCTGTTAACGCAGACAGCTGTATATTTGGCCGACGCTGGAGGAGGCTTAATGCGGGTACAATTGCGGACGCATACCTCAACGAGAGTAATCATTCCGAGTCGGCCAATGCGGCTGATCGCGACGTTTCCTTCGTTAGTGATGATTCGTGTGATTTCGTGGATCCGCTTTGTTCGGGACGTAACAGACGATCCACGAATTAACACGAACAAAAAGTGTAATCCGTAAGACCGGGCTGAAAGGTATGGCGTCACAAGTGCTACTTCAACTCCACTTGATGCGCGCGCCCATCGCCGGATGCAGTGATTACTTTCGAAACATGTTCGTATGACGGAATCAGGAAATTAAACTTCCTGTCACCAGGATTGTAGCTTCCTTCTGAAGCCCTAACGTCGATCACAAATCCTCTAACGCCACGCCTAACGTCGACCCGAGTCCTGCGAAACTTCCCTTCCTTATAAGCCGGCGAAAGTCCATCGTCTTCATACAACGCTGTCGAAGCCGTTCCGTTTGGATCAAGATAGATACTGAAAGTGACTGGGTCGAAGGGTTTCTCGCCCACATATTTCATGGGCGCAACCGTGGGAATGATTGCGCCACCTCGTACAAACATCGGCACGGTCTCCAGTGGCGCGTCAACAGCAATGGTCTGGCCACCTTTGTACTGTTTATTAGTCCAGTAGTCGTACCAATTGCCACGCGGTAAGTACACCAGGCGACGAACGACATCCGGTTTAAGTATTGGCGCCACTAGCAGGTCGTCGCCAATCATGAATTGATCGTCGAGATTGTACGTGTTCGGATCGTCCTGATAGTTCAGCACCAGCGGTCGAAACAACGGCACGCCAGTTCGATGCGCCTCTTCAAGCGATGTGTAAAGAAAAGGTAGCAATGCGTACCTGAGTTTCAGATACTTGCGGATGATGTCTTCGTAGTAAGTTCCAAAACGCCAGGGCTCCTGGTCGTAGCCACTGATCTCCTTGTGGTTGCGGCAGAACGGCGCAAGAAAACTGATTTGATAGGAACGCACCAGCAACTCACCGTTGCCACGACCCATGAATCCACCGACGTCGCTACCAACAAAAGGTTCTCCAGACAGTCCCAACGTGGTGAACATCGGAATGTTGAGAGCCAGCGAATCCCACGTGCTGTTCGTATCGCCCGTCCACATAGTCGAGTAGCGTTGAATACCCGCGTATGCAGCCCGGGTGATCACATACGGACGCCGATCCGGCCTGAGTCGCTCGAGTCCCTCGTAGGTTCCTCGCGCCATCAGCAGTGCAAAGACATTGCGGTTTTTCGCGTGGGTTGTTTTCTCGCCTTCGTCGTAGCTGACGACATCCTTCTGATTCTGTCCCGTCTGATCCACGAAATCAGATGGCTCGTTCATGTCGTTCCAGATACCTGCGACGCCGTTGTCTAAATAAAACTTGTGCAGGTCTCCCCACCATTTGCGCGCTTCAGGCAGCGTGTAATCCACAAAGACGCTATCGCCCGGCCAGACCTTTGGGACAAACAATTCACCATTACTTCGGCGCTGGAAGAAGTTTTTTTCGAGTCCCTGATTAAAGACGTAGTAGTCGTCCTTCTTGATTCCGGGATCGACGATCGTGATGATCTTGACTCCGTCACGCCCGAGTCGTTCGGTGAGACCTTTCGGATCGGGGAAACGCTCTGAGTTAAACGTGAAGACTCTATACCCAAGCATGTAATCGATATCGAGATGAATAACGTCGAGTGGTAGGTCGCGATCACGATACTGTCGTGCAAGCTCTTCAACCATTTTGTCCGGATAATAGCCCCAACGACTTTGTTGATTGCCGAGTGCCCACATTGGAGGCAAAGGCATACGGCCCGTGAGATCCGTGTAGCGCGTGAGTACTTTTTTGATCGACGGTCCGTAAAAGAAGTAATAGTTCAGTTCACCGCCTTCGGCGCCAAACCAAACACGCTGCTGAGATGAATGTCCAAAATCAAAGTAACTCTTATAGCTGTTATCGAAGAAGATTCCATAAGCGGCGTTCTTCTGAAGTCCAATGTAGAAAGGAATTGTTTGGTAGATGGGATCTTTGTCTTCAGTGTAACCGGGAGTATCAGAGTTCCAGTTAACAAAGAAACCTCGACGTTTGTCCAACCGGGCAGCTTTTTCGCCGAGCCCGTAGAAGTGTTCGTCGAAACCTAGTCTCTTCGCAGCTGCTACAAACATTCCGGCTTTGGGATCAAACAGCGAGTCCTTACGCAGGCCCTTCGCGTCGTAAGCCATCGGCTGTTGATCTCCATTGACAACAGCGTGTGTGCGAGCATCGCGGAACTCTATTAGCAGTGGCGAGCGATTTACTACCACTTCAACCTCGTCAGTAGCGATCAGAATTGAGGACGTGTCCTCTCGCAAATTCCAACGCGCAGCCGGCCAATTGGTATTTGCAATAGCCCAGGAGTGATCGCGCTGTGGTAGGGACTTATTGAAAACTGTTCTGACCCGAATTAGGTCCGGGGCAAGAACTGTTATTTGCACATGAGAATTGTCCGCACAGGTGAGCACCACGCCTCTCTCAAACCTTTGCACAGAGGAGACCGGACCAATCTTCTCGAGCGAGGTGATGTCCTGAGCCGTCACTGAAATCGTAAGGAGCAGAAGAATGATGATCGAAGCAAGTTTATTCAAAGCCTTCTCCAGTTCCGTTCACTGAGCATCTTATATTGAATGATGTGCAAACGATTCCACCCCGTCAGGGTTGAAATGTTTATAGAGCAGAGAGGACCAAAGCTCCGCCACTCCGTTAGGAGTGCCATGTTCGCGGCATTAGCTAAGGCTCTGCTCTCGTGATCATCGGACATGGCACTCCTGCCGGAGTGCGGAACTTATTCTTCTGCCGCCTATAAACATTGCACTTCCAGCGGAGTGCCGGCCTCTAGCTTTCAAACCCTAATCGCGCCGCGCCGAGCAGTCCAGCATCGTCCCCACACTCCGCTTGAACTATCTGAACACGCGCAGCCAACAGCGGGAAAGCTCGCTCGGCGACTTGTTGGCGCATGCTTTTCTCGAATAACTCCCATCCGTTCGCCACGCCACCGCCTATAACGATCATCTCCGGATTTAGGATGTTAATCAGATTAGCTATGCCGATGCCGAGATATACACCCATGCGTTTGAAAACTTCGAGTGCAAGTCCGTCCTGATCTTTTCCTGCGCGGAAGATTGCTTCCGACGTGAGATTGTTGATGTTTAATGTCGAATCCGGATGACGGGGACTTGCTTCTTTCGTCATTCTCACGATTGCTGTTGCTGAAGCATAAACTTCAAGACAACCACGACTGCCGCAGCCGCATGCAACTCCGCCGAATGGATCAACACACATATGTCCGATCTCGGCCGCCGCACCATCCACGCCTCGCCATAATTTACTATTTAGAATGATTCCCCCACCGACACCGGTTCCTAGTGTTACGCAGACGATAGCGCTGTGTCCCCTGCCGGCTCCCATCCACATTTCACCAACCGCCGCAGCATTCGCGTCATTCTCAAGTACGGCACGATAACCCAGCTGGGCAGTCAATTGTTTCGTCAAATGAAAGCCGTCAAGCGAAACAAGATTTGGAGCCTTCACTACGATGCCCTGATCCACGTTAACTGTTCCTGGAACAACGACCGACACTGCCGAGAGACGTCTGCCGCCATTCATCTGTTTTGCTTGTAGCTCACATTCGAGAACTGCGCTCACCAGCGAACGTATGATTCCATCGGGACTCTCCTCTTGAGGTGTCCTTTGCTTTAAGCGGAAATGTATGTGTCCACTTGTATCAACTAACGCAACGCGAAGATGTGTGCCACCGAGATCGGCAGCACAAACCAGGTCACTGGGGTGACCCGACATTGATCTGTTATTGGCTTCGGTCATCTCTCTTCCGTGGTTTCTGCAAATAACGAGACGCTACGATCGCCGGCGTTTCGCTATTCTTGTTTTGACTGATGTTCATCGTTAAGCGGATGAACTGAGCCATTGACCAGGCCAATGGCGTGGCTGAGCCAGTACCGCTTCCGATCTTTCCGCGGTCCCACACCTGCTCGGGTATCATCAGACCATCATTTGCAAAGGCCGACATGGCCTTTAGCATTGACCGCGCTCGATCAGCACGGCCAGCAGCAAGTTCAAACTCGCCTCGCTCACCAGTTAGTAAAGCCCAAAGCCGGCCAATGCCCGTTCTCCCGTCATAGGCAAGACCATTAGCTCGTTCACCATACGCGTCGTGGTTATATCGATACCAGCCCGGACCGAAAGGCGTGCTGCGTCTGATCTTCGAATCAACAACTTCCAATGATTTGCTAATCAGTGGATCGTCCGCAGCTCGAACCCCAAGCCGGACCAACTCGAGGAAACTCATGTCTACGATAGACCGGTGATCGTACTTTCCTCCCCCACTATTGATCTCCATCTCATCCGCGTGATTTGGATCTCCGCTCTCGGTCAGACGCAGAAAGTAATTTCCGCTTTCGAAAGGACCATCATTTGTCGCGGTCCATCGTTCAATGTTTTTCTCCCATTCATCGGCGGTTTGAAGATAACGATTTGCCGATTCACCATCAGCATGCATTCGCGCAAATTCAGCGGCGCAGACCAACCCCGCAATTTCAGCAGCCAGTGTTGAGGGTGAATAGCCTTTCTTTTCCTCCCAGCGATCCTGTTCGGTGATTGGTCCGCGAGCGACAATGAAATCTGCTGCCGGCTTAATGTGACGAAGCCACGTTTCACGATCGCCCCGATTCAACTGAAGTGCTAAGACAATCGGTAAGGCGACCTGATCCATCTGAAGACCACCACCAATCTTACGGCCATCCACCCACGTGTTCTGCGGAAAACTTCCGTCAGGTAGTTGCTGAACCTGGAAAAGATAGTTAAGGGCGCGATTTGCAGCAGCACGGTCGCCTATGGCCATGAATGCTGTCGCAATGTGATAGACGTCACGGGACCAGACTGCATGATAGCCACTGACCGTTGGCTCGTTGGCGTTTGGTCCTCCCCCCCACGGAGTAGAAGGCGAAGCGATGATCGCCCCACGATGAGTTTTGTCTTCCAAGCCCTTCAGAACCATTGCGGCCATCTTCAGTTGCGACTCGGTTCGTCCTCTAAGGCCTGGTAGTGATCGAAGGTACGCATGCCAGCCGGTCGAGTACTGCCTTTGACAGGAGACGAAGCCCTTGCGCAGAGAACTCCGTGCATTCGTTAGCGCCTCAGAAGGTGACGCTCCAAACGCGAGCGCAATCGTGAGTTTGCTTGTCGACGGAATCTTTGCGATTTGAACAACGTTTCCGTTTTCAACATGGTCGATCCGAGGGATGCTGGTGAAATCAATATCTTTACGAGCGAAGGTGTTGGTTATCGACGCGAAGCCTACGTTGGATATCAAGGCTGTCGAAACATCAGCTTCCGATGCGATGAGTGCAGCGCCCTCAGTCCATGCAGAATCGTGCATCCCGCTGTTCTTTAGAGATGGATCGTAAAAAAGAAAGACCGAGGAGTTTGAGACCCGGGAGTTCACAGCTACATCGATCAAAACTGTCGGACGCGCAGGATCTGTCGTGTAGGTCTTTGTAATCGTGACGGCGGGCGTGGTGTTTATTTGTTGAAAACTGAGCGAGCGATCATCGAGCACTCGCAATGAGTGCGACATCTCTTCTTCAAACTGACAAGTTCCGCCTTTACAGAAGACAAACTGAAGTGTCTGAGTGTTTGGCATGTCAACGGTTGGATAAAAGACTTCGGTTAAGGCGCCGTTTGCCAGGGTGAACCAAACTTTAGACTGAAGTGATGTTGAGGTGCCGAATCCGTCTTTCGCCGCGCTGGGCCAATGAGCGTCGATGCCCGGGGCCGCGGGCATTTCTTTTGTCGGCTTCGCCAACAAAGCATGGCAAACAAGAGCAGCACTTACGAAGATGGATAGTAGATGCATCGCTTAAAAGAAGAATCGATCAAGTCCCAGTGGGCAGTCTAGGTTCAATTCAGTGGCTTCGGTGTCTTCGAGAAGTTTTTTCACTTCCTTCGCGTTCTCTGCAATGTTGGGCGATTCGTGTTAATTCGTGGCGA
>Ga0075423_10004743_pt1 | contig 12640 bp, 25 predicted proteins | sample SoiMethybrSBSTD2_FD_80114 | JGI IMG/M metagenome (GOLD analysis project Ga0075423, IMG submission 80114) | Bulk soil microbial communities from a Populus tree surrounding site in Tennessee, USA - Soil MetaG P. TD hybrid SBSTD2 | ecosystem: Environmental > Terrestrial > Soil > Tree plantation...
GGCGGGCTATGACAGGGCTTTCGGGACCGTCAGCGTTGACAGCCTTGTCGCGTCGTCCGGCGTCGCCCATACGAACACTCAAAAAACGGCTACCGTCCCGAGCAGTCAGATGCTTGCCGCGAACGCATCTCGTAAATATCTTTCGGTCCAGGTCCCGAGCGGCGCGGCGGCTGGGATCGCGATTCGCACCGATGGCGGCGTGGCGGCGGCCGATGCTACGAGTATCGAAATCCTTCCGGGCGAGAGCTATACCCCGCTCGTGGCGCCGATCGGCATTATCAATATGATTCGCATCGGTGCCGCGGACATTGCTTTCAACGTCACGGAGGGGTAGTAGATGAAAAAACTTTTCCTGTCCCTGCTGCTGCTCGCCTTCGCGGTGAGTTCGTCGGCGCAGGTGAGCGGCTTGCGGCCGCATAAACACTTCAGCGCCGGAACCGGCGGGCTGCTGCCGCAGCCGACGCTTCAAGTGTTCACGACCGGCACGGCCGCGACCTATACGACCGGCACGGCGGCCGGCACGCGCGCGGTGCGTATAGAGCTCGAGATGGTCGGCGGCGGTGGCGGTGGCGCGGGTTCAGGCACCGCGCCCGGGGCCGGCGGCGCCGGGACCAGTTCGTCGTTTTCGACCTTTACAGCGCAGAACGGCACGGGCGGGTCGACGGTGACAGGCGGGGGAGGGGGTACTGGCACCGGCTGCCTCGTCAATCTCAACGGTCAGGCGGGCGCAAATACCGCCAACGTCAATAACTCCGCCGGAGGTTCCGGCGGCGGCTCTCGATTCGGTGCGGGCGGGCAGGGCGGCGCGCCCAGCAATAACGGGAATCCTCCCGCTGCCAATACAGGCGGCGGCGGCGGCGGCGGCGGGCAGGCGGCGACAGCGTCCGAGGGCTCGGGCGGCGGCGCCGGCGCATATTGTTTTCAGGTCATCACGTCGCCAGCCGCGAGCTACACGTATACCGTGGGTGCTGCGGGCGCCGGTGGGACCCTTGGTACCGGTGGCTTTGCGGGCGGCGCGGGCGCTGCTGGGCTTATCATCGTGCGCGAGTTCTACTACTGATGCGCGCGCCGCTGCCCCTGCTCGCTGTGGCCGGTATCGGGCTTGCGCTGCTCGCCTGGCGCAACGCGGGGCCGTCTATCGCGTCGTCTGTCGAGGACGTGGCCGAAGACATCATCGGTGCGGTAACTCCTGGCCCGTGGTCGCCACCGTCGCGCGCGGCGCCTTACTTGTCGGCGATCTATGCGGCCGAAGATGCGCAGGGCATTCCCCGCAACGTGCTCGTGCGCGTGCTGTATCAGGAATCGCGTTTTCGCGCCGACATCATCCGCGGCGATGTGATGAGCGGCGCGGGCGCGCTCGGCATCGCGCAATTGCTGCCGGAAACGGCGGCGGCGTACCGCGTCAACCCGCTAGACCCCGTTCAGGCGATCGGCGCCGCGGCGCAGGAGCTGCAGAAACTTTATTCCCGCTTCGGCGCCTGGACGGATGCCGTCGCCGCGTACAACTGGGGGCAGGGCAATTGGAATGCCTTCCTGCGCACGGGGAAGGGCGCGCGGGGGCAAGACCGCCCGTCAGAAAATGTCCGCTACGTGGCCGAAATTGCGGCCGACGTGAGGCTTGCGTGAAGATTGCCCTGACTGCCGGCGGCGTTGGCGCCATTGCGGGAATCGCGGCGGTGGGCGCGTTGGCGTTGGTCCTATACGACTATCTACAAAAGAACCGGGACAAGTTCAATCCGGGATCGGACAAGAATGTTGCGTATGGAGCGGCGAGCTCCGTCGCGCGCGCCGTGTTCGGCGACGTGGTCGACGCGCGGGGTAGACCCATCGAAGCGACGGTGGGGACCCGGCTCTATGCGTGGATCCATGGCGACTCGATGCCTGAGATCGATAAGCCGGTCACGCAGGCGGACATTGACGCTTACCGGCGCGGTCGTGGTGCACAGGCGCCGGCGCCGGCGCCGAGTGATCCTCTGGACGTCATTGCGCAATACATGATGTGAAAAAATCCCTGCGCCGAAAGCTCGCCTTCGCGCTCGCGCGCTTGCGCGAGCCGTCAACCTGGGCGGCGGTTTCGGCGCTCTGCGGCTTTGTCGGATTGCCCGATTCGTTCACGCTCGCGGCGGGCGCGCTGCTGGATGTGGCGCCGCGCCTGATCGATGCGGCGGCCGTCGTCGCCGCGGCCGGCGCGGCGATGCTGCTGTCCGAGCGTGGCGCGGGCTGAGGCGCGCGTGAAAGTCTCTACGCTCATTGCGGTCGTGGCCGGGATTGTTCTGCCTCTACAGGTGCCGATTTTTGCTTACGTCATCAGCGTTGAGCATCGATTGACCAGGATCGAAACGTTGCTTTCTTCGCGCGGCGGCCGACTACCGGACGACGCTGCGGGGGTCGCGGGTTCTACGGCCGCCAGATATCCGTGAGGCCGCGGCGGTCGCTGTCCCCGTGGCCTTCGTTGCAGTGCATGTCGAAGAGGATGAATAGCGCGATGACCGTCCCGGTGACGAGCGCGGCGACCAGGATCTCGAACAACGCGAGCACCGCGCGTTTTAGGAGTTTGAGGGCGGCTCTCACGGGCCGACTACAGCCGGATGACGCTGCGGGGGTCGCGGGGATCGATAAACGGGTCATTCGCACAGCCCCAGTCTATCAGCCGGGCTTGCCTTCGGAGTTCGGCCTCGAGTTCCGCGACGCGCCGCTGTAGTGCGTCGACCTGCATTCGGATCATTTCCCGGTTGAACCCTTCGGCGCTGTCGCGCTCGGCGCGGCCATAGCGCGAACACTCGCGCAGAAGCTGGTAAGCGGCCCAAGGAATGCGCGCGTCGCCGTCGCGCCACCGGCGCAGCGTCGTGCGGTCGATTCCGAGCATGTCGAGCAGGGCGGGCCGCGAGAATTCATCGGCGAGCAGAAAAAAATCGCCCGGGTGTACATGCCGGGATGTTGACCGGGGCATGGTAAGGATATTGTCAGCCCGTTGTCAGCCGTCGCCATTATCCCGACGTCCGATTTTGGGGGGGGCGTTGTGGGAGGCTACCCGGCGTCGTCGTTGTAGGCCATCGAGTGCCAGCAATGGACGTGAGTCCATAGCACGGCGCGGCGGCCGGCGGCGGGGGCGACGGTGAAGAGATGCCAGCGCGTTCCCGGTACGGCGCGGCTGTCGAGCAGGCAGGCGAGCGGCACGCAGAATTTCCCGAGGGTGTCCGGGTACAAGAGAAAAACTACCCTTCGTCGCCTTCGGGGAACGGCCAGTAGGCCCGTCTGTATTCGTCGCACGCGCCCCGCAGCGCGCGCGAGAATTCGGGAAAATCGCGCGACAGGTACCCGATGAGGTAATGCACCAATGTTTCCTCAATGGGAAACAGGGCCGGGTTGAGCGATTTGGCGGCGCCGTCGCGATGGGATTGCGCGGCGCTGCGCACGGCGGCGGTAAGCTCTTTGTCGGCGCGGCGGCTCACGACTGCCACCCGGGGCGGAGGCCGCTGAGGAGCTCGCGCAGGCGGGCCATCAGGCGGCGGGCGAGCGACTTTACATAATACACAGGGCATCCGAGCGAGCGGGCAGGGCAGAGCGGCGCGGCATCGGAGGGCGTGGGCACAATGCTCACCGTGATTGCGAGCATGACGGTGGCGAAGCCGGCCGCGATGCGCTGCCAGATTTGTTTGACCTGATCGGTCTTCGCGCGCTCGCCGTGGATCACCGCGAGCACGTACGCGGGGTCAAGCTTCAATAGCTCGGCGAGCCGGCGCGCCTGTTCGTCGGTCGGGAACGCGCGTCCCCGGCGCCAGTTGTTAAACGCGGTGTTGCCGATTTCGAATCGCGCGGATGCGCGGCGCTCTGAACCCTCGCGCGCCACCAACGTGTTGAGCATGTTTGCCAGCGTCATCTTTGTCTCCTGACCGGGGTACGAGATTGCCCTTAACGGCCCTGGAGTGTCCCCCGTTGACCTGCGCCGGTCAACCAAGGTCGTTTGTCAATCGTACGTGTACGGTGTATAAGCCCATCTCAGCTACTGCCCTTCCGTGGATCCTGACCGGAAACCTCTAGGGCTTGTGGCGGTGGGGGGTCGCCGGGCCTTGTCCAGCGGTCCACAAGGCCGAATCCCGGCCCGGCGCTCCCCCCTGTTGTTCTGGACAACAACGATAAGGGAGGCCCGTCATGTTTGAGATCATTACCGCCGAAAGGCTCGGCGACCCAAAGATTAGTACCGCGGCGCGGCTGTCGGTCATTCGCGCCGGCCTGCATGACCTGGCGATGGCGCTGCGCGAGCTGCCCGTCGTGCTGCCAGAAATGTCCGGGCTGCAGCGCGCGCAAGTCCGGCTCGAGCTCTGCGATGCCATCCGCCGGCTTGACGAGACGGAAGGACTCATCGAAACCGTACAGCGTGTCTGCGACTCGCGGCCGCCCGCGACGGTTCGCGCGGAAAACGAGCGCGCGGCCGCGCTCGCTGAGGCGGGAAGTCTACGGGCGGACGTCGCCGCGTCGTGAGTCACGCGGGACAGGGCGCGCTGCCCGGGCTCGTTGCTGAACAAGCTATTCAGAAAATCCGCGGGCTGTTCTCCGCGCCCGCGCTCGCGCCCGGTGAGCGGCTATGGTCGCTGCTCACTCTTGGCGAGCGGCGCGCGATGCTAAGGCGCGCCGCTCGCGATGTGGAGTTATCGCGCTGCGATTGGTCCGCGCTCGCGACCGGCGATCAGTCGGCGATCCTCGCGGCGTGGGTCGCGATGCGCGAACGCGTGATGTGGCTCGCGGCCAAGGTGGCGCGATGAACGAATTCCCTCGAGCCAGCCGGGGCTCCGGAATGCCGGCATAATTTTTTTAACCGAAAGGAGGTAGTGACGATGGGCAAGAAAGAGCAGGGCGGCGAAAAGAGAAAGCCGAAAGCGTTTCCGGTCGGAATGCGCGTCCGGGTGCATTCGCGCGACAAAGAGGGCGACGTGGTCGACGTGCCCGGCTTCGAGTCGCGCAAAGTCAAGATCGGCAAAGAGGTCAATGAGTACCCGGTGAGCGATCTTTCCGAGGTCGTCGCGTCGTGAAAATGCCGCCGATCCTGTCCGCGCCGCAGGGCTCGACGGCGGATCAGGCAACGCAGGACCTGCTCGCCGCGTGTGAACCGCTCGGGCGGTACATCGCGACGTTGCCGGCAATACCGGAGCGCGCGGCGGCGCTCCAACATTTCAACGAGTGCCTGCTGTGGGCTTCGCAGGCAATCCTCCGGTCGACGGATGCCGGAAAAATTTTCATCGCGCGGGCAGGCGCGCTTCCTTCGTGAAGTGCGGCTGGTGCAGCGACGTAATGTCGCCCGGAGCTCGAGGCGACGCTAAATTTTGCTCAAAGCGCTGCCGTCAAGCGTCATGGCGCTTTCGAGTCGTCGCGGCTGCAGGCTCGACGGATCGCCCGATGACGTTTGCTTATGCTGATCCTCCGTATCCGGGCAAAGCGCGCTACTACCCGGAGCGCTGCGAGGTCGATCACGCGGGTTTGATTCGTCGCTTGACGATCGATTACCCGGACGGCTGGGCGCTGAGTACCTCGGCAGTCGCGCTCGCCGGCGTGTTACGGCTCTGCCCGGTCGGCGTCCGCGTCCTGTCGTGGGTGAAGCGTCCGCGCGGGCGCTCTGGCTGGGAGCCGGTCATCGTGTTCGGCGGGCGTCGCCCGTCGACGGGCGACGCGTCGCCCTGGCCCGCGCGACTGCTCGATGTGCTCGTCTATAAGGGGCGCTATAACGCGTTCCCCGGAGCGCTGGTCGGCATGAAACCGCCGCAGTTCTCGGAATGGCTCTTTCGCCACCTGGGTGCATTGTCGGGCGATTCGCTCGTTGACCTTTTCCCCGGCTCTGGCGCGGTGTCGCTCGCATGGCGGCGATTCGTCGCGCAGGACCGGCGCGACGCGACGTCGTCCGACGTGGGGCGCGACACGTCGCGTGCGGCGATCGGCGACGCGTCGCCTAAGGCCCGCGCCGACGTGTCGCGCGGGGATCTCTGCGCGACATGAAAACCCGCCTTGTGTTCTGGCTCACGGACCGCGAGCGCGACGCGCTCTTGACCCTCGGTGTACGGCCGGCGGCATGGAAAACCTTTAGCCGGGTGACGTGGAATTCCCTTGCGGAAAAGAGGCTGGTTAACGTGAATTCGGGCAGGCCTGTGCCTACCCCAGCAGGGGCCCACTGCATCGCTATGGCGGCGATCCTGGTCGCGTTAACGTGCCTTCCTGAGGGCCGGGGACCAAAACAATGATTCCGCCGCGACGTGCGCGCGCGCACGCGTCTAAACCCCTTGGTATCTTTGCGCAATCTGCGGCCGGGCCTAAAAACAAAGGGTTAGGCCGTGATTAGCGGACGGGACATCGTGCTTTGGTGTGTCGGGCTGCTAGTTCACGAGTTCCGGGTGGTGTCCGGCCGGCTTTCGGCGTGGCGGGCCGGGCTTCCTGACCGGCTTTTCGCCTGGGCGGCGGGCCGGCTCCCCCGGCGGCTGGTGTACTTCGCGGGTGTGCGGGTGCTTTCGGACATGTCGGACATCACACGGCGGCGCAGCTTGACGCAGATCGGGCGCCACGTTGTTTCGAAAGAACTACGGATGTACTGGGCGCTGGAAACATGGGTCAACCGGCGCCGATGAACACTCCGCAGGCGGGCGGCACGACGGCGACTAGCTTTGAGGGGTTGAAGCGCGCTACCACCGCAGGGCAACCCCGGCAGTTACCCGCCGACGCTCACGACGTCGGCGCCGCCGTTCTCTCTCTCGATGATTACCGGCGCCGCAGTGAGCACCGTGCGCGCTGGGCGAACCAGCGCGCGGCGGCCGGCTTGCTGCGCGGCGAGCGCGTCGCCGATTGCCAGCGCAGTCTGACGCGCATGGGTGTCACCGTCGAAAAAATCGAAGACACAGGCCGGACGGAATTCGCGGGCGTGCTCACCTGTGATTCTCGGTGGCACTGTCCGCTGTGCGCGGCCAAGCTGACGGAGAAATCGCGCGTCGAGCTGCAACAGGGAATGACGTTATGGGTGCGCGACGGCGGCGCGATTTACCTGCTGACGTTTACTTTTCCGCACGACGTTTCTCTATCGCTCGCCGATGGCGTCGAGAAGATGCAGGAGGCACAAAAAAAAATGAAGGGCGACAGGCGCTACAAAAAAATTATGGCCGATGCTGGCGCCATCGGCGCGGTGAAGGCATTGGAGGTAACACATGGAAAAAACGGTTGGCATCCACACGTGCACGCTCTCATCTTTGCCCGACCCAATTCGGAAAGCGTTCTCACCGATATTCGAGAGATTTGGGCCGCCGCTGTGGAGCGTGAGGGTTTGGGTCGCGTCAACGTCCACGGGTTCGATGTACGCGGTGGAGATTTCGCTGCTGACTACGTTGCCAAGTTCGGCAAGGAACCCGGCGACGAATCGAAGCGAGCGGCGCAGGCGCACTGGTCCGCGTCGCACGAGTTGACCAAGGGCCATACAAAGCAAACTCAGCGGATGAAAGGCGCAACGCCTTTTACGCTGCTGCGCTGGTATCGGGAGGGCGATGCGCAGTCGGGCGCGCTGTTCGTTGAATACGCGCAAGCGTTCAAGGGCAAGGCGCAGTTGTACTGGTCGCCCGGCTTGAGAAAAAAAATCGACCTGCTCGAGCTCCAGCAACCCAAGCCGCCGGCGCCGCTGCGCGTCGCGCTGCTGCACCTGTCGTACGAGGATTGGCATGCGGTGCTACGCCATAACGCGCGCTGGGAGCTGCTCTACGTTGCGGAGCGCTATGGCGGTGAGGCGGCGGCGGCGCTGATCGATCGATTGCGACGGCATCGCGGATCGTTCCAGGACGACTTCCGCGTATTCGATGACATCACGGGTCATTATCTTGGCTGGGCTTCGATCTGCCCGGCGGCACTTGAGAGGAGGGCGGCGTGATGGACCAGCATATCGTTCTTGCCAATCAGGCGATTGATTTCTTACGGGAGGGAATCGCGCGCATTAAAGAGGCGCGCCGGCTGGCGATGACACTGCCAGATGCGAGCGGACATAAGTCCCTTGGCTCTCCGGAGGAGGGGCGCCGTCTCTCGGTTGCGATCACTGAGGCGGAAACGGCGCTGCTGTGGCTGCGCTCTGTTCGCCCGAATGAAATGACATGACCGACAATCGCGAGACCTTCGCGCGTCTGGAAAAGGCCGCCATTGCTGCACCGTTCTTGGTGCGTGGTCCGCTCACGATTTTGTTATCGCTGCTGATCCAGTTCGATGCGCGCCTTCGTTCACTTGAGGAAAAACAAAATGGCAAATGAGTTTATAGGCTTCGCGAAGTGCCCGACGTGCGAGTCCGACAAGGCGAAGTTGTCGCTATCGGCAAAAACGCAATTGGCGTACCTGACATGCTCTGCCTGCTCGGCGCAGATATTCGCGCGTTCGGGTCGCTCGGATGAGGGCTTGCGTAAGCTGCTGATCGGCGCGCCGCCCGCTGATAAAAAAACAGACGAGAAAAAAGAAACCGCCGACGTCGCGCCCGCTAAGGACTCGTGGGATCCCTACGCATGAGCGAAGCGGACAAGGGCAGCGACTTAACCGCCGGCTTGCTCGAGCTGCGCGCCGCGGCGGCGCAGGCCGATGCTGCCGACGCGGAAAAAAATTCTCCGTCGAGCGGGACGGCCGGGCCGGGTAGTGCGACCGGCCCGGCGGAACCGGAGCCTGAGAAAGCAATCGATGCGGCGGCGGCGATGCTGGATGCTGGAGCTACTGCCGACGCGCCGGACACCTGGGAGGATTGGCGCGAAGCAATCAATCTCGCGCTCGATTGGTTCGGCGATTCCTACCCGGCGCTCGCGACGGTTTATACCGAACGGCGCAAAGAACGGTTGGCGCGCGCCATGCACGCGGTCGCGTCGAAATACGGCTGGACGCTCGCGGGGCTGTTCCTGCGCTTCCGGCAGGAAATCACGTTGCTCATCGTCGCGGGGCCGATTGTGCGCGATACGCGCAAGGTTCTCGCGGCCGGGCGCGCGGTGGCCGAACAGCCACCGGCGAAACCCAGCGCCGCGCCCCGCGATGACGTGCTGCGCCCGAACGAATGAGCGGGAAGGCGCCGCCGCTCGTGGCGGTCATCGGGGCGCGCAAGACTCGCAAGACAACACAAGTCAAAGACTGGCTCAAGAAAACGCCCCCGCGTCGACTGCTGATCTGGGACCCTATTGGCGGGGTGCAGTTCGGGTATGACGCGGTGGGCACCGTGTTCGATGACCGGACTAAGCTGATCGACTATGTCGGCGCGCGGCCTTCGTTCGCCGTCGTGTTCCATCCTGGCAAGCTTTCGACGTACGAGGAGAAATTTAATTGGTTCTGCCTGCTCGCGTCGGAGCTAAAAAATCTGACGGTGGTCGTTGACGAGCTTGCCGATGTGACGTCGCCTAGCTGGGCACCGGATGCTTGGCGCGAGATTACGCGCAAGGGCGGCAACTACGGTATTGCCTCGTTCGGCATCACGCAGCGCCCGGCGGAGGTGGATAAAACCTTTCTGGGCAATTGCTCGTTCATCCATTGCCGGCGCTGCAACGATGAAGCGAGCATCCGGACGATGGCGGGCTATCTGCGCTTGCCGTATGCCGACGTAGCCGCGCTCACCGGGTACGAGTTCTACGAACGGAACATGGACACGGGCCAAGTCCGCCGCGTCCCTGCAAAGCCTACGTACGTACGTATGTAGGCTTTAGTTGTGCCGTGGTCGTTCGCCGTGATTCCCTCGGGGCCTGTGCAATCTACTTCCTGACCCGAGGACATCATGACTCTACCCGCCCCGCAAACCATCGCTAAAGCCGTCGTCATGACGGCGGTTGCGATCATCGTTATCAATCTCGTGAAGCCGATGCTGCCGGCAGGCGTGCGCAATCTGCTGGGCTAGCGCCCCGGCGTAGGCCCGTGGGTCACAACCCAGCCCAACAAGGAACACTGCAAATGAAAAGTCGCTCGCTTCCCCTCCTCCTCCTCTTCGTTCTCGTGCTCGCGGCGGCCGTGTGGCCGGATTCCGCTGGGCTTGCGCTTGCGGCCGCTCCTGCGATGGGCGATGCATCAGGCGACACGATGCCTTTCCGGCGCTTGCGGAAGGACCTGAAGGCCTTCGAAAACGTCGTCCCCACCGGCTACGCGACCTGCGAGATCGAACGGCGTGCGGGCACGCTGCTCGCCGCGACGCTTTATCTCTCGGGCACGACGTTCAACGAAACGCACATCACGGAAATCCGGCTCAAGCTCGGCTCGAAACCGATCTGGGGCGGCACGCTCACCGGCTCTCAGTTGCGCTCGATGAATGCGTACAAGGGCTACTACAACGGCAATCGACAGTTCATCAACGTCGACTTCACCGCGACCAAGTGCAAGCAGTATGGCGGCTGGGGCGTCGGCGGAATCGACATGACGCAGTTGCCGGCGGGCCTGCTCGTACTGGAGGTGAAAACTTCGGGCGCCACCGCGCCGGCCTTGGTCGCGAAGGGCCATTGGGGTCCGCCGCAGGACAACGGCATCATCCAGCGCCTTCTGCAGTTCACCTATTCGACGTCGTCGAGCGGCCGCAAGGTCATTCCTATCACCTTCGACGGCGCGCGGCTGCGGCGCCTGTTCGTCTTCTACGCGGGTACGAGCTGGGAGCAGGGCACCGCGACGAGCGCGGCGTGGACAGGCAATACGGGCAACGGCGTCATGGGCACGGTGACAGCGACGGTGGGTGCGCAGGTCGGCGTTCATAAGTTCGAGTGCATCGAACCGGGTACGAACGTAGGGACGTTCCTGCATCAAACCCCGGACGGTGTCATCGTTAGCTCGCGCATGATTGTCGCGTCGGCGTATGCGGCGGGCGGCCTTTCGTTCACGCTCGCCGATGGCGCGACCGACTTCGTGTCGGGCGATGGCTTCGATATCACGGTCTCGGAGATCACGACCGGCAATATCTCGCGCGTCGAGGTCAACAAGGATGACGTGCCCGTGTGGGATTTCTTCTGCCACGAGGCGCGGCATCTGCAGAAGCAAAACGGCTTTGTCCCTCAGTCGCTCATGTACGTCGTGGATTTCGAGGTCGATAACTGGGCCGATGGCGCGCTGAAAACCGCCGATGCGCGCTCGCTCGAATTCGCGGTCACGTTCACCGCGTCGGACGCGCTCACGATGTACGCGGAAGTGCTCAACGTTCCGCCGGTGATCTGAGGTGGGCAGCGTTCTTTCCGCGGTGCCTTCGTCGGTTCAGACGTTCGATGACGGTACCACTATCACGTACGCCGTCGACGGCTCGGTGATGAACTATACCGATACCAGCGGTCACGTGTTCCGTCCCGACGCGAGCGTCGGGCGCGACTATGTCGGCGCGTTCCTGGATACCGTCGCGAAAGGGTTCAACGCGAAGCTGCGCGACGCATTCAATCCGGCGCCGATTCGCGCGTCTGCGATGTCAGCGCCGGCGGCGTCATCCTCTGGCGCCATGCCTTCCTGGCTGAAAGTTGTACTCGGCGCGGCGGCGATCGCGCTCGCGGTGAAGTTCGTTCGCGGCTAAGCCCAAGCGCTGGGCCCGTGGGCATTCGCATCGGCTTCAACGCAACCCCTGCCGCCTTACAAGCGGCGGCGGCCAATGTGCCGAAAGGCATTCCGGTCACTGTTGAACAGGCCATCGCGCAGATAGATGCGGGGCGCGTGCATGGCGCGGAGCCGATGCCGGGCATGGAAATCCTGGATATGTCCGACTACGGGGGCGAGGGTTTCGCTGCTTTCCCCCGCTGGTACACGGAGCAGATTCGGCGGGCCAATCGGCATCCCGACGATGACAGCGGGGGCTTTTTGCGCGGGCTCGCGCGCGCTGTCACCGAAATGAAGGGCGGGCTTACCGTCGCGTTCGGCGGGCCGCTACTCGGCGCGGCCGGAACGGCGGCGTTCGGTGCGGGCGCCGTCGAGGGCGCGGCGGCATTCACCGCACCCGAGCTGCTCGGCGCGCCGGTTGTAACGCCTGTTGTGGGTGTCGGCGCGCCGACTGTGATCGGCACGGCCACCGGCGGCGGCGCGTTCGTTGATGCGGCGGGCGTGGCGCTCCCGGCGTCGGGCACGGTCGCGGGCGGCGGCGGGATCCTCGCGCAAGCGCTGAACTACGCGAAAGGCGCGATTGCCCCGGCGATTGCGAGCGCGCTGAGACCGTCCGCCGCGCCCGCCGGATCGAGTTCGGCCGGCGCGGTACCGGCGTCGACGTCGGCGGGCGATGCGGATCTTTCGCCGCTCGTGTTCATCGCGGCGATTTTGGCGGCGGCGATGGTATTGCGATGATTGCGAGCTACGAGCAGACCTTTGCCGCGAATTCACCGGTGCGCATGCGCAACGCGTTCCGGTTTTTCCGGCTGATAAGCGCGCCGTTGCCGGTGACAATCGAGTTTGGCCGCGGCGGCCGGCTTGAGGAAAAAATAGAGTCCATCGATGCGGGCGTGTATTTCCGCGCGCGTCCAGGCAGTGACGATTACACGGTCCTGCGCATCACGAATCCGAGCACGCAGGCGGTTAAATGGGTGCTCGCCGACGATGAGGCGGGCTATGACAGGGCTTTCGGGACCGTCAGCGTTGACAGCCTTGTCGCGTCGTCCGGCGTCGCCCATACGAACACTCAAAAAACGGCTACCGTCCCGAGCAGTCAGATGCTTGCCGCGAA
>Ga0075423_10004744_pt1 | contig 12639 bp, 11 predicted proteins | sample SoiMethybrSBSTD2_FD_80114 | JGI IMG/M metagenome (GOLD analysis project Ga0075423, IMG submission 80114) | Bulk soil microbial communities from a Populus tree surrounding site in Tennessee, USA - Soil MetaG P. TD hybrid SBSTD2 | ecosystem: Environmental > Terrestrial > Soil > Tree plantation...
GTCGCCCGCCTGCCCGTAGCTGCTGCACGACGACGAGTAGAGAAAGCGTGCCACGCGAGCGTCCTTGGCCAGACGCGCGAGCCGGACGGACGCGGCGTGGTTGATGTCGAAGGTGATGTCCGGGTTGAGGTCGCTCAGCGGATCGTTCGAAAGCGCGCCGAGGTGAATAATCGCGTCGAATCCGTCGAGGTGACTCACCTGCACGTCGCGCAGGTCGAGTCGCAGCTCGTCGATGTCGTAGATGCCGGGGCCGAACGTGCACTCACGGAACAGATCGCTGTCGAGCCCGACGACTTCGTGGCCGGCGCCGAGGAGCATCGGGACCATCAGGGTGCCGATGTAGCCCTTGTGTCCGGTGACCAGAATTCGCATTTACTGCTCCACTCCAAAATCGGCGGTGGCATCCGCCCGACGGCGGTAACTTTTACCCGGATTCTCAAGGGTTTACCTACCCTGGTCTGCCGTCATCCTCGACTCTAGATCGGACTGATGTGCGGTGTCAATCCTCACCATCGCTCAGATCCCACCAGAGGTGTTTCCGGACATCACACGTGGCGCGCCTGGCATCCGGACGAGTGTGAAATTTTCCCGGATGGGCCCGAAGCCGACCGTGGCCGCGTGCGAGTCCCTCACCGGAGCGACGCCATGAAACCCTGCTTCTTCCGCCCCCGCGCGTGTGGAGCTCATGCCGCAGCCGATTCGGCCAGTGAATCATCCGTCCAGACCCGACGCCCGGAGGCGGTCCGCTCTCTGTTTCGTCTCGATTCTCGGGAGTCTGGCGCTGGTGCTCTCGGCGTCGGCGCGTCCCGACCGCGGTGGACTTCGGTGTCCACGAGACTGCCCTGGTTTTAGCGTCACTACGGCAAATCCGTTCGGAGGACACGCACCTGGTCGGCCGCTGCACCCAACCCGGGGCGAGAGACTGGGCCGCCCTTGCCGTGCTCAAAAATGGGCTTGCCACCCGCCGCGGTATAGCCAGTAATGGTTAGAATCTGTGCCAAGGGGGAAGAACCCGGCGGTGCCTGAGAAGGGGCCCTATGTGTCTGAGAATAGCAAGGTCAGGGGTAGAGGGATGTTTGACGGTCATAGGCGGTGACACACCAGCGGCGGGTACGATGATCGCCTGATTATCCGAAGACACAACTCAAGCAGGTCAGTCATGCGAGCAAACTTTCTCTTTCTTGCTGGACTGCTGGCGATGTTTGCTGTTACTCAGGCAGTGAAACTATCCTCGAACTCCGACATCGTTGTCTGGACGCTCAGAGTCGGGGTACCTGCGTGCGGTGCCGTCGCCTTCCTGCTCAGTCTACGGCTTTCGCAAACGGCCAAGCAAAATGCGACCATCACTATTTATTCTATTGTCATTTCATTATTCATCGCCGACGCCAGCGCTGTACTGGTTCTACCGCCAGCACCGACCCAAAGGGAAGCGTTTTGGCGGGCTTGGCAGGAGGCTGGCATATCCGGCGATCGCCGAACGGTAACGCAAGTTGTTCGCGACCTCCGAAAGGAACAGATCGCAGCATATCCCAAACTCAATCCGTCAAACGCACTAGGTTCCTTAGGCGGTCGCGAAACTCATTCCGAAATAGTCATCGACGGTGTCGAGATTGCTCCATTGAGCAGTGTCCCTAATGTTATCTCTGTATTCTGTAATGAAAGTGGCTCATACATAATTTACACGAGCGACGAGCGCGGATTTAACAACTCAGCGGGAATTTGGGCGATGCCAACACTGGACGTAGCCTTTGTAGGAGACTCCTATACAGAGGGGGCTTGCGTTCCATCACACCAGAACATGGTTTCAAGAGTTCGCGAGGAAATACCCGCCACGCTCAATCTTGGCATGGCAGGAAATGGCCCTCTTTTAGAGCTGGCAACACTGTCTGAGTATTTACCGGAAAAGATGCCGAGGGTTGTAGTGTGGGAATATACAGAGGGCAACGATCTAGTCGACTTGTTGCGGGAGGGGCGGAGTCCGATCCTGAGAAGATATCTTGAGGATGGTTTCACACAGGGGCTGGTTGCAAAGCAGCGAGTCCTCGCCACTGCCCTGACTGACTATGCTGATTCAGCGTTGCGCAACACCGAGCGGGGTAACCGAAAGGAAGAGAACATCGCAGCGTTCCTTGCGGATGTCCTAGCTCTAAGGCACCTAAGAGCTTACGCGCAACCTCTCCTGCAGCTACCGGAACGTGAAGCCACAAAGTCTGACAACCTGCAACTATTCCGCACCGTGGCTCAGAAGATGAATGTTCGCGTGAGTGGGTGGGGTGGCAAACTGGTATTTGTTTACCTTCCGAGTCCCTCTCGATATGACAAGGTTTCTCGCCCTTGGAAGGTCAACTCCACTCTCCTGTCAAGCCGTGGCACGGTGTTGGCGATTATCGGGGAACTTGGTATTCCGATACTAGATTTGGATTCGGTTTTTCAGCGAAGTAACGACCCGTTATCGTACTACGCGAGCGGGATTGGACACTTGAATAGTGACGGCTACAGCGCTGCCGCTGAGGCCATTTTGGAATTTCTTGCTCTTGTTCGCCCAGGTCTTGGCGGGTCTTGAATAGGATATCGGTGGAGTACTCGCTTTGTGCGCCGCTTGGCGTACCTGGTGAGGATCGCAGGCCCAATTCAAGTTTGCGAAGCGATCAGCGCAGCTGATTCTTGCTCGCAATGCGCCAGCACTGCGAACGACTGAGGCGTTCCGCACTTCTGCAGCATGAAGTCGTGCTCGATGATAGACGGCACCGAGTAGCCGCCCTTGCCCAGGCGCGCGCAGTCGACGCGATCGCCGTCGTCGCCGAACACCACCGGCCCCGCGATGCTGCCCGCGTTCTCGGCGCGCACGTGGAGCTCCACCTTCAGGTCCTCGGTGAGCGATACGGACGCGCCGTCGCGGAGGCTCTCGATCGATCGGGCCTCCTCGCAGGGCCGCCGAAACGGTCAAAGTGTGGAATCGGTTTCATACGTTGAGCCGCCAAAGTCTCGGCCTGTCGATGACGTGGGCCATCAGGCTATACTCGAGCGATGAGGAACTCAGCAATCCATGAAGACTTAGCCCGGACCGAGGAAATCCGTGGGGCTTCCGATCGCTCCTTCGGCCTAGTGTTCACGGGGATTTTTCTGCTGCTGGCCGTCTGGCCGCTCGTCCACCGCGGGCCGATGAGGGTCTGGGCCCTCGCCCTGGCCGCGGTCTTTCTCGTCTTCTCGCTCGTTTGGCCCGGGGCGCTGACGCCCCTGAACCGACTCTGGCTGCGTTTCGGGCGCTTGCTCCAGCACATTGTGACCCCGGTCGTCCTTGGTTTCCTGTACTTCCTCGTGGTCGTCCCCATCGGCGTCCTAATGCGGTCCTTCGGCAAGAGCCCTTTGTGCCTCGGCTTCGATCCCGAGGCCACGACTTACTGGATCGACCGGCGGCCGCCCGGGCCTGCCCCGGATAGCATGCGCCGCCAATTCTGAGAGGGCATATGGGCAGCTTCATCCGCGAGTTCTGGATGTTCATGCGTGTCCGGAAGAAGTACTGGCTCCTCCCGATCTTCATCGTCATGGCCCTGTTGGGCGCCCTCATCATCCTCTCCCAGGGTAGTGCCATCGCCCCGTTCATCTACACGCTGTTCTAGGCGAGGATGCCTTGCGCATCCTTGGGATCTCGGCGTTCTATCACGATGCCGCAGCCGCGCTGGTCGAGGACGGCCGCATCGTCGCCGCCGCCCAGGAAGAGCGTTTCAGCCGGAAGAAGCACGACGCCCGCTTCCCCCGCAACGCCGCCGCGTACTGCCTGCAAGAAGCCGGCGTCGCCCTCGACCAGGTGGACTACGTAGCCTTCTACGACAAGCCGTTCCTCAAGTTTGAACGGCTGCTGGAGACTTACCTCTCCTTTGTCCCCCGGGGTTTCACGTCCTTCCGGATGGCCATCCCCCTCTGGCTCCGGGAGAAGCTGTTTCAGAAAAGCCTCCTTCGGAATGAGCTCGCCCGGCTGGGCAACGGAGAATTCGACGCAGATGCCCGACTCCTCTTCGCCGAGCATCACCAGAGCCACGCGGCCAGCGCGTTCCTCGCCTCGCCGTTCCAGCGGGCAGCTGTGCTCACCATGGACGGGGTCGGCGAGTGGGCGACCACTTCGGTGGGCCTAGGCCAGAACAACCGGCTGGAGATGATCAAGGAGATTCATTTCCCGCACTCCCTTGGCCTGCTCTACTCGGCATTCACGTACTACACGGGATTCAAGGTCAACTCCGGGGAGTACAAGGTGATGGGTCTCGCCCCCTACGGCGAACCGAAGTACGCCAAGCTCATCCTCGATCACCTAATCGACCTGAAAGAGGACGGGTCCTTCCGTCTCGATCAGTCCTACTTCGACTACTGCACGGGCCTCCGCATGACGAATGCTCGCTTCGACGAGCTGTTTGGCGGACCCGCTCGCAGGCCCGACCAGCTCCTCACCCAGCGCCACATGGACCTCGCCGCCTCTATCCAGGCCGTCACCGACGTGGCCGTGCTACGCCTCACGCGCGCGATTGCGGCCGAGACCGGCGAGGACAACCTCTGCATGGCCGGCGGCGTGGCCCTCAACTGCGTCGCCAACGGCAAGGTCCTGCGCGACCGCCGCTTCAAGCGGCTGTGGCTTCAGCCAGCAGCCGGGGACGCCGGCGGCGCCCTCGGCGCGGCCCTCTGCGCCTACCATGTCTTCAAGGGCCAAGCACGCCACATCCACCCGAGCGATGCTATGGCCGGCGCCTATCTGGGGCCCGCGTTCCCTCAACGCGAGATCGAGGATCGCCTGCGCCGGGCCGGGGCCCGCTTCTCCTTGCTCAGCGATCGGGACGTCATCGAGCACACGTCAGTGGCGCTGGTGGAGGGAAAAGCCGTGGGCTGGTTCCAGGGGCGCATGGAGTTCGGGCCGCGCGCGCTCGGGGCCCGTTCCATACTGGGCGACGCTCGCTCGCCCAGCATGCAGTCGGTGCTCAACCTGAAAGTGAAGTATCGCGAGTCATTCCGTCCTTTCGCGCCCTCCATACTTCGCGAGGATGTGGCAGAGTGGTTCGAGCTCGACGACGACAGCCCCTACATGCTGCTGGTTGCCGACGTCGTTAAACACCTCCGCCGAGAGATGACCGCGGACCAGCAGGCTCTCTTCGGCATCGAGAAGCTCAACGTACCGCGGTCTACCATCCCGGCCGTGACCCACGTGGACTATTCCGCCCGCATCCAGACCGTCCACCACGAGACCAACCCCCGCTATCACGCGTTACTCACGCGCTTCAAGGAGCTGACGGGCTGCCCAGTAATCATGAACACCAGCTTCAACGTCCGCGGCGAGCCCATCGTCTGCACGCCCGAGGACGCCTTCCGTTGCTTCATGGGCACGGAGATCGAAGTCCTCGCCGCCGGGAACTGTTACCTGCGCAAGGAAGAGCAGGACCCGAGCCTCAAGCAGGCTTACAAAAGCGCTTTCGAGCCGGACTAGCGTGGGAACGCGGCCAGCGGCGGCGCGCGACTTCTGCACCGTTAGGTGGAGAATGGCTCGGCCAGGGAACCGAAGCGGCCCACGAAGATCCCGGCGAGGCGCACGGGACGGGTCAAGGTAGGACCCTGGGGGGGTCTTAGCCTGTTTAGCGGAATGCTTCCCACTGAAACCCACTCCGCTGACCAGCGCCTCTGCCGCTACCTGCTCCGCGCGCCGCTGGGCGAGGACCGGCTGCGACTGCTGGGCGACGGTCGCGTGCGGGTACAGCTGAAGCGGCGTGGAGTGACGGCTCGACCTACCTGCTCGTCGAGCCCGTGGAGTTCCTCGAGAAGCTGGGGGCGCTCACGCCGCAACCGGCGATCAATCTGATCCTCTGCCACGGCGTCCTCGCACCGCACGCACGCTGACGTCCTGACGTGGTCGCCCACGGTCCCCCCGAAGATGCTGCGGCGACGGCTCCGCACGAGGCCATGGGGAGGGCCGAAACGGACTGTAGCGCCGCTCGGTCACACTACTGGACGTGGGCGGCGCTGATGCGCCGGGCCTTCGACCTGGACGTCCTGCGCTGTCCGCGCTGCGCCGCCCGGATGGAGCTGATCGCCCCCATCGACGACCCTGCCGTCATTCACCGCATCCTCGCCCACCTCGCGCTGCCGGGTGCACGGGACGGCCCCGCGCCCGCGTCCTCTGTGTCTCCCCCGCGCGCCGACCAGCCCGCGCTGCCCTTCGCGCTTCCGTCGTGATGTCGCCGGCCCGCCCGCGGTCGTCTGCCCGTAACCTCGTCGCGCCATGTATCCGGAGTCCCCGGCCAGCCGCTGCCGTTTGACCACGCCCCACGCACTCTGGCAGGATCGCCCCACGACGGCAGGGGTGTTATCCGCGCTGTGCCAAGGGGGAAGAACCCGCGGTCATGAGAAGGGGCCTAATGTTACCTAGAATCTGCTCGAGAATGACCGAATGTATATTAACCAGAACCGAAAGTGCCGACCGCAACTCGGCAAGCGCGGACTCCGATGGGGAGCACAGCCTGCGGAACATCTCCGACCTTGTCGGGCGTCGATTTGACGCCGTTAGGAGAGCCGCCGATCTCCTACGTGAACACGGCCTTCTCGAGGAGAGCCGGTGACGGGGCCCGCCCTCACTGGTCACGTGGCGGTCGTGGCGGGTGCGACCAGCGACGTTGGCCGGTCCATCTGCCTTGGATTGGCCAGTGCTGGTGCGCACCTGTGCCTCCTCGGCCGTGATACCGACGCGCTCGAGGACCTCGCAACGACGCTGGGGAGTCACACCGACGGCGCCAGGATCTATCGAGTCGACCTCACAGTCGACAGTACTCTTGTCGAGTTTGGCGAGCGGTTGGACCGCGAAGTCGGGCGTGTCGACGTCCTGGTTCACAGCGCCGGCTCATTCGAGATGGGAGCGCACGCGGGAGCTGCCATCGACAACCTGGATCGACAACACCGGACCAACGTTCGAGGACCGTACCTTCTCACCCAGGCACTCTTGCCCCTCCTCCGCGCTTGCCAGGGCCAGGTCGTCTTCATGAACTCGACTGTCGGCTTGGAGGCACGGGCTGGAGTGGGACAGTACGCGTCCACACAGCACGCGCTGCGAGCGATCGCAGACGCATTGCGCGCTGAGGTCAATTCCGATGGGGTACGAGTTCTTACCGTCTATCTCGGGCGCACGGCGACCGCCCGCCAGAAGCGTATCTTCCAGCTGGAGGGCCGGCAGTACACGCCTGAGTTACTGATGCAGCCGGAGGATGTTGCCCACATGGTGATGGCTGCAATAAGACTGCCGCGTACCGCCGAGGTGACGGAGATTCGAATGCGCCCGCTCGTCAGGTCCTACTAGCTTAGGGTGCTTGGGTCAGAGGAGGCAGAATCCACGATGAAGGTCGTGGTTTCTTGCGGCGGGCTGGGGACCAGACTGCGCGAGCACTCGGAGGCTATCCCCAAGCTCTGGTGCCGTACTTCACGCGAATTCGAGGTCTCTCGTGGCGATGCGTCGCACTAGGCGTGGCCTTCTCATTTGGGGGGTGGTGCTGATCGCCGCGTTGCTCGCCGCCGCAGCCATCATCGCTCTTTCGAATAGTGTTCGGTGGCGAATGCAGGTCGTGGTTCTCAAGGCGAGAGGGAATATTCCCGAGCTCAGTTGGCCGGAGTTCGTGAGCATGCTACGTCAACGAGACGGTCTCGGCTTGGATAAACTGCTGACCGGGAGCACGGTCCACGGAGCCGTCAGAAATCCGTACACGTCCGACGGAGACGTCTCGACAGGCGCTGTGCTGTTTCAATCTCAATGCGCAAGGTGCCACGGCCCCAAAGGGGAGGGCGCGGCGGGGCCGGCCCTCGCCGGTCGGCCGTTTCGCCACGGCGATGGAGACTGGTCGATCTTCAGAGCGGCTACTCGAGGGATTCCCGGCACACCAATGGTAGGGACGGACTTGGCCGACGCCGACGCATGGCGGGTGGTGGCGTATGTGCGATCGCTGCAGGGATGGTGGAAGCCGCAGGCGGCTGATCCCTTTGCGCATGTGCAGTTCGAGGCCGTGACGCCGGAAAGACTGGCTGCGGCCCCTGAAGACGCGGGCTGGCTGACCTATTCGGGCACATACAAGAGCCAACGTTACAGCCATCTGGATCAGATCAATCGGACGAACGTATCCAGACTGCGCTTGAAATGGTTGTACGACTTGGACTCAGGGAACGAGCCAGTTGAAGCCACGCCGATTGTGGTCGGCGCGGTGATGTATGTGACCGTGCCGCCCAACAAGGTGGTGGCGCTCGAGGCTTCGACTGGCAGGCAGATCTGGACGCACACTCACGCGCTGCCGAAGCGGCTATCCATTTCGGACTTCCGGGCCAATCGCGGCGTGGCAGTCTTCGCTGACAAGGTTTATTTCGGAACACTCGACGCGCAGCTTGTCGCGCTGAACGCGAAGACAGGCGAGGTCGCGTGGAGTGCACGATTGGGGAACCCGGATGATGGTCACAGCATCACGGGCGCGCCGCTGGCAGTTCACGGGAAGATTCTGATCGGGATCAGTGGAGGGGAGTTCGGCATCCGTGGCTTTCTCGACGCCTACGATGCCGCCACGGGGCGCCGCGTGTGGCGGTTTTACACAATACCTGAGCCCGGCCAACCAGGCAGTGACACATGGCAGGGCGAGTCCTGGCGAACCGGAGGGGGCTCCACCTGGATCTCGGGGTCGTACGATGTGGAAGCGAATCTCGTTTACTGGGGCATCGGCAATCCGGCGCCCGACTTCAACGGCGACGTCCGTCCTGGCGATAATCTCTACACATGCGGCGTCGTCGCGCTCGACGCGAATACCGGCGCGTTGCGATGGCACTTTCAGTTTACCCCTCATGACGTGCATGACTGGGATTCGATCCAGGTTCCGGTGCTCGCCGATCTTGTTATCGACGGACGCGAGCGGAAGGTCCTGCTGTCTGCGAACAAGAACGGGTTTTACTACGTTCTGGATCGCCGTACGGGAGAGTTCCTGCGCGGTCGCCCCTTTGTGAAGGTGACATGGGCGAAAGGGCTGACAGCAACAGGCCGACCCGTCATCAACGAAGATCTCCTCCCGAGCGAAAAGGGCGCTCTCGTATGGCCAAACGTGAGTGGCGGCACGAATTGGTTGTCTCCTTCATTTAGTCCGCGAACGAGGCTCTTCTACGTTCCCGCACTTGAGCAGGCCGGGATCTATTTCAGCGGCGGCGAGACCACTTGGAAGCGAGGGAGACTCTTCCTCGGGGGGGCCTCACAACGAGCGTCCACGCCGCAGACGTACGTGCGAGCGCTTAAAGCCGAGAGTGGCGAATTGGCTTGGGAGTACTCCTTTGGATCCGCGGCCGACGTGACGCGTACGTCAGGGGTCTTGTCCACGGCCGGCGACGTGGTCTTTGCCGGCGGTGCCGGTCCAAACGGGTTGTTTGTTGCTCTGGACGCTCAAAGTGGGCGCGAACTCTGGCGTTCTCAGCTGGGAGGCCTTATTCACATGGGTCCCATGAGCTTTCAGAGTGGGGGGAACCAGATAGTCGCGGTTGCCGCAGGGCAGAACCTGTTTGCGTTCGAGGCAGTATCTGCCGATGAAGGCGCCGAGCGCCGCAGCGCCCCCCGGTAAGCGTTTTGAAGCAAGATTGATGCGCGCGCGATCGGGTGTGGAGTGCCTCGCGCGAGGGCGCGAATGGCCAACATCGGACAAAGCGACGTAGGCATCAGCGGCGACCGGCGGGATACCGTCCGGGGGGCCGGGTGGCAGTTCGCGCATATGGCATCGACGATCACTCCCGGGTCGGCTTCGGGGAGATGCTGGCCGACGAGCGTGGCAGCACTGCCGCCGGCTTCTTGGTGCGCACCGTCCGCGGCCTGAGCCGCCTCGGGGTGCGGATTGCCGCCGTCATGACCGACAACGGCTCGTGCTATCGCTCGCAGCGCTTCACCGCGACGTGCTGCCGGCTCGGCATCCGGCAGCTCTTCACGCGCCGGTACTCGCCACGCACCAACGGGAAGGCGGAGCGCTTCATCAAGACCGCCCTGCTCGAGTGGGCGTACGTACGGCTCTATCGCCATTCGGAAGAACGCATGCGCGCGCTCGCGGCCTGGCTGCATCACTATAACTGGCATCGCCCGCACACCGCGGCCCACAGCCTCCCCCGATCACCCGGATTGTCGCCGCCGACAACCTGGTGAGACTCCACAGCTAGCGGGCGGCGGCATGGATCGGCGGATCTCGCGCGGGAGGCTTCGGGGCGTTCGGCTGCCCCTGCTGCTCATCCTCCTGCTGGGCGTCGTGATCCGCGTGTACTGGGTCGCGCACGAGATCCCGCTCCTCCAGGGCGAGGAGTGCGAGTACTCGCGCCTCGCGCAGAACCTCGTGCAGACGCACCGCTACGTCGGCATGCGCGAGGGCCCGCAGCTCTTGTACCCGCCGCTGTTCGCCACGCTCCTGGGAGCGGGCTACCTCGTGACAGGCCATGCGGAGGTGGCGACCCACGGCGTGCCGCTCGTCGCGGGTCTCCTGCTGATCCTCGCCGTGTTCGCGCTGGCCCGGCTCAACTACGGGCCACGCGTCGGCCTCATCGCCGCCGCGCTGACCGCGTGCTATCCCCTGCTGACGGCGCTCTCCGGCGCGGCCATCTCCGAGAGCGTCTATCTGCCTCTGATCGTGGGCGGCGCCTACTTCGGCCTGCGGTGCCTCGACGGCTCGCACCGGGCCGCGGCGGTCGCCTGCGGCGCCTGCTTCGGGCTCGCGTATCTCACGCGCCCCGAGGCGCTCGTCTGCCCGTTCATCATCTCGGGCGTCGCCCTGTTGGAGGGGCGCCGCCGAGGGCTCAAGCCGGCGGTCCTGACGGCGCTCCTCGTCCTCGTCCCCGTCGTCGTCCTGGCGGCGCCATACGTCGCGTATCTCTCGTCCCACGCTGGCGGCTTCAGACTCGAGGGCAAGAGCGCGATGAACTACACGATCGGCCTGCGCCGCAACGCCGGCATGAGCTATCCCGAAGCGGCGCGGGGCTTGGGCCCCGACCTTCGCGAGGACGGCCCTCAGCTCTTGGCGAACGCATTCGTCGCGACGGCGCGGTACGGGGCGCCGCTGCGCGATTTCGTCCCGTACTTTCTGGCGAGCGCGCATCGCAACGCGGACGAGATGTTCCAGACGCTGGTCAGATCGCCGGCCTTCGGCTCCATCTTCACGCTGATGCTCGTGACGGTGGCGCTGCTTCGGCGCCCGTGGAGCCGGCGCCGCCTCGTCCGCGAGACCGTGCTGCTGGCCATCGGCCTCGGCCACGTGTTCACGCTGCTGGCTGCGCACTTCGTGCAGCCGCGCTACGTGGTCCCGCTCCTGCCCCTCCTGATCGTCTGGGCGGCGAAAGGCATCGACGAGACGGCGCGCTGGGTCGCGGCGACGGTCCAGCGCATCGGGGGCGGGCGCTCGGCGCTCTCGGCCTGGGCCGCGACCGGCGCGCGCGCGGCCCTGATCCTCGTGCTCCTGCTCATCAGCGTGCGCGGGCTGACCTGGGCCGGCTTCCGCGACGAGATTCCCGATAAGGTGTCCCTCAAGCAGGCGGGAATCTGGCTCGACCGGTACCGTCCCGGGCCCAAGCGGATCATGAGCGTAGCGATCGAGGTGCCCTACTACGCGAAAGGAAGCCTCCTGCCGTTCCCGTACGCCCCGGCCGCGCGCGCGCTTGAGTACGTGCAGGTGAAGAAGCCCGATTTTCTCGTGCTGACTGGGGCGCAGGCGTCGGTCGGACCGTACATCCACGACTGGTACGAGCGCGGCATTCCCGATGCGTCGGCACGCGAGATCTATCGGGCCGGGCGCCCCGGGGACTATGACGTCGTCATCTACGAGTGGAAGCAGGCATCCCGCTAGGGCTACGTCGCGCGGGCGGCGTCCTCCTCGATCCCGAGCGCGCGGACGGTCTCGGCGATGGGCACCCCGATGGCCTGGTCCCGGCCCTGCTTGACGTACTAGTCGGTGACGATCTTGTCCTGCGGCTAGCTGAGGCCCGGTGCTCGGGCAGCGGATCGCTAAAGCGTGCCGGCCGCCCGTCGTCGGCCCGGCTGAAGCCTGATTGGCTCCTCGAAGTGTGCGGCAGATGCCGTTGCCTGCACGACGCGCCCGCCTTCGGGGACTGCGTCACTGGTGCTCCGACCGTCAACTTCCGCGAGGAGCTCACTTAGCCGCGCGGCGTCGGACTCGTTGCGGCCCGGTGGGCCGTGACCCGCTGACCGTAAGGCCCCTCGGCTCGGCGCGCACGTACGAGGTCTGCCATCGGGCTGTAGGTGCATCAGGTTGGGAACGCGCGAACCAGTGCTGGGCTGCCCTCGAGCCCTACCGTGCCCGCGCGCACTGCCTCGGCGAGGGAGGTGCGGCCCGCCCACACCCGATAAAAAGCGGCGACGTCAGCGGCAGCGTGTCGGCAGGGCGCCATCATCAACATCTCCTCCGGCGCGCCCTTCCGCGGCTCCATGCGCGCCACCGCGTACATGGCGAGCAAGCTCGGCATCGTGGGCCTCACGCGCGGGATCTCCCGCGAGCTGGCCGCACACGGAATCCGGGTCAACGCCGTCGCGCCCGGGATCACGAACACCGCGATGCCCCGGCTCGGCAACACCGAGGAGGCGCTGGCCGCGCTCGCGCGCGCCAACCCGAC
>Ga0075423_10004745_pt1 | contig 12638 bp, 11 predicted proteins | sample SoiMethybrSBSTD2_FD_80114 | JGI IMG/M metagenome (GOLD analysis project Ga0075423, IMG submission 80114) | Bulk soil microbial communities from a Populus tree surrounding site in Tennessee, USA - Soil MetaG P. TD hybrid SBSTD2 | ecosystem: Environmental > Terrestrial > Soil > Tree plantation...
CGCTGGCGGCCTGACGCGCGAAGGCGATGCGGCTGAAGTTGATCACGGCGTCCTGCATGGCCACCTTGATGTGCTGGCCCCGGCCGGTGCGCTCGCGCTGGTGCAGCGCGGCCAGGATGCCGATCGCGCAGTGCAGGCCGGTGCCCGTGTCGCCGATCGTCGGCCCGGGCTTGAGCGGCTCGGTCTCCGTGGTGCCGGTCAGGCTCAGTGCCCCGCCGACGGACTGCGCGATCATGTCGAAGCTCACGTAGTTCTCGTAGGGGCCGTCGCCGAAGCCCTTGACCTGCGCGAAGATGATCCGCGGATTGATCTTCTGGACGACGTCGTAGCCGAAGCCCAGCCGCTCGATGGCGCCCGGGGCGAAGTTCTCGATCATCACGTCGGCCTTCTTGAGCATCTCCGTGAAGATCTCGCGGCCCCGCGGCGTGCTCAAGTTCAAGGTGACGCTACGCTTGTTGGCGTTGAGCAACATGAAGTAGTGCGAATCCACCCCGGCCTTGTCGGTGGACGCCCCGCGCCCCTGATCGCCGCCCTTGGGGTTTTCGACCTTGATGACATCGGCTCCAAGCCACGCGAGCGCCTCGGTGCACGAGGTTCCGGCCTCGAACTGGGTCAGATCGAGAACCTTCACGTCCTCCAGCGCGGTCTTTTGTGCCATGGTGTGAGCCTCTCCTGTTAACGCGAACGGTTCGATGCGGGTCGTTTCGTGCCGCCGATCGTATCACGACCGACCCCGCCGGTCCCGGGTCTCGAAGTACGCCCCGCAGATGCCGTCACTCCCCGGCCGGGAGGGAAATCTTCGGCGCCCAGGCGAGCCACTCCTTCTGTGGCTTGTCGTTGAGCAGGAAGACGGTGCCGTCCTTGGCCGGCAGGCCCTCGGCATTCGGCGTCGCGAAGGCGATGCCCCCCGCGACGAGTGAGCGCAGCGAGTCGACGTTGATCTCGAGCCCCTTGAAGAGGCTGAGGGTCACGTCCACACCGCTGGCGCCCCAGAACTGCGAGCCAAGCCTGACCAGGCGCGTGTACCGCGGCTCGATCAACAGGTGCACGTGTGCGGACATGGAGTCCCGGCTCAGCGTGGTGCCGCTGACCATGCCGACCTGGATACCGCGGTAGTACACGGCCGCGCGAGGCCGGATCGAGCTGAGCTGCGACGTCGATACGATGACATGGAGTCCCCTGAGACCGAGCGCGGGTGAGGCACTCTCGACGCCGACGAAATTCGTCTTCGGTTGCCCGGAGCCGGGGAATACCTCGATGTAGGGACCGGTGATCACGGTCGCCAGGCCGCGCACGGTCTCGAGGCCGACCTCGGGACGTACGATCCAGAAGACCGATCCCTCGCGCGCGATGCCGGCAACGTCGCGACGGACGCGCACCGACACCTCGACGTGGGCCAGGTCGCGCGTGAGCCCAACCGCCGAGACCTCGCCGACGGCGACCCCGCGATAGCGAAGCTCGCTCTGGCCCGGCTTCAGTCCCGTGGCGTCGCCAAACATGATCGTGATCGTCGGCCCGTACTCGTGCAGCCAGCTGTAGACGAGATAGCCGGCGACCACGGCGGCGACCAGCGGCACGAGCCACACGAGGTAGACGGTCCACCGGCGCCGGGACCGGACACGCGCGACCGGCAGCGCATCGGGAGGCGTGGAGCGGTCCGGCGCGTCCGTCGTCACGCCGCGTCGCCTTCCCAGATCAGCCGCGAGTCGAAGCTGGCCGAGGCCATGATCGTCAGCACGGCGACGGCGGTGAACGAGAAGAGCCCGCGGCCGGGCACCACGGTCGCCAGCTCGCCGAGCTTCACGAGCGCGACCAGGACGGACATGACGAACACGTCGAGCATCGCCCACGGGCCGATGAGCTCGAGCGCGCGGAACATCCACGCCCGCTGACGCCGCCACGCCGCCGACCTGAATCCCACCGTCGCCACGAGAGAGAAGAGCGCAAGCAGCTTCAGAAACGGGACGGCGATGCTGGCCAGAAACACGATCACTCCGATCACGGGCTGGCCCTGGCGGAACAGCGCGATCGCGCCGTCCCATGCGGTGTTCTCGGAATGGGTGCCGTACCACTCGAGCCTCAAGATCGGATAGAGGTTCGCGGGCAGATAGAACATGAGCGCGGCCACCGAGAAGGCCGCGGTCCGCGCCAGGCTACCCTGGTGACCGCGCGTGAGGCGCGCACCGCAGCGCGCGCACTCGGCGGTCACGCCGGGCGCCAAGGCCGGCAGCCGCTGCACGAGCCCACAGGTTTCGCAAGCGACAGCCGACATGATTCCAGCGTGCCCGAACCCCTGGAGGCTGACAACGTCACGCCCACGCGGACGAGGCCAGAGGCAGCGATAGGTAGGGAAACTCCCGCAAAGACCGCCGTGAGTTTCCCTGAGCTACGAGCGTCTGCGCGCGACACGATCGCGTCGAGTGCCGGCCCGGCGGTCGATCTAACCTTGACTTGACGCCGCCATCACGGCAATCATGGCCCGTATGTTGTGGCCGCGGGGCGTGCTGTGCGTCGTTCTCGCGATCCTGGTCGTCGGGTTGACGCCGGCCGCGTATGCCGACCCGCCCGATCCGACGTGGCTCGCCGGGTACTGGGACGATGACGACTACGACAACGTCGTCACGTTCATCGCCGGTGCCTCGGCCATCACGGCCGCACCGATCGTCGACGGCAGACCGCTCTCGGTCTCGGAGCATCACGTCGAGCTCGATCAACCCCGAGCCAGCTCGGGCTCGCTCCAAGCCCTCGCCTGTCCTCGCGCTCCGCCCGTAAGTCTCTCGTTCGACAGCTGATTCCTCACTAACGGCAGGTCGTCCGCCCGCTCGCACGCACGAGATCGCGTCCGCGCGCGACCGTTCGCGCTGACACCTGCCACGGAATTGGTCGAGACGCGAGGGGTTTATGGATGTCTTGCTGATCGGCCTCGGCCGCTGGGGCGAAAGACATTTCCGCGTGCTCCGGCAGCTCGGAGTCAGGCTCTGGGTAGCCGACGTGTCGCCGACACGGCTCGAGTGGGCGATCCGGAACGGAGTGGAGCCGGACCGGGCGGTGGGCGACTACCGCACGGCGCTCGCGCACGTCGCCGCCGCGGACGTCGTCACTCCGGCCGACACGCACTGGACGGTCGCGCGCGATTGCCTGTCGGCCGGTCTGTCCTGTTTTGTCGAGAAGCCACTCACCCGCACGCTCGAGGAAGGGCACGCGCTGGTCGCCATGGCCCACGCGTGCGGCCGGCTCGTTCAGGTCGGTCACATCTTCCGCTTCCATCCGGTGACCGCGACCTTGCGCGAGGCCCTGCGGCGCGGAGCGATCGGCCAGGTCCGCTATGCCACCGGACGGTTCTCCGGCTTCAAGCGGCCACGCACCGACGTCGGCGTGACGCAGACGGACGCGATTCACTACGTCGATCTGTTCGCGCACCTGTTCAACCGCGACGCGACCAGTGTCAGCGCGGTTCAGCGCGACTTCCTGGGCCGCGGCCTCGACGACGTGTCGTGGACCATCGTGCACTACGGCGAAATTCCAGCCGTGATCGAAGCGAGCTACTTCGCGCCCGGTGCCTGGCGCGACTGCGTGATCGTCGGCGAGCGCGGCGCGCTCGTCGCCGACTACGGCGCCTCGGTCGTCACCCTCCACCTGGGTCAGCATCTGGACCGCGGCGGCGCCTGGGAGGCCGTGGAGACCGGGAAGGAGGAGCTCGCGACCGGGCGAGAGGAGCCGCTGCGGCTCGAGCTCCAGGCGTTCCTGAGCGCGTGCGCGGGCCACTTGCCGAATCTCGTTCCCGCCTCCGATGGAGTTCGTGCCCTGGCCGTCATCGAGGCGGCCGCCAGGTCTGCGCGACTCGGGCGCGCCGTGGAGGTCGGACCATGAGGAGCCGTTCCACCGCCATGTACGATGTGCCCGCGACGGCGCCGATTCCGTTGTCGCGTCCCCCGGTCGACGACGAGCTCAAGCGTGCGGTGCTGGCGGCGATGGATTCACGCCAGTACATCCTAGGCCCGGAGTGCCGCGCGCTCGAGACCGAGCTGTCGCAGGCCACCGGAGTGACCCACGCGGTGCTCACCAGCTCCGGAACGGCGGCGCTGTGGTTGAGCCTGCGGGCGCTCGGCGTCAAGTCGGGTGACGAGATCCTGGTGCCGGCGCACACGGCGTTCCCGACCGTCGAGGCGATCTGTCTGGCCCAGGCCCGGCCGCTGTTCGTGGACGCGGACGTCTTCTACACGCTCGACGTCGCCGACGCGGCGACGAAGGTGACACCGCGGACCGTCGGAATCGTTCCGGTGCACCTGTATGGCCAGCCGGCGAATCTTTCCGCCGTCCGAGATCTCGCCGCGCGTCACGGTCTCTGGTGTCTGGAGGACTGTGCCCAGGCGCAAGGCGCCGAATGGGAGAACCGGCCGGTGGGGAGCTTGGGCCGCGCCGCCGCCTTCTCGTTCTATCCCTCGAAAAATCTCCCGGCGATGGGCGATGGTGGCGCGATTCTCACGAGCGACGCCGAGATCGCCCGGCACTGCCGCCGCCTGCGCGACCACGGCCGGCTCGAGAAGGACGTTCACGCCGAGGTCGGCGTCAACCAGCGCTTCAACGAGCTTCAGGCCGCGGCGCTGCGCGTGCTGCTCCGGCGACTCCCCGCGATGAACGAACGGCGGCGCGCGCTCGCCGCCCGCTACATCGATGGGCTGGCGGACCTTCCGCTCGTGTTACCCGCCACCCGCGATCGGGCGCGTCACGTCTACCACCTCTTCGTCGTCCGCACTCCACGCCGCGCCGAGCTCGCCGCGTTCCTCAAGGAGCGAGGAATCCAGACCGGCGTGCACTATCCGATCCCGACGCATCGGCAGCCGGCCGTCGAGCACCTTGGACCGCCGTCCCTGCCGAAAACGGAGCGCCTCGTCGACGAGATCCTGAGCTTGCCGATGTCGGCGGACCACTCCGACACGGAGATCCACCGCGTGATCGGCGCCATCCGCGCCTTCTTCGGAGCCTGACCGGTGGCCGAGCGGCTCTCGATCGCCCAGGTCTATCCGAAGGCGGATTACTACACGGGCGCCGCGCTCCAGCTGGCGGAGCTGGCCGAGGGACTCGCGCGCCGCGGCCACGCCGTGATCGTCGTCACGCGGCCGAGCCACGCGTGGGCGTCGAGGCTCGCGCACGCCGGGATCGCGCACTACGCAGTCCCGATGTCCTCGGAGATCGACCTCGCGTCGGTCGGAGCACTCGCGCGGATCTTCAAGCGGCATCGCGTCCAGATCGTCCACGCGCAGAAGGGCAAGGCGCGCACGCTCGCGCTCCTGGCCGGGCTCGTCGTGCGCTTCCCAGTCCTGATCCTGAACCGCGGCGTCAGCTTCCCACTCACCCGGTTCAATCGCCTGGGGTATACCGTGCGTCGGGTCACCGCCATCGTCGCCGTCTGCGAGTCGATCAAGCGCGGCCTGATCGCCTCCGGTGTCCGGGCACACAAGATCCACGTCATCTACTCCGGGACGGACACCGACCGATTCAACCCCGCGGTGGACGGGAGCGCGATCCGGCGCGAGCTCGGCCTGGGGCCGCACGCCTTCGTCTTCACCCAGGTCGGCGTGAGGAGCTGGAAGGGCAACGACGACGCGATCGACGCCTTCGCGCTCGCGGCGGCCCGCCGGCCACGCGCACGCCTCCTGATCGTCGGCGCGCGGGATCCCCGCGCGCTCTACGAGCGCGCGACCGCGCGGGGCGTGAGGGATCGCGTGTTCGGGCTCGGCTATCGCGATGACGTGCCCGAGATCATGGCGGCCAGCGGCTGCTGCGTCGACGCCTCGTGGGCGGGTCTGGGCTTGACCGGCACCCTCCGCGAAGCGCTCGCGGTCGAGACCCCGGTGATCGCCAGCGATCTTGAGGGCAACCCCGAGCTGGTGGTCGACGGCCAGACCGGACTTCTGTTCCCGCCGCGAGACGTGGCGGCCTTGGCCGCGGCGATGGGGCGGATGATGGACGATCCCGTGCTCGGAGAGACGACCGCGCGTGCCGGGCGAAAGCTGGTCGAGGCAAAGTTCTCCACGCGGGCCAAGCTGGCGGCCACCGAAGACCTGTACCGCCGGCTGCTCGACGGGCCGCGCTCGCAATCGTGAGATTGCCCGTCCTCGATCGCTACATCCTGCGAGAGCTGGGGCCGCCGTACGCCTTCGGCTGCTCGCTCTTCACGTTCTTCCTGCTGATCGACCGCCTCTACCATCTGACCGACCTGGTCATCACGAAGGGCGTCCCGCTGTCCCTGGTGCTCGAGCTGCTGGTTTTCATGCTGCCGTCGTTCCTCGCCAACACGCTGCCGATGGCCCTCCTGGTGGCGGTGCTGCTCGCCGGCGGCCGTCTGGCCGGGGATCTCGAAATCGTGGCGTTCAAGGCGGCGGGGATCAGCGTGTGGCGGCTCTTCCGCCCCGTGCTGATCGCGTCGCTCACGGTCACGCTGGTCACCGGCGGCCTGACCCTCGTCGTGAATCCCCGGGCGAACCGGGAATTTCAGCAGCAGCTGTTCCGGATCCTCCAGTCGCGCGCGGTCAGCGGGTTGCAGGAGCGGGTGTTCAACGCGATGTTCGCCGACGTCATCATCTACGTCGACGACGTCAGCACCTCACAGATCGCGCTGCGCCGGCTGCTCGTCTCCGACGAGCGCGATCCCGCGCTCACGCGGATCATTACGGCGCGGGAAGGCCGTCTCATCACCGACGAGGCCAATCGCAGCATCACGCTTCGCCTGATGAACGGCGCGGTCAACGAAGCCGACGTGATGCCGGCCGATCCACCGAAGGATGTCAACACCAAGGATGATCGGGCCGTCGGCGGCGCCGCGAGCTCGGCGCGTTACCGCTATACGCGCTTCAGCATCTACGACCTCAGCGTCTCGGTCGACAGCCCGCTCAGGACCGCATCGCGGGTCGCGAAGCCCGAAAAGGATCTGACCCTCGGTCAACTGCGCGACAAGATCGCCGAGTTTCAGTATGACGCGTACAGCCGCGCGCCGTTCCTGGTCGAGCGACACAAGCGATTCGCGCTGCCCCTGACCGCGCTCGTCTTCGGCCTCGTCGCCTTTCCACTCGCGGTGCGCTCGCACCGCGGCGGTCGCGCCATCGCGCTCGTCGGCAGCCTGGTCATCCTGGTCACCTACTACTTGCTGATGACGTCGCTCGAGGGCGCGGCGCTCGGCACCCGGATCCCCGCGTGGCTCGGCATCTGGGCGCCCAATATCCTGTTCACGACCGTCGGTCTGGGCCTTGTGATCGCGACGACGCGGGAGTGGAAATGGCGGGCCATGCCCCGCGGATGGCGCGTGCTCCAGGCCGTCTGGCGCCCGCTCCGGATCTCGCGCGGGTGGTCGTTTCGTCCGCGAGGCCGCGGCATCGGGGGCGCGCGCGACTCGACGCACATCATCGACCGCTACCTGCTGCGCGAGTACGTGATGTTCATCGGGATCGGCCTGGCGGTCGCGGCCACGCTCTTCGTGATGATCGACCTCCTGCAGACCCTGGACCGGTACCTGCGCGCGAAGCCGCCGCTCGTGTACATCTTCGAGCACTTCGCCTACCGCGTGCCGGTGGCGCTGCACGAGGGATTGCCGGTCGTGATGCTGGTCGCGACCTTGTTCCTGTTCCTGACCCTGAGCCGCCACCACGAGCTCACCGCCCTGAAAGCGGCGGGCCTCAGCCTCTATCGCGTGAGCGCCCCGATTCTGGGCCTCGGCCTCGTCATCGCCGTCGGCGCCGGGCTCTTCCAGGAAGTCGTGCTCCCGGGGCTGAACGAGCGCGGCGACGAAGTGGACCGCGTCAAGATTCGCGGCGAGCAGCCGCGTCACCTCCAGCGGCGTCATCGGCTCTGGGTCCGCAACGGCGAGTCGCGCTTCTGTCGCGTCGAGCTCCTGAACCCCGGCACGAGCGATCTCTACGGTGTGACCATCCTCGAGGTGGACCGAGAGTTTCGCCTCGCCGGTCGGCTCGACGCGCGGCACGCCCACTGGTCCAGGGCCGGCTGGGACATGAGCGACGGGGCGTACCGGGAGATTCGCGACGACGGCACGGTCGAGACGGTCCCGTTCGGCGCGACCGCGGTGGAGCTGAAGGAGGGCATCGAAGACTTCCTGCGGATCGAGAAGCAGGTCGCCACGATGAGCTTCTGGGAGCTGAAGGACTACATCGGTCGGCTCGAGGCGGCGGGTTTCCAGGTTCGCAAGTACCTGGTCGAGCTGTACTCCAAGCTGTCCTTCCCGCTCGTCAATCTCGTCATGGTGCTCGTCGCCATCCCGTTCGCGCTCCAGTCCCCGCGCGGCGGGCGCCTCGTGGGGATCGGGCTGGCCATCGTCATCATGGCCAGCTACCTGGTCGTGCACTACATCGCGCTCGCGTTCGCACGCGCCGATCTCCTCCCGCCCCTCGTGGCCGCCTGGGTCGCCAACGTCGTGTTCATGGGCATCGGCGTCTCCCTCATGCTGCGCGCCCGTACCTGACCGCCATGCATCGACCCGCCGTCGCCTTGACACCTCCCCGGCGCGATGCTAGGTCATTGGCAATGTCTCCGCGCCGGTTCCTCGCCTTCCTGGTCGTCCTCGCGATCGGTTCACTCGCGGTGCTTGCCCACGCCAGTCCGCCGGACCCGGACTGGGTCAGCGGATTCTGGGACAACGGCGACTACGACAACGTGGTCGTCATGGTCACGTCGGGCGTCGGCATCGCGGACTCGCATGCGAGCGACGATGCCCGGCCCGCCGAGGCGCCCGGTCCGATCGTGTCGGTTTCCGACGAAAATCACCTGTCTTCTCGTCCTCGCCTCTCGACCCCGACGCGGGCTCCCCCCGCCGCCTAGAGTCTCTTCGTTCGCCCGGACCGCGGGTTTACTCGCGGTCTTGATCCCGTCCCGCTGCCGCGTGCGCAGGTGTGCGCCCGAGGACGGCGGGGCGCATCGCAGGGGTTGTCGTCCGAGTCTGGAGCGGGAATGCGGTGGTCCGATCGATCAGTGTCTGCCGGCACGCGTGCGGGATCGCGATCGTGGTGTCGATCGCGCTCGGCGGCTGCGCGCCGCTGGTCGAGATGGACCAGCCGTCGCCCCAGGGACCGCGCATCTCGCACCTGCGATTCGTGCCGTCAGAGACCCGAACGGGGTGCCCGGTCAGCATGAAAGTTCACTACGACACTTCGACGGAGGAGATCGTGGGCGCGAAATTCGCGTGGGTCCTGCGGCACGGCCGGAGCGCCGCGTACGGCAACTCGACGTTGCCGGTCGACCTCGAGACGATTCGGAGCGAGCGCGCCGGCGAGCTCGCGGCCCAGTTCACGCCTGTTGATGCCGGCAACTACTATGGCTACGTCCAGGTCCTGGATCGCTCGGGCCGCCTGAGCAACGTCCTGCGCGGCACCTTGCCGGTCGAGCGCTCGTGGACGGATCCGGCCCCGCCGTGCCCAGCCGAGACGCCCTGAGCATGGGCCCGGTCGCGTTCCGCCACGGCTGTCTCGGCTTGTTCCTGTGTCTCGCGGCGTTGCCGCCCCGGGTGTCGGAGGCGCAGGCGCCTCTCGAACGGCTCACCCTGGACGAGGCGGTGAGCGCCGCGCTCCGCGCCAACCCGACTTTGCGCGCCAAGCAAGCCGAGCTTCAGGCCGTCCGCGCCAACGAGATCACCGCCGCGCTGCGGCCCAATCCCACCGCGTCGTACGCCGCCGAGCAGCTCGGCGGCGGCAGCACGGCCGAGCCGCAGCACACGGTGATCCTGGCCCAGCCCATCGAGACGGGCGGCAAGCGCCAGCGAAGAATCGAGAGCGCTCGGGCGGCCACGCGGACCACCGGGTACGAGCTCAACGACGTGCGGCGGCAGGTGATCTCGCAGGTCAAGACCACGTTCGCCAGCGTGCTGGTCGCCCAGGCGACGCTCGACCTCGCCGAGCAGAACCTCAAGACGCTCGACGAGATCGAGCGCCTGCAGCGGGTCCGCGCCGAGAAGGGCGACATCTCGCAGCTCGAGCTGCTCCGCCTGCAGGTGCAGCGCTTCGCGTTCGAGCGCGATGCGGGCGACGCGCGACAGGCGATCGAGGCGGCGAAGATCGCGCTCCGCGCCGCCATCGGACCCGACGCGCTGGCCGAGCCGTTCGACGTGGTGGGCGAGCTCGACTTTCGCGACGTTCCGCTGGACCGCGACGAGCTGCGGCGGCGCGCGCTGGCGAATCGGCCCGACCTCCAGGCCGCCCGCGCGGCCCGCGACAAGGCCCGCGCCGACGTGAACCTGGCGCGGGCCAACGCGTGGTGGGACGTGACGCCCCAGATCGAGTACCAGCGCATCGGCCCCGACAATACGATCGGCGTCGGCTTCAGCTTTCCGCTCCGGATCTTCGACCGCAACCAGGGCGAGATCGCGCGCACGCGGGCCGAGGCGGAGCGAAGCGAGGCCCTGACCCGGTCGGCCGACGTCCAGGCGCTCGCCGAGGTCGACACCGCGCTGTCCGCCGTGCGGGTGCAGCGCGAGCGCGTCGTCATCCTGCGCGACACGTACTTGCCCAAGGCCCAGCAGGCCCGGGCGACCGTCGAGTTCGCGTACCGACGGGGCGGCGCGAGCTTGCTCGACTTCCTCGACGCGCAACGGACGTATCGCGAGACCGCGCTCGAGCACCTGCGCGCGATGGGCAACTTCTGGACAGCCCTGTATCAGCTCGAGGCCGCCGTCGGCGGCTCGCGGGAGGACTAGACGGTGACCCGGGTTGTCGTTCTGTTGCTCGTGACCCTGGCGGTCGCGGCCTGCGAGTCGCCCGCGACGCAGGCGCCCTCGCGCGGTTCCGCGTCGCCGGCGACCACCGACGTGTCGCCGGCGATCGTCGCGCCCGAGTACCGCACGCGCCAGCGCGTCATCGACACGACCGGCAAGGTGCAGTTCAACGAGGAGTCGCTGGTTCGCATCCACGCCCCGGCGACCGGTCGGGTCCTCGAGGTCTTCGCGCGCCCCGGCGACGTCCTCGAGCCGGGCGCCAGACTGTTCATGCTGGACAGCGCGGACCTCGGGGCGGCGAAGGCCGACTATGCCAAGGCCGTGGCCGACCTCGAGCGCTCGACCGCCGCGGCGCGCTTGAGTCGCGAGCTCTTCGACGCGCAGGTGGTTGCCCAGAAGGAGCTGCGAGAAGCCGACAACGACGCCCGCAAGGCGGCGGCCGAGAAGGAGCGCGCGGCCTCGCGGCTGCAAACCCTAGGCGTCTCGCCCGAGAAATTCGCCGAGATTGCCGCGCGCGCCGACGCCGCCACCACGATCGTCGTCAGGACGCCGCGCGCCGGCGTGGTCGTCGAACGCAACGTCGCGCCCGGTCAGGTGGTCGCGTACGGCCAGTCGGACACGCCGGTCAATCTCTTCGTGGTCGCCGACCTCGGCACGATGTGGGTGGCGGCGGACGTGTACGAGCCCGACGTGCCGCGCCTCAAGCTCGACGAGCCCATGGTCGTCACGCTCCGCTGCTGCCCGGGCGAGCGCTACGAAGGACGCGTCAGCTACATCAGTGACACGGTCGACAAGGAGACGCGCACGGTCAAGGTCCGCGCGACCGTCGTCAACCGGGGGCGCACCCTCAAGGCCGAGATGTTCGTCAATGCCTCGATCGCGACTGGCACGACGCGCGCGCTGACGATCCCGCAGAGCGCTGTCCATCGAGAAGGCAACGCGACGTTCGTCCTGGTCTCGACCGGTAAGGACCAGTTCCAGCGCAGAGCCGTCGTGCTCGGCGACGACCTCGGCGACGCCGTCGAGGTGACGACCGGGCTCGGACCGGACGACCGCGTCGTGGGCGCCGGCAGCATCTTGCTGAAATCCACGACGCGATGATCGAGCGGCTGGTCGCGTTCGCGCTCCGTCAGCGGTTCATCACCCTGGCGCTCGCGCTGGTGCTGACGGTCGCCGGCATCGTGTCCTACCACCGGCTGCCGATCGAGGCCTACCCCGACGTCGGCGACGTCCGGGTCGAGGTGATCACGCTCTGGCCCGGTCACGCGGCGGAAGAGGTCGAGCGACTCATCACGATTCCGCTCGAGAACGAGCTCAACGGCATCGCCGACGTGACCTTCCTGCGCTCCGATACGCTGTTCGGGCTGTCGAACATCAAGGTGCTGTTCGCGGACGGCACCGACAGCTACTGGGCCCGGCAGCAGGCCCAGGAGCGCATCACCCAGGCCGACCTGCCGGCCGACGCCAAGCCGGCGCTCGGACCGCTCTCGAGCGTGATCGGCGAGGTCTTCCGCTACACGCTGGAATCGCGCACGGTGCCGCTCGTCGAGCTGAAGGCCATCCAGAGCTGGGTCCTGGAGCGCGAGTTCAGGAAGATCCCCGGCGTCGCCGACGTCGTGTCGTGGGGCGGCGGCATCAAGCAGTATCAGGTCAACGTCGACCCGTCGCGCCTGCGCGGCTACAACCTCACCCTCAAGCAGGTGTTCGACGCGGTCGCCAACAACAACTCGAACGCGGGCGGCAGCTACATCCCGCAGGGCCAGTACGCGTTGACCGTGCGCGGTATCGGACTCTTCCGCGGCCCGCGCGACATCGAGAACGTCGTGATCGCCGCGCAGAAAGGAACGCCCGTGCGCGTGCGCGACATCGGCCAGGTGGGCATCGGCCACGCGATCCGGCTCGGCGTCCTGGGGCGCGACCACGC
>Ga0075423_10004747_pt1 | contig 12638 bp, 5 predicted proteins | sample SoiMethybrSBSTD2_FD_80114 | JGI IMG/M metagenome (GOLD analysis project Ga0075423, IMG submission 80114) | Bulk soil microbial communities from a Populus tree surrounding site in Tennessee, USA - Soil MetaG P. TD hybrid SBSTD2 | ecosystem: Environmental > Terrestrial > Soil > Tree plantation...
ACCGATGTCGGCGATGTACAGGCAATCGATCGACCGGCAGCGTGCGGCCGAAACGTCCTCCCAGTCGCGGGTGCGAATCGGGAGGCGTACGCGCCCGAGCACGGTACCCGTCGCGTCGAGCGCGAATAACACTGTCGCATTGCCCGAATCGTTGTGAGACCAGAGCAGACGCGGGTCGCGGCGGCTTACCGCCAGTCCGCTCGACTCGGGAATGTCCGGAAGCATTACCGGACCGATGATGCGCACGCACGGACCAGCCGTGTCGGCCGGCCGCATCGCGAACCAAATAAGCAAGGACACAGCAACGATGACGGTCGCCGCTATTCCGAGCCTGGTCACGGACAACTATTCGTATCTGAGAGCAATGGCCGGATCGATGCCCGTCGCCCGCCTTGCGGGGATGTAGGTTGCAACAAGAGCCACCATCGTCAGAATGCCGGCAACGGCGGCGAATGCGATCGGATCGCTCGCTTTCACACCGAACAAGAGACTCGCGAGCAGACGCGTCAACCCGTACGCGAGCAAGAGACCCACCACGACGCCCAGGCCGGCGAGCGTCATGCCTTCTCGCAGGACGACCCTGAGCATCCGGCCGGCGTCCGCCCCGAGCGCCATGCGAATACCGATCTCCTGCCTTCGCTGATCGACCGAGTACGACATCAATCCGTAGATGCCGATCGCTGCCAGCATCAGGGCAACCCCGGCGAAGATGCTCAGCAGGATCATGTTGAAGTTTTGCCGCGCCGACGCAGCGGAAAGAACGTCGGTCATCAGTCGCTCGCGCGATATTGGCATCTGACCGTCGACGCCGTGCAGCTCGCGCTCGATCGCCGCACGGAGGGATGAGGGATCGGCTGCAGTACGAACGCACCACGACAGCGGGAGTACGCTGTTTGCGAGCGCCGTCAATCCTTCGGTCATCTGGCTCTGCGGCACGTACATCACACCCACGCCCGCATTGCCCAACCCGTTCTCGCGGACGTTTCCAACGATGCCCACCACCTGCCGCGGCGGCTCCTCGAATTGCGGCCCGAGTCCCTTCCCGATCACAATCATCTGGCCGATTGCGTCCTCTTTCGGCCAGTACTTTTTCGCCATCGCGTCATTGATGATGACGACGCGCGACGAGGCGCCCGTATCGGTCTCGGCGAACGCGCGCCCGCGCAACAACGGGATCTTGAACACCCGGAAGTAGTGCGGCGACACCGATCTCCACTGCTCATCGCCGTTGTACTCGCCACTCGCGGGTGGTTTGCCGATGATCGTAAATGGCAAATCGACACCGGCTTCGACCGGCAAGACGATGGTCGATGCCGCAGCTTCCACGCCTGGCACCGTTTCCATTCGTTCGACGACCTGGGTCGTGAAGTTGCTCACGCTTGCCGTGGTGGAGTACGCGCCGCTCGTCAGCGACGTCTGGAACGTGAACACATTGTGCGGATCGATACCCGGGTCGACCGAACGCAACCCCACGAAACTGCGAATCAGGAGCGCCGCTCCAACCAGCAGAACGAGCGCCAACGCCATCTCCGCGACCACCAGGCCGGAACGTATGCGCGTGTGCCGGACGGCAGTGCCGGAGCGGCCGCTCGCTTCCTTCAGCGTCGACACCAGATCCGGCTTCGACGTATGCAGCGCGGGAAAGAGGCCGAAGAGCAGCCCTGTCAGGAGTGAGAGGGCGATCGTGAACACCGCCACGCGCAGGTCGAGCGACGGAACGACGATCGCCGCGCCGGTGGCGTCGGTGATCCGTGGAATATCTCCGGGAACGAGCAGAAGCAACCCACGAACGCCCGCGACCCCGAGGCCGAGGCCAAGTATGCCGCCACAGCCCGCCAGCAGCACGCTTTCAGTGAGGAGTTGCCGAATAACTCGCTTGCGATTGGCTCCCATCGCGGAACGGATGGCCAGCTCGCGCTGACGCCCCGCGGCTCGCGCGAGGAGCAGGTTGGCGACGTTCGCACACGCGATCAAGAGCACGAGCGCGACAGCGCCGAACAGCACCAACAACGCGGTCCTCACCTCGCCGGTTGTCGCATCCCGCATCGGCACGACAGCGACACCTTCCTCGGCGTCCATCCACTTCGGGTTGGCTTTGCGAAACCGCTCGCCGACAAGCTTCATCTGCGCCTGCGCGGCGGCAACGGTCACGCCCGGTTTCAGCCGGCCGGCGACATTCAGGTAGTGACCCTGATTCGTGCTGTTCGGGTCCGCCTGCAAAGGAAGCCAGACGTCAGCTTCAGGGTCGGGCTGAAAGCCCCTCGGGAGAACGCCGACGATCGTGTAGGACACACCGTTCAAGAGGATTGACCGGCCGACCACCTCGGCAGTCCCGCCAAAGCGGGTTTGCCACACGGCGTAACTGATCGCCGTGACAGGCGGGCCGTTAGGCAGATCCTCGTCTTTCGAGAACGCGCGACCCGCAACTGGTAAGGCCCCGAAAACCTTGAAGTAATCCGAAGAGACCCGGAGCCCCTTGAGCGTCTGCGGCGGATCGCTCGAGCCCACGTTCATCGCGAGAGCCCCGAAATCGTACAAAGCCAGCGCGTCGAACACGTCGTTCTGCCGCCACGCCATGTACTTGGGGATGGAATTCGAGTAGCCGACACCAGTGCGAAACTGCCGGCCGAGCTTCATGATTCGATCGGGCTCGGGATACGGGAGCGGCTGGAGAAGGACAGCATCCACCACTGTGAAGATCGCTGTGTTGGCGCCGATGCCGAGGGCCAGCGCGGCGAGAGCAACAGCCGTGAAGCCGATGTTCCGGCGCGCTGTACGGACTGCGTAACGTAGATCGGTCAGGAGCGTTTCCATCTGGCATGTAGACGGGACAACATTTTTTTGGTTCCGTCAAGCTTACTCCGAGGGGCTTCGCCCCTCGGACTCCCCTACACGCGCTCTCGCGGGCCGCTTCGCCGGCCCGCTTCCGCCTCCGCCAAGCCTACGGCGAGACCTCGCCGAAGCGCTACGCGCGAAGGCGGGCCGTGCGCGTGGCTCGCTTCGCTGCGCTCGCTCGCATCGTCCTTCGCACCGCCTTGCCTCGCCGTAGCACCGGTCATCCAGGATGATGGAGCTGCTGCGCTCCTATAGGGCGGACCCATATAGTGCCGAAGAATAGGAATGAATTACCGCGGAGTGTCGGCCGACACGCGCCAACATCCGTCTGAGGCGCCCCAAACGTTCATGTCAGCGCGGAGGTCGTGAAATGCCCAAACAGCGGAACGCTGCATTTGTCCTCGTCTCGCAAAGCTGGTGGTCAACCGTCGCACCCATACTGGCGGCCGGTCCGCGTCCCTCCACAGCTCCGGTCGTCCGGCTGTTGGGGCCGCTTGTCAGTCAGGATGCCGCCGGCATCTGGCTCGGCGAGGTACCGGCCAACCTCACGCGGGCAAAAGGCGGGGCCCACGTGATGATGTCGCTGTTGATTCCATGGGACCAGATAATCGCCCTTGGCGCCATCGAGGAATCGAGCGGCCTGAAGCCGGGGTTCGCCGCACTGCCCGTCGAAGACGTCGAGGATCCCGCGAGGTCTCGTTAACCGCGGTTCAGACGGTCCCAGTCGCGATGCCGATGCTTTTTTCCGATCGCGGGGATGAAACTGACCGTCATCATGACGATGCGGTAGATCACATAGAATGCGAGCGCGTTCAGCATCAGAAGACTCGCGATACCCAGGACCGCGATCAGTATCTGGAAGGCTGTCCTCACTCCTGCATCCCGTTACGTGTCCCTTCAGTGTTGCCGCCGAGGGATGGCTGGCCGACGGTTCATAGTTGATCGGATTGGCGGCCGCTGACCACCTCGAAGTCAGCGCCGGTCAAATTCCTGCTCCGGATCGACCGGCTCCAGTCTCGCCGCGAATCCCCAGCCGCCGAACTTCTCGGATACGGCCAGCACGATCTCGTTCGGACCGGGCCTAAGGTCCAGGTAGATCGCGTCCGGACCGAGAGAGGCGACACCAAGGAACGACGGATCCCGTGACTGGAACGTGCTGTCGCCGGCGAAAACCAGGCGTCCGTTCACGAAGATGTGTACCCGATCGCTGTACGCGAATACGAGCTTCATCGGCTGCGCCCGCGAGGCCGTGACCGTCGAACGCGCGAACACGAGCGCGAAACTCGTGGCCGACGACCGAGTCCTGCGGCGGTACTGAGCAATGTTGACGAGGCCCGAGCTCTCGGCGGTCACCGGCGTCCAGCCGGAAGGCCCTGACGTTGCGCGATCGGGCAGGACGTCGTCCTTCACCGCGGTCGTCTCGAACGCCGGGCTCAACTCCCACGTCCTCAACGTGTGAGGCGCCGACTGCGGTTCCGCGGGACGCGTCGCCGGCGCGGTCGTTCCGGCCGGCGTGACAATGACGTTCGAGAAATTGGCGCCGCCGAGAGAACTCCACAGTCCGATCATGCCCCGCGTCCACGATCGTCGCAGCGATGTGACGGTCAATTGCGGGTTCGCCGCACCGTCCACGAACAGGCGTGCCTCGTAACCCGAGACGACCAGCTTCACATGCAGCCACCGGTTCAGCGGCAGCTCCGCTTCCCCGGTGTAGCCGGGGCCGCTATAGAGCTGCCATGCTTCCCCACCGTTGTAGATCGGCGTGTACTGCAGCGCATCAGGCCGGCGCGAGAGGTGCGGCCGCAGGTAGATGAGTTCATAGTCGTCCTCCGAGAGCGCCCGGAATGCGACGCCGGCGAAGCTCGCGTGACCATGAAGGGCAATATCGAATTCGATCGTGCCGTCGCCGAACGCCGAGTCGCGCAATAGCGCCACGCCGTTGTCGATGAAGAGGGACGGACGATCGAGATAGGGCATGTTCGTGGCACCGTGACCAACGAGCGTCCACCGCGAAGCGTCGAATGGGATCGGCTGTGCCGCGGCGAGCGCGAGAAGAAGTGGAAGATATGTGAGCATGGCGCCAGTGTGGCGCCGACGCGGCTAGCCGGGATTGGATAAAACGGACATCGCGCGATCGTCGATAACCTGGCGCCGCCGTTCCGCGTGGAGCGCGCGCGGAGAGGTCCCGGCGAGCGCGATGCAGTCGCGGATGAAGTGCGACTGGTCGAAGTAGCCGGCAGACACCGCGACGTCGGCCCAGACCGGATCAACGGATCGATCGGCGGTCCGCATGGCGTCGACAAAGCGCAGAAGCCGCGCGTAGGTCTTGGGTGAGACGCCGGTTGAATCGCGGACATGGCGCCGGAAATGCCGGTCCGACAATCCGAGCGTCGAGGCGAGCCGCTCGCACGACACCTGACCCGCGCGGCGCCTGACGGTATCGAGCGCAACGCGCGCAAACGTGGACGGCGGCGTTCTCGAGGCGCGGTGCGCCGCGAGCATTTCTGCCATCAGCACGCGCAGCGCGGCTTCGGCGCAACGAGTCTGAGACAAAGCGTCGGAAAGCCGGCTGGCCACGGCCGGCGCCACCGCGACCAGATCGACCGCCTGGCTCTCCACGGCGAGCGGATCGATGCCGAGAAGCGGTCCTGCCCACTCCGGCTTGATCTTAATCGCCGCGAGCTCGCGCCCGGGCAGCAGATCAAAGACCTGGGCCCGCAACTTCGGACCGGCAACGATCGGAGACCAGTCCCGAGGACGGCCGTCCGGGTCACGAAAACCTTGAAACGCAAGGCTGACGCCCATCTCCGGCAAGATGCGATGTGCGGCGCCGGCAGGCGCAGGACCGTGTGCCGTCTGATGAATCCACACCGATTCGCAGAAGACGGCCGCTTCAGCACCCGGCGCGAACTCACGATAGCCGCCGATGACGTGCGTGGGTTTCATGGCGAGTCTCGTCGATGGTACAACTACGCGAGCCCCGACAATATTCCATGAATGGCACAACTCCTTTGAGCGTTCGACGCACCTTCGACAACTGGCTCTGGATTGCGGCCGCGCTGTCCTTCGGTATCAGCCTCACGCGATGGGGACCGCTGGTGCTCTATCCGTTCAGATTGTTTTCGACCTGGGTCCATGAGTGCGGGCACGCGGTGATGACGATCCTCGTCGGCGGCCACGTCTCGTCCATTGTTATCGAGCGAACCGGCGCCGGTGTCACGAGAAGCTTGATGCCCCACAGCCGCGTGGCACAGGCACTGGTTGCTTCGGCCGGCTATCTCGGCGCCAGCGTCGTCGGTTGCGCGTTGATGATCGCCGCGCGCGGGAAGAAGCAGTCGCACACGATCCTGTGGACCATCGGCGCATTCATGCTCGTCACGCTGATCATCTGGATGAGAAACCTGTTCGGTATCGCCGTCGTACTCATCTGGAGCGCGGCTCTGATCGCATTGTCGCGACGAGCGAGCGGACGCGTCTCGGCGTTTGTGTTGAGCCTGCTGGCGGTTCAGGTCGCGCTGAATTCCGTTTTCGATATTCGCGTGCTGTTCCTGGTGAACGGTGGCCACTCGGATGCTGCCACGATGGCAGGGTTGTTTCTGCTGCCGGCGTGGATATGGGCAGCGTTATGGATGTTGATCAGCGTCAGCCTTTTGACGTGGACGCTACTCCGTACTCGATAGATCACACTCGCGACCTAAAGCGCACACACCAATCCTGTAATGCGTGTCCCAAACCGGCATTCGACTGTCGCCTGCAAAAGCGTGCAGACAGTTCCTCCAATAAACGTGTGACGGCCACAACTCACTGATAGACCGGCATCTCCAAACGCGACTCATACTCACCCCGGTTACCCGCAAATTGGCATGCCGTAGGCACTGCGGCCCGCGACCCAGCCCAGTTCATTTCCAGGCGACGTCTGCGGAGGACCCATGGGTACGTTTGTGCGAGGGCGCGCGAGTCGGGCTCTGTTGTGGGGAGCGTTGATCGTCACTGCCGTTTCGAGTCGCGGCACTTCTGCGGTCAAGGCGCAGGAGCCGGCGATGCGGTGGGACGGGCTGATCGAATTGGTCAGCGGCAGGAGCCAGTCCTTCACCTCCCCCTTACCCGCGGACGGCCCGAGCCAGATGTCGCGTCACGCAGTGAGCGGCGACGGACGCTACGTGGTGTTCACCGCGAACGCGCCGGCCCTCGCCGGCTTCAACGGACCCGGACTCTACCTGCGCGATCGTCGTCTGGGCGACACGCGCCTGCTGTTTGGAGGCTCCACCGGCGATCTGCGCGACGCCGTCATCAGCGCAGATGGGAGACACGTGGCGTTCACGATCTGCGAGCCGTGGATGCGTCCGGACCAACTACCGATCTGCGACGTCTGGGCGATGGACACGCTCATGCAGTCCTTTTCGCCACTTTCGGTCGAACCTGTCCAGGGGGCTCTCGGCAACGGCGACAGCGATGAACCGGTATTGAGCACCGACGGCCGGTTCGTCGTCTTCAGAACGGCGGCAACGAACCTCGTGCCGGGCGTTCCGGCGAATGTGCCGCAGCTCGTGATCAAAGATCGCGATCCGGATCGCAACGGCATCTACGACGAGCCAGGCCCCGTCCCTCCAAGTGCCTTTCAGATGGTCAGCGTGCCGAAAGGCAATCAATCAAGTGTGCCGGGCAACGGTCCGAGCGCCACGGCCGAAGTCAGTGACAATGGCAGATACATCGCCTTTCGATCGGCGGCTAGCAACCTCGTCCCCGGCGACACGAACGGCAAGTGGGACGTATTTCGGCGCGACCGGCTGGCGCGCGATACCCGGCGCCTGAACATTCGGCCGTTTGGCCCTGCCGCTGACGAGAACTCCCCGAATCCAATCGACTCACCGGCGATCTCGATGACGCCAGACGGCCGGTATGTCGCGTTCGCCTCTGCAGATCCGCTGTTAGCGCCGGCATCTTTCGACGACACGAACAACGTGCGCGACGTCTTCGTCTTCGACGCGCAGTCGCTCAGCCTGCAGCGCGTCGACATCGGATCGCTCTCGTCCAACCCAAATGTTCGTGTGCCGGGGAACGGCGCGACCGAGTGGCCGACGCTCACCGCTGATGGCAGGTACGTATCCGTGCAGTCTGCGGCGCTGAACCTCGAAACGCCACCACCGCCGAACTCCACACATAGTTATGTGGTCGATCGGTTCATGAATACGGTCACGCGCATCAGCATCAAGCCGGACGGGACGGATCCCGATCACGACTCAATCCGGGCCGAGATCTCTGCCGACGGATCGCTCGTTGCCTTCGTGTCGCAAGCCTTCAACCTGACACCGAACGTCGTCACCGATTCCGATCGCGTGTATGTAGCGGTCCATTTCGAGATTGCTCCGGAGGAACAGAGCGTCCCCGGCAGCGCCGGCGGTGCGGCGACCTACGATGTCGTCACTCAGCAGCACACGCCGTGGTGGATTGACTGGACCTCGTGGCAGCCATGGGTCGACTTCGAGACCTCGCCGATGGGATTCGGAAGCGGCATGCTGAAGCTCAGGGCGAACCAGGCGAATCCGGATCCGGCGCCCAGGACCTTCACGTTCAAGATATTCGATAAGAGCGCGAGGTTCACGCAACTCTCGGGCCTCTCGCTGACGAGCATCTCCCCGACGGCCGGTCCCGATCGCGGCGGCACGCAGGTCACGTTGACAGGCACGGGCTTCGAGCCAGGGATGCGGGTCGTGTTCGACGGACTCGAGGCAACGACGATCGAGTTTGTGAACTCGACGACCTTGATCGCGACAACACCAGCGCACGCGCCTGCCACCGTGTGGGTCGGAATTATGGGCGGACCTCCGGGCTATATGAACGCCTGGCTCGACGCCGCGTTCCGATACACGGACACGACACCGCCTCAGTTGTGGTACGGCTTCAGCGACGAGCCGAACGAGAACGGCTGGTTCAATCACGACGTGACGCTGTACTGGGCCTGGATGGATAACGACAGTCCGATCACCTCCACGTCCGGGTGCGACACGACGGTCATAAGTGTCGATACCCCCGGCACAACCTACACGTGCACGGTAACGAGCGAGGGCGGCACGTCGTCGCTCTCGGCCACGGCAAAGCGTGATGCGACCGCGCCGACCGCCACGATCACGTCGCCGCAGTTCACGCTCTACGATCTCGGCGAGGTCGTCCAACCTGCCTTCACCTGCTCCGACGCACTCTCAGGCGTCGCCATTTGCCAGGGCGGAACGAACGGTGAGCCAGTCGATACGACGACGGCTGGGTATCACACGTTCGGCGTGGCGATGATCGATCGCGCGGGCAACCCGGCGTACGCATCGGTTGACTACGCCGTGGGATCGGGTTTCTGCGCGTATGGGCTGCCCGACATCGTCGGGTGGTGGCGTATGGAAGGAAACACCTCGAACGCGCGGTCCAGCGTCACGACGAACGCGACACCGGTCGGCCTGACCTCTGACGTTTTCGTCGATGCGATCGTGGGTCAGGGGTACCAGTTCGCGGGCGCCAACGGTTACCTGCAGACAAACTTCAGTCCGACGCTCTTCAGCGACAAGAAGCTCGCGCTTGCCGCCTGGGTGAACCCGTCGGCCACGACGCGCGGCACGATCATGCGCGCGCGCGAGCTCGTCGCCGTCGCCCGGCTCGAGACCGGCAATATCGGGTGGGCGTTCAGGAAGTTCAACATTCCTGGCCTCAGCTACCGCGACACAGGCGTCAAGCTGCCGCTCGGCCGCTGGAGCCACGTCGTCGTCACGCTCGAGGGGACGGTGGTCCGCACGTACCTGAACGGACGACTCGTACATACGGAGCCGAACGCCGGTGACGTTTACAACCCGAGCAGTTACCCGCTTACCATTGGCGGCCCCGACAACAACGCCGACTACTTCAAGGGCGTGATCGACGAAGTGCAGGTTTTTCAGCACGGGCTGAGCGACTACCAAATCGAGGAGCTGTTCCTCGCAGGGAATGCCGGCGCGTGCGTGCCGAAACGGACCTCTTTCCAGTTCGCGCAGCCGATTCCAGCGTCGTTCGGTTCGCCGACGTATCCGTTCGATGTGCGGCTGGTCGATGAGACCGGCACGCCGGTCGTTGGGCGGACGATCGAGCTGTATTCGATCGTCGGCGCGTATCCGTACTCGACGTCGATCGTCAATCGCGTGACCGATGCGGATGGACGGGTGCACTGGGACGCCCCGCTCAAAAATGCGCCGCGTGGTCTCTACCAGGACTTCACCTACGCGATGTTCGCCGGCGATGTCGATTACGTGAGGCAGTACGTCGAGCCCGATGTACTCGTCGGCAAGGGCGCACCAGTCATCACCTGGCCAGCACCGGCACCGATCACGTACAGCTTCCCGGTGAACGGCACACAGCTCAACGCGACGGCCAACGTGCCTGGCACCTTCAGTTACTCGCCGGTGTCGGGCACGCTGCTGCCTGCGGGCACGCAGACGTTGTCGGTGACATTTACGCCGACCGACACGGCAAATTACAGCACCGCGACGGCCACGAATACGATCACGGTCAACAAGGCAACGCCGAACGTGGTGATCGAGGCGGCGGGTACGTGGGCGTATTCAGGCACGCCGCGCGCAGTCGTGGGCAAGGTGAAGGATCGCTTCAACGTCGTCATCGCCACGCCGACCTTGACCTACAACGGATCACCCGATCCGCCGGTATTGCCGGGTGACTACACGGTCGTCGCGACGTTCGCCGGAAACGCGAACTACGAGGCCGCGACAGCAACGGCGGCACTCACCATCACGAAGTCGACCGTCGATATCCAAATCAACGCACCCGATGTCACTTACGATGGTCATGCGCATCCGGCTGGCGTGACCATCTCCGGCTTGTACCCTGACTTCTTTCCGCCAGACTCCGTGACGTACAACGGAGTTCCGGACAACCCCGTGAACGCCGGCACCTACGCGGTCGTTGCGACCTTCAACGGTACGTCGATCTATGCAGCGGCGACGGCGACGAAGACGTTCGCCATCAACAAGGCAACGCCAGTCTTGAATGTCACTGGTGGGACGTACACCTACGATGGCCAGTCCCACGGCGCATCGGTCACCGTCCTGGGCGCCGGAGGCGTCGATCTCGGTCCTGGCGCGATGGTGACGTATAACGGATCCGCTGATAAACCCATCAACGCAGGAACCTACGTCGCCGTGGCAACCTACGACGGCGAAGGGAACTATGGTCAGGGAACGGGCTCCGCGGTCGTCAGGATCCTCAAGGCGACGGCCGTCCTCACCTGGAACCGGCCGGCCGGCATCGTCTACGGCACGGCGCTCAGCGGCGACCAGCTCAACGCGACGACCGACGTTTTCGGATCGTTCGACTACTCGCCCGCCGCCGGCACCCTGCTGAACGCAGGCGAATCGCAGGCACTCACCGCGACGTTCACGCCGGCCGATCCTGCCAACTACAACGGCGGCACGGTGAACACCACTATCGACGTCTCCAAAGCGACCGCGACGGTAACGGTGATCGGCGGAACGTCCACGTACAACGGCCAATCGCATAGTGCCAGCGGTTTCGTGACCGGCGTTCTCGGAGCCTCGCTCGGGACCCCGACGTTCACCTACAACGGCGGCGCGCAGCCGCCGACCAATGTTGGCACCTACGACGTCGTGGCAACGTACGCGGGCAGCGCGAACTACGAGGCGGCTTCAGCGACAACGGCGATCGTGGTCCTGCCGGCAACGCCGCTCGTGAACTGGACGACGCCGCAGGCTATCGTCTATGGGACGCCGCTTGGAGCAGCGCAGCTCAATGCCACCGCGAATGTGCCAGGCACCTTCACGTATTCGCCGGCTGCGGGGACGGTGCTGAATGCGGGCGCCTCACAGGTGCTGAGCGCAACGTTCATTTCTGCCGACCCGAACTACAGCAGCGACAGCATCGTCAACACGGTGATTGATGTGTCGAAGGCCGCACCATCGTTGAACTGGGCGCAGCCGGCGGCGATTGTTTACGGCACGCCGCTCGGTGGGAGCCAGCTCAATGCAATATCCAATGTGCCGGGCACGTTTACATACTCGCCGACAGCGGGCACGGTGCTGTCGGCAGGAGCCGGACATCCCCTCACGGCCACGTTCATTCCGGCCGACTCAGCGAACTACACGGGCGCCTCATTGAGCAGATCGATCGGCGTGGCCACAGCGCCGTTGTCGATCCGCGCCAACGATTCGGTGAAGCAGTTCGGCGCGCCGCTGCCTGTCTTTACTGCGTCAGCTACCGGCTTTGTGAACGGCGATACCTTCGCATCGCTGAGCGGCGTTCTGGCGTTCGCCACGAGCGCGACGGCGCGGTCGGCCGTTGGTACTTATCCCGTGGCTGCGTCGGGACTGAGCTCGCCGAACTACGCCATCACGTTCGTGACCGGGGCGCTGGCAGTTGTCCGCGGCGGCGTCACGGTGTCGGTTGCGACCAGCCCGGCACCGTCGGGTCTCAATCAATCGATGACCTTCACCGCCAACGTCGTCGCGGCCGCGCCTGCGGCAGGCGGGCCAGGTGGAACCGTGCAGTTCTTTGACGGCGGCAATTTGCTGGGAACCGCGGCTCTGAGCGCCGGCAGCGCTTCACTCACGACGTCAACGCTTGCCGCGGGCACGCACTCCATTACGGCCAGCTATGGCGGTAACGCCAACTTCACCGGCAGCACGTCGTCTTCTCTTACGCAAACGGTGTCTGCGACCACGATCAGCACCGCGACCGTGTTGACGTCGTCGCTCAATCCCGCGACTTACGGGCAGCAGATAACGTTCTCGGCCACCGTGAGTCCGTCTTCGGGTGCT